>Ga0137310_100881_pt1 | contig 19993 bp, 27 predicted proteins | sample NAcewiD2O_June_2_FD_97183 | JGI IMG/M metagenome (GOLD analysis project Ga0137310, IMG submission 97183) | Mouse cecal microbial communities from Vienna, Austria - N-Acetylglucosamine amended D2O_June | ecosystem: Host-associated > Mammals > Digestive system > Large intestine > Cecum | place...
TGGCTGAAAGACCCGCATTCGGATTCCGCTGAATATAAGATGTGGGGCAATGGCGTGGCGCTGCCGAATGTTTATTTCGTGCTTTCGGGCATTGTGTATTACGCACAGTTCCCGGACTTTTTATTGTGACATTTTTTCTCACATACCGCTTGCTATTTCTGCCGTTCAGAGTGATTAATGTAGTACCGAAAAACGAAGGAGGTACAAAAAAATGAGGTTTGAATTCAACAGGACAGGGGCAGAAAGAAAAGCGCTGGTGCAGGCGATGGGGGAGATTTTAGAGGTAAAGCCGAAATACCTCGGAATGCCGACAGCGGCTTACCAGGTGGATTACTTCCATATCGACAAAAACGGCGGGGTGGAATTTGACGACCGGGCGGACAGTGAGGAAATAGAAAACCTGCTGGAGCGGCTTGCGGAAAGAGGGATTGTCGCAGCCCCGGCGGAAACGGCACAGGAGGCAGATCTGGGGCTTACGGTGGAAATGCCGAGGGATTCCTTCACGGATGCTGCGCTGGAGAACCTGCGGAAGCTTGTGGATGCCAAGGGAAGCCTCATCAAAAAGGCGCTGGCAGTCGGCAGCCTTCCGATTGAAGCGGACGGGGAGAAGGTTTCCTTCCCCTGGTTTTCCGAAACGGACAGCGAGTCGGCAGCAGCCTATACCCATTTCGTTGCCGCCCTCTGCGACATGGCGAGGAACCAGAAACGCATCACGGCGACCGAGAAAAAGGTGGAGAATGAAAAATACGCCTTCCGGTGCTTCCTGCTCCGGCTCGGCTTCATCGGGGCGGAATACAAGGGCGAGCGGAAAATCCTGCTGAAGAACCTCTCCGGCAGCTCGGCATTCAAAAACGGCGAAAGGAAGGAGGCGGTCAGCAGTGAACTTTCCGAATAGGGAGATTGTGGAGCGTGTCCGCAGGGAGTACCCTGCAGGCACACGGGTGGAGCTTGTACGGATGGACGATGTGCAGGCCCCGCCCATCGGGACGCGGGGAACAGTCGAAGGTGTGGATGACACGGCGAGCGTCATGGTCGCATGGGACAACGGCAGCAGCCTCCATGCAATTTACGGCGAGGATGTGGTGCGCAGGATAAAGGAGGATGAATAGATGGAGCAGGACATTCTGAAACAGCTTTATTTTGGTGAGATCGTGCCGTGGGAGAACCGGAACGACAAGACGCCGGAGATGGCAGAGCTTGCGGAGCGCATCGACGGGGAGATTGAACGCCTGAAAGGGCTGCTGGACAGTGAGGGGAAGGCACTGCTGGAGAAACTTCTGGACGATGCCTCTGACCTTGAGTGCAAGACCATCTGCGAAGGCTTCAAGGACGGATTCCGGCTCGGCGCGCAGATCACGGCGGCATCCCTGGGCGGCGTAAAAAAGCCATAAAATACACAAAAAACAGGGCAGAACATTGTGTAGATTATGCTCCGAATTGACTTGCTATTATCCCCTTTTAGAGCGAATATGTGTACTACCGAAAGGGAAAACACACAACGAAAACGGAGGAAAACAGCATGAACGAGAAATTAGCAAGACAGGTTGAGGAAATGAAGAAGCAGACCATCGGGGTTGAGGTGGAGATGAACAGCATCGCAAGGGACAGGGCTGCGAGGATTGCGGCTAAGTTCTTCGGCACAGGAAGGTACGAAAACACGGCGGCACGGAACGGCTACAGCACCTGGAGCGCATGGGACGCAGACGGCAGGGAGTGGAAATTCCAGAAGGATGTCAGCATCGCAGGGCCGGACAGCGAAAAATGCGAAATGGTGACGCCGATCCTTACCTACGCAGACATGGAAACCCTGCAGGAGCTCATCCGGCAGCTGCGGCACGCCGGAGCAAAGAGCGACGCGGGAAGGGGCTGCGGGGTACACATCCACATCGGTGCGAAAGGCCATACGCCGCAGACGCTCCGCAACCTTGCTAACATCATGGCAGGCCACGAAAGCCTGATTGCGGACGCCTTAAACCTTGACCGGTGGAGGATGAACCGCTACTGCCGCACGGTTGACCCCCGGTTCTTAGAGGCGGTCAACAGAAAGAAACCTTCCACGATGGCGTCCCTTGCGGACATCTGGTACACGAGCCACGGCGCAAGCTACGGCAGGGACCAGCACTACAACGACAGCCGCTACCATATGCTGAACTACCACGCAACTTTCACCAAAGGCACGGTGGAATTTAGGCTCTTCCAGTTCGACGAGCCGGGCGACGGGCGCAGGGGCGGCCTCCACGCAGGGCAGCTTAAAAGCTACATCCAGCTCTGCCTCGCGCTCAGCCAGATGGCGAAGGAAGTCAAGACCGCAAGCCCGAAGCCGCAGCAGAGCGAAAACCCGAAATACGCCATGCGGACATGGCTCCTCCGGCTCGGCTTCATCGGGGACGAATTCAAAACCGCAAGGGACATCCTCACAAGGAGGCTTGCAGGGGACGCATCCTTCCGCAACGGAAGGGCCGCTTGAAGGGACCGCAGGAGGTAGCCTCCTGCCACCTTTCCTGCTGCGAAAACGGCAGTGGACCGCTACGGCGGTCTTAAGGTGGTAGAAGGGTGCCCCCTTCGGAAAGGACGGATATCAGAATGGAAAAGAGATACTACATTGCTTACGGCTCAAACCTGAACATCCCCCAGATGCGGATGCGCTGCCCTGGGGCGAGGATCATCGGCACTTCGGTAATCGAAGGCTACCGGCTGCTGTTCAAGGGCAGCAGGACCGGCTCCTACCTCACCATCGAGCCGCAGGAGGGCGCAAGCGTCCCCGTGGCGGCATGGGCGGTGACGGAGGAGGATGAGGCGGCGCTGGACCGCTACGAGGGCTTTCCCACTTTTTACTACAAAAAGGAAATGGAGCTGCCCCTTAAAGGGATTAAGACCGGAAAGGTGCGGCTGCGGAAGGTTTTCGTCTACATCATGCATGAGGACCGCCCGCTTGGGGTTCCGAGCGAGTTTTATATGGAGACCTGCAGGCAGGGCTACCAGAGTTTCGGATTCGACGAGGCATTTCTGGAACGGGCATATGCCGACAGCGCAGAGGAATTTCCGGGCGGGTGGAAAGCGGGGGATGCCTGCTTCATGGTCACCAACCGGAAGAATAGATGTGCCGGCACCTACACCGTGCTTGGATTCGATGGGAGATATTTTTGGCTGCAGAACAGCAGGGGAAGCCGTTACCGCGCATCCGCAGGCCGGATGTTCCGCAGCAGGGAGGCGGCATTTGCACCAAGGAAGGAAAATACGGAACAAGGAGGAAAACACGATGAAAGAAACAGATAATATTGCGAGGATTTCGGTCTGCCCAAGGTGTGGGCAGACCTACCACGGGAGGCCGGCGGTTTCGCGGGCGGACGGCAGAACGCCGCTCTGCCCGGACTGCGGCACCAGGGAGGCGCTGGAGAGCATCGGGGTGGACGGGAAGGAGCAGGAACAGATTCTGGAAGCCATCCACAGGTGCTACGGCAGGGGATGAAAATTACAAAGGCAAAGGAGCGTAAAGCTATGAAAAAAAGGACAGAGGTCATCCAGGAGTGGATTGATGCAAGAAGGGAACGGGGCGAGGCTGCAACAAAGTGTATGTTTTACATCACCGTCCCGAAAGACACCGACCTTTACAAGGATGAAACCATCAAGAAAATCGAGGGCATCCTCGACAGGAACCATGTCAGCCACGGCCATGTGGATACGGTCTGCGGCGCATGGAACCTGAACCGGGACTGGATTGAAACGGGTGAGATCGACTGCATTGTGGAATTCTGCGGGGTGTACCCGGTCGGTTGGGACATGGATGATGTGGCGGAAATTGAACGGATGGAAACCGAAGGGGAGATCATCGTCCTGGTTGACTGGATAGAGGACGGAAAGCACATCCCCAACCATTAAAACTACACAATTCCCGCTGCGGATATTTGTGCAGATCATGGTTCGGATTAACTTGATAATATGTGCTTTTAGAGCGAATATGTGTACTACCGAAAGGGAAAATAAAAAAAACGGAGGTACACACCATGAAGAAGATTGAACTTTTTGAAAGAGCCATTGCAGAGCAGGCAGCGAGCCTTAAGGACCTCGGCATCAACCACACCCTGTTCTGGGCATACCGGAACAGCATTGCGGCAGGCAACGAAGAGATAAATTTTGAGGATGTCATCTGGGACTATGACATTGAGGAGATTGTAAAGACCCTGAAAGAAAACGGAATCAGCGGATTCACAATCAGCAGCACCTTTTCAAGCCTGATCCCGACCCTTGCGGAGTTCGCAAAGCACGGCTTCCAGATGGCGGGGCTTACTGAGGTCAGGGCAAAATACACGGACTGGCAGACCGGCAAGCCGGCGGTCATCCCGGCAATCAGGATGAGGGCAGGGGAGGCGTAAGGCATGAGGGCATACGGGGAACGGGAACATGGAGGGAAATACATCCTTGAGGACTATACATGGTCAAGGAACCACCACCGGGCGGAGACCATCCGCCGGTGGAAACGGGACCTTAAGAGAAAAGCGAGGAAGCACAATAAAATACGCCCGCAGGATTATGCGGACTGAAGGAGGATTTTTATGGCAGATATGAGATGGTACAAGGTTTGGCTGGTGGTTCCGGGAACGGACGGCGACGCAGAAAACGGACCCTGCGAACCGCTGTGGTGGAACGATATGGAGCAGGCCCCCGATGAGGAGACGGCAGTCCGGCAGGCAAATGAAAAGGCACGGAAGGAGTGGGAAGAACCGAACTGGTATGAGCCGGGAGTGAAGGCGCCATCGGCAAAGGAGATGGGGCAGGAATGCCCGGTCTGCACCGGGGCGGAAGCAGTCACCGATGAAGAATACGCAGCGTGGAAAAAGGAACTGGAGGAGATGGATGGGCTTCCGTTTGAATAACAGTGCCGCAAGGGAGGGTTTTCCACAGACCAACTGAGCCGGACGGCTCTTTTGGCTGTGTCAGATATACACAATTCCTGCCGCAGATATTTGTGTAGTTTATGCTCCGGATTAACTTGATAATATGTGCTTTTAGAGCGAATATGTGTACTGCCGAAAGGGAAAACACAGAAAGCGGAGGATGAAGGCCATGACAAGATTTGAAAGGGATTTGAAGGATGCACGGGAAGGAAACGGAACCGAGGTGCTGACGAAAAGGAAGGCAGAACTTGACCGCCTTTGGAAAGAGGGGAAAGCCTGCAAAAACGGATTCAGGAGACAGTGCATAGCACAGGAATATACGAGGCTGAAAGCCGAGTACGATAAGATTGACGGACTTTTCTAAAATTAAAACTGGACATTCCAAGAACGGAGCCGGACGGCTCTGTATCTTGTACTGATAGATTTCAGGCTTGCCACTGGCAGGCCGTTTTTCATGCCATCTTTGGGGAGGTGACCGGAATGGCAATGCGGAAACTGAAAAAATACAGACTGACAAAGTTCAAGGCAAAGGACAGCCGCTATGATAAGGATGCCGCCGATTTTGCCGTGATGTTCATTGAAAGCCTCTGCCACACCAAGGGGACATGGGCGGGGAAGCCCTTTGAACTGATCGACTGGCAGGAGCAGATCATCCGGGATATTTTCGGCACATTAAAGCCCAACGGGTACCGCCAGTTCAACACGGCATATGTGGAGATACCGAAGAAGCAGGGCAAGTCGGAGCTGGCGGCGGCCGTGGCGCTGCTCCTGACCTGCGGGGACGGGGAGGAACGCGCCGAGGTGTACGGATGTGCCGCTGACCGCCAGCAGGCCACCATCGTCTTTGACGTGGCGGCGGACATGGTGCGGATGTGTCCGGCACTGAATAAGAGGGTGAAGATACTCGCCTCGCAGAAGCGGATCATCTACACGCCCACCAATTCCTTCTACCAGGTGCTTTCGGCGGAGGCGTATTCCAAGCACGGCTTCAACATCCATGGCGTGGTGTTTGACGAGCTGCACACGCAGCCGAACCGGAAGCTGTTTGACGTCATGACCAAGGGCTCCGGGGACGCCAGGATGCAGCCGCTGTATTTCCTCATCACTACGGCGGGGACGGACACCCATTCCATCTGTTACGAGACGCACCAGAAGGCAAAGGATATTTTAGAGGGCAGGAAGATTGACCCAACCTTCTATCCCGTCATCTATGGTGCGGATGAGGCGGACGACTGGACGGACCCGAAGGTGTGGAAGAAGGCCAATCCCTCTTTAAATATCACAGTGGGGATCGACAAGGTGGAGGCCGCCTGCGAGTCGGCAAAGCAGAACCCCGGCGAGGAGAACAGTTTCCGGCAGCTCCGCCTGAACCAGTGGGTGAAACAGGCAGTGCGGTGGATGCCCATGGACAAATGGGATGCCTGTGCCTTCCCGGTTTCGGAGGATGACCTGGAAGGGCGTGTGTGCTATGGTGGGCTGGATTTGTCCTCCACCACGGACATCACGGCGTTCGTGCTGGTGTTCCCGCCGCTGGATGAGGAGGATAAATACTGCATTCTTCCATATTTTTGGGTGCCGGAGGAAACGCTGGAGCTGCGTGTGCGGCGCGACCATGTCCCCTATGATGTGTGGGAGCGGCAGGGGAAGCTGATGACCACGGAGGGGAACGTGGTGCATTACGGCTATATTGAGAAATACATTGAGCGGCTTGGGGAGCGGTTCAACATCCGGGAGATTGCCTTCGACCGGTGGGGCGCTGTGCAGATGGTACAGAACCTTGAGGGCATGGGTTTCACGGTGGTACCGTTCGGGCAGGGCTTCAAGGATATGTCGCCGCCGACCAAAGAGCTGATGAAGCTGGTGCTGGAGCAGATGATCGCCCACGGTGGGCATCCGGTCCTGCGGTGGATGATGGACAATATCTTCATCCGCACCGACCCTGCAGGCAATATCAAAGCGGATAAGGAAAAATCCACGGAGAAGATTGACGGGGCTGTGGCCACGATCATGGGGCTTGACCGCGCCATCCGCTGTGGGAACGAAACCTCGGAGAGCGTCTATGATTCACGCGGTTTGTTGGTATTTTAATATTTCACAGAGATATGTGCGGAATCCTTGGTGGTTCCTTGTATGGATATTTTTTCCACATTCCTTTATGCTGTCTGGCGAAGGAGGTGGAAGGATGGACGAGAAGGATTTCCTTGAGTTCCTGATAGCGGAACGGATGGGGATGCACCATGAAAATTTTCACAGGGAATATCCCCCTACAGAAGAACAGGCTGCGGAAGCAGAAAAAGCAGACGAGGCACATGAGCTGCTGTTCCAGCAGTTAAGTGAGGAGCAGAGGAAAATGATGGAGCTGTGTGAGGATGTGGCAAATTCGGAAGCCACACGGGAAACCGAATATTACTACCGTGCAGGGTTCCAGGACGGGGTGAGCCTTGACAGGCTGATAAAGCAGATCAGGAAAAATAATAAATAAAAACATTAGATAGGGATTAAGATGGGCATCGCTTTGGCGGTGCCTTTCTGTTGTCCGTTTTTCAGAAAGGAGCGTGGTTCCTATGGGATTATTCAGCGGATTGTTCAGGGCGAGGGACGCCCCTCAGAACAGGACTTCCGGCAGCGCCTACAGCTTTTTCATGGGCGGCAGCACCAGCGGGAAAAGGGTAAACGAGCGTTCCTCCATGCAGATGACGGCGGTGTACTCCTGCGTCCGGATTCTTTCGGAGGCGGTGGCGGGGCTGCCGCTGCATTTTTATAAATACACGGATAACGGCGGGAAGGAGAAAGCGGCAGACCACCCGCTGTATTTTCTGCTCCATGACGAGCCGAACCCGGAGATGACTTCCTTCGTGTTCCGGGAAACGCTGATGACGCACCTGCTCCTGTGGGGGAATGCCTACTCGCAGATTATCCGCAACGGCAAGGGGGAGGTCATTGCGCTGTACCCGCTGATGCCGGACAGGATGAATGTGGAGCGGGATTCCAAGGGGCAGCTCTATTACGAGTACACGGTGAGCATGGACGATGCCCCAACCGTGAAGGGCAGCACGGTCGTCCTGCCGCCCACAGAGGTGCTTCACATCCCCGGCCTTGGCTTTGACGGGCTGGTGGGCTATTCCCCTATTGCCATGGCAAAGAACGCCATCGGCATGGCGATAGCCTGCGAGGAATACGGGGCGAAGTTCTTCGCCAACGGCGCACAGCCGAGCGGCGTGCTGGAGCATCCGGGGACGCTGAAAGACCCGTCAAGGGTGCGGGAGAGCTGGCAGTCCACCTTTGGCGGCAGCCACAATGCAAACAAGGTGGCAGTTTTAGAGGAGGGGATGAAGTACACTCCAATCTCCATCTCCCCGGAACAGGCGCAGTTTCTGGAAACAAGGAAGTTCCAGATCAATGAGATAGCGCGGATTTTCCGTGTTCCCCCGCACATGGTGGGCGACCTGGAAAAGAGCAGCTTCTCCAACATCGAGCAGCAGAGCCTTGAGTTCGTGAAATATACACTCGACCCGTGGGTGTCAAGATGGGAGCAGTCCATGGCGCGGTCTCTTTTGACGCCGGAGGAAAAGAAGCAGTATTTTGTGAAGTTCAACGTGGACGGCCTGCTCCGGGGCGACTACCAGAGCCGCATGAATGGGTACGCCGTGGGGCGGCAGAACGGGTGGATGTCCGCAAACGACATCCGGGAGCTGGAGAACCTTGACCGCATCCCGGAGGAACTGGGCGGCGACTTATACCTTATCAATGGGAACATGATGCCGCTTTCAATGTCAGGGGCGGCATACCAGAAAGGGAAGGAGGAATCCAATGAAAACGAAGAAGTTCTGGAAGTGGAGGAACCAGGCGGAGGCGGGGACGGCTCCGGAGGAGAGGACTCTGTTTCTGAACGGCACCATCGCAGAGGAAAGCTGGTTTGACGATGATGTCACGCCGCAGCTTTTCAAAGATGAACTGAACAGCGGCACGGGTGACATTACCGTGTGGATCAACTCGCCGGGCGGCGACTGCGTGGCGGCGGCACAGATTTACAATATGCTCTCCAATTACAAGGGGAAAGTCACAGTGAAGATTGACGGCATTGCTGCATCGGCGGCATCCGTCATTGCCATGGCGGGTGACACCGTTCTGGTATCCCCGGTTTCCATGCTGATGATCCATAATCCCGCCACCATCGCCTGGGGCGACCATGCGGAGATGCAGAAGGCCATCGATATGCTCTCCGAAGTGAAGGAGTCCATCATCAATGCCTATGTGCTAAAGACGGGGCTTTCCCGTCCGAAGCTGTCGCACCTGATGGATGCGGAAACATGGATGGATGCAAACAAGGCGGTGGAGCTTGGCTTTGCGGATGAGATCATGACGCGGGCAAAGGCAGAGCCGGAAAAGGAGCCGGAGGAAGGCGAGGGGGATACGGACGGGGAGGAAGAAGAAAAGAAATTCCCTCCCTCTCCCAGCTCCATGCTGTTCTCTCGCAGGGCGGCAAACAACGCCCTTTTGAATAAACTGGCCGCCAAGTATGGCGGGGAAAAACCGAAGGCAGATATCCAGTCGCAGGCAAAAATCCCTGCCGCGGATACAGAAACCGGCCGTTCCGTGGACGCACTCATGGAGCGGCTTAATTTATTGAAACGATAAGAAGGAGGATTTCATTATGACGATTCTGGAACTGCGTGAGAAACGCGCAAAGGCATGGGAGGCGGCAAAGGCATTTTTGGATTCCCACAGGAAGGAGAACGGAGTCCTTTCCGCGGAGGATGACGCCGCATACACAAGGATGGAGCAGGAGATCACCGACCTTGGGAAGGAGATCGCAAGGCTGGAGCGGCAGGAGGCATTGGACGCAGAACTGAACCGCCCGGTAAACAAGCCCCTCACAGGGAAGCCGGGCGGCAGGGCGGACGCGGACGATGGGGAGGATAAGACCGGGCGCGCCTCCGATGATTACCGGAAGAACTTCTGGAACGCCATGCGCTCCAAGGTTCCGATGCCCGCGGTCACCAATGCCCTGCAGATTGGCACGGACTCCGAGGGCGGCTACCTGGTGCCGGATGAATACGAGAGGACGCTGGTGGAGGCTTTGGAGGAGGAGAACATCTTCCGCCAGATGGCGAAGGTCATCAAGACCTCCAGCGGCGACCGCAAGATTCCCGTGGTGGCATCCAAAGGCACGGCATCCTGGATAGACGAGGAAGGTGCATACCCGGAGAGCGACGACTCCTTCGGGCAGGTTTCCATCGGGGCGTATAAGCTCGGCACCATGATCAAGGTTTCCGAAGAGCTGTTAAACGACAGCGTCTTTGACCTGCAGTCCTATATCTCCCGCGAGTTTGCCCGCCGCATCGGGGCGAAGGAAGAGGAGGCGTTCTTCACGGGGGACGGCAAGGGCAAGCCGTTAGGGGTGCTTGCGGCAACCGGCGGTGCAGAAACGGGCGTGACCGCAGCGTCCGCCACGGCAGTGACGGCGGATGAGCTGATGGATTTGTATTACTCGCTGAAATCCCCGTACCGCAAGAAATCCGTGTGGGTGCTGAATGATTCCACCATCAAGGCCATCCGCAAGCTGAAGGACAATAACGGGCAGTATTTATGGCAGCCTTCCCTGACGGCCGGGGCGCCGGATATGATCCTGGGCCGCCCTATCAAAACTTCTGCGTATATGCCGGCCATCGCCGCAGGCGCAAAGACCATCGCTTTCGGTGATTTCAGCTACTATTGGATTGCCGACAGGCAGGGACGCAGCTTCAAGCGCCTGAATGAGCTGTTCGCGGCCACCGGGCAGGTGGGATTCCTCGCTTCGCAGCGTGTGGACGGGAAGATGATACTTGCGGAAGCAGTGAAGGTGCTGGTGCAGAAAGCGGCATCCGCAGGCTAATGGAAGGGGGCAGCGGGCATGGTGGTGACTTTGGAAGAAATGAAGAACTACCTCCGTGTGGATTACGATGACGATGATGCCCTGATTGAAAGCATTATCCGGGCATCGGAAAAAATCTGCATGGACGTGGCACGGATGGATGATGCGGGGGAGTTTGCGGCAGTGGAAAACGCAAAGATAGCCGTGCAGTATACGGCTGCCTATCTGTATGAACACCGGGAGGAGGCCGACCACCATGCCCTCACGCTCACCCTGCGGGCGCTGCTTTCCGGCAGCCGGAAGGAGGCGTTCTGATGGAGGTTTCTCTTTTGAATGTCCGCATCACCTTCCAGAAAAATGCCGTGGCGGTGGACGGCATCGGCAACCATAAGAACACATGGGCGGATTATTATTCCTGCCATGCCACGGCAGGCGGCGAGGCGGGAAAGCAGACCAGTGAAACGGATGTGGCAGGGACCGTGGCGGATGAATCGGAGGTTTCGTTTACGGTCCGCTGGTGCCAAAAAGCTGCGGCGGTTGATTCCACAGGATATCGTGTGATATTTGGCGGCGGGATTTATGACATCGTTGCTGTTGACCACATGAATTATAAAAAGAAATGCATCAAATTCAAGTGCAGGAAAGCGAGGCGGTGACGATGGCGAACGGCGTATCTATCGACCAGATGGCAGAGGAGATCATGAAGGGGCTGACAGAATATGCGGACCTTGCCACGGAGGATGTGAAAAAGGCGGTGAAGAAAGCCGGGACAGCGGTGCGGAAGGACATTGAAGCCAATGCGCCCAAGGACACCGGGAAGTATGCGAAATCATGGGCAGTGAAGACCACAAGGGAAACCTCCAATTCGCTGGAGGTGACGGTGCATTCCAGGAACCGCTACCAACTGACGCACCTCCTGGAACACGGCCACGCCAAGAGGGGCGGCGGGCGCGTCCCGGCAAAGCCGCATATCGCGGCGGCGGAGCAGGCCGGCATCCGGCAGCTTGAAAAGGAAATACAGAAAGCATTGGAGGGATAGGCTTTGGAAACATTACTGGCACTTTTGAAGGAAACAGGCATCCCCTTCGCTTATGACCATTTTGCGGAGGGCGAGTCGCCGGAGCCGCCATTTGTCTGCTACCTCCTGCCGCAGAGCGACAATTTTGCCGCTGACGGCATGGTGTACTTCAAGGCGAGCGGCGTGAAGATAGAGCTGTACACCGACATCAAGGACCCGTCGGTGGAGAAGAAGCTGGAGGACGCGCTGGATAAGCGGCGCATCTTCTACAACAAGTCGGAGGTCTGGATTGACAGCGAGAAGCTGTACGAGGTCCTCTACCAGTTTGACATGGAGGTGGTTTACGATGCCGAAGAAGAATAAAGTGAAATTCAATATCTGCAACGTGCATTACGCGCTGCTGACGCTGGAGGCGGACGGGGCGGTGTCCTTTGGCACGCCTGTTGCGATGCCCGGCGCCGTCTCCCTTTCCCTGGACCCCAACGGCGAGCCGAGCAATTTCTACGCGGACGGGTACGCCTATTACACGGTCAGCAACAACATGGGCTATGAGGGCGACCTGGAGCTTGCCATGGTGCCGGAGAGCTTCCGCACCGACGTGCTGAAGGAGTCACTGGATGAAAACAAGGTGCTTTTGGAAAATGCCAATGCGGAGACGGAGAACTTCGCCCTGCTGTTTGAGTTTGACGGCGATGTGCGGAAAATCCGCCATGTGCTGTACAACTGCTCGGCGGCGCGCCCGACCATCGAGTCGCAGACCAACGAGGACGAGATCGAGGTGCAGACCGAGACGCTGTCCATCACGGCGGCTCCGCTGGCGAGCGGCTATGTGAAGGCGAAGACCGGGGACAGCACCACGGATGAAGTCTACCAGAACTGGTACAAGAGCGTGTACCTGCCGGATGCGGCGTCAGGCGGCACTTCCGGCGGTGACACAGAAAATGGCGGCGGCACGGACACGGAAGGGGAGGGATAACCTATGAGCATGAAACAGAATATCGAGATTGACGGGAAGCAGGTGCCTTTCAAGGCATCCGCGGCTATCCCGCGTATTTACCGGATGAAGTTCCACCGGGATATTTATAAAGACCTGCGTTCCTTGGAGAAATCCATCGGTGACGGGGACGAGGAGAGTTCCAACTTAGATTTGTTTTCGTTGGAGATGTTCGAGAACATCGCCTATGTGATGGCGAAACACGCAGACCCGGATATCCCGGACAGCCCGGAGGAATGGCTGGATGAATTCAACACCTTCTCCATCTACCAGGTGCTGCCCAAGCTGATACAGCTTTGGGGGCTGAACGTGCAGACGGATGTCCAGTCTAAAAAAAACTTCGCCCGACTGACCGGGAAATGACAACGCCGCTGTTCCTGCTCCGGTGCGTACAGCTTGGGCTTTCCATCCGCGACCTTGACCTGCTTACCATCGGGATGGTCAACGATATGTTCGCGGAGAGCAGGAATGACGAATATAAGGGCTATAAGGAAATCGCCACCCAGGAGGATTTCGACCGCTTTTAGGCGGCGTCCCCCCTGGGCATATTTTTGCATTTTAACAGGAAGGGGTGTCCGCCGTGGCGAACAGAATCAAGGGTATCACTGTTGAGATTGGCGGGGATACCACCAAGTTACAGACCGCATTAAAGGGAGTCAATTCCTCCATCCGGGATACGCAGTCGCAGCTACGGGATGTGGAGAAGCTCTTAAAATTAGATCCCGGCAACACGGAGCTGCTGGCACAGAAGCACAGGCTTTTGGGCGAGGCGGTGGCGGGGACGAAGGAAAAGCTGGAGACCCTAAAGACCGCCGCAGAGCAGGCAAACACGGCCCTTGCCAATGGGGAAATCTCACAGGACCAGTACGATGCCCTCCAGAGGGAGATCATCGAAACGGAAAACAATCTGCGTGACCTGGAGCGGCAGGCAGGGCAGTCCGCTGTGGCATTACAGAAAATCGCCGCCACGGGTGAAAAGCTGAAGACTGTCGGGGATAACATTTCCTCCGCCGGGCAGAAGCTGCTCCCCGTCACGGCAGGCGTGACTGCCCTCGGCACGGCGGCGGTCAGCACGGCGGCAAACTTTGAAAGCTCCATGTCGCAGGTGCAGGCAACGATGGGAATCACGAAGGATGCCATGTCCACGGTCAACGGCGAGAGCGTCAACACGATGGATACGCTTTCCGCACTGGCAAAGAAGATGGGCAGCGAGACAGCATTCTCCGCAAGCGAGTGTGCGGAGGCTTTGAACTACCTCGCCCTTGCCGGGTACGACACGCAGCAGATGTGCGACACGCTGCCCACTGTCTTAAACCTTGCGGCGGCCGGCGGCATCGACCTTGCAGCGGCATCGGACATGGTGACGGACGCCATGTCCGCCCTGGGCATGGGCGTGGATGAGGCGGGGACGATGGTTGACCAGATGGCGAAGACCGCCTCCACCACCAACACATCTGTGGCGCAGCTTGGCGAGGGCATCCTCACCATCGGTGCGACTGCCAAGACCGTGAAAGGCGGCACGGCGGAGCTGAACACGGCCCTCGGCATCCTCGCCAACAACGGCATCAAGGGCGCGGAGGGCGGTACACACTTAAGGAACGTCATCCTTTCCCTGCAGAACCCCACCGACAAGGCGGCTGCCTGTATGGAGCAGCTTGGCCTGGATGTTTACGATTCCGAGGGGAATATGCGCTCCTTAAACGACATCCTGGGTGACCTGAACATGAGCATGGACGGCATGACGGCGGCGGAGAAGTCCAATATCATCGGGCAGATTTTCAACAAGACCGACCTGTCCTCCGTGAACGCCCTGCTTGCCAATACAGGGACTACCTGGGATGACCTGCAGCAGTCCATCATCGACAGCGGCGGCGCGGCGCAGCAGATGGCGGACACACAGCTTGACAACCTGCAGGGGCAGATCACTATTTTAAAGTCAGCCTTAGAGGGGCTGGCTATTTCTTTTGGGGAGCTTTTGATGCCCGCCATCAAAATGATTGTGGGGTGGGTGCAGCAGTTCGTAGACTGGCTGAACGGCATGGACGAGGGGACGAAGAAAGTCATAACCACGGTCGCATTACTGGCGGCTGCTCTGGGCCCCGTGCTGATTGTCGTCGGGAAAGTGGTGTCTGCGGTCGGCACGATTATGACCATAGTGCCGAAGGTGGCGGGAGTGATTAACACAGTCAAGACCGCTTTTGCCGCCTTAAACACCACCATGCTTGCGAATCCGATTTTCCTCATCATAGCGGCAATCACGGCACTGGTGGCGGCGTTCATCTATCTGTGGAATACGAATGAGGATTTCCGGCAGTTCTGGATCAACCTCTGGGAGAATGTGAAAGAGGTCGCCATTGCCGTATGGGAGGCAATCAAAAACTTCTTTTCGGCGGCATGGGAAGCAATCTCGTCCACGGCACAGGCAGTTTGGAATGGGATAAAAGATTTCTTTTCCGGGCTGTGGGAAGGGATAAAGACCATCTTCAGCACAGTGGTGGAAGTGATAAAGACCATCATCACCACTTATTTCAATATTTACAAGACCATCATCACTACCGTCTTAAATGCAATAAAAACGGTATTCACGACTGTCTGGAACGGGATAAAAACCGTGGTCACGACAGTGGTGACGGCAGTCCAGACCTTTATCACTACGGCATGGAACGCCATCAAAAATACAGTCACGACCGTCCTGAATGCGATAAAGGCGGTCATCACCACGGTGTGGAATGCCATCAAGTCCACAGTTACTTCTGTCGTGAACGGGATTAAATCCACCATCACTTCTGTGTGGAATGGCATCAAATCCACGGTTTCAAGTGTGGTGAACAGCATTAAAAATACGGTCACTACGGTGTTCAACAATATCTGGAACGGCATCAAGAGCTGTATCGGGGCAGTGGGCGACGCCGTTAGCAGCGTGGCAAATAAGATTAAGTCCTTCCTGCATTTCTCCGTGCCGGACGAAGGGCCGCTGACCGATTACGAGAGCTGGATGCCGGACTTCATGAAGGGGCTGGCAAAGGGCATCGAGGACAGCAAGAGCATGGTGGCAAAGGCAGTGAACGGCGTGGCGGCGGATATGGTACTGAACCCTTCCGCAGCCGTGCAGGAGATTTCCGTGTCCGGGGACGGAACGGGCAGCTCCACGCAGGGCAGCTCCATCAACGGCCCACTGATCGAGGTGAAGGAAATGAACGTGAGGAGCGAGGAGGACATCCGCAAAATCTCGCAGCAGCTTTACCGGCAGCTCCAGCAGGGGCGGCGGGCAAACGGATATTCGTAGGAAAGGGGGCAGGCAGATGGGTTTTTCTTTTGACGGCATCAGGTCAAAAAGCATGGGGATTGCAAGCCGTATGGCCACGGAGAACCGGGTGCCGGAATTAAAAAACCGCACCATTTCCATGGCGGGCAGGGACGGCCTGGTTGACCTGGGTGCGTCCCTTTCCGAACGGGTGATAGAAATATCCTGCTTCATCCCTCCAAAGCGGACGGCGGCGGAGCTGCTTGAGTGCAAGGATGAAATCGTAAGCTGGCTGAGTCCGGACAAAGGTGTGTGCGAACTGAAACTTGATACGGAGCCGGAGCGGGTGTACTATGCAAGGCTCCAGGAGGGCGTAACTTTTGAGCGGGTGGTGAGGCTGGCGGCGACATTTGACCTCACTTTTTTCTGCCCCGACCCCTTCGGCTATGCTGCGGAGGATGAGGTTTTTAACATTACGGCAGTGGGAAGCCACACGGTGAGGCGGAGGCTTGGGAATCTGTACTCCAATCCCGTCTACCGGCTGAAAGGCATCCTGGCATCCGGGGCAGGCAGATATATCAGCATCACCACGAATGGCATGGAACTGAAAATAGCCGATGCCACACTTTCGGGAAATGAAACACTGGTGGTTGACACAGCGAAAATGACGGCATGGGTGGAGGATGCAGAGGGGAATACGCTCCGCAATGCCCTGCCGTATATCAGCGAGCTGAACTTCCCCACGCTTGATGCAGGGCTGAACACGGTGGAGGTGGCGGCATCAAATGCCACCTTCACGGAACTTGAAATACAGGCAAAGAGCCGCTGGAGGTGATTTTTTATGGGTTTAAGGATGATTTTAAATAAACAGACGGATTTCACGGGCGAGTTTCCGGTGGAATATGCAAAGGACGGCTTATGGAGGTTCAATGAGAATGCTCCGGATGCGGACACAGAGCTTATCGATTCCTCCGGCAAAGGCAGGAAGATGTTTATTTCCGGCTGGTCGGGTACGAGCGCCGGTTTCCGCAACGGGCAGAAAGGGCGGCATTTCCGCATGAATATCACGAATCCTGCCACAGAGAAAACCTATCTGAAGGTAACGAATGACGGCTCCATTTTCCAGAGCCTTGGGGAGCGGATCGTTGTGGGCGGCTGGATGAACCCCACCACCTATTCCATCGGCAACACATACACGCCGATTTTTAACACGAGGCAGGGGCCGGGGCAGCCGATTTTCTATCTTTCCCTTATCCGGGGGAAACCGAGGATCATGCTCTATAATTCCTCCGGCACCCTGATACTGGATGAGTCGGTGACGCCGCCTTTTGCTTTTGCGAATAACGGGTGGTACTTCATTGCCTGCGTGATAGAGCCTGATAATAAAAAGGCACAGTATGTCATAGGAGACCGGGAAAGCGGGGCGGTGTGGGTTTCGGCGGCGCTCTCCTTTATGGGGGAGCTGAACCGCTCCTGCACGGCAGACCTCATCATGGGGATGCACGCCGGCTCCTACTGGTTTGCGGGAGGCTTTGATGACTGGTTCCTGGACTGCGATTCAGAACTGACCGCAGACGACCTTGCAGACTATTTCCGCGCCACAGCTTTTGCCAACGGCGGCGATACTGCGGGGGCGGTGGATGGTCTGGCAGAGCCAGGGTGCGTGACGCTCCGGAAAGCAAATGGCACCTATCCGGAAAGCGGCGTGCTTTATACCCGTGCCATAGAGTATGGCATTTCTGGTGCGGGCAAAGTGTCTGTTTCCAGTGAGTGTGTTCCCGGCGTGACAGACATTTCCCTTGTGGAGACATCCACGAGCAATGACCTCATTAGCTGGAGCGATTGGGCGGCGGTAGGTGCGGATGGGAAAATGCCGTCCCCTGCCCGCACATACATCCGTTTCCGGGTAACGCTCACGACAGCGGACACGGCAAGGACACCGAAGCTGACGGACATCCGGATTTATGACGTACCGAAATCCCCCTACGAGAAAATTGGCTATGCCCGCCCCGTGGTTTTGGATTCTAATGGCGCATGGGAGGCGGTTCTTGAAAACGCCTATGATATCATTGTGACGGGGGAGATCAATGGCGAGGATACGCTTAATTTCAAAATTCCCTTTGCCGATGCCAAGCGAAAATATATCGACAACGAGAAGAAAATCCAGATCGTGGATGACGTGTACATCATCCGCACGGTCACGGACAGCAAGGATGTCTCCGGCAATGCAGTGACAGGGGTGTACGCCGAAGCGGAATTTTACAACCTCGCCTATTCTGTCCGGAAGGAAGAGAAAGCCTTTGACGCGGAGACGGCGGATGCAGCCATGGCCTACGCGCTTTCCGGTACGGAATGGAACGTCGGCACGGTCACGGTCACCACGAAGCGTACATGGACTTCCACGGAGAAAAACGCCCTGTCTATTTTAAGGGCGGTGGCAGACCTCCACGGCGGCGACCTGGTCTTTGACTGCCCGAACCGGCTGGTGCATCTCCTGATTCTGAACGGGAAGGACAGCGGCGCGCTGTTCATGTATGGGAAGAACATGAAGGACATCGAGCGGACAGTGGATACCACGGGGCTTGTCACGAGGCTTTATGCGGTCGGTGCGGACGGCATGACCTTTGCCAGCATCAACGGCGGGAAGCCGTATGTGGAGGATTTCACCTATTCCAAAGAGGTTCGTGTTTCCACCCTGGACTGCTCAGCCTTCACGAATCCCTACCAGATGCTGGAGTTTACGAGGATGCGACTTGCGGATTACTGCAAGCCGACCGTCTCCTATGTGCTGAATGCCATGGATTTATCTGTGCTGACGGGGTATGAGCATGAGGCGTGGGAGCTTGGGGATTATGTGCGGGTGGAGGATAAGGACCTGGGGCTTTCAGTCACCACGAGGATTGTAAGAAGGGAATACAACCTGCAGGAGCCATGGAACACGGTGCTGGAGCTTTCCACGGTACTTAAGAACCTGGGCAGCTCCACGAGCAAGTGGGACAATGCCGCCGATTCCTTAGAGGGCGTCAGCGTGGTGTCCAGCGAGGACATCGCGGAGCTGGTGCCGTTCAACCTCCTCCGGAATTCCCGCGCCGATGACGGGCTTGCCTACTGGGTGTCCTCCGGCTTTGAGGCGGACGGGGAAAACGGGGCGAGCGGCACGGCTTCTTTTAAGGCGGAGGGTGTGGCGGGAATGACCAAGAGCCTGTCGCAGACGGTGTATCCTGCCAACCGGGACAGCTATACGATTTCGGCGCAGATTGCGTCCGAGAATTTGAAGAAACTGAGCGGCAACTCGCAGGTCGGCATTGAGATCGTGCTGGAATACGAGGACGGCAGCACGGAATCAAGGTTCATTGACCTTTACTGACGGGAGGGATTTGTGTGGCATATTTTTCAAGGACAACAGCAAAGATTACCCCGGAAAACTTCTCATCCGGAAGGCTGAAATCCGTCACCGTCCGCATCTGTATCACAGACTGCACGGGGGATTTCTACATCACGGACATTCTCCTGCAGGGAGGGCCGGTGGCAATTGGATGGGTGGGGCATCCCTCGGAACTGAGGTGGACGCTGGATGGCTGAGTTTGTCCGGCTTGCGGAAGTGGTCAATAAAAAGAAGGATATGCGCATCATGAGCGTGACGGTGATCCCCACCATTGCCGACTGCTCCGGGCGCATCTGGTTTACCGACATCCAACTGCAGGAAGGCTCCGCGTTAAGCGGCTATGCTCCGCACACAGAAACCTGTCTGAAAAAATCGGGAAATGCTCCCGTGTGGTTCAACGGCGTGGTGCGCTCGGAGGAGACGGTCATCCTTTTCAACATGGGGAAAACTTCTGCGCCGCTGGATATCCACATCTACCCGAAATCCGATATGGCGGCGGGGACGGTATGGCTCGCCCAGGGCGTGGGCGGCCAGAGGGCGGTGTTCCCGGAGGCTGTGAAAGCGGAGGATGATATCGCACTGCTTGCCTCCGCACGGGAATGC
>Ga0137310_100901_pt1 | contig 19735 bp, 14 predicted proteins | sample NAcewiD2O_June_2_FD_97183 | JGI IMG/M metagenome (GOLD analysis project Ga0137310, IMG submission 97183) | Mouse cecal microbial communities from Vienna, Austria - N-Acetylglucosamine amended D2O_June | ecosystem: Host-associated > Mammals > Digestive system > Large intestine > Cecum | place...
ACCTGACGCTGTTCAACGCTACGGAGGATGCGATCAATGCTTTGGAGAACGTCAGACAGGCTCTTATCCAGGCCCAGCGGGAATGTGAGGAGCTGTATGTATCCGCGCCAGCGCAGGACGAAGAGTCGGAGAGCGGCGAATTGACCGTGTTATCTGCTACATGAATACAGACCAAACGGGAGGGTGCCGGTTTTTCGCCGGTACCCTCCTTCTCGATCGTGTCTGACCGTACTTCCGCTCAGGCAGAAAAATTTTGCAGATTTTGTCTGTGCCGGGACCCCGTCAGGACCGCTGCCTAGGTTTGCGGTAGGGACGGCGGCGATTAACGGTCCCCTTGGTGTCCGGGGCGCGGCTCTCTCCCTGCTGCCGGGCCGCACGGTCCGCCGCCGCCTTCTTTTCCGCCGTCACATCGCTGACCGTACGAATCGGGAGCTTTTCCACCCGCTCCAGCCGGTCCACCCGCTCCACCTTCGGACGGGGCTCCTGCCGTTTTTCCGTCCGCTTTCCATCGCCTTGACGGGGCTTTCCGCCGCGGCGTGCGGTGTTGTTCCGGCGGCGGCTGCCGGAACGGTCCTCTCCGTGGGCTTCGTCCGGCTGCTGTCCAGCCAGCAGAGAGGGTACTGTGACCGGCTCCCGGATGGCCCGGCGGAAATGGCTCTCCGCCTCCAGCGGCGCCTGGCGCGGGGGGCGCTCCTTGGGAATCTCAATGCCCTCCCGGCTGCCCTTGCCGCTGCGCAGGACGCGGACTTCCGCGTTCTTGTACCGCTTGGGGGACTCCGGCGCGCTGTCCAGACGCACCTGCACCTGCTCCCGCAGGAGGTCCACGCCGCTGACGTTGCCGACGCCGTCGGGCGTGTCCACAAAGCTCTCCGCCTTGGGCATCCGCTTGGCCGCGTCCTCGTAGGCGGCCTGCTCGTATTTCAGACAGCACATCAGACGGCCACAGGCCCCAGAAATTTTGGTGGGGTTGAGGCTCAGGTTCTGGGTCTTGGCCATCTTGATGGACACGGGGATGAATTCGTCCAGGAACTGGCTGCAGCACAGCGGACGCCCGCAGATGCCGATGCCTCCCAGCATCTTGGCCTCGTCCCGCACACCAATCTGCCGCAGCTCGATTCTGGCCCGGAAAACGCCCGCCAGGTCCCGCACCAGCTCCCGGAAGTCCACGCGCCCATCGGCAGTAAAGAAAAAGATGATCTTATTGCCCTCAAAGCTGCACTCCACATTGACCAGCTTCATCTCCAGGCCGTGGTCGGCAATCTTCTGTTCGCAGATGCCCACAGCCTCCTTTTCCCGCCTGCGGTTGTATGCCGCCGCCTTGTGGTCGTTTTCCGTGGCAATACGGACCACGCTCCGCAGGGGCTGGACCACCGCGTCCTCCGGCACGTCGTGGTTGCCCTCGCTGCATTTGGCGAACTCAATCCCCTGGGCCGTCTCTACCACCACATATTCCCCCGGCTGTATCGTCAGACCCTTGGGGTCAAAATAATAGTTCTTCGATCCGCTGCGAAAGCGGACGCTGATTACTTCTGCCATGATGATTGGCTTCCTTTCTATAAATCACGCGCCGGCCCTGTTCAGGATGCCGTCAGCGCAGCCGCCAGCGCGCCGGTCAAATGCCCCGCGCTCACGTTGTACCCGCACTGCCGGGCCAGCGTCTCCAAAAGCTCTATATAGCCCGCCAGCTTCCGCCGGCCCAGGCTCTCCGCCAGCTGCCGGGCCTGCTGTTCCCCGCTGCCGGTGTAGCTCGCCGCCAACGCCGCCGCCAGCAGGTCCCGTGCGCTGGAGAGCAGGTCCCGCAGTTCTTCGCGGCTGGCCTTGCCGTTTTCCAGACCCACGCAGAAATTCACAATCGCCGGGGTCCTTCCCTCCCCCAGCAGTGCGCACAGCTTACGGGCCTCCTCGCTATAGACGTCCTCCGGCGCGGGGGCCAGCTTCCACTCCACCGCACGGGAGCGGATGGTGGGCAGTAGCAGCGCGCTGTTTTCCGTGCAGAACAGAAACGCCGCATGGGGCGGTCCCTCCTCCAGCACCTTCAGCAGCACGTTCTGCGCCTTGGGGTCCAGCAGGGAGCAGTCGGGAAAGCAGTAAATCTTCCGCCGGCCCTCGTTGGGCAGGATATATGCGTCCGCCGCCGTCTGCCGGAGGATGTCTACCGCTATATTTTTGTGGTCCGGGTCCTCCACCGTGATGACGTCCGGGTGGATTCCCTTCAGGACCTTCCGGCACGGGCCGCACGCCCCGCAGGGCCGCTCTCCGCTGCCCTCGCACTCCATGGCCGCCGCCGTAAACCGCGCCGCTGCCGCCATGTCCCCCCTGCCGCTGATGATGACCGCATGGCTCAGCGTCCCTCTGGCCGCCGCCTCACGGATTTGCTGGGCAAAACGGGGCTCCCCGGCCAGCTGTACCGCCACAGGCTCTCCCTCCTCCTCCATGATACAGCCCGCCGCAGAACAGGGCGGACTGACGGATACATTCTTATTTTTTTATTCTATCACAACCTCCGGCGGAAAATCAACAGGAAGGGGGAAAAAGGACAAAAACATTTTTCAGAGGAGGCGGGTGGAAGAAATCTTGGATTTTGGTAAAAAATGTCTTGCAAACAAAAGGATTTCCTCTTATAATAAAGTGTGGAAAGCCAATGAAAAGCACGAGAACGGCGTTCAAGAAAATGACAGGAGGAAACATTCCAAGTGAAGAAAAAATTTGTGTACCTCTTTTCCGAGGGCAACGGCTCTATGCGGGAGCTGCTGGGCGGCAAGGGCGCGAACCTGGCCGAAATGACCAATCTGGGTATGCCCGTCCCTCAGGGTTTTACCATCACCACCGAGGCATGTACCCAGTATTATGAGGATGGACGTACCATCAATGGGGAAATCCAGGACGAAATTATGGCGTATATGCGCAAGCTGGAGGACATGAGCGGGAAAAAGTTCGGGGATCTGAACAATCCCCTGCTGGTCTCCGTCCGCTCCGGCGCACGGGCCTCCATGCCCGGCATGATGGATACCATCCTCAACCTGGGCCTCAACGACCAGGTGGTGGAGGCTTTCGCCAAGAAGACCCGTAACCCCCGCTTCGCCTATGACTCCTACCGCCGGTTTATCCAGATGTATTCCGACGTGGTCATGGAGGTGGGCAAGAAATATTTCGAAGAGCTCATCGACGACATGAAGGCCAAGCGCGGCGTCACCCTGGACACCGACCTCACCGCCAAGGACCTGAAGGAGCTGGCGGAGCTGTTCAAGGCCGAGTACCGGGACAAGATCGGCGAGGAGTTCCCCCAGGACGCCAGGGAACAGCTCATGGGCGCGGTCCGCGCCGTGTTCCGCTCCTGGGACAACCCCCGCGCCATCTACTACCGCCGCATGAACGACATCCCCTCCTCCTGGGGTACCGCCGTCAACGTGCAGATGATGGTCTTCGGCAACATGGGCGACACCTCCGGCACCGGCGTGGCCTTCACCCGCAACCCCGCCACCGGTGAGAAAAAGCTCTTCGGAGAATTCCTCATGAACGCCCAGGGCGAGGACGTGGTGGCCGGCGTGCGCACCCCCCAGACCATCGACCAGCTGGCCGAGGTCATGCCCGAAGCGTACAACCAGTTTGTGAACATCAGCCAGAAGCTGGAGTACCACTACCGCGATATGCAGGATATGGAGTTTACCATTGAGAACAAAAAGCTCTACATGCTCCAGACCCGCAACGGCAAGCGCACCGCCGCCGCCGCCCTCAAGATTGCCTGCGACCTGGTGGACGAGGGCATGATTACCGAGCAGGAAGCCGTGGCCATGATCGACCCCAAGAGCTTGGACGCCCTGCTGCATCCCACCTTCCCGAAGGAGGAGCTGGAGCGGGTCCCGCCCATCGGTCAGGGCCTGGCTGCATCCCCCGGCGCCGCCGCCGGTCAGGTGGTGTTTACCGCCGACGACGTGGTGGAGTGGCGGGACAAGGGCCACAAGGTCATCCTGGTCCGCCTGGAGACCAGCCCGGAGGATATCGAAGGAATGCACTTCGCACGGGGCATCCTCACGGTCCGCGGCGGCATGACCAGCCACGCGGCAGTGGTGGCCCGCGGTATGGGTACCTGCTGCGTCTCCGGCTGCGGCGAGATCGTCATCGACGAGGCCGCCAAGACCTTCACCCTGGGGGGCAAGACCTTCAAGGAGGGCGACTGGATCAGTCTGGACGGCTCCACCGGCAACATCTACGGCGAGCGGCTCCATACCGCCGAGGCCAAGATCGGCGGCGAGTTTGAGCGCATTATGAACTGGGCGGATAAGTTCCGCGACCTCCAGGTCCGCACCAACGCCGACACCCCCAAGGACGCCCGGCAGGCCAAGAACTTCGGCGCGGAGGGCATCGGCCTCTGCCGTACCGAGCACATGTTCTTCGACCCGGAGCGCATTGCCGCTATCCGCGAGATGATCGTCTCCGAGACCGCCGAGCAGCGGGAGAAGGCTCTGAACAAGATTGAACCCATGCAGCAGAAGGACTTCGAGGATATCTACGAGGCCATGATGGGCAAGCCCGTCACCATCCGCCTGCTGGACCCGCCTCTCCACGAGTTCCTGCCCACGGATGATGCGGATATCAAGGCTCTGTCCAAAGAGATGAACGTGGCCGAAGAGCGTCTGCGTGAAATTATTACCAACCTCCACGAGTTCAATCCCATGATGGGCCACCGCGGCTGCCGTCTGGACATCACCTTCCCGGAGATCGCCAAGATGCAGACCCGCGCCATCATTAAAGCCGCGCTGGCCGTACGCGCCCGGCGTCCGGCCTGGAAGATTACCCCGGAAATCATGGTCCCCCTGGTCGGCGAGGCCAAGGAGCTGGCCTTTGTCAAGAATACCATCGACCACGTGGCGCGCCGGTTGATCAAAGAGGCGGACAGCGATATGACCTACACGGTGGGTACCATGATCGAAATCCCCCGCGCGGCCCTGACCGCCGACGACATCGCCAAGGAGGCACAGTTCTTCTCCTTCGGCACCAACGATCTGACCCAGATGACCTTCGGCTTCAGCCGCGACGACGCGGGTAAGTTCCTGGCCAGCTACTACGACCGGAAAATTTACGAGTCCGATCCCTTCTCCCGTCTGGATCAGGTGGGCGTGGGCCGTCTGGTCAAGATGGCCTGCGAGCTGGGCCGCGAGACCCGCCCCGACATCAAGCTGGGTATCTGCGGCGAGCAGGGCGGCGATCCCTCCACGGTGGAGTTCTGCCACAACGTGGGGCTGAGCTATGTCTCCTGCTCCCCCTTCCGCGTCCCCATCGCCCGTCTGGCCGCTGCACAGGCCGCTATCAAAGCGCCCAGAGCCACTGTGACGGATAAGAGAAACTGGTAACACTTAACAATTCTATTGTAAAATAGAGCGGATTTAGGGTGAGAATAGGGTATACCACTTCGATTTGCGCTCTGTGGTATACCCTATTCGGCCTGTTCCAGTCAAACGGCAGGCACAGAGCCATGCGAAAATCCGCGTGGAGGCAAGGCATGATTATTCGGACCAATCTGTCGTCATTGCGTTCCTTTCGGGAGAGCCGAAAGACAAACCAAGCTCTGCAAAAGAACCTGGCAAAGCTGTCCTCCGGTCTGCAGATCAACTGTGCGGGCGATGATGCCGCAGGACTGAGCATATCCGAAAAAATGCGTGCAAAAATAACGGAGCTGGACCGCTGTCAGGACAATGTCTCAGAGGGGCTGACGCTGGCAAAGACTGCCGACGCCGCCCTTGCGGAGATCAATGATATGCTGTGCCGTGCGCATTTTCTGTGCGTGGAGGCGGAAAACGGCGCCTACAGCGAGCAGGAAAGGGCCGCGCTCAGCGACGAACTCAATCAGCTGTTCAGTGAGATCGACCGCATTTCTTCCTCCAGCCACTACAACGCAATCCCCTTGTTTCGGGATAAGGCTGCGCCGCCCGTGCCTGCGCCCGAACCCGACGATAGGGAAACATATCACTTTGAATACGAGGAAACCATCACTCCCCTTGGGCCGGACCAGCTGGATATATGGGGAACGATGGACTTTGTGAAGACGGAGGACTTCGATACCGCTGAAAAAGCGCAGGCGGCTGAGGCCGTCTTCCAGCTGGACAGCTCTATCGACCTGAATGATGCAAGTACCCTTGAAGGAAAGTCTATCAAAATCGGGAGCAGTACCTATACCTTTACCAGCAACCCTTTCTCTACGCCAGTAGCAAGAATTGATTTAACGCAGTACAAGACAGCCAAGGATGCATTGCTGTCGTTGAAAAATGTATCCTCCCATATCAGCGACGTCTGCGTTGCAGACGATGGAACGGTAACACTGGTGGGAACGGTTACTACTTTGACCACTTCTGTAACAATAGATGGGAAGCCCATTAAATTCACTGTACCACAGGGAGACGGTGCGTCAAAAAACGGACTCATGGTCGGAAATTCCACTGGAGATCAGATAATTCAGCAGGTGGACGGCTCCGGAGCAAAGAATAACCAGCCGGTCTATTCCACGTGTGCAACGAAGTTCAGTTTGTCTAAAATCACCGGCCCTCTTACACAGGAGCAAGCGGATGATCTCAATCGAAATTCCCTTTTCTTTTTCACGGAGTGGAATATAAACAACAGTTATGGCGAAGACAGGAAGCAACTCCAATTGAGCGGCTTTACAGCAGGTATGACACGCGACCAGGTAGGGGCGAAACTTGTTGACGCTGTAAACGCAATAAAGGCTTCCGTAATATATCATGCGGTATACAACAACAGTACTGGTAATCTGGAGGTAACAGTTAAAAAAGATGGGTTTGACGGTCCGCTTCGTGCATATATGAGAGAGGAAAGATCTTCCGGATCATCCCAGACAGAATATGATGATAAAAGCAAGTGGAGCAGCTCTGCCCTGAAGTTTTCTGTCCAATCAACCTCTGGAACAATGGAAACTGGTCCTACAATGACCATTACGATTCCCTCGCAGTCACCCCCCTTTTCCTTTCGTCTCAACGGATATGATTACCTGTATTATGATAGTACCAGAAACCCGCTGACCAGCCCCGGCTATCCGAATACAGCGTATAGCCCCCTGCCTGACTATAAAATCGACACTTCTGCAATCGGGAACGTACACAGCGATTTGCTCAACAGGATTGCAGATTACGCAGAAAGAATGTCAAATGTTGACAATGTTTCAATCAGCGGAAACACCGTCACTATCAGGGGCAATGTCAATTCATCCATCAATTTATCCCTTCAGGGAATTACGACAACTGTTACGCCGTATAAGAGTACGCCGACATCCGCACCGTCCAAGTATGTGTTGAGTGATGGAAAGTTGTGTGACTTCAGTCAGGAGGCTTCAGCTGTATTTGACTTGGGCAGCAGCATCGGCGGCCTGGCGGGGAAAGGCTTCAGCTTTGACGGCAGGCGGATTGAATTTACGAATGGGCCGGGCGTGAGCGGCATTTACGAAGACGTGGATATTTCGGCTTGTCAAAACGCTGCGGATGTGGCAAAGGCCGTGGGAGATAAACTGGGATCGTCGTACGCCGTCACAGTGGATGCTTCCAATAAATTGACGATATCCACGACGCGGAAGAGCTACAGCTATGTTTCTGTCACCGACGGGACAGAGGGGATTATGAGCGGCGCGTCTGTAGAGTTCTCCGGCGGTAAGAATGTGGGCCACTCCCAGAAAGCGCTGGATTTTTCCTCCATCAACGCCAATAATCTCGACACCTTGCTGGGAAAAGGGTTCCGCATCAACTGCGCAACCTGCGCCGGAGAGTATATCAACGTCTTTTTCTGCTGGAAAAATGACGGGAGCATCCCTGCAAGCTTCCAGCGTCTGGATAAGGATACGGGAGAAATGCGGACCATCCACAACATCCCTGTGGAGCTGTCGAAAGTGACCAGCGGCGACAAAATCGTGGAGAGTATCGTGGCGCAGGTCAAGCCGAGCCTGAACCACTATACCGATGTGGCCGTGGGCGACCCGCCGACAACCTTGATTGCAATGGAAAGACGCTTCGGCGACGTCCGGGACCAGAACGGCAAGCTGTATCTGGGCCAGGTGCAGACCGGTCTGGAGACGAATTTCACCTACAGCGTATCCGTAAAAAAGGCGCTGGATAACCCGAAGGAGGAGGAACCGGAGCCGGATATGGAGATCTGGCCGTCTGTGGTCCTGGAGAAGCGGGATTTGAAAATCTATGTGGGTTCCGAAATGGATGGACAGTATATCCCGGTCCATCTCCCGTACATCGACCTGGAGCGTCTGAATCTGTGTCCGCCAGAGCAGGTGGACCTGAACAAAGAGAAGCAGGACGCCGCCCTGTGGCTGGAGCGGGTGGACCACGCCAACATTGCCATTTCTGAGGCGCGGGGTACAATCGGCGCGGATTACAACCGGCTGGAACATGCTTTCCGGGAACTGGCCGTGGAGCATGAGGAGCTGACAGACTCCGAAAGCCGGATTCGGGACGCCGATGTGGCCCAGCTGATGATGGAGAATGTCAAGCTCCAGATTCTGAGCCAGTCCCAGCAGACGATGATGGCACAGGCCAACACGCTGCCCCAGCAGGTGCTGCAACTGCTGGTATAAGCAGAACCGGATAACCGGCGTAAACGAGTAGGCGACTGACACGGGACTCATCGATATATCCTTTCAAAATCAGCGCCGCCAAATGCAGCCGTTTTCTGTTTTTGGTTTTCTTCATGGTCCACATATACCACCGCGCCAGTTTCGCACTCCCCAAACCCATGGTTCTCATGCCCGCACATCTACCCCTCTGCCGATGGAGGTGAGGAAATCCTGCCAGCTGTTGACGTACTTCTGGTAGGTGGAGCTGCTGGGCTTCTGGTTTGTCAGATTCTTGATCTGCAAGCCCAAGAGCGTGACCTCCTGCTCCTCCGGGGCCTTGTAGAACTCCCGCAAATAGTGTTTCATGCTGATACCCCAGCGTGCGGCCTGGGGAGCCCTGGCAGCGGCCTGGGCAGTCAGTTTCTCCCCGGCGGAGACACCGGCTTGGATTGCCTTGGCCCCATCGCCGCCGTTTTGATGGTAGGTGCTCATAACGGCGCTGTATATGCCCTGGAACACCGTACTGTCCACCGGAGCGTAGGTCCCCTTGGGCTCACCCTTGGCCCGTCGGCTCTCCCGCTGGGCCAGGGCGCGCCCCAGGGCGGCAAGGGCGTTTTCATGTCCCTGGGCGCGGCTGCCCCGGAGCAGGGCGGCCATGCTGTCGCCCACCAGCCCCTTGGAGACCATAGCCTCCGCCTTCATGTCCGCCATGGACAGGTTGAGGGCCAGCGTAACCTCGTTCCGTCCGCAGGAAGATGCATCGTCAATCTCTGCCCGGTAGTCCTCTGCAATTTTTCCGGCGGCAGTCAGGTCCTGCACCGAATATTGCGCCTTGCTCTGGCCAGCCGTACCCGCCGCCCGGAGCTGGGAGGCTATGTAGGCGTCGTGGTTCTTCAGCCACACGCTGTCGGGGCCGGTCTGCTCCACAGCCGCATGTACCTGTTTTAACGCGCCGCGGTAAGCCTCCTCTTTCTCTGCAAGGATGGCGGATAAGCTGTCCCGGACCGCCTGTGCGTCGCTGTTGGACAGGCCCAGATTGTCCTGCAATAGCCGGGTATAGCCGTCGATCATCCCGGACTTCCCGGTCTGATAGACCTCCTCCAGCTTGGCGCGCTGGGCGGTCAGCTCCTCGCCGCTGTAATTGCGCTCCAGCTTATCCAGTGCCGCCACATAGCGGGAAGCCATATAGTTCAGCCCGTCCTCCAGCTCCTCCGGGGAGGTGGCCTGGAATGACTTCAACTCATGAGCCAGACCGTTCCAGTCCACAGTGCCGTCCAGACCGTTCTGCCGCAGGGTATCTATGTAGGCGGAGATCACCTCGTCCTTGGTGGGGCCGCCTTGAATCCCCAGATCCCACCGGGCCTGCATCCGCCAATTTTCCAGGAACTCCTTTGATTTTTCTGGGTCATCCAGGTCTTTCAAATTGAAGGTCTGCGTTTCCTTCCGCCACAGACTCTCCGCCGCGTCCCGGATGGAGAAGCCCTCCCGGTAGCCTTGCCGGGCGGCTTCATCAATGCTTTTCAGAGTCCCGATGCCGCTGATGTCCATGCCGCGGGTCGCACCCTTGCCAGCGGAGCGCACTGCGGCACTGCGGTCACAGCGAAAGCCCGCCTGGGGTGCGCCGGTGGTAACTTGGTTGGCCATGTTGGGGATGTTTCCCCAGTTTGTGATGTTCATGGTGGTTCCTCCCTGAAAAATTCGTTCAAAATTCAATTTTCGTCCTCTGTGTACAAACACCATTTTATTTTCCTCAAATCGTATTTTCTGATGTCGGTTCTGCGTCGATGATACTGAAGCGTATTCCGGATGTCCTCATAGATGCTCTGAAACATGGCGGCAAAAATGCCCTTTACTATTTTTCCCACATTCCTACGGAAAATATTTCTATTTCTTACATCGGCCTGCGGCTGAAAAAGTTAAGTTCTGTGGGAATAAAGGCTGCTCTATTATCCTTGAAAACGCCGTTTCATCTCTTCGCTGGACAAAACGCCCAAGTTTCCATCATCCAATACATAAATCTGATTGCACAAGGCTTCCAAATCCTCATAGTTGTGGGAAGTCAGTAACATTGTTTTGCCCTCCGCCTGCAGGACACGGAGAATTTCTTTCACATCATTATGGGTTTTATAGTCCAGCGCATTGAAGGGCTCATCCAAAATGAGAATATCCTGCCCCGCCATAATAGCCTGCGCCAGCCCCAGCTTCTGTTTCATGCCAAGCGAATACTGTTCAACCTTTGTCCGATCCTCCCGCCCTATATAACACACGAGCAGCAGAAACAATCCTGCCGAATCATCTGAAAAGAGCCGTTCCCATTGACCACCTGAGAGAGTAATCCTCCAACAGGCCATAAGGGTAGTACCTGCGCGGTCAGCAAGGATAAATAGCCCATCATGTAAAAATATCCTGTTCCATGCCCCGCAAGCAGCCGGATTACCCATTCTGAACCATCCGCAACAGGCCCGCCCGATCTCCATGCCCATATTGCCGGGAGTACGATGGAAGCAGCCAAAAGCGCCAGATTCCCATAGCTGAACAACACACGCTGGTAATAAGACGCAAGACCTTTCGCCGGTTTTCCCGCCTGCACCGGCATTTTCCGCCATCGCCGGCAAACGCTCCAAAACATCCCGCCGGTTAAAAAGGAAGTCGCAGCGATTGTAAGCGGAAACCGCCACGGCTCAGTTAAATTGTGCAGAAGAAGGACCCAATGATTGAAAAAAGTAAAAAAGGAAAAGGGCGGCTCTGTGAGAACAGGGATTTTGAACCACAAAACAGTCAGCACATAGAGGCCCGTTAAAACTTTCACGGCGGCAGAGCGGGACAAAAATGTCCCAGCCACGCCCCGCCGCACAGCAGAGCCAACGCCCGCCATTTTGCCGCAAAGTATCTCCCGTAGCTGCTGTATCGGAGAATCACAATCTCTGCGTCATCCTCCACAACGCTGGCGCAAAGAAACAGAATGATCGGAAGAACAGCAAATATGATATAATATTGGTCATTCAGCACGCCCAGAAGATGGAGCGGAAACGACGTCTCCATTCCGCTCCGGCTGCTGAGGCCAAACGCAAGGGAAAAGCTCCAAAGCAGCAGAAATTTTCCCCAGCCGGTTTCGGCAAACAGTCTCCGCCCCATGCCGGTCACATCCCGTAAACGGTACAGCGTTTAATCTTCGCGTAGTACAACGCCGCCGCTCCAATGACGGCGCACAGCAGCAGCGGTCCCACGGCGAAGGATACGCCTGTGACAGGGAGCTGAATATCCAGAATAAACAGGTCAATTGGATGCGTCTTTCCCCAGGCCAGGGCCTGAGCCGCGTTGGGAAATACGGTAAGCTGATGACGGTTTGGCAGCCGTTCCACAAATTGTTCAATAAGCGCAGCAGCTGCGCGATCATCTTCTGCTAAAAGGATATGTGCGATCTTATATCACCACGTTTCAACTGCTTCATCCTTCACAGTCTTTGTCTATCCTATAATACCATTATATCTATAATTTTGCAGGAGTCGACAGATTTTCTTGTATTGGAGGTGATGTGGTATAAAAAAGCAGACACTTCCATCTCACGAAAAAAGGAGGATATTTTCTGGGATGTCCAACATTTTCGATTTATGCCAGGTAGCGCCGTCACAGCAGAGCAGAATGACATCGTCAGGAAATTGGTTGGACAATTCTCTCAATTGTAAAAACCGGCTTGCTTTTATGTTGTATCATCACATAGCGGCGCTCATTGTATGCACCCCTAAGCTGCGGGGCGCATACACTGGCAGTGAGCAGGAGAGTGAAAGAACTATGGCTTATTCCGATCGTGAGCTGCTGGCCCGGCTCATTGCGTGCGAGGCTGGCGGAGAGGGAGAAACCGGAATGAAAGCAGTGGCCTGTGTGGTGATGAACCGCGTCCACGCCAAGGGCGGCGAGTATGCCAGGGTAGGGCAGGGCAGTATCCGCAACATCATCTTCCAGCCCTATCAATTTGTCTGCGCCAGCGAGACGGAGGGAGGTGCATACAACCCGCAGAACATCTACAACATGCGTCCTGAGGCAATCCACTATGAAATTGCTGACTGGGCGATTGCGGGCAACCGCCTGCCGGACCTGGGGGAAGCGCTCTGGTTTTATAATCCATTCAGTCCCAAGTGCCGCAGCCGTTTCCCCACCGACGTAGGCTACTGGCAGACCCGTATTGGCGATCACTGTTTTTATAATCCGACCAATGCCTATTTCAGTACATGAGCACAATTGAAGAAGGAGTGACGCACAACATGCAGAATGTACAGCAAACGCCGCAGCCCGGCAGCGCCGGAACCACCGGCGTACAGAACACCCAGAACAACCACAACACCCAGAATATCACCATCAACAACAACCGGCCCCAGAGCTATCCCGATGAGACGGGCTACACCATGCCGCCGGACACCGGCGCGCCGGTCAACGGCACCTGGGTCTACGGCAGCCCGGACCTCAGCTACGATGGGAAATCGCCTTCCAACGGCGTATCCGTCTATACCATGGACGGCTCCACGCCTCCCGGCAACCCGGACAGCGTACCCATGCCCATTCCTGGCATGAACGGCGAGACGCATATGGGTACCGGCATCTCCCGCGCCGCGGCCCAGAGCGAGCGGATGAAAAATCCCGTCAGCATGGCCGACACCCATCTGCCGCCGGACAGCGAGACAGCCTATCAGGCATCCCTGCGGAGCCTGCTGGACCGGAATGTGGGCTATTTTATCGTCGCCAGCTTCCTCATCGGTACCCAGCAGACCGTCACCTGGCAGGGAATCCTACATAGCGTCGGCAGCGATTACCTGGTACTCTACCAGCCCGATTATGAGCGGTATATCTCCTGCGACATCTATTCCCTGAAATTCGTCCAGTTCCACAACGTCAAGGGCGTACCCTACTGCGCCGCTTCCCAGAACTGGCAGGGACATTCGTCGTTTTAACGGGGAGCGGCCCCGCCCGCGCCCAATTGTATAGCAAAGGAGCGGCTCCGAAACTATTCGGAGCCGCTCCTGTCCTTTATTCTTCCAAATCCGCTATAAATGCATAATCCCCGTCCTGAATGGACGTCATCTGCTCTTGGGTCAGGTATCCTTCTGCCACCAGCGCGTCTATGGTGTGGGTCATCGTGGAACAAAGGGTGACGCTCTCTGCTGATCCTGTATAGCTTCCGTCGTCCCGCTTCGCTAAAAAGGAGATATGCAGCCGCACATCATAGAAGTCATCCGTTGCTTCACCCTCCCAATAGGGGAACACAGAGGTCCTGAGATTTCCCTCCCTGGCATCTTGCCGCAGGGCATCCATAAGGTGGTCCGCGTTGCCGCTGAGTCCGTATTCGGCGCCCTGGATATAAACGTCAATCTGCGGTACGCTGTCCTCTGGTACGCCCAGCTGCTGCAGCATGGCTTCCTCGCTGTGGGCCATCTGGTACAGCTTCCCGTCGAAGGTGTCCGCGTTCTGCAGGCGGGATTCAAAAACAGGAAGGGTATAGCCCCGCTCCAGGGTGGAGCCGTCCGTCAGGTAATAGGTGATCCACACGCTGGAGTAGGTCCACTTCTCATCGTACTGCGTGTCCCTGTATCCGTATTTGCTTCTATCCATGCTGTAGATATAGTCCTTATCCGCCAGAATCGACCGGTGGATATCCAGCGTCTGCTCTGTGAGCTGCCGTCCCTCCGCCGTGTCCGTCTCAAAGGTCATGCACGTAAAGCCATTGAGCGTCACCTTTTGAATCTCATCCAACGCCGGGATTTTGTTTTCCAACCCAAACAGGTCCATACTGACGGTAAGGCAGATGACCGCCGCACCGGCGCAGACCGCCAGCACGCCCTTCCAGCTGCCCTTGAACACCCGCAGGGATTTTTCCAGCAGCATGGAGGCCACGTAGTACCCAACCACCCCGGCTATCGCCATGCATACGATCATCGGCAGCAGGTTCGAGCTTGGGATATCCGCATATATCGCCGCCCAGAACGCGCTCTCCAGCAGCGGCCCCAGAGTCAGTGCGCTCAGCAGCGCAACGCCGTAGCGGAACACAGGCCGCAGGGGACGGTAGGCCACAATGTCTCCCGCCCGCTCGCTCTGCCGTTTCCGGTACAGCAGCCAGGACAACGCCAGCAGACCTATGCCCGCCAGGCCGTACAGAGCCACCGTACCCAGCCCCTGGAGGTAGACGGCGGATTCCTGGGACGCGGCGGATGCAGGCTCCATATCTAAATAGCCCACGGTGAAGTTCTCATAAATTTGCAGGAGCGGCGTCAGAAACTGCAGCTGCATCGACTGGAGCGGTATGCCCATCAGGAACGTCTGGTTCAGGAATCCCACCATGGTCTCCAGAAGAGCCGCCAGGAAATTCAACAGCAGGTACAGCGCCGGCAGCATGGCGGTATGGCCCGTCAGCATGGCGCACAGCGTCGCCAGGCCGAAAAACAGAACTGCCAGCAAAATGACTGCCGCCACGGTATTGACCGCCGCCAGGAGATTGAAAAATCCAAATGCCAGCGCAAGCAGGCACAGCAGCCCGCCCACAACCAGGAACGGGATGCCCAGCATAACCAGACCAGACAGGGCGTTGGTCACAAACAGGCACGTCCGGTCCACAGGCAGCGTGTGCATCAGCCCCACCGCCCTGGGGGAGTACAGGTAATTCCACACCAGCATGGCGCACAGGAGGGCGTAGACCATGAGGAACGTCGGGGCGAATATAGTGACTGCGCCGTAAAGCAGCTCCGCAAAGTCGTTGGGGCCGGGGGCCAGCCCCAACGACGTCCGGGTCGATAATTCCAGCAGCATATACAGGGGAATGAACGATCCGGCAATGGACATGCCGCCCCACAAGGGCCAGTAGCGCGTCAGATTTTTCCGGAACAGCGCCTTGTTAAAGAATGATCTCTTTGACTGCATACTGCTCACCTCCCAATTCATAGATGAAAATTTCCTCCAGCGACAGGGGCAGAGCCTCCAGCATCAGGGGCTGGTGGACCTGCAGCTGCCGGGTAATCTCCTGGGCCTTTCCGCGGACGATATAGGTATAGACACGGCCCACGTGGGAGGTGTGGAGGACCTCCAGCTCCCGCGGCAGAACCGGGACCTCGCCGGGCTTCCAGACCGCCTGGAGCTTTACAATATTCTCCTGCAGGTCGCTGAGGCTGCGCTCCAGGAGCACTCTGCCCTTGTTCATGATGCCCACATGGTCGCACACATCCTCCAGCTCCCGCAGGTTGTGGGAGGATACCAGCACCGTGGTCCCGTGCTCGGTGACGTCGCTCATCATCAGGCTCCACACCTGCCGCCGCATCACCGGGTCCAGACCGTCCACCGGTTCGTCCAGAATCAGATATTTGGGCCGGCAGCACATGGCCAGCCAGAACGCCGCCTGCTTCTGCATTCCCTTGCTCATGCGGCGGATGGGGGATTTTTCCGGGAGGGAGAAGACTTCCTTGAACTTCTCGTACCGGTTCCCGTCAAAATTGGGGTAAAAGCCCCGGTAAAAGCGCATCATGTCAAAAATAGTGGAGGAGGGGAAATAGAACCAGTCGTCGGGGATGACCGCCAGCAGAGCCTTCTTGGCGGGGTTCTCATAGACCGGCTCGCCCTCCACCAACACCTCGCCGCTGTCGGGGGCGTAGATACCGGTCAGATGACGGATGATAGTGGACTTGCCTGCGCCGTTGGGGCCCACCAGGCCATAGACGCCGCCGTCGGGAACGGTGATGGATGCGCCGTCCAGAGCAGTAAAGCCGTCAAAGGTCTTGACTATATTTTTTACTTCAATCATTGCTTCAGCTCCTCCTCTACCGCGGTGATGATCTCCTCGTTGGAAAAGCGCAGGCACCGCAGCTCTGCAATCAGCTCATGGAGTTTTTGCAGCAGCTCCCGGCGGCGGGCCTCCAGCGGCTCCGGCGGCAGGGCGGCAAAGCTGCCCTTGCCGGGAACGGAGTAGAGAAAGCCCTCGGCCTCCAGCTCCGCGTAAGCCCGCTGGATAGTGTTGGGGTTGATGGCCAGATCCATCGCCATGGCCCGGACGGAGGGCAGTTTCTCGTCCGGCTCCAGCGCGCCGGTGACGATCAGCTTGCGCAGGCCGTCCTTGATCTGCCCGTAGATGGGACGGGCGTCCCGGTAATTCAGTTGCAGCACGTTCAATCCCTCCTAACGGCGCAGCAGCAGCGCAGCCGTATAAATAAAGCAGAATAAAAACAGGATTCCACCCAGCATCAACGCTAAATGCATAGTCATGCAGATCACTCCCTAACTGTACTATTTGAACTAGTACGCACTATACAGAACCCGGCGCACTTTCGCAAGTGAATGCGGTATAAGATATCTTTAAGATTTCCTTAACCCAATAAAACCGCGCCCCGCAAAAAATATTTCCCCCAAGGGACTTGACATGGAGCCCACTCCAAAGTATATAATATCTGTATCTGTCCGTACGCACAAAATTTGCAGAAGGAGTTTCAATACAATGGAAAAAGCAAAGGTTTTCTTCACAGAGGAACTGACCGCAGATGCGCTGCAAAAAATATACCGCGCACTGGGCGTCTCCCTGCCTGGCAAGGTGGCGGTAAAGATTTCCACCGGCGAACCCGGCGGACACAACTTCCTCCAGCCCGCCATGATTGCGCCTCTGGTCAAGGAATTGAACGGTACGATTGTAGAGTGCAACACCGCCTATGAGGGCCGCCGCAACACCACAGCCGCCCACTGGGAGACCATGAAGGAACACGGCTTTATGGACATCGCCCCCTGCGACATCATGGACGAGGACGGCGATCTCTCCCTTCCCGTCACCGGCGGCAAGCAACTCAAGGAAAATTTCGTCGGCGCACATCTGGACAACTACGACTCCATCCTGATGCTCTCCCACTTCAAAGGCCACCCCATGGGCGGTCTCGGCGGCGCACTGAAAAACATGTCCATCGGCATCGCCTCCTCCCGCGGCAAGCAGTGGATTCACACCTCCGGCAGCGGGGAGACCTCCTTTGACGCCCTCATGAATGCCGACCACAACTCCTTCCTGGAGTCCATGGCCGATGCCTGCCAGGCGGTCATAGCCCATGTCGGCGGGGAGAACATCGTCTATATCAACGTGGCCAACCGCCTGAGCGTGGACTGTGACTGCTGTGCCGCGCCTGCGGAGCCGGAGATGGCGGATATTGGTGTTTTCGCCTCTCTTGACCCCGTGGCCGTAGACCAGGCCTGCATTGACGCGGTGTACGCCTCCCCGGACCCCGGCAAGGCCGCGCTGATCGAGCGTATGGAGTCCCGCAACGGCATTCATACCATTGAAACTGCCGCGGAGCTTGGCTTGGGTACACGGGAATACGAGATCCTCCATATCTGAAGCAGATGCCGTATCAAATCAGCGCCGGACGCCTGCTTCGTGCCGGTTTCCGCTTGACAGACTGTGACGACGGAAAATACTGGGTCCTGGAATGCCGGCCCGGCCCGGAGGCAGATCGTATGGCGGCTGTCTGCGGGCGGTTTGTGGACGACATGGAGGATACCGCTGTTAAAGAGAATATCGTCCTGCAGTGCAATGAGAATTTCAAAGACCCGCTGCTGTATATGGACGGGTTCCTCTGGCAGCTGGACCGCATCCATTTTTCCGGTATGATTGCCCGTTTGACAAAATTGAAAGGCTCCGGCTGAGCCGGAGCCTTGTCAAAGACCAACAGCCCCGTCAGAGGCTGTTGGTCTTTATGTGTTTTGGGAGGGCCTGCGAATACACCGGCGTTCTTCTAAACCGCGCTGATGGCCTGGATCTCAAGCCACCTCCCCCGGTACATCCGCAGAAGGAACAGCAGTCCCCGGATACAGAGATCCGTACACATGGCCGTCCATACGCCGTGGAGTCCAAGGGGACCCACCAGCATCATAGCCAGCGGAATCCGCACCCCCCACATGCACCCCAATTCCATTATACTGGGTACGAGGGTATCCCCCGCTCCCCGCAGAGCGCCTGCGGCTACGATGGAGGCGGCAAAAAGAGGCTCGGCGAACGCTTCAATACGAAGCACCTCCGCCCCCAGCGTCTGAACCGCCGGATCGGGCGTCAGCATAGAGAATATCCACGGCGCAGCAATATACATGAGGACGCCCGTACAGGTCATGACGCCCGCGCCTATCCCGACGCTCAGCCATGCAAACCGTTTGGCCTGATCCCTCCGTCCGGCGCCGGCGCTCTGTCCCACCAGCGTGGTAGTTGCCGCCGCCATACCGTAGCCGGGCATATAGCAGAATCCCTCCGCTGTCACAGCCAAAGAATTTGCCGCCACTGCCGTGGTTCCCAGAGGCGAGACAATCTTTGTCCCCGCAATCTGGGCCAGCGAGGTGGTCACACGCTCCAGCGCAATGGGGACAGCCAGCCGCACCGTGGTCCTCATGCAGCCCCGCTCCAGCCGCCACGGGATTCCCTTTTCCAGACGCAGTACCGGAGAGCGGCGGCAGACAAAGTACATCATCAGCGTCATAGCCACTGCCTCGCTCATCACCGTCCCCAGAGCCGCCCCGGCCACGCCTGTCCCCAGACCATACATGGTAAAACGCATTCCCCGGACTGCCACGGTTCTGGTGGGAAAGATAAAGAACGCATTGAACCCTACGTTCATGACGCACATGAGGATATTGAGCGCACTGGGCGTCTTCATGTCCCCGCTGCACTGCAACATACTTCCTCCCGCCTGCCGCAGCAGCACCGCCGGCAGGCCGCAGCCGTAGATAAAGAAGTAGCGGGATGCGCCTGCGCACACCTCCGGCCCGCCCCCCAGCCAAACCGGCAGGAATCCGCTGATGCCCGCTGCCGCCGCAGCAAAAAGGAGCCCTATTGCTGTGCAGACCATCATAGCCTGCCGCATGACCGACTGCACCTGCCGCAGCCGTCCTGCGCCGAGCAGCTGGGCAATCTGGATGGAGAAGCCTGTTACAATGCACATGCCCATGCCGTTGAAAAGCCAGGTGGTAGTGGCGACCAGTCCCACCGATGCGGTAGCCGCGGCCCCCAAAGACCCCACCATGGCGGAGTCTGCATAGCTCATAATGGTGGAGCTGATCTCCGCCAGAATGACGGGGATGCTCAGCCGCACCACAAGCCCCAGCTGTTCTCCTGGGCTGGGCTTTGCGTCCGGCGCGAGGAACCGGCTCCATTGAATCTCTTTTGCCATATCTGTA
>Ga0137310_100909_pt1 | contig 19640 bp, 19 predicted proteins | sample NAcewiD2O_June_2_FD_97183 | JGI IMG/M metagenome (GOLD analysis project Ga0137310, IMG submission 97183) | Mouse cecal microbial communities from Vienna, Austria - N-Acetylglucosamine amended D2O_June | ecosystem: Host-associated > Mammals > Digestive system > Large intestine > Cecum | place...
CGCTGACACCGACGACCAGGGCGGCGCTCTTCTGGATAAAACCCTGTCTGAGCAGTCCTGGGACTTTGTCATCCTTCAGGAACACATTGCCAATTCCCTGTCTGAAGACGACATGTTTCCCTCATCCCGGATCCTGGACGAGAAGATCAAAAAATCCGGGGGACAGACAGCCTTTCTCATGGTCTGGACTCCCAAAAAAGGGATGAATCACCGCAAACCGGAACAGATCCAGTCTAAGATCGCTTCCAACAATATAACCATTGCCCAGGAGCTGGATTCTCTGGTAATTCCCGCCGGGATCAGCTTCATGCGGTGCAAGGAGCAGTATCCTGATATTGAGCTGTGGGACCAGGACGGCCAGCACCCGTCTCCGGAAGGAAGCTACTTAGCAGCCTGCACCGCCTATGCCGTGATCTTTCAGGAATCCCCGGAAAATTGCTCTTACATCGGGGATTTGGACCAAGACCTGGCCTTAAAGCTGCAGATGGTGGCAGCGGACACGGTTTTGAATTAAAATGTTTTAAGGAGTTTTCCTGTTATGGCAGATATTATCAAGATCACCGATTTCGCCGCGCCTGAACTGGACATCTATGCCCGTTTTACAGAAAACCAGCTTCTCAACCGCCACGAGCCACAAAAAGGGATCTTCATCGCGGAGAGCCCCAAAGTCATTGAACGGGCCCTGAATGCCGGATATGAGCCTATCTCCTTTCTGACAGAGGAAAAACATGTCCAGGGGCAGGCCCGGGATCTTATCACCCGATGCGGCCGGATTCCCGTGTATACGGCTGAGCCGGAAGTCCTGACACAGCTCACCGGCTATCAGCTGACCAGAGGCACCCTGTGCGCCATGTACCGAAAGCCTCTCTTGTCGGTCAGTGAGATCTGCCTTCACAAGCGCCGCGTCGCTGTCCTGGACAATGTCATGAATCCTACCAATGTGGGGGCCATCATCCGCTCCGCCGCGGCCCTTAATATGGAAGCGGTCCTTTTGACCCCTGACTGCAGCAATCCCCTCTACCGCCGGGCCATACGGGTCAGCATGGGAACCGTATTTCAGATCCCATGGACCTTTCTGGAGGAAAAGGACATAGAAATTTTGCGGCACCTGGGCTTTAAGACCGCTGCCATGGCATTGTCCCGCCAGTCCGTGGACATTGACCACCCGGCTCTCATGGCGGAAGACAAACTGGCGGTGGTTCTGGGAGCCGAGGGGGACGGCCTGGCCCCCTCTACTATCGCGAAATGTGATTACACGGTATGCATCCCCATGTCCCATGGGGTGGACTCTCTCAATGTGGCAGCCGCCAGCGCGGTTGCCTTTTGGCAGTTGGGAAAAAAATCCAAAAAATTTTAAAAACTGTTACACTGTCGGCAACTTTTCGCATAGGATATATCATACCGTTTGCGTCAGCAATCAAACAGAAAGGAAAGCCTATGTATATTGATAAGAACGGACTGAATCTTACCCGCTCTGTCTCAGACAACGCCGATGGAACACAGGATATGGGTACCGCGGAAAACAGCGTCACCAGCGATCCCGGCTCATGGCCCATCTCCCCCGATACGCCCTCTTGGGGACCTCCTTCTTCTTCCGGAGGCAGTGTCAATGACCCGGGCTTCTGGCCCAATTCCCCAAACACGCCTTCCTGGGGACCTCCCTCTTCTTCCGGAGGCGGCAGCAATGACCCGGGCTTCTGGCCCAATTCCCCAAACACGCCTTCCTGGGGACCACCTTCCTCCGGAGGCGGCAACAATAACAACAGCGGCAGTAACAGGCCTATCATCATTGTGCCCGGCCAAAATACCTGCCCCAGTTGTTCCACAGGGTCCTCCGGCAGCTCCGCCAGCGTGCGTTTTCTCCACGCCGCTGTCAATCAGCCGGCAGTCAGCGTAAGACTCGGAAACCGGACCGTTATCAATAACATGCAGTTTGGCAACTACACCCCCTACTATCTGGACAATAACAGCCAGAGCACGTTGGTGACCGTCACCAACACTCAGACCGGACGCGTTCTGTTCCAGAGATCCATTAATTTCGCGGGATCAAATGCCTACACCGTATCCATTGTAAACGACGGCTCCGGCATCACCCTGTTTACCCTCACCGATAACCTGTGCAATTATCGGAATTCCGGCTGCCTGCGGGCAGTAAACCTGTCGCCCAACAGCGGGGCTGTGGATATCTTTCTGTCGGGATACGGACGGATCTTCCAAAGTGTAGGCCAGTTCAATGTCACAGGTTACAACGGGATCAGCCAGGGAACCTACCGGGCATCCGTATCCGAAGCTCTGCCATGCTCCAGCAACAATGCCGTCATCATGGCTGACGGGTATGTCGAGTGCAACAACACCCGCATCGCCATTATGGATTCCGCCACACTCAACGTGATGAACGGAGTGACCTATACCCTGTATGTCATCGGTCTTGCTTACCAGTTCCCATCCCTGCAGATCCTTGCCCTGGAAAGCGACCTGGTTTATTAAAAACCCAAAGCTGAAAAAGGCGGCCAATGGCCGCCTTTTTCGTCAGTTCCCTTCCAGATGATCCTCTCTCGCCGCTTCCGCGGCTGCCTGGTAAGCCGCGTGCCCTCTCGCGAAAGCGGCGTGCTCTCCCGGCACATCAATGTTCCCCGCGATGACCGCTTCCTTGTGTTCATACTCTTCCTGGACCTTTGCCTCACTGGTCTTCCTCAGAGGCCTTTTGTATATGCCTGCCTCCTTGTCCCAGTATCGTTCCTTCTGTTTATCCAGGATCCTCTCTGACTCGTAATACTGGTCTTCCCACCGCTTCTTTTGAAGCCGTTCCCTGGTCTGGCGCTCCTTGGTATGTCTCTCCCTTGCCAGCCGTTCCCGTTCTTTCTGCTCCTGAATCTTCTTGCGCTTCCGCTGGGCCTCCCTGCGCCGGTTCTCCAGATCCACCAGACTGGGCAGCCTTCTGAGAGATGACTGCGCCGCCTCCTCCGCGGCCTTGGTCTGAGCCATGCGGATCATCTTGATCTCCGCGGCCTCATCCTTTTTGGCCATCATCTCCATCATCTTCTCCGTCTTGACCCGCTCCGCCTCCTCCTTGGTCCGGCATTGCCTCAGGCGGGCCTCATAGGCTTCCCGTTCCTGTTCCGCCGCTATGGCCTCCCGGTACAGCCCCGGCGCGTATTTCCGCAAAAATTCCTTTTCAGCAGGAGTCAGACGGCCTCCTGCCCTCAGCTTTCTCTTGATACGTTCCAGCTTCCTGCGGATAGCCGACCGGTCCTTGGATGTCTTTTTGGTGGATAATTCTTTATACATGGAAGTATCCAGACCGCCTACGCTCTTCATAACTTCACCCCTCTAGCTGACTGACAAACAACAGGTTATATGAAGTATTTCGGCCTGGTTGGGAATATTATAAGTTCATCCCCGCAAGAGGTGTGAGCTGGATGCCTTCTTTCTCAAATGCCTGCCGGATCTTCGCGACAAAAGCCAGAGCCTTGGCTCCGTCGCCGTGGACGCACACGGAATCCGCCTGGATGGAGATATCCTTGCCAGTGACCGCTGTCACCTTTTTCTCTTTCACCATCCGAACCACCCTGCTGATGGCCTGATCCTCGTCAGTGATCATGGCCCCCTCTTTTCGCCTGTCCACCAGAGTCCCATCCTCCTCATAGCCTCTGTCGGCAAACACCTCCAGAGCGGTGGGCAGTCCCAGGTCCATGGCGGCTTTGGCCAGCTGTCCGCCGGACAGGGCCAGGACAATGAGTTTAGGGTCATATTCCCGGATGCCCTCGCAGATGGCCTTTGACAGATGGTAATCCTTGGCCGCCATATTGTAGAGAGCGCCGTGGGGCTTCACATGCCGCATTCGGATGCCCTTGGCCCTGCAGAATCCATCCAGCGCTCCCAACTGGTAAACCACATAGGCTTTGGCCTCCTTGGGAGTCACGTTCATATTTCTTCTCCCAAATCCCATAAGATCCGGAAAACCCGGATGGGCCCCCACCTGGATCCCCGCCTCCTTTGCCATGGCCACGGTTTTCTCCATAACCACTGGGTCTGAGGCATGGTACCCGCAGGCCACATTGGCCGACGAGATCAGGGGTATGATTTTGTCATCCATCCCCAGGGTATACTGCCCAAAACTCTCCCCCAGGTCACTGTTCAAATCCACACGATACATAGCTTCTTCTCTCCTAATTCCCTTTTATCTTCATCATCTTCTCAATAAACCCAGTGTCCGCTCTCCCTTCCACGAACAGAGGATGCCGCATGATCTGGTACTGAAAATCCAGATTGGTCTTCACGCCCATAATCAGCATCTCATCAAGGGCTGACCTCATCTTCCGGATCGCCGCCTCCCGGTTGGGCCCGTGGACAATAACCTTGGCGATCATGGAATCATACTCAGAAGGGATCTTGTATCCCGCGTACAGCCCGGTGTCCACCCTGACTCCGTTTCCCGCCGGAAGATGCATGTGCTCTACAACTCCGGGGCTTGGCATAAAATTCATCTCCGGGATCTCCGCGTTGATCCTGCACTCTATAGCATGGCCTTTAGGCTTAATATCCTTCTGGCTAAAGCTCAGAGGCTCTCCCATGGCCACCCGGATCTGCTCAATGATCAGGTCCGTTCCTGTGACCATCTCCGTGACACCGTGTTCCACCTGGATTCTGGTGTTCATCTCCATAAAGTAGAACCCGCCTTTTGGGTCCACGATGTACTCAATAGTACCCGCGTTGGTATATCCCACGGTCTTTGCGGCCAGAACCGCGTAGCGGCTCATGGCCTTCCTTGTCTCCTCAGAAATTGCCGGGGACGGGGATTCTTCTATAAGCTTCTGGTGATTCCTCTGGACAGAACAGTCCCTGTCTCCCAGGGACACCACATTTCCCATAGTATCAGCCATGATCTGGATCTCCACATGGCGGGGATTTTCCACAAACCTCTCCAGATACATGGTGTCATCCCCGAAAGCGTTGGCGGACTCCCTCTGGGCCAGGTTAAACTGCTCTTCAAATTCTCCTTCTGATCTGGCCACCCGCATTCCTTTTCCTCCTCCGCCTGAGGAGGCTTTTATTATCACCGGATAGCCGATCTCCCCTGCCAGCTGCCGTCCCACCTCCGGGTCATACACCGGCTCCTTTGTGCCCGGAACCACCGGGATCCCGGCTTCCATCATGGTCTTTCTTGCCTGAGATTTATTCCCCATCCGGTCCATGACGTCCGCCTCAGGTCCTATGAACGTGATGCCGTTTTCCTGACATTTCCGGACAAAGGCGCTGTTCTCAGAGAGAAATCCAAAACCAGGGTGGATGGCATCCGCCTCCACGTTGAGGGCTGCCGTTATGATCCGGTCCATGTTCAGATAGCTGTTTTTCGCGGGTCCCTCGCCGATACAGATCCTCTGGTCCGCCAGCTGCACATGAAGGCTGTTCTCATCTTCTTTTGAGTAAATGGCCACGCTGCGGATGCCCATGTTCCGGCAGGCTCTGATGATCCGCACGGCAATCTCTCCTCTGTTGGCGATCAAGATTTTTTGAAATCCCATGGCAAACCTCCTCTACAGACGTTTCACGCGGAATAATGGCTGGCCGTACTCCACCTTCTGTTCGTTGCTCACCAGAACCGCCTCGATCTCGCAGTCCCACTCACACTGGATCTCATTCATCAGCTTCATGGCCTCCAGGATACAGACGGTCTGCCCCCTCTTTACCCGGTCACCCACTCTCACATAGGCCGGTGTGTCAGGTGCTGATGCGGAATAGAAGGTTCCCACAATGGGGGAAGTGATAAACAGCTTTTCTTCCTCCTCCGGGTTTTCCGCCGCCTTATCCGCCAAAGCGGGCACAGCCTGGAAGGGCTGGGCAAAGGCCGTTCCCCCTGCCACCACCGGCGGGTTATCCAATTTGCTCATGGTGATCTTTACACTGTCATCTTTATAAGTAAACTGTTTCAGAGACGAGTTTTCAATAATCTTAACTAAGCCCTCTATCTTCTCCAGATCCATTTCCATCTCTCCTTTTCATCATCAATTTTCCCATCTTATGAGGTAAAAAGCCTGGTAATCCTCTTGGCCGCCAGACGGCATTCCAGCACTTCCCTGCATGGCTGGTGGATCTTCTTTCTCATCCGGTCCAGCTCTTTCACTTCATCCATGTACAGCTTCTGGGCCTCCTGGACGGAGATGGCCTGGAACCGGATCCTGTGGTCCGTCTTTCTCTGCACCAGCTTGGGGATATCCACCGAGGCCACTGTGGCGATCTTGGCATAGCCGCCTGTGGTCTGTCTGTCCGCCAGCAGGATGATCGGCTTCCCGTGGGAGGGAACCTGAATTGAGCCAAAAACGATGCCGTCGGAGATAATGTCCGATGTTTCCTTTGGCGCGATAAACGGCCCATCCAGCCGGCATCCCATCCGGTCAAAATCACTGGTCACCACATACTCGCTGTTTAAAAATGTCTTGATCCCCTGTTTGCTGAACCGATCCTCCTGTGGTCCCATAACCACCCGGAGGGTGGCCTCCTCCTGGTCAAACTCGTCAAGGTCCAGGGTCCGGGACAGGAAAAAGGGAAGATAGGGCCGCTTAATGCGGAAATTGATGTAATCTCCCGCCTCCAGCTTTCTCCCTTTAAATCCTCCAAGATGGCTCTTTAAATTGGTACACCGGCTTCCCATGACTACCGGGATCCCCAGATAGCCGGAAAACGCCACATAACCCCGGGTGCCGGTTCTCGCGCTGCCAAATTTTAAGATGTCTCCTTTTTTCATGTAGATCGCCGTGTACATAGGAGCCGGCTCCCCGTTTATGGTAGGCTGAAAATCTCCTCCTGTGATGGCGATAATGGAGGTGGCTGTAAATTCCAGTGTAGGGCCAATGAGGGTAAACTCCAGGACTGCCTCATTTTCTGGATTATCCAGCAGAAGATTGGCGATCCGGAAGGAGCGCACATCCATGACGCCGGACACGCCAAAACCCTGGCTCTGGTATCCGGTGCGCCCCAAGTCCTGGACTGTTGTCAGCATGCCTCCTTTTAATATGCGAATTCCCATGTCACATCTCTCCTTCATGGATTATACATTGATACTCACCGCGTTCCACCAGATCCTTGATCCGCCTGTACTCTGCCTCATCCACAGGCACAAACCGGATGTAATCTCCGGCTTCCAGAAGAATAGGAACCTCTCTTGACGGGTCATAAGTTTTTACGGGAGTCATACCCATCAGCTGCCAGCCGCCTGGGGAATCTAATGGATAGATCCCCGTCTGGGAGCCGCCGATGCCCACGCTCCCCGCGTTGATCTTTACCCTGGGATTGGCCAGCCTGGGGGTGTGGATCCGCTCATCAAGTCCTCCAAGGTAACAAAATCCGGGCAAAAATCCCAGCATGTAGATCAGATAATCTCTGGAAGAGTGGATCTCAATGACTTCTTTCTCCGTAAGCCCCCCGTGGGAGGCAATGGTTCCGATATCCGGCCCGTACTCGCCGCCATAGCACACAGGGATCTCAAAGATCCGTTTTCTCCCGGCTCCGCCTTTTAAATCCATCTTCACCAGGGCATGCATCCTTCTCTGCATCTTTTCAAAGGACACGATCCTGGGATCGTAATTGATAAGCAGAGAACAGAATGCCGGAATCACATCTACCACACCCTCAATCTGCTGATCCCTCATCAGCTGTACGATCGTGGTGATTTTGCGGTTAATCTCCTCATTGATCTCATTGCCGAACTCAATGAGAAGGGAGGAATCTCCTGCCGCCACAATTTTAATATTCTGCATAGTAACCTCTCCCGCTCTTTTTACAAGTTTTCTTTCTCAGGTTTATAAGGCGACAAAAGCCGCTGCTCTTACCGCAGGCAGCAGCCGTTGTCTCTTATGTGTTATCCTAAAAGGCTTCCCAGATTTTTCACAAAAGTGGTGACTCCAAGATATGCTGACAGGATCACCACCACAGCTCCCAGAATCAGCAGCACGGTGGGGTGCTTGTAGTTGGCTCCCATGATCCTCTTATTCTGGGAGGCGATTAAGCAGATGCCCAGAGTGATGGGAAGAATCAGTCCGTTAAAGGCCCCTGCCAAAACAAGGAGCAGCGCCGGGTTTCCAAGAACCAGCATGATCAGGGTAGACACCGCGATGAACCCGATGATCACCATATTTTCGTTATCCGCGATGGCACCGTGGAACGTCTTCAAAAACGACACGGATGTATAAGCCGCTCCGATAATGGAAGTGAGGGCCGCGCACAAAAGCACCAGTCCCGCGAAACGGTATCCGATCTCACCGGCCCCGTGGCGGAAAGCGTCAGCTGCCGGGTTGCCGGAATCCAGGGTCACCCCCTTCACTACCACGCCCAGGATAGCCAGGAATAAGAACACCCGGACAATGGAGGCAATGCCCATTCCCATGACAGAGCTTTTGTTGATCTCCTTTAAGTTCTCCTCCCCGGTGATGCCAGCGTCAATAAGACGGTGAGCTCCGGAAAAGGTAATGTATCCTCCCACAGTGCCTCCCAGCAGCGTCAGGATAGCGGGAACTAAGTTGTTGACTCCGGCTGACGGCAGGAAAGTGTTTTTCAGGGCATCGCCTACAGGAGGCTTTACCACCAGGATCATCACAAAGATTACCACGATCATGACTCCTCCCAAAACCTTGGTCAGGGTGTCCATGGCCGCCTTGGCGTTCTTAAGCAGGAAAATGACAATGGCCAGCACGCCCGCGATCACATAACCTGCCTTGGTTGGAACCCCCAGCAGGGTGTTCAGACCTAAAGCGCCTCCGCCTACATTGCCGATGTTGAAAACCAGACCGCCCAGGACGATCATAAAAGATACAAAATATCCAAGTCCCGGAAAAAGCTCATTGGCCACATCCTGCCCTCTAAGGCCTGTGACGCACAGCACTCTCCATATATTCAGCTGGGCGATCGCCGCCAGGATGATGGAAGCCAGGATCACAAAGCCGAAGCTGGATTGATACTGTCCCGTAAAAGTAGCTGTCTGGGTCAGGAAACCTGGCCCTATGGCTGATGTTGCCATCAAAAACGCTGCTCCCAACAGGGCACCGCCGCCCTTTTTCTTCTCATTCATATACATTTCCTCCTTCTTTCCGTTCTCTGATGAGAATCTGATAATCAAGCAGGGAAGGACTCCCCTGCCTGCCGTGCCGTGGCGGGGCCGCTTTAGCGGCCATATTCCTCTCCGCCCCGTATACATAATAAAAGTGCACACAAAAAGCGCTTTTGATACGCCATTGTATGCACTATTTATCTCTGGTATTAATTTGTTTCCTTAGTATACTGGAAAATCCAGATTCTGTCAACCACTTTTTAACGGCATCACGCTAAACTGTCAGTAATCCATAAAATAAATGGAAAATCCTGAGGCGGTTCGCGCAAATAACACAATTCCGCCTCAGGATCTGTGGGAAAACTACGAGATACGAAAGAACAGCCCAGCCTTCTTCAAAACCGGCCTGACGGCCATATACACCGCCACCACCACGATAGTTCCCGCCACGGCGTTGATGAACGTGACGCCCGCGGCCCAGGTGGACATGATCTTGGCTGCCGAGGATTCCACTCCCAGAATGTAATTTTTGTAGAAGAATCCTACAATGGGGTCCATGATCACGTTAAAACCCAGGCCTGCCACAGAAGAGATCAGGGTCCACTTAAACACATACCGGCTGTCGTGATTATCTGTGATGTGGGCGACTTTGTGGGCCACCAGGCCGGCGATCAGGCCGATGCACAGCTTCAGGAAAAAGGTCTTGGGCGCGCTGGTGACATAGGCCGGGTCAATGAGGTCAGCAATGGTCATCCCCAGGGAACCCGCCAGGCCTCCGTAAAACCCTCCCAACAGCAGAGCCGCCAGGACACAGAACGCGTTGCCGATGTGGAGAGCCACCATGTCCCCGCCAAAAGTTGGGATGGGGATCTTCAGGTAGGTAAACGCCACATAACACAAAGCGGCCATAAGTCCTGTGACCACGATCTTGTACACCCTGTCATTCTCCATCTGCCGGGTGTCTCTTCTCTGGACGGCCTGGGCCGCGGAATTGTTTTTGTTCATAAGCTTCACTCCCTTTGTCTGTTTTTTCTTTGATATGGGAATCATAACACACAGGTGGAGTGATAGAAATAGCCAGTTTTTAGTTTTTTAACCAGTCCAGTTACTGATCCCTCGACTCAACGCATACCAGGATCCCCTTGTCGAAAGCAATGGAAGCCTCGTCCCCAATGATCTCATTGCTGACGCAGAGCCCCGCCTCCACTCCGATGGAGATGTTTTTGCGGTTTAGGGGGTACTTAAACCCAGTGAGGCTTATGCCATATACCTTTTCCGTCAGGGGAATAAAGGAGATGTATTTTCCGTAGGCGCTTTTCTTGTGGAAGGTCTTTCCTCTGTCCAGCAGATAGATCCGGTTCTGGGGATCACACAGACAGGCCTCCACCTTGCTGTCCAGACAGAGTTTCAGAAGATGAAGGTTTGACAGCTCGTGGTCCAGCCTGCCTCCGGTGGCTCCCAGGATGGTGATATGGGTGCATCCCAGCTTTATGGCCGTGTTGATGGCAAGCTCTGTGTCCGTCTCATCCTTCTCCGGCCTGTGGACATCCCAGAGGATTTTTGGATTCTTCCGATACTCCTCAAGAACCCCCTGGTCCACGGTGTCAAAATCTCCCACAATGGCATCCGGGGTCAGCCCCAGGGCCTTTGTCTTCTCCAGGCCAGCGTCCACCGAGATCACCAGATCCGTGCGGGTTCCAGAAAAAAACTCACCGGCAAAAGTCAGGTCAAGCCGTCCGCCGGTTATAATCACCCCGGTTCTCATGAATCCCGGTTCCCTGTTCTGCCGAAGATCTCAAGAAACTTTCTCACATTTTCCCCTGGTTCCCCATGGAATACCGAGGATCCTGCCACGACCACATTGGCACCGGCCTCCAAAATGGTGTCCACATTGTCCAGCGTCACGCCGCCGTCCACCTGGATATCCACATAAAGTCCCAGTTCCCTGACCCGCTTTCTCAGAGCCCTCACCTTCTCTAGCGTGTAGGGGATAAATTTCTGACCGCCGAATCCCGGGTTTACCGACATGATCAGCGCCATGTCCACCTGCGGGAGCACAAGGTCTATGGCAGATATGGGGGTGGCGGGATTCAGCGCCACCCCGGCTTTTGCCCCGGTCTGCCGTATCTGGGCAATGGTGGAATCCAAGTGCCGGCAGGCTTCCGCATGGACACAGATCAAGTCCGCCCCTGCCTTTTTTAAGTCTTTTACATAGCGCACGGGCTCCTCCACCATCATGTGGACGTCAAAGACCAGATCCGTACAGCCTCTCAAGGAGGCGATCACCGGCATACCAAAAGAAATGCTGGGCACAAAGGCTCCATCCATTACATCTAAGTGGAGATACTTAGCTCCCGCCTCCTCCACTGCCTTTATGTCTCGTTCAAGGTTTTTAAAATCAGCTCCCAACAGGGAGGGTGCCAGTATGGCCATGGTCAATATCTCCTTTTATCCTTCAATTCTTTGTAAAACAACCGATAATTTTCATATCGGCTCCTGCTGATACGGCCTTCCCTGGCTGCGTTTTTTACCCCGCATAGCTTCTCTCCCATGTGCGCGCAGCCCAAAAAACGGCAGCTGTCCTGAAAAGGCCCGAACTCAGGAAACAGGTCTTTTAGATCCTCCGGCTCCATCTCATCCACAAACACGGAGCTGAATCCCGGAGTATCCATAAGATATGTGTCCTTATCCAGACAAAACAGTTCCGAATGGCGTGTGGTGTGCCGCCCTCTGCGGATCTTTTCGCTGACAGCTCCTGTCTCCATATTGGCCTCCGGCATCAGGAGGTTGGTGAGAGAGGACTTCCCTACTCCCGACGGCCCCGCGAGAGCCGTGGTCTTTCCTGTGAGACATTCCCTGATCTCTTTGAGCCCTGTCTGATCCAAGGCGCTTAAGAACTTCACCTCATATCCCGCTGTCTCATAGATTTTCCCATATTGATCTTTTTCCTCCTCACCGGCCAGGTCCATCTTATTGAACACCACCACAGCCTTTACCCCGCTCCTCTCCATGAGCACCAGAAACCGGTCCAGAAGATTCAGATTGGGCTTGGGGTCCCGCAGGGCAAAAATGACCAGGGCCTGGTCAACATTTGCCACCGCCGGACGGATCAGGGTATTGATCCTGGGAAGGATCTGATCAATGTTCCCTTCCGGCGGATCCTGCCCCAGCACAGAGATCTCCACCATGTCCCCCACCAGAGGCTTAATATTCTTATTCCGGAAGATCCCTTTTGCCTTGCACTCATAGAGAATGCCGTCACGGCCACAAACATAGTAAAATCCCGCGATGCCTTTTATGATCTTTCCTGTCACTGCTTCCCCCTGTCTACTCTGTCTCAATAAACTTAATCGGATAGCTGACGAGAACATCTCCCGTGCCCACATTCACCACCTCTACCTCTCCGCTGTCCACTCCCGGCGCGCCCTCAATGTTGGTAAAGCTTACGGGAAGGAGCATGTTGCCCGGCACGGTCACGGCTTCCGTCAGGGTTCTGTACACCAGAGTCCCGTTGACCTCCTGCTTCAGCCGTATGGCTACTGTCACATCGGAGCTTAAGGCCCCCGGCCCGATCTGAGATCCCAGGTTGTAGGTCTCATTGATGGCCGCCACAAACCTTTTCTCTTTTACCTCTGGCCCTTGGCTCACTGTATAGGCAATTGCCGTGCCCTCTTTTAAGAGAGTTCCCGGTTCTATCTCCTGGCTGATCACATAGCCTTTCGGGATGGTGTCGCTGAACTCTTTGCTCACTTCCCCCGGATTCAGGCCAGCCTCCTCCAGAGCGGCGACAGCTTCCCCCTCTGCCTTCTCTCTCATCTCAGGCATGGTTTTCATGGCGGACAGAGGACCAGAGCTGATATACAGGGTCACCTGCTCCCCCTCCCTTGCCTGCTGGGGCTCAAAGCGGATCACGCTGCCTTCTGGTACCGTGTCGTGATACTCGGGCTGGAGATTAACCACAAGCTTATTCTGCTCCAGCAGAAGCTTCGCGGCATCCGCTGTCATCCCGTCTAAGGACAGCTCGGATATACGCACTAAGTCGGTTCCTCTGCTGACCACCACGGTCACGGTTGAGTACTTTTGCGCCATTGTGCCCTCTGGCACGGACTGGGAGATGACACAGCCCTTATCCACTGTGTCGGAATCCTCATAGCCGCTTACCTTCATCACCAGGGTGCTCTCCTTCAGCTTTGCCTCCGCCATGTCCACCGGAAGGTCCAGAACATCGGGAACCAGGATCTCCATCTCATTGACCGTCTCCTGGGAAGTCTGGGTCTCTGTCTCCACTACGGTGGAAGTAGAAGGCGTCCGCGGAGAGTTAAACTTCAAAAGCCCTCCAAGTCTGGAAAACACCACAATGAGAACAGCCACGATGATGATAGCGATCAGGATACCCAGGGCGGTAAAAAGCCGCTCAAACCTGTGGATGGTGTCCCGGCCTCCTTCGTCGCTGTACCCCGAATCCCTCTGTCCGTCATCCTCCCACTCTTCCTCCTCATCCCATTCCCAGTCTCTCTCCCCTGCCCGCTCAGGCTGATTCTCCCGTTCCCTCCTGTGGTCCCGCTCCCTGGGATTTTCCCTGACGCTGTCCGTGCCCCGCTTGATCTCCTTCAATTCGTCTTTTTTGATGACAACGGTACCGGCGCTCATATCCACATCGGGAACCGGCTGGACGAAATCTTCCGCCGGATGAACCAGAACTCTTCTTAAGTCCCCAATCACATCCGTGATTTGGCTGTACCGGTACTCTGGTTTCTTCTCCGTACATTTGAGAATGATTCCCTCTAAGCTTACGGGAATCTCCGGATTGTAGAGGCTGGGCCTGGTGATGGGCTCCTGGAGCTGGGCCAGTGCCACTGCCACCGTATTGTCTCCCTGAAAGGGCAGGATTCCGGTCACCATCTCATACATGGTGATTCCCAGAGAATAGACGTCGCTCCTCTCGTCACAGTAGCCGCCCCTTGCCTGTTCTGGTGAGATATAGTGGACAGACCCCATGGCCTCGGAAGTCATGGTCTGGGTGGTCACGGCCCTGGCGATGCCGAAATCCGCCACCTTCACCTTCCCGTCCTTTGAGATCAACATGTTCTGGGGCTTAATATCCCTGTGTATGATCTTCTGCTCATGGGCCGCGGCGATCCCCTGGGCCACCTGGATGGCAATTCCCACAGCCTCCTTGACCTCCAGCATGCCCTTTTTGGCTATGTAGCTTTTCAGAGTGATACCCTCGATCAGCTCCATGACGATGGAGTGGATGCTGCCTTCATCCACCACATCATAGACATTGACAATGTTGGGGTGGGAAAGCCTGGCGGCAGCCTGGGCCTCCATCTGAAATTTGCTCACAAACCCGGGGTCATCGCTGAATTCCCGCTTTAACACCTTGATGGCTACCAGGCGGTTCAGCTTGTGGCATCTTGCCTTATACACATCAGACATTCCGCCGGAGCCTATGAGCCCCAGGATCTCATACCGGTCCTGCAGATAAATCCCTGTCCTCAGCATGACCTCACCTCGCTTATCCGCGGATCCGCCAGCAGCACCGCTATATTGTCATAGCCGCCCTCCTCATTGGCCCTGTCCACCAGACGCCGGACCTTCTTTTTTAGAGAGTCCCGCTGGGAAAGGATGGCCACCATCTCTTCTTCCATGAGCATGTTGCTGAGACCGTCGGAACACATAAGGATTAAATCCCCCGGGTACAGCTGCTTTTCAAAAAAATCCACCTCCACGTCAGGCATAATGCCCAGAGCCCTGGTGATAATGTTTTTCTTCTCCAGGTAATCCCGGCTGTTCCTCTCCATCTGCCCCAGTGCCACCAGCTCCTCCACATAGGAGTGATCCCTGGTCACCTGACAGAGGCGGCCGCCCCGAAACAGATAAAGACGGCTGTCTCCCACATTGGCCACAAACAGGGTATCCCCTTCCGCCGTGGCCGCCACCAGAGTGGTTCCCATGCCGGAGAGGGCTTCATTCTCCACGGATTTTCTGTACAGATCCCAGTTCACCTGACGGATCCCTTCCTGAAGAATCCTTACCGGCGAATTCCCTTTATGCCGCTCCACATAAGAATTCAGATGCTCTATCATGAACCGGGAAGCGAAATCTCCCGCCCTGTGTCCTCCCATGCCGTCGGCCAGCAGAAACAGATTATCAAGGCTCCCCACATGGTCTGATGAAAAATAGATATAGTCCTGATTCAGGGACCTGACGCGCCCCGCGTCAGTCAACGCATACGCCTCCATCCGTCATCCCTCCTTGTTCTTGTCCATATAGCTTTTTCTCAGCTGTCCGCAGGCACCGTTGATGTCCCGCCCCATCTCCCGCCTTACGGTAACGTTGATCCCATTTTTTTCCAGGCGTTCCTTAAATGCCCCTATGGAATGGCTGTCAGACTGGACATAGCTCCTCTCCCTGATAGGGTTCACTGGTATCAGGTTCACATGGCCCTGGTAACCCTTGATAAGATCCGCCAGAGCCTGGGCCTCCTTCGGGTCATCATTGACCCCCTTTACCAGGCTGTACTCAAATGTGAGCCTTCTCCCCGTCCTCTTAAAATAGGTCCCGCAGGCTGAGAGCACCTGTGCCAGGGGATAGCGGTTGGCCACAGGCATCAAGGTCTTTCTCACCTCATCGTTTGGGGCGTGGAGAGACAAAGCCAGGGTGATGGAAAGTCCTTCCTCCGCCAGTTTTATGATTCCGGGGACAATGCCGCAGGTTGACACCGTAATGTTCCTCTGACTGATATTCAGCCCTTTTTCATCTGTGAGCATGCGGATAAACCGCACCAGATTATCATAATTGTCCAAAGGCTCCCCTGTCCCCATAACCACCACATGGGAAACCCGTTCTACCAGATCCTTCTGAATCTGGTAGATCTGATCCAGCATCTCCGATGGCCTTAGATTTCTCTCAAGTCCTTCTAAGGTTGACGCGCAGAAACGGCAGCCCATGCGGCAGCCTACCTGGGAGGAGACGCACACGGAATTCCCGTGCCGGTATTTCATCAGCACGCTCTCGATCACATTGCCGTCCTTCAGCTCAAACAGGTATTTTCTGGTGCCGTCAATGGACGAAACCTTTACATCCGCGGTCTTCAATTCCGCCAGCTCATAATCCTCCGCCAGCTTACGGCGCAGCTCCTTTGACAGGTTGGTCATGTCTTCAAAAGAACCTGCCTGCTTCTGGTGGAGCCACTGATAGACCTGGTCTGCCCTGAACCCCTGGATACCCTGTTCTTTAAAACAGCTTTTCAATTCCTCCAGTGTCAGGGATTTGATATCTGTCTTTTCCTCCATCATATCCTCTTAAATACTGCCAGAAAGAAACCGTCTCCGGGATAAGCCCCAGGCAATAGCTGGATATACCCCTTTTTTAAGGTCTCTGACCGCAGTTTCCCACCTAATCGTTGTTCTATATTCACTGGCTCGAAAGGATATTCCTCCGCGAACCAGGCCGCGTTCTCTTCATTCTCTTTCCTGCTGATCGTACAGGTGCTGTACACCAGAGTCCCCTGAGGCTTCACGTACCGCCATACCACTGACAGGATCTTTCTCTGAAGCTCAGCCAGCTCCACTATGGATTCCGGGGATACCCGGTACTTGATATCCGGCTTCCGCCCCAGGATCCCAAGGCCGGAGCAGGGGAGATCCGCGAGAAGAATATCTGCCTTTTCCGCGGATTCCTGGTCAAACTCCAAGGCATCCATGACCCTGGTCCTTATGTTGGACACACCATGACGGCGGATATTGTCCTCGATCAGGGCGATCTTGTTCTGGCTGATGTCCCTGGCCTCCACAAATCCCTGGTCTCCCAGAAGGTCCGCCATATGAAGGCTCTTCCCACCGGGAGCGGCGCAGACGTCAACGCAGTACTGCCCCTTCCTGGGAGCTGCCGCCAGGGCCACAAAGCTGGAGCTTAAGTCCTGTACCTGAATCCATCCATCCCGAAAAGCCGCCAGGGCCTCCAAATGGTCAATACCGGAAAGATACCGGATCTCTTCTGAATATTCGCTTTTCTCCACCACCGCTCCCTGGCTCTGAAGGCTTTCCTCTGTCCTCTGCCTTTCTCTCGGCGTTCCCTTTAACCGGACGCAGAGCCTGCGTTTCTCTAAAAAAGCGTTCAGCATCTCATATACCACGGTCTCGGGATACTCTTTCTTCCACATGTCTATAAGCCAGCCAGGCATGCAGTAGCGGACGGAATCATCTGGAAACACCAGCTCTCCCTTTCCCCTGGCTATGGCCCTCAAAACCCCGTTGACAAATCCTTTAAGCCCCTGAAACCGGCGTTTGACAGCCAGTTTTACCGCCTCATCGCACACGGCGCTGTCTGGGATCCGGTCCATATAGAGGATCTGATACACGGACATCCGCAGCAGCGTTCTGATCAGGGGCTTCATTTTTTCTATCTTTGTTTTGGAATACTGTCCGATCACATAGTCGATCTGGATCAGGTATTCCAGGGTTCCTTCTGTCACCCGGGTGACAAAAGCCCTGTCCTGTTTTTCCAAATACTGATATTTGCTGAGGGCCTGGTTAAGGACCACATGGCTCAACCCGCCTTGTTCCAGCACTTCCATGAGGATGTCCAGAGCCAGCTCCCTGACATTCATATGGTTTTTATGATTTTCCCTAGTCACGTCTCCTGTTTCCTCCAAACAGTATGACCAGACGCAGAAGCTGAAGCACGGATGCCGCCGCCGCTGCCACATAGGTCATGGCAGCCGCTCCCAGGACGCTTTTTGTCTGGCTCACTTCCTGTCCGCTTAAGATTCCAAGCTGATCCACGAGCCGCACCGCGCGGCTGGAAGCGTTAAACTCCACCGGCAGGGTGATCAGCTGAAACAGCACCACTGCCAAAAACATCCAGATGCCGATCTGGGTCAGCATGTTATTTCCTCCCAGCAAAAGCCCCAGAAGGATCAGGGGCCAGGACAGCTTGCTGCCAAAATTGGCCACAGGCACAAAAGCCGCGCGCATCCTGAGGGGCACGTATCCTAAGTTATCCTGGATGGCGTGGCCGCACTCATGGGCCGCCACCCCGATGGCTGCCACCGACGGGGAGCCAAATACGCTGTCCGACAGATTTACTGTCTTGGTTCTGGGGTCATAGTGATCCGTCAGATTGCCGGACACGGCCCGGACCGAAACATCATAGATTCCCTGGGACTGCAGCAGCCTTCTGGCAGCCTCTCCCCCAGTCATCCCTGTGGTGCTTCTGACTCTGGAATATTTGGAAAACGTGCTGTTCACCCCTGCCGACGCCATAAGGGACAACACGGTTCCGATCACCAGCAGGATCATTGTCGGATCAAAAAATCCAAATCCATAATAACCGCCGTACATATAACCAGCTCCTTTCTAAACTTCCTTTGGTTCTCCTTCAAATACAGTCCCCGCCTCTATGGGATAGCCTCTGAGAAAAGCGTCCACTGGCATCCGCTTCTTCCCCTCAGGCTGCAGCTCCAGAAGGGACAGAGCCCCTTTTCCCGTCTTAACCAGAAGGGAGCGGCCATCTCCCGCGACCACCTGCCCGCACACGCCCTCGTACTCCTGATCCACAGGAGCTGCCTTCCAGATCTTTAAGGTCTTTCCCTTCCACCTGGTGTAGGTTCCCGGCCAGGAGTTTAAGCCTCTCACCAGCCGCTCTATGGCCCTGGCTTCCATGGTCCAGTCAATATTTCCCATGGTCTTCTTAAGCATCTTGGCATAGCAGGTTCCCTCATTGGTCTGGGGCATTGGGGAGATGGTCCCATCCTCAATCTTTTGTAAGGTGGAAATAATCAGCCTGGCCCCTGCCTGACTCAATTTGTCGTGGAGGCTGTCTCCTGTCTCTTCATCCGTGATGGCCACCGGGGCCTTCTCCAGCATATCTCCGGTGTCGATCCCCTGGTCCATCATCATGGTGGTAACCCCTGTCTCTTTCTCCCCGTCAATGATGGCCCACTGAATAGGCGCCGCTCCCCGGTACTTTGGAAGCAGGGAGGCATGGACGTTGACGCAGCCCTTTGGCGGGATCTCAAGGACTGTCTTGGTAAGGATCTGCCCAAAGGCCACCACTACCATGATATCCGGTGTCAGCCCTTTCAATACCTCCACAAACTCCGGTTCCCGAACCTTTAAGGGCTGATAGACGGAAAGTCCCAGCTCCAGGGCTTTCTCCTTCACCGGCGTCATGAGCACCGCCTTGCCTCTCCCCTTGGGCTTGTCAGGCTGAGTTACCACCCCCACAACCTGATGCCCCTCTCTCACCAGGGCTTCCAGAACCGGCACCGAAAAGTCAGGGGTTCCCATAAATACGATCCGCATCCTACTCCTCCTCTTCTTCCAGGTCTTCCACATCCACCAGGTCCCCTTGTACCAAGGAGACGTACAGCTCACCTTTTAAATGATCGCACTCATGGCAGATGGCCCGGGCAAGCATGCCCTCGCCTTCCAGGATAAACGGCTCCATGTTCTCGTCCAGGGCCCTGACCTTCACCTTGTCCGGCCTTGTGACGATGCCGGACTTGCCCGGCACGCTTAAGCACCCCTCGTGACCGGTCTGAGTTCCCTCCTCTTCAATGATCTCAGGGTTGATCAGCAGGTACTGATCC
>Ga0137310_100914_pt1 | contig 19587 bp, 17 predicted proteins | sample NAcewiD2O_June_2_FD_97183 | JGI IMG/M metagenome (GOLD analysis project Ga0137310, IMG submission 97183) | Mouse cecal microbial communities from Vienna, Austria - N-Acetylglucosamine amended D2O_June | ecosystem: Host-associated > Mammals > Digestive system > Large intestine > Cecum | place...
ATGAGCTTGGCCGCAGGGTCAGAGAGCAGATGGAACATCTGAAAGGAACCGTAGAGATCTACCCGTCTCTGAACCCTCTGGGGATGGATTCCATAACCAGGGGCATTCCTATGTTTGATCTGGACATGAACCGGATCTTTCCGGGAAATGAGGAGGGGCCGGTGCCGGAGTACGTGGCTTCCAGAATCATTAAGGACATAGAAGGAGCGGACCTGTGCGTGGACATCCATGCCAGCAACATTTTCCTCAGGGAAATCCCCCAGGTGCGGGTGAGTGAGATGACGGCAAGGAGTCTGCTGCCCTTTGCTAAGAGACTGAACATTGACTATGTGTGGGTTCACGGGGCAGCCACTGTGCTGGAGGCAACCCTGGCCCACAGCCTGAACATCATCGGCGTCCCCACCCTGGTGGTGGAGATGGGGGTGGGCATGAGGATCACCACAGAGTACGGCCATCAGCTGGTGGACGGAATTTTCTGCCTGATGAAGGACATGGGGATCTGGGATGGGGACACTATTGAGCCCAAGAAGCCCATCATCTCCACTGACGGGCAGGTGGGATTTGTCAATGCCAACCATTCAGGCATCTTCCTCCCCCATGTGGACCACTGGGACAGCATCCATCAGGGTCAGGTCATCGGGGAGATCTTAAATCCCCTGGAAGGAAAGGTGGAGGAAGTGCTCTTCGCGCCCTGTGACGGCATGGTGTTTACCTTAAGGGAATATCCCATTGTCAACAGCGGATCCCTCATCGCCAGGGTGCTGGGAGGTGACTACCATTGAGAAAAGAGATTATCTACCGGATGGGCAATACATACCGGGATGATTTGAACATCTACGGCTATTATTTCGGAAAAGGGGAGAAATCCGCCTGTGTCGTGGGCGCGATGAGGGGCAATGAGGTTCAGCAGATGTACGTGTGCTCCCAGCTGGTGAAGACTTTGAAGGCCCTGGAGGAGCGGGGAGCTTTTGTGTCAGGCAATGAGGTCCTGGTGATCCCGTCGGTAAACCACTCTTCCATGAATATCGGCAAGCGGTTCTGGGCTGTGGACAACACGGACATCAACCGGATGTTCCCGGGCTATGATCAGGGGGAAACAACCCAGAGGATCGCCGCGGGAGTTTTTGACGTGGTTCAGCACTACAGCTACGGAATCCAGTTTCCCAGCTTTTACATGCCCGGAGATTTTATTCCCCATGTGAGGATGATGGAGACCGGATTTCAAAATCCAGGCCTTGCCAACCTTTTCGGACTTCCCTATGTGGTGATCAGAAAGCCCAGACCAGTGGATACCACTACCCTGAATTACAACTGGCAGATCTGGGACACCAGCGCGTTTTCCCTTTACACCAATGCCACGGACCAGATCGACGCAACTTCCGCCACCCAGGCAGTGGCGTCGGTTTTAAGGTTCTTGGTGAGGATGGGGATTTTGCGCTATACCAGCCACAGCGGCTATATTGCCACTGTGCTCCACGAGGAGGATTTGGCAAATGTCAGGTCCGACGCGGCGGGGATCTGCAGGCGGCTGGCAAAGCCGGGGCAGGAGGTTCACAGAGGAGATGTGCTGGCTCAGGTGATCCACCCTCTGGAGGGAGAGGTTATCAGCCAGATCCTGTCCCCGGCAGGGGGAATCATCTTCTTTTCCCACAACGGGCCCCTGGTGATGGAAGGGACGGTTGTGTTTAAGATCATAAAGAGGCTGCATCAGTAAACCATTGGTAAAATGTAGAAGACAGGAGTCAGGAGGAAATGCGGGAAGACATTTTTCAGATGTATCTGGGAGAATTGAGCGGGATCAAAAGCTGTGACGAGGAGGAAAATAACAGGCTTTTGAGGGCCCTTGCCTCGGGAGATCCGGGGGCAAGGGACAGGCTCATTGAGGGCAACTTAAAAACCGTTCTGGAGATGGTCAGGGATTATGTTGGCAGAGGGATCCCGGCAGGGGATCTGGTTCAGGAGGCCAATATGGCCCTTGTCGTGGCTGTCCGGGAATATGAGGGCGGTGGTTTTGACAGCTTCCTCAAAGACAAGGTGAGGGCAGCCCTTTTAAACGCGGTGGAGCGGCAGTCCATGGAGACCAAAACCGCCCGGAAGATGGTGGACAGGGTAAACAGGCTTCAGGATATTTCCGCGGAGCTGGCGGAGGAACTGGGGCGGGAGGCCACGGTGGAGGAGCTGGCCAGGCGCATGGAGCTGACAGAGGAGGAGATCCGGGAAGCCATGAAGGTGACCATGGACGCCATGACTTTGGTGGAGAGATAGTGGCCGTCAGAGGGCGGCAGGAGAAGTGTCGAAAGCGGCCTGCCAGACTGGGTTAGCGGTGTCGGCTGGGGACAGGCAGAGACGGGCAGGAGGAGAAGAACAGATGAAACTATATTTGATACGCCACGGACAGACGGACTGGAACGTGGCGGGGAAGATCCAGGGGAGCACGGATATCCCCTTAAACGATATGGGAAGAAGACAGGCGGCCTGTCTGGCCAGGGGCATGGAGAAGCGGCCTGTGGAGAAGGTCTTTACCAGCACCTTGTCCAGGGCCTACGAGACCGGGCTGGCCATCGGAAAGAGCCAGAATGTTCCGGTGGAACAGCTTGAGGGCCTGGAGGAAGTGGGCTATGGGGTGTGGGAAGGCATGACCATGGAGGAGATCCAGGAACAATACCCAAAAGAACTGGAGCTGTGGTACAACAGCCCTGTGGATGTGGCCCCCCCGGAGGGGGAGAGCCAGGTTCAGGTGTATGACAGGTGCGGCAGGGCGTTGGAAACTATACTGGCCCAGGCCCGGGGAGATGTGGCCATTGTGTCCCACGGGGCTACGGTGGTGTTTCTGCTGGAATATCTGCTTAGGGATACCAGAAGAGATGAGGACGAGGATATTATTGTAGGGAACGCGAGTATTTCTACTATTGAATATGATCCGGAAACCAGGGTGTTCAGGCTGGCGCGGCTCAATGACCAGGAACATCTGAAGGGGCTTTGAGGAAAATATGTTTAGTCAGTTGAAGATGCCTGGCGAGGTGGCCCAGGAGATCGGGGCCAGGGAAAAGGCCAGGAGAAAGCAGAAAAAGTTAACTCAGGAGCAGTTAAGTGCCAGGGCAGGGATCAGCCTGGCTTCTCTGAAAAGGTTTGAGCAGACAGGCGAGATTTCTTTTGTATCCCTTTTGAAAATCGCGGCTGTTCTGGATGAGCTGGATGTTTTTGACAGCCTTTTTGTAAGGCGGAAGTACAGTTCGATACAGGAGGTAATTGATGAATGGGATTCGTAGTCTTACAGTCAAGTATCATGGAAGAAACGTCGGCACCTTGGCCCAGGCGAAAGGCGGACTGTGCCCGTTTCAATATGACAGGCAGTGGCTGGCAGACGGATTTTCCATAAGTCCTTTCAGCCTTCCCCTGACGGGGGAGGTTTTTTTTCCAAAGTCAGATCTTTTGGAGGGGTTGTTTGGGGTGTTCGCGGACAGTCTTCCGGATGGGTGGGGAAGGCTTTTACTGGACCGGCTGCTTCTGACCAACAAGATATCCCCTTCTAGTGTAAATGCCCTGGAGCGTCTTGGAATCGTGGGGGCGGGAGGCATGGGGGCTCTGGAGTATTTTCCGGAGCTGTTTCATATGGAAGAGAGGCAGCGGCTGGATTTTGACCAGCTGTCACAGGAGTGCGAAAAAATTTTAAAGGAGCAGAGCAGCAAAGATCTGGACCTGTTGTTTCAGCTGGGCGGGTCTTCCGGAGGGGCCAGGCCAAAGGTGCTGGTTCAGATAGACAAGGAGAGCTGGATCGTAAAATTTCCGTCTTCTTATGACCGGGGAACCATCGGGGAAGAAGAATACCGGTATATGGAGTGCGCGCGGGCATGTGGCATCGACGTGCCGGAGGCAAGGCTTTTTCCGTCTAAAAAGAGCAGAGGATATTTTGGAGTGAAGAGGTTTGACAGGGATTTTGGAAAAAAGATCCATATGGCTACCGTCAGCGGCCTTCTGGAGACATCCCACCGGATTCCCAATCTGGATTATCATGATCTGATGAAACTTACGTTTCTTCTGACAAAAGACAGCCGGCAGGGAGAGGAGATGTACCGGAGGATGTGTTTTAATGTCTATGCTCACAACCGGGATGACCACTCAAAAAATTTTTCATATTTGTACGACGAAAAAGAAAAGAGGTGGAAGCTGACCCCGGCCTATGATCTGACTTACAGCAGTTCCATAGGAGGGGAACATGCCACCTGTGTGGACGGCAACGGGAGGAACCCCGGGGCGGCAGAACTGGAAGCGGTGGGAGCTAAGGCAGGTCTTGCCAGGACAAAGGCCCGGCGGATCAGAGAGGAAATTGAGGAGACTGTGAAATCCCGCTTGACAGATATCCTGCAGTCATATTAGTATGATACCGAGAGTCAAAGAGAGAATACCTCACCACAAGAAGGAGGAAACACCACATGAGTGTAAAGAGGATTTACGTTGAGAAAAAGCCGGACTTCGCGGTAAAAGCCCGTGAGCTTCGGGGCGAGATCAAAAGCTATCTGGGTATTGAGTCTGTGACCGGCGTTCGTGTGTTGATCCGTTACGATATTGAAAATCTGTCTAAGGAGACTTATGAGGCAGCCCTGGGAACCATTTTCTCCGAGCCGCCTGTAGATCAGCTGTATGAGGAGGACTTTCCAAGGGAGCAGTCGGATCTTGTATTTTCTGTGGAATACCTTCCGGGGCAGTTTGACCAGAGGGCCGACTCCGCGGAGCAGTGCGTGAAGCTTTTGAGAGAGGACGAAGAGCCGGTGATCCGCACTGCCACCACCTATGTGATCTCAGGGGCCGTCACAGAGGTACAGGCCCAGGCCATCAAGTCTTTCTGCGTCAACCCGGTGGACTCCAGAGAGGCGGACAGCCCTAAGCCTGATACCCTGGTGACGGTGTTTGAGGTTCCCGATGATGTAAAAGTGTTTGAGGGTTTCCGGGATTTTGATCAGGCAGCCTTAAAGGAACTGTACGATTCCCTGAACCTGGCCATGACCTTTAAGGATTTTGAACATATTCAGAACTATTTCGGGGGGGAGGAGCGCAGGGATCCCACCATGACAGAGATCCGGGTTCTGGACACCTACTGGTCCGACCACTGCCGCCACACTACCTTCCAGACAGAGCTGAAGGATGTGACATTTACCGAGGGGGCTTACAAGGCTCCTATCCAGGGAGTCTATGAGCAGTACTTAGCTGACAGAGAGGAGATCTACAAGGGGAGAAAGGACAAGTTTGTCTGCCTTATGGACCTGGCTCTTCTGGCCATGAAAAAGCTGCGGGCCCAGGGAAAGCTGGAGGATTTAGAGGAGTCTGAGGAGATCAATGCCTGCAGCATCGTGGTTCCCGTTGAGATCGACGGTGTAAAAGAAGAGTGGCTGGTGAATTTTAAAAATGAGACCCACAACCATCCCACTGAGATCGAGCCCTTCGGCGGCGCGGCCACCTGTCTGGGCGGCGCGATCCGGGATCCTCTTTCCGGAAGGACTTATGTGTACCAGGCCATGCGGGTCACCGGGGCCGCGGATCCCAGAAAATCTCTGGCAGAGACCCTCCACGGCAAGCTGCCTCAGAGGAAGCTGGTGACAGGAGCGGCCAAAGGGTACAGCTCCTACGGCAACCAGATCGGCCTGGCCACAGGCTATGTAAAGGAGATCTACCACCCGGACTATGTGGCCAAGCGCATGGAGATCGGAGCGGTTATGGGCGCGGCCCCCAGAAAAGCCGTGATCCGGGAGACCTCTGACCCGGGCAATATCATTATCCTCCTGGGAGGACGCACGGGCCGGGACGGCTGCGGCGGCGCTACAGGATCCTCCAAGGTACACACAGAGAGCTCCATTGAAACCTGCGGCGCGGAGGTGCAGAAAGGAAATGCCCCCACAGAGCGGAAGATCCAGAGGCTGTTCCGCCGTCCGGAGGTCAGCGGCATTATCCGCAAATGCAATGATTTCGGAGCTGGCGGCGTGTCCGTGGCCATCGGCGAGCTGGCGGCTGGTCTTCAGATTGATCTCGACAAGGTGCCCAAGAAATACGCGGGCCTGGACGGGACGGAGATTGCCATCTCCGAGTCCCAGGAGCGCATGGCGGTGGTTGTGGATAAAAAGGATGTGGACCTGTTTCTGGGCTACGCGGCCCAGGAGAACCTGGAGGCCGTCCCTGTGGCAGTGGTCACGGAGGAACCCCGCCTGGTGATGAACTGGAGAGGGAAGACCATCGTGGATATCAGCCGGGCGTTTCTGGACACCAACGGCGCTCATCAGGAGGCTTCCGTGATCCTGGAGGTTCCGGGGAAGGAGGGCAATCCTTTTGTCCGTTGTCCGGATATTCCCGATGTGAGAGAAAAATGGCTCGAGACCCTGTCCTCCTTAAACGTGTGTTCCCAGAAAGGCCTGGTGGAGATGTTCGACGGCTCCATCGGAGCGGGCTCTGTGTTCATGCCCTACGGGGGGAAATATCAGTTGACCGAGACCCAGACCATGGTGGCAAAACTGCCGGTACAGAAGGGAAAGACCGACACGGTCACCATGATGAGCTATGGATTTGACCCCTATCTGTCAAGCTGGAGCCCCTTCCACGGAGCTATCTACGCAGTGGTGTCCTCTGTGGCCAAGATCGTGGCCAGCGGCGGCGACTACGAGAAGATCCGCTTTACGTTCCAGGAGTATTTCCGCAGGATGAGCCAGGAGCCGGCCCGCTGGAGCCAGCCCTTTGCCGCTCTTTTGGGAGCCTACAGCGCGCAGCTTGGCTTCGGACTTCCGTCCATCGGAGGCAAGGACAGCATGTCGGGAACCTTCAATGACATCGACGTTCCCCCCACCCTGGTGTCCTTCGCGGTAGATGTGGCCAGCCATAAGCAGATCATCACACCGGAGTTTAAGAGGCCGGGCAGCAAGATCGTGGTGTTCCGCGTTGAGAAGGACCAGTACGATCTGCCGGTATATGACCAGATCAAGGATGGCTATGGAAAGCTTGCCCGGGACATAAGGGCGGGAAGGATCATTTCTGCCTACGCGGTGGAGGGCCACGGCATGGCGGAAGCTGTCAGCAAGATGGCTTTTGGCAACAGGCTGGGCGTGAAGATCGAGCACAATGTGGATCCAAGGGATTTCTTTGCCCCGGACTGGGGCAGCATTGTATGCGAAGTCCCTGACGGCAAGGTTGGGGAATTGTCCATCACCTACACGGTCATCGGAGAAGTGACAGACCGACAGGCGTTCCAGTACGGCAGCGCCGAGATTTCCATGGACCAGGCCATAGAGGCGTGGACCGGGACTCTGGAGGAGGTGTTCCCCACGGTGTCGGGAGTGGAGCAGACCCCTGTGCCTGATGAGACCTACGATGTAAGGGAGAAAGGACAAAAGGTTTATGTCTGCAGGCATAAGGTCGCGAAGCCTCATGTGTTTATCCCTGTGTTCCCGGGAACCAACTGCGAGTACGACAGCGCCAGGGCCTTTTTGAGGGCAGGGGCCACGGTTACCGATAAGGTGTTCAAGAACTTAAGCGCTTCCCATATCCGGGATTCTGTGGAGGAGTTTAAAAAGGAGATCGCCAGAGCCCAGATTGTCATGTTCCCGGGGGGATTCTCCGCGGGAGACGAGCCGGAGGGGTCTGCCAAGTTCTTTGCCGCCGTGTTCCGCAATCAGGTCATCAAGGAGGAGATCCTGAAATTGCTGAACGAGAGGGATGGCCTGATGCTGGGGATCTGCAATGGTTTCCAGGCCCTTATTAAGCTGGGGCTGGTGACAGAGGGAGATGTGGTGGAGCAGCATTCCGACTCTCCTACCCTGACCATGAACACCATTGGCCGCCATGTGTCCAAGATGGTGTACACCAAGGTCATGACCAACAAGTCTCCCTGGCTTATGGGCGCGGAGCTTGGAGGCGTGTACTGCAACCCGGCTTCCCACGGCGAAGGACGGTTTGTGGCCAATGAACACTGGCTTAAGAAGCTGTTTGAAAACGGCCAGGTCGCCACCCAGTATGTGGATGACAAGGGAAATCCCACCATGGACGAGTTCTGGAATCCCAATGGGTCCTACATGGCCATTGAGGGCATCACAAGTCCTGATGGCAGGATTTTGGGCAAGATGGCTCACTCCGAGAGACGGGGTGAGGCCGTGGCCATGAACATCTATGGGGAGCAGGATATGAGGCTGTTTGAGTCGGGTGTGGAGTATTTTAAGTGATTTTTCGCCAAACATGGAGAGAGGCTGTGACTTAAGAAGGGTCACAGCCTCTCGCTGTAAATTTTAGAAAGGAAACCAACATGCTTGTAAAGGAGAAGCTGCAGGACCGGGAGCGTTTTTCAGATATTGACAGCCGGATCGCGGATTATATGCTGGAGCGGCAGGAGCGTCTTAGGGAGGACAGTGTGAGGCAGATCGCGAAGAAACTTTATGTGGCGCCATCCTCGGTCATCCGTTTCTGCCAGAAGCTGGGATATGTGGGGTTCAATGAGCTGAGGGAGGAGTATTTGAAGGAGCTTCTGTACCTTTCCTCCCACTTTCAGACACTGGACCCTAATTTTCCATTTGACAGGCAGGACAAGGATATGACTGTGGCCAACAAGATCGGGGTGCTGTATGAAGAGATCGTCCGGGACTGCCAGTCTCTTCTGAACCCGGAAGTATTGGGAAAAGTCATCAGGCTGCTTCGGGCGGCTCCCAGGATATACATCTGCGCCTCCAGCGCCCAGTTGGGGGTGGCGGAGGTGTTCCGGGACAAGATGATGAAGATCGGCAGGCTGGTCCATATCTGTACCCAAGCCGACGAGGGATTCTACCATGCCTCCTACTGTGAGGCGGGGAGCCTGTTTTTTCTGATCTCCTATACAGGGGAGACCAAGAGGGTGCTGAAGGCCGCTAAAAAGGTGAGGGAGCGGGGGCTTTCCTCCGTGGCTGTCACTTCTTACGGCAGCAATACCCTGTCGTCCATGTGCGCTGTCAGCCTCTATGTGTCCACAAGGGAGAAGCTGATCAAAAATCTGGGCGCGTTTGGGATCAATGTGTCGGTGATGTATCTTCTGGATGTGGTCTATGCCGGGTATTTTAACCGGGACTATGACCAACATCTGGCGGACAAGATAAAGTATTCCAGCGAATCCGAGGAAGCGGGAAAACGGGAGGGCAGGCATTCCAGCAATCCTATCCTGGAGGGATAGGGAACATTGTTCTCTTTTAAGACGTGAAAATTCCCTGAGAAAGAGAACACTGTACCTTTTGCCCCAAGAACCATTGACAAACAGGGGAAAATCCGTGAAAATAGAGACATAAATAATCACAGAAACGGATCAGGAGGATAAAATCATGGAAAAGAAACCTGTAAAGATCGTAACCATCGGCGGCGGCAGCAGCTATACACCTGAGCTGATGGAGGGCTTCATCAAACGCTATGACCAGCTCCCCATCAAGGAGATCTGGCTGGTGGATATCGAGGATGGAAAAGAGAAGCTGGAGATCGTGGGCAAGATGGCCCAGCGCATGTGGGATGCTTCCCCCTATGACGTAAAGGTACATCTGACTCTGGATCGGAGAGAAGCCCTTCCGGGAGCGGATTTCGTCACCACCCAGTTCAGGGTAGGCCTTTTGAACGCCAGGATCAAGGACGAGAGGATTCCGCTGTCCTACGGCATACTGGGACAGGAGACCAACGGCGCGGGCGGCATGTTCAAGGCGTTCCGCACCATTCCGGTGATCCTGAGCATTGTGGAAGATATGAAGGAGCTGTGTCCTGACGCCTGGCTGGTGAACTTTACCAACCCCAGCGGCATGGTCACAGAAGCGGTTGTCCGCTACGGCAAGTGGGACAAGGTCATCGGCCTGTGCAATGTGCCTGTAGGCGCTATGATGAAGGAGCCGAAGATGATCGGCAAGACCTTGGACGAGCTGATCTACAAGTTCGCGGGACTGAACCATTTCCACTGGCACAAGGTCTTCGACTTAAACGGCCATGACGTGACCCGGCAGATCATCGACAAGCTGTATGATCCGGAGACCGACGCGGGCGTTCCGGCCAACATTTTTGATGTGAAGTTCCACAAGGAGCAGCTTGACCAGATGGGTATGATTCCCTGCGGATATCACAGATATTACTACAGGCAGGAAGAGATGCTTAACCACATGCTGGAGGAGTACAAGGACCCGGAGAAGGGTACCAGGGCCCAGCAGGTAAAGCAGACCGAGGCAGAGCTGTTTGAGCTGTACAAGGATCCGAACCTGGATCACAAGCCGGAGCAGCTGGCCAAGAGAGGCGGAGCCCACTATTCGGATGCTGCCTGCGAAACCATTGCTTCTATTTACGGCAACAAGAATTCCCACATTGTGGTTTCCACTAAGAACAACGGCGCGGTGCCGGATCTTCCCGCTGACTGCGTGGTGGAGGTATCCGCCCACATCGGAGCCTGCGGTGCCCTTCCCATTGCCTTCGGACCTCTTCACCCCGCGGAGAGAGGCTGGCTTCAGGTGATGAAGAATATGGAACTGTGCGTGTGTGAGGCTGCCGTTACCGGCAACTATGGAATGGCCCTTCAGGCATTTATCCTGAATCCACAGGTTCCTTCCGGCGCGACCGCGAAGAGAGTCCTTGACGAACTGTTGATCGCTCATAAAAAGTACCTTCCTCAGTTTGCCCAGAAGATCGCGGAGCTTGAGAAGGAAGGCGTCACCATCAAGGATGACGTGGCCAGAGAGCTGACCGAGCAGGGCCTGTAAGGAGCTGACCGGGAGAGCGAACCCTTCCTCCCGGGTCTGCCTGGGGAGATGATTTCGAATACAGGAAAAGGAGCTGTCATACCAGTCCGGTATGGCGGCTCCTTTTCTGATGTGCCCAGGTCTTACGCCAGAGACCCCATGGGATCCCATGGCTTTAAGACAATGGTCTCTGTGTTCAGGATGTCAAGCTGGTCGTTGGTTAAATATTTCTTATTGACCACTACCTGGTACATGTACTGGCTGAACCACTGGTCGCTCATGACAAAGTATCCCTTTTTGCCCGGCTCCTCCCCCCAGCTGTTCTCCACCCTCCAACGGGTGGGAAGGCCCTGGTCAGTTAAGTTCACTCCCTGGAACACCATGGCATGGGTCATCAGGCTCTGGCAGTAGTCTAAGCGCTGGGCCTTGTCCATGGGGAATTCTACCTGGAGGAAGTCGCCAAAATCATAGACCTCCGGATCCATGATGCCGGAATCCCGGTTGACAAAGGGGCCCATATCACAGCCGAACCACACCGGTTCCCCGTCCTTTAACTGGGCAATGGCTGCTTTTTTCAGATCCTCAATGGGAAGATTTATGTAGCACACAGGTCTGCCTTCTTTTACATTGCCCAGCATATCTACGGTATACCGGCGGTAGAAGGGTTTGTCCGCTGTTGGGGCATTGATCAGGCTTATGTAGTCGTTTAAGTCCATGTCCACATATTTTTTGAAAAATTCCATGGGAGTCAGCCCTGTTTCCTGGATAAAGTTTCCGTTCTTGTCCCTGGCCTCCATGTCCACGGTCTTGGGCGGTTCGCCCAGGCAGACACACAGCATACGGTAGATGTCACCCAGCATGGCGGTTTTCTTCTTCTCCAGTGCCTCATGGTCCAGGCCGTCAGCGGCTGCTTGGCGCAGAAGGCAGGCATCATTTCTCAAAAGCTCTGTCATCACCCGGTTCATCTCCCTGGTGCTGCCGGATACAGAGGATTCGGGCATACTGTATTTGGGAACAACGCCGTACTTGTTCACCAGGTTGGCCATCATGTCCCACTGACCACCGTCGCCGATGGGGTCTGATAAAAGGTGGCAGAGGACGCGGCTGCCCACAGGCTGGTCCAAGGTGTCCAGGATATTCTCCAAAAACCAGTTGGATTTCTCCAGCTTGTCCCAGAATAAGAGATAGTTCTGGGACAGCTCAAAGTTCTCAAGATGATAATTTTGAATGATCCGAAAACGCATCACGTTGGTGGCCGCGAAAAGCCAGCACCGCCCGCTCTGCTTCTGATGGGTGATGGCCCCCTGCTTCAGGGACAGGGAAAACTCATGATTGTCCCTTCTGGATACCATAGGATTCTGGCAGGTTTTGAAAAGTCCCGCGGACATGACCGCGTCCCGGGCCACGCGGCTGGCCCGGTCACCGGTAAAACGGGCGCTGTATTGTTCAAGGGCCTCACAGGTAATATGTTTGCTCATGGTCAGAGCCTCCTTTGTGTAAATAGAAATCGCGTCTATTACTATAACTCAGAAAGCAGGATTTGTCAGCAGGATTTTTACTTTGAAAGTCCGCCGCCGAAGGCGGCATGAATTCAGGTATGCCAAATGCGCCCGCCACATACTTTCATGTGTGGTGGCGCGTCCGCTGCCGGGCGCGTGAAGATTTGCTTGATTTTGACCTTGTCATCCTCCCCTCAACGGTGTAAAATTTATACTAAGGAAGGAAAAGACGCGGCATCCTACCTTTCACAATTTGCCCTGAACCCCGGGAGGGGCCATGGGAAAAAGGAGGAAACAGATGAAAAAATATTGTTGGGTAAAGGGTATGGCAGCCCTGGTGGCGGTGACCCTCATAAGCGGCTGCACATCGGCAGAGGGGGCCAGCCTTTATGACCGGGGACTCCGCCTGGTGGAGAAGATGGATGCCATGGCAGAGTCTGAGAGTTACTGGAATATGATGACATCTTCACAGGAGACAAGCGAGATTATAAAGGAAATCGGAGCCGGCGATTACTCCAGCCCCAGAGCGGTATATGAGGTCAGGGTGTCAAAAGAGACCAGGGAGCTTCTGGTGGACTTTTTAGGGGGAGAGTCTTCATTTAGCCAGCTGCCGGAGGAGATCCGCGAGGAGCTGGACCGCCGTCTGGCCTCAACCATTGCCACCAGGTTCAGCGCCATGGCCGGGGTAGAGACCCTGGCAGCTGTCAGCGTGCTTTCGTCCAGCGATCACTTTATAGACAGCAGCCTGACAGAAGACCGGATCTATTTTTATATCTATGACAATGGATACTGGGGCACGGTGACCTTCCAGCCTTACGAGGATGGCATTGTCCACGCCTCAGGATTGATGGTCAGCAGCGATATCTTTGACGGGACAGATGGAGAGGAGCTCCTTAAGTGGTTTGTGGAATACGGAGGCCTGCGGGAGGAGGATATCTCAAAGGTTGATTTCCAATAGGAATTTTTTGGTGAAATAATCCGCGGAATCCTGGGCATGATAACCCTGTAAGATGTACTTTAATATTACAGGAGGGAACTTATCATGACAAAACTGGATTGTAATGTAACAAACTGTCTTCATAACTGTGACAATCACTGCTGCAAGCAGGCTATTATCGTGGACGGGAGCAAAGCCAAGGACTGCTGCGATACCTGCTGCGGAAGCTTTGACGAGAACAAGGATGGAGCGTTCCACAACTTGTTCAAGACTCCAGAGAGCCGTCTGGAGGTAGACTGCGAGGCGGTGAACTGCGTGTACAACAGGGACCGACACTGTGAGGCGGACCACATCGGCATTGCCGGAGACGGGGCCTCGGACGCGAGTCACACAGAGTGTGCCACTTTCCAGATGCGTTAGCACTGATGGGCGCGCTGCCCGGAAGACCTTCCTTAACAAGAAGGCTTCCGGGCTTTTTTGGTATACGGGGCGGAGAGGAGTATGGCCGCTAAAGCGGTCCCGCCCGGGCACGGCGAGCGGGGAACACTGGATTAGTCACTTCTTGTAGAAAATCCCGGACAGTTATGCTATACTCAAAAATAAGTAAAACATAAGGAGGAGGGGCTTATGAGTAAACAGGAGACATACCTGGAAGCCCTGGACAGACAGGGGCTGTTTGAGGATTCCGCCCACAGGACCCGGTTTAAAGAGCTTTTGGACTGTTACAGCCAATACCCGTTTTTTAACAGGGGTTTGTGCAAATGCATGTACTTATCAGCCTGGGATGAGGAGCATTTTGCCATTATCCTGGGAGTGCTGACGGATCTGGCTCTTGGCAGGGAGAGGGACACAGAGGAGATGCGGATCCAGGGGGAGGCCATGGCTGAGGAACATATGGGAGGGGAGTACTATGTGTATCAGCTCTCCAACGCGTTTCTGGACAACAGGGAATTTGAGCTGGAGGAAGGTGTGGAGCTGTCAGAAGAATTTGAACACATCATCACCCAGGCTCTTAAGGCGGAAAAGGCCATTGATCAGGTCAGTCTGTAATCGTAAGAAATATTCATGGTTCTTTAATGGTCTTTTTCTCCGGAATCGAATATAATGGCTTTGTGTTTTAATACACAACAACCAGAATACGCGCCGCCTGCCGGGGAGGCGGATTTATGAGAGAAAAGGAGAATTAATATGAAAAAGAGATTTATGGCATTGACAGCAGGAGCCGCCGCGGCTATGATGATAGTGACTGGATGTTCCGGACAGGCAGATCAGACTGCCACATCGGCACCGGCCCAGACCGAGACCGCGGCAGAAACCGAGACAGGGACAGAGAAAGAAAGCGAGACAGAGACCAAGGTCAGTGAGACGGAAGGCGGGGCAGAGGAGACCGTGGAGGAGACACAGCAGGAGATTCCGGAACAGAGCCTGGAGGAACCGTCGGTTCCCCTTAAGATCTGGGGAGAGATCACAGAGGTGACGGACAGGGTCATTTATGTGGATAACCAGTCGGAAAACTCTTCGCCCGGAGAGTTCGTTCTGACCATAGACCCGGATACCACCAGGATCCTGGATGGGGAGAGCGGCCTGCCTGTGGACTATGACGCCATTGAAAAGGGCAGGTTTGAGGCTTATCTGGGGCCGGCCATGACCATGTCCCTGCCGCCTCAGGCCCTGGCTGAGATGGTGATCGTCAACATCAAAGAGGACGCGCCCGCGGCTCAGTACGTCATCGCGGCGGGCAGCGTGGATGAGAAGGATGGCGTGAAGACTCTGACAGGCAAAGACGGCACAGAGTACGCGCTCTCCCAAGAGGTTTCCATCATCCCCTATCTTACCAGGCAGATGGTCAGACTGGAAGATATAGGGGAAGACTCCCAGTGCCTGGTGTGGATGGGAGATGAGGAGACGGTGGAAAGAATCGTCCTCTTCAATCAGTAGATTATAGAAAAATGACCAGGAGCCAGAAGGAGCCGGGCCGGGAAAGGAACGATTATGGACAGACCATTGGAGCAGGAAGTGCAGGAATTGGTGGCAGACATCCTGGAAGACTATAAGGGGAATCGGGCCATTGATAAGATGGAGGATTTTCTGGATCAGCCGGATAAGGATGTGATCATCAACATTGTCAACAAGATGCTGAGGATCCTGTTTCCCGGATATTACAGGGACAGAACCTACCGGGTCTACAATGCCGCCAGCCAGCTTACCCTCCAGATTGAGGATGTGATGTACTATCTCAACAGGGAGATTGCCAAGGTCTTAAAGTACAGCCCGGATGAGCTGGCTGACAGTGAGAAGATCACCATGGCGTTTTTGAAAAAAATACCAGCCATCAGGGAATACCTGGAGACAGATCTGGAAGCTGCCTTTGACGGAGACCCGGCTGCCGCCAGCAAGGATGAGATCATTTTGTCCTACCCGGGTATGCTGGCCATCACAGTGTACCGCATAGCCCATGAGCTGTTTTTGCTGTCAGTGCCCCTGATCCCCAGGACCATGACCGAGTACGCTCATAGCGTGACCGGGGTGGATATCCATCCCGGGGCTTCTATAGGAAAATATTTTTTTATTGATCACGGGACAGGGATCGTGGTGGGAGAGACCACGGTCATCGGGGAGCATGTAAAGGTGTACCAGGGAGTGACCCTGGGAGCTCTGTCCACAAGCGGCGGGCAGAAGCTGAAGAACAGAAAGAGACACCCAACCATAGAGGACTATGTGACCATCTACTCCAATGCCTCCATTCTGGGCGGTGCGACGATCATCGGCAGGGACTCGGTGATCGGCGGCAATTCCTTTATCACCCGGTCTGTGCCTCCGGGGAGCAGGGTCAGCTTCAGGAATCAGTAAAATTCAAGTTAAAGGAGCAGAGAGACATGTTAAATGACAGATGGGTATTCCGGGAGGATGCCAAGGCAGAGTGCGTGGCAAAAGGAGTTATCAGAAGGGTTCTGGCTTACAGCAAGGATCTGATGTGTGTGGAGAATACATTCGCGGAGGGCGCGGTGGGCAGCCTGCACCATCACCCTCACACCCAGATTACCTATGTGGTCAGCGGTGTCTTTGAGTTTGAGATCAACGGGGAGAAGCGGATCGTAAAAGCGGGAGACACCATGCTTAAGCTGAACGGGGTGGAGCATGGGTGCGTGTGCCTGAAGGAGGGAGTCCTGCTGGATATTTTCAATCCCATGAGAGAGGATTTTGTCTGAGAGAAAATATGTGCAACAGCATGCAGGAAAGAGACAGATAAGGCGGCCGGGAATTGGCCGCCTTTTCCTGTAAAAGTACTTGCATATATGAGGAAAATGAGGTAAACTGTACTAGTACAGTTAATACACTGAAACGAAAAATAATTGAAGACATGGCCCAGGCGCTGTCGTTATAGTAGTGAGAAATGGACATATGTGCAGGAAAGGGGAGCAAGATGGAAGAAAAGAACAAGACACAGGACGCCAGGAATATAAAAGGGATGGATGAGGATCAGTTTCAGGCAGAGTTGGCGGAGCTGATGAAGGAAGAGCCGGGGGGAAAGAAGAAAAAAGGAAAGAAGGCCAGAAGGCAGCGAAAGCCCTGGAGCAAAAAGAGAAAGGTGATCACGGCAGCGGCCCTACTCCTGATTGTGGCCGCTGGCTTTAAGGTATTTGGAGGAGAGAAGGAGAAGACGGTGATGGTTAGCACCTCTGCCCTGATAAAGGGGACCATCCAGGAGGAACTGACCATCAGCGGTCCGGTGTCCGGCACGGACAGCGTGGATGTGGTGTCCAATCTTCACGCCGAGGTGGTGGATATCAAGGTGAAAGAAGGAGACCATGTGGAAGCGGGGCAGCTTCTGGCGGTAATTGACGACAGCGATGTGAGAAAAGAAATGGATATGGCTCAGAACGCCTATGATCTGGCGGTTTCTACATACAATGAGCAGCAGATCCTGGCGGAGAACGGATATGCCAGGGCCTTACAGGAGCAGGAGGCTGCCCGGAAAGACTTTGACAGAACCAATGTGCTGTACCAGTCAGGAAGCGTGTCCCAGCTGGAGTGGGAGACAGCCAGAGATAAGCTGAGGGAAGCCCAGAGGCAGGTGAGGACATTTACCGTGGTGGACGGCAGGGCAGTGGCCAATGAGTCCTATAGCCTCCAGGTGAAGAACGCGGAGTTTGAGCTGGAGAAGAAGAAGGAGCAGCTGGAGGACACCCAGGTAACCAGCCCCATCGCCGGCACCGTGGTCCGGGTCAACACCAAGATCGGACGGTTCGCTGACAAGATTGAGGACGACAAGCCCATGTTTATCATCGAGAACCTGGATATGCTGGAGATGAAGGTCAGCGTCAGCGAGTACTCCATCGGCAATATTCAGGTAGGACAGGAGGCGGTGATCAGCGCGGATATCCTAAACGGGGAGACCGTGGCAGGCAGGGTGACAGCCATCTCCCCCACAGGCGAGGAGAAGGGCAATGGCTCCACGGAAAGGGTTATCCCCACCACTATCCAGATCATAGAGGATAATACCAAGCTCATCGCGGGGATCACCGCCAGGGCCCGGATCATTCTCAATGAGGCGGATGACGCCTGGATCGTCCCCATTTCCTCTGTGCTGGAGACCGCTGACGGCAGCTTTGTACTTACCGTGGATCAGGGAGTTATCCGGTGGATTCCTGTGGAAAAAGGTGTGGAGAGCGATATCCAGATCCAGGTGATTCCTGTGGAGGAAGGAAGCCTGACAGAAGGCATGGGGATCGTGGCGGCACCGAATGAAGGCCTTTATGAGGGCATGAAGGTATTGGAAAATGGAACCGGAAGGTAGGTGCGTTATGGCAGAGGAATTGATTCGTCTGGAGGATCTGGTAAAGATCTATGATACAGGGGCTATTAAGGTTCTGGGACTTAAGAGGATCAACCTGACCATCAACAGGGGAGAGTTTGTGGCCATCATGGGAAAATCCGGGTCAGGAAAATCTACTTTGATGAATATACTGGGGTGCCTTGACCGGCCATCCATGGGACATTATTATCTGGATGGCACTGATGTGGCTTCCATGACTCCCAATGAGCTGTCAGATATCCGCAACAAGAAGATCGGGTTTGTGTTCCAGTCCTTTAATCTGATCTCCAGAACATCGGCTCTTAAAAATGTGGAGCTGCCCATGACTTATGCCAGGGTGGGAAAGCGGGCCAGGAGGGAGCGGGCCTTAAAGCTTTTGGACAGAGTGGGGCTTTTAAGCCGGGCAGAGCATCTGCCAAACGAGCTGTCAGGCGGCCAGCGGCAGAGGGTGGCCATTGCCAGGGCCCTGGCCAACGAGCCGCCGCTGATCCTGGCCGACGAGCCTACGGGAAACTTAGACACAGCCGCGTCAGAGGAGATCATGGGCCTGTTCTCACAGCTCCACAAGGAGGGGGCCACAGTGGTGGTGGTAACCCATGAGGAGAATATCGCGGAATTCACGGACAGGATTATCCGGTTTCAGGATGGACTGGTGATCAGCGATGACAGGAGAGGAGGAGCGGAGGGTGCTGTTTGAAAATATGAACATGGCGTTTTCCGCCATACGAGTCAACAAGATGCGGTCATTTCTGACCATGCTGGGAATTATCATCGGAATCGGGTCCGTGATCTCCATCGTGTCCATCGGAGACACCATGAGGAACTTGTTCGCGGACCTGTATAAAGATGTAGGCGTGACCCAGGCCTTCCTATGTGTGGGGTACTGGATCGACGACAGGAGGATGAGCGATTATTTTATGCTGGATGACCTGGAGCGGGTGAAAGAGGTATTCGGGGATTCCATCGCGTATATTGACAGCAATATGTCCACAGGGGCTGAGGCCATCTATCAGAAGACTACCGTGAGTTTTGATTTTACGGGAATTGATTATAATTATATTGATGTACAGCCTGTGGACATGATCTACGGCAGATATTTAAATGAAGGGGATGTGCTGGGGCGCAAGAAGAACGTGGTCATGGATGTGGACAGCGCCATGCTGCTGTTCGGCACAGAGGACGCGGTGGGACAGACCTTTCGGACGGATCTGTATGGAAATGTAGACGAGTTTACGGTGGTGGGCGTGTATAAAAAGGAGATGAACGCTTTCCAGTCACTGATGATGGGGGGAAGGTCGGACAGGGGGTCCGCGTTTGTGCCCTACACCCTGCTGACCTGGCCCAATGATTATTTTTATTATCTCCATGTGTTTGCCAGTGAGGATGTGGATCTCAATGAGTTTCTGGATCAGCTGAAAGCTTATGTGGCAAACATCAAGGGGAGAAACCCGGAAGACATGTATATGCAGACAGCCATGGAGGAGATGAGCTCCGTGGACTCGGTTATGGGCGGCTTATCCGCGGCAGTGGGAGGAATCGCGGCCATCTCTCTGCTGGTCGGAGGCATTGGGATTATGAATATCATGCTGGTGTCGGTGACAGAGAGAACCAGGGAGATCGGGATCCGTAAATCTC
>Ga0137310_100916_pt1 | contig 19530 bp, 20 predicted proteins | sample NAcewiD2O_June_2_FD_97183 | JGI IMG/M metagenome (GOLD analysis project Ga0137310, IMG submission 97183) | Mouse cecal microbial communities from Vienna, Austria - N-Acetylglucosamine amended D2O_June | ecosystem: Host-associated > Mammals > Digestive system > Large intestine > Cecum | place...
AAACACCATGGCTGACGAGGAATTCTATGCCTTGGAGGATGACTACCTTTTCCACATGGAACCCGCCAGGCTCCGCCGCCTGGTCGTCATCTACCGGAAGCCTCTGGCCTGCGTCATGATCCTTATGGGCCTCAGTGTGCTGTGGCGCCACTTGTGGGTAGCATTCAACCATGTCTCCAAATGGTTCCCTATCCCTCATGTCCTGGTTTCCTTTCTTGAATACTGGGTCCTGTCTATCCCCCGGCTGGCAGCCGCCTTCCTGATCATATGGATGGGAGTTAAACTGATCCGTCAGAAAAAGGACTCCTTAGATGAATAAAACCCAGCTGGGGAGGTCCTTCCCCCTGCTCGCCGTGCCGGGGAGGGGCCGCTTCGGCGTCTATATTCCTCTCCGCCCCGTGTACACAAAAAAGACCGCGGAAGATTCCGCGGCCCATATCTTTTATGTCTGAAAATCAATCCGGCAGCCTTCTCACGTCCGGTCCTCCTTCTCCATAAGCCCTGCCAGGACAAACATCAGCGTGGCCACTTTCCGCCGGATCTCCGGCATCAGGCTGTTCCACCACTCCAGAGGAAAATCCTGGACAGCGTCGAGTCTGGGTTCCCCCTCCAGCATGGCAAAGAACTCAGAAAGCGTCAGATTAAAAGCCTTGCACATCAGTGACAGATTATACACGCTGACTGTGCTCCGTTTCGTGAATATGGTTGTAATAGTGGATTTCTTGATCCCGCTTAATTTGGCCAGCTTGTATTTACTGTACCCGTACTGAGCCATCAGTTCCTCAATCTTTTCCAATATTCTTTCGTTCTCCATAACACTTCTCCATCTGAAAAATCCTACTATTATCTTATTTGATTTTTCAGATGGATTACAGACTTAAAATATCGACCTATTGGCCTTTAAATCGTACTGTCACTATATGGACAATATACACTATGACCCGGCTGACTGATACCGCCTTACCCCCAGCCGCCACAGCCCGTAACAGGGGATCAAAAAGAGGGAGGCCAGAAGAGGCACAAAACTCCACCATGTCTCTGTCCTGTAATCCAAAAGATATAAAAGAGGATAATGCTGGACCAGGGCATAGGGAACCACCCAGGTACAAAACTTCAGGATACTTTCTCCGTAGATCCCTACCGGGTATTTTCCAAACTCTCTGGCCCCGTCGGTGAAGATGTTTATCACCTCCAGCCCTTCCAGGGTAAAAAAGCATAGGGCCGCATACACCAGAAAGATCCCGAAAAACACCGCCGTGCCCCCTGCCAGCATAAATGCCACTGTCATCACCTTGGCTCCATTCCAGCGGATCCCGCTTTTTGTCACCCCATAGACGAACATGACCAGGGCCTGAAGCATCCTTCCGAAACGGGTCAGCTCAAAGCGGCTTCCCAACACCTGCAGCACCAGCCCCCTGGGCCTTACCATGACCCGGTCAAACTCCCCTTTCCTGACCATGGTGGAAAAGGTGTCAAATCCCCTCCCCACGCACTCTGCCAGAGAAAATTCCATGAGGAAAATGGAAAAGCACAGCAGCACCTGGCTGTAGGTAAACCCGGCCACCGCGGAAAATCTCATAAACAGAAAAAGCATCCCCAGAAACACATTAAAAGAAACCAGAAACTGTCCCATGGCTGACAGAAAAAAGGAAGCTTTATACTGCATCTTGCTCTTTACCTGTATGGATACATAATGGACATACAGATGAAACGTATCTCTCACTTTCATACATCACCCTCCCTGAACCGTCATCTTCTTCTCCGCCCTTGCCATAACCGCCAGACCACAGCAGGTCAGGATAAAAAGCCACAGAACCTGAAGCCCCGCGGCTTTTAAAGCCGCCTTTCCGGCCAGATCCCCGCTGTAGATCCGAAGGGGTACATTGCCCATGGCCGCGAAAGGGAGAAGTTCCAGAACCTGTTTCATCTTGTCTGGAAAAAACGGCAGAGGGATAACCGCTCCGTTAAAAAAATCCATCACCGTAGTGGCCACCAGCCGCAGACCCTCAGGGGAGATGGTAAAAAACGTGACCGTGTATATCAGGGTCCCGAAAGCCACTGTCACCAGAAGCCCCAGAACCATGGTTGTCAAAAACAACCCAAAGGTCACTAAATCTTCAGGTGCCCTCAGGCCATAGGGGGCCGGCAGAAGGGCCGCGAACAAAAGGATGGGAAGGCACCGCAGGGCGGCCCTGGAGATCCGCATGGCCGCTGCCCTGGCAAACAGCATGGGGTAGATCTTCATGGGGCGGCACAGCTCATAGGCGATATTCCCGTCCTTGATGGACTCAAAAATCTCGGCTTCCAGCATCCACGCCGCGAACAATGCCAGAAATGCCTGCTGAAACCAGATATAGCTGACCGTGGCCTCAAAGGTCATGGGAAACTGTTCCGGTTCTGTCTGGTAAAAGGCCTGATACATGGCGATCATCATGCCGCCCCAGACAAACTGGGTGGCCACCCCTGCCCAGGCCGCTGCCCGGTACTGAAGTCCCATGACAAAACGGAGGCTGAAAAAAGAAAAATATTTCTTCATCACGGTTCCTCCTAAATGTCATAGGAGCGGTAAAGCTCCGCCACGGTCTCGTCAATGTTGGCCCCGCCACGGTGAAGCTGGTCTAAGCCTCCGTCCATGAGCACCCTTCCCTTCCCTATGAGAATAACCCGGTTGGTCAGGGCTTCTATGTCCTGCATGTCGTGGGTAGTGAGAATCACCGTGGTGCCGTGTTCCCGGTTCTGTCTTAAGATAAATTCCCGGACCGCCAGCTTGGACACAGCGTCAAGGCCAATGGTCGGTTCGTCCAGAAAAAGGATCTTGGGCTCGTGGAGAAGAGAGGCCCCGATCTCGCACCGCATCCTCTGCCCCAGGGAGAGCTGTCTGGCCGGGGTTTTTAACAGCTCTCCCAGATTCAGAAGCTCTGTCAGCTCTTCCAGATTGTGACGGTAGGTGTCTTTGGAAATAGAATAGATGTCCTTTAAAAGTTCATAGGAATCCGCGACCGGGACATCCCACCACAGCTGAGTGCGCTGGCCGAACACAACGCCTATATGCCTCACATGGTTTACCCTGTCCTTCCACGGGATCCTGCCGTCAACCAGGCAGGTTCCGCTGTCAGGGGTTAAAATCCCGCTTAGAATTTTGATTGTAGAACTTTTTCCCGCTCCGTTGGGACCAATGTAGCCCACCATCTCTCCGTCCTTGATGGTAAAGCTTATGTGGTCCAAGGCTCTTATGGTCTCATATTCCCTTCGGAACAGGGTGCGGCAGGCTTCCTTAAAGCCCCCGTTTCTTTTCGCGACTTTGTACGATTTCGAGATGTCTTCCATCTGAATCATAGCTGCTTCCTCCTGGTAGTAATATTTATCATATCTTGCCAAGTCGGTAGGTTTCCATGGATGTCGCCATAGAAAATCCTGGTAAAATATTCAGTTTCCCCAGGCCGAAGCCTGGGGAATTCTAGTATAAATCAGACATGGAACGCTGTCAAGAAGAATCATCAACCTCCGAATTTTGCCCAGTAGCCCTGGAGAAAGATCACCAGAATGATGACAGGCAGGACATAGCTGACATAGGCCTTTGCCCACCTTGGGAATTTAAGCCCCGTGCCCTCGTTGGCCTCTTTTAAGAAATTCTCAAATCCCCACCCATAGCGGCTTGTGCAGAACAGAAGATACACAAGGCTTCCCAGAGGCAGAAGATTGTTGCTCACCAGAAAATCCTCCAGATCCAGCACATTGCTGCCCTGGCCAAATGGCATGAAACCGCTCCACAGGTTGAAGCCAAGAACACAGGGGATGGACAGAAGGATCATGAGCACCGTGTTGCGCACCACCGCTTTCTTCACCGCGCATCCGGTTAAGTCCGTGGCAAAGGCCACAATATTCTGGAACACCGCGATCACGGTGGACATGGCCGCGAAGGACATGAACAGGAAGAACAGTCCTCCCCAGATCCTGCCTCCCGCCATGTGGTTAAACACATTGGGGAGAGTGATGAAGATCAGCGACGGCCCCGCGTCCGGCTGGATGTTGTAGGCAAAACAGGCAGGAAAAATAATCAGCCCCGCCATAAACGCCACCAGGGTGTCTAAACAGAGCACGCTCACCGCCTCTCCCGCCAGCCGCTTTTCTTTCCCAATATAACTGCCAAAAATGGCAAGGGCCCCGATTCCAATGCTCAGGGTAAAAAAGGACTGGCCCAGGGCCGCGAACACCACTTCCCCGATCCCCGCTTCCCGCACTCTGGCAAAATCCGGTTTTAGGTAGAATTCCAGGCCTGCTTTGCCTCCTTCGATCATCATGGAGTGGCCTGCCAGCACCACCATAAGCAGCAGAAGGCACACCATCATCCCCTTGGTGATCTTCTCCACCCCGTTTTGAAGTCCCATACCGCAGACAGCAAACCCCAAAAGAACCACGATCACCATCATAGCCATCATGAGCACCGGGTCCGCCAGCATATTGCCGAATTGAGCGCCTACCTGTTCCGCGTCAAGACCTGTAAAATCTCCCATGAGCATTTTCACAAAATACAAGATCATCCACCCGGCCACTGTGGTGTAAAACATCATCAGAAGGTAATTTCCCCCAATGGCGATGTATCTGCCCCAGGGCCACCTGGTTTTTTGGGGCTTTAACACCTCAAAAGATAAGGCGGCGCTTTTCTGGCTGGCCCTTCCCACCGCGAATTCCATGACCACCACAGGCAGTCCCAATACCACCAAAAACAGAAGGTAGATCAGCACAAATGCCGCTCCCCCGTACTCCCCCACAATGTAGGGAAATCTCCACACATTCCCCAGACCGATGGCACATCCCGCCGATATAAGGATAAACCCCAGCCTGGAAGAAAATTTCTCTCTCTCCATGTCAGTCTCCTTTGTAATTATATTAACCGCCCGTACAGCTCCGCCGGAACATAGGCTTTTATGGAGATTCCATCCCCTTTGTATTCTTCCTCCAAAAGCTCCCCATATTTGCGCACTTCCTGAATCTTTCCCGCCTGGCTGTATGGGTAAAGTTTCTCAAGATAGATCTGCTGGTTTTTCAAAATCATCTCCAGAATCTCCAGAAGGGCGTCCACTCCCTCCCCGGTCTTCGCGGACAGTTTTACCTGGTAATCAGCGGTCAGATCCTTTAAGATCACCTCCCCATCCAGCTGATCCGCCTTGTTGAACACCGTCACAATGGTCTTGTCTGTGATCTCCAGCTGCTTTAAGGTCTCATAGACCACATACATCCGCATATCCATCTGAGGGTTGGAACAGTCCACCACATGGAGAATGATCTGGCTGTATCTGGCCTCCTCCAGAGTGCTTTTAAACGCCTCGATAAGATGGTGCGGCAGCTTGCGGATAAATCCCACCGTGTCTGTGAGAAGGATCTGCTGCCCCTGAGGCAGGCTCAGATTCCTGGTGGTGGGATCTAAGGTGGCAAACAGCTTGTCCTCCGCCAGGATCCCGGCGTTGGTCAGATGGTTTAGCAAAGTGGATTTTCCCGCGTTGGTGTACCCCACAATAGCCGCCACCTTGATGTGGGACTTCTCCCGCTGCCTCCTCTGTACTTCCCTGTGGCGCTCCACCTCTTTAAGCTCTGCCTTCAGCTGTCCGATCCTCTCGTGGATGAGCCTCCTGTCCATCTCCAGCTTCTTCTCCCCCGGCCCTCTGGTCCCAATGCCTCCTCCAAGCCTTGACAGAGAGCTTCTCAGTCCCACCAGGCGGGCGGCCCGGTATTTCAGCTGGGCCAGCTCCACCTGGAGCTTTCCCTCCTTGGTGCTGGCCCTGGCGGCGAAAATGTCCAGAATCACCATGGTCCGGTCCATTACCTTTGTGTCAAGAGCATCCTCTAAGTTGCGCAGCTGGGCCGGGGACAGCTCGTCATCGCAGACCACCCCTGTGGCATCCAATTCCCAGAGCCTCTCCTTTACCTCTTCGATCTTTCCCTTTCCGAAATAGGTTCCCGGATGAACGTTCTCCCGGTTCTGGATGATCTTGTCCACGGTCACGGCTCCCGCCGTCTCCACCAGATCCTCCAGCTCGTCCAGGCACGCCAAGGTGTCCGCCTCATCCCCGGTGCTGACCCCTAAGAGGATAACCCTCTCTTCCATATCCTTTATTTCAATCAACGCTGCCAACAAAAACTCCTTTCCTGTACCAGTATTATCACTGTCTGGTCCTCAAAAAATCAATCTCCTTCTGGATCTCCGGCGTGGCTCCATAAGCGGCCGCATACTGCTCAAGGATGGACAGCGCCCTGGCAAAGTCCAGTTTCTTCTCACACACTGCCGCCTGATTCCTCAAAAGCTTCTCCATAGCTGCCCCGTCGCCTGTCTGGACCCCCAGCTCCAGATACCGGAGAGCCTCGTCGTAATCTCCTGCCTCCAGCTGGCACAGACCCATACGGTTATAAATTTCCCCGCTTTTGATTCCGCCATTGACCGCCTGCTGATACAGGTCCATAGCCTCGTCAATCCGCCCCTGGCTGGTCAGCATTTGTCCGAGAATCAAAAGGGCCTGGGCTGTGTCCGGACTGTCCGGCTGGGTCTCGTACAATTTCTGGTACATCTCCATAGCCTTATCGGTCTGCCCTGCCATGGCTGACAAAAGACAGGCCCTGGTCTGATATTCCGGAAGGGCTTCATCGACCTGAAGCAGAATCTCATAGGTATAGGCGGCCGCCTGATAATCCCCCGCGCCGTACTCCGCCTCGGCCCGGTATTTCAGGATATCCAGCTCAAAGGCTCCCACAACGCCGCTGGAAGTCTTCTTGAGCGCTTCCTCAAATGAGGCCACAGCCCCTTCGTAGTCTCCTGTCTCCAGCTGGCTGATCCCCAAAAGCCGCAGCTCCTGCCGCTCCTTCTCACGGTCCTGACACCCGGAAAGGATCAAAAATATCCCCATAAACCAGGCAAAGGTTATAACCTTCCAGCTGTTTTTCGTAACCTTACACTGTCCTCCCCGTATCTGGTCGTTATATCCGGTGTAACCTTTTACATTATTTGCCATAACCTCTCCATTTCCCGCTGCCCTGTACAGCAGAGTCTCCGTCTGATCTCCTACTTAACGCCTGTGCTCCCAAATCCTCCCCGGTCCTCACCCTCAAGCCTTACAACCTCCTCAAACTCAAGAGCTGGCTGGTGCTCCATGATCCTGAACTGGCAGATCCGGTCATTTACATGAATCACCGTGTCCCTCAGGGCATAGGCGGAAAAATACCACTGGTCATTATCCCCGCAATAGCTCTCGTCGATAACTCCCATATGATTGGTCTGGATCACGCCGAAATTTTTAAAAGTAGAGCTTCTGGGCACCACATGGGCCTCATATCCTTTTGGCAGCTTCATGGCCACTCCTAAAGGAATAGCCCTGTACTCTCCTGCCTTGAGCACCACTTCATCCGCTGCCCGAAGATCCACCCAGTCTGACTTTCCTCCCACAAAACACAGTCTGTCAATCTTATCGGTAAAATATTTGATCCTGATCGTCTCCATCCTCTGTCGTCTCCTCTCTTAGCCCAGGTTCCCGCCATGGTTTCCAGATTTCTTCACGTCCAGGCAGCCCACAAAAATCCATTGCCTCTACGCCTGCCATGCCAGTGTATCAGTACAATAGTATACCACAGGCCAGGGTTCCTTGCCAATACGGAACCACTATATTTTTTACATCATTTTCAGACATGGAGGGACTGTTCTCATGCCTCTTAAATGGTTACGATACAGAAAAAGAGCGGGACCCTGGGTCTTCACCCAAAGCCCCGCTTCCTTCCCCGCGAAAGCCGCCGTATTCTCACTTCATGGCAGCACTCTGGCAGGAATAAGAGTTACTGAATTGACAATACCTTATAATCCTGATCCTCCACAGCTTTCCTCAGCACGCTGTCAGCGATATCGCCGCTCAATGTGACTGTGGCTGTCCCAGTCTCATGGCTTACCACGGCCTCAGCAACCCCTGAGAGAGCCTCCAGGCACTTTTTCACCCTGGCCTCACAGTGTCCGCACATCATTCCCTCGATCTTCATTGTCTTTTCCATGTTTTTTTCCTCCATTTTTTTCATTTTTATTTTTTTATCCTTACCCGCGTCATGAATGCGGAAAAGATTCAATCTCAAAGCGTTCGTCACCACACAGAAGCTGGACAGGCTCATGGCCGCTGCCCCGAACATGGGATTCAGCTTCCACCCGAATATGGGATACCAGAGCCCTGCCGCCAGGGGGATGCCTACCACATTATAGAAAAATGCCCAGAACAGATTTTCGTGGATATTCTTTAGGGTAGCCCGGCTCAGCCGGATCGCCGCAGGCACATCGCTTAACCGGCTTTTCATCAGAACCACATCCGCGGCGTCAATGGCAATATCTGTCCCCGCCCCTATGGCAATGCCGATGTCCGCCCTTGTGAGAGCCGGCGCGTCATTGATACCATCTCCCACCATGGCCACTTTTCCCTGCTTTTTTAAGGAACGGATAACGCTCTCCTTGCCTTCCGGAAGTACCCCGGCAATCACCTCATCCACACCGGCCTGGCTTCCGATAGCCCTGGCCGTGCGCTCATTGTCCCCTGTAAGCATTACCACATGGATCCCCATATTCCGCAGCTCCTTCACTGCCTGGGGACTGTCCTCCTTGATGGTGTCCGCCACAGCGATGATTCCCATAAGCTTCCCGTCCCGGCTGAAAAACAAAGGTGTTTTCCCCTCTTCCGCCAGGCCTTTGGAGCGTTCCTCCAGATGAGGCGGAACCTGTGCCTTACTGCTGATGAACTTAAAGTTGCCTCCCGCCATGTGGGCTCCATCCAGAGACGCCGACAGTCCATTGCCCGGCAGGGCCTGGAAATCCCCCACCTCCCGGCTCTCCACTCCCATCTCTTCCGCCTTCGCGAGGACAGCCTTTGCCAGGGGATGTTCGCTCTTTCTCTCCAGAGCGCAGGCGTATCTCAAAAGCTCTGTCTCCGTTGTTCCATCCACAGGTATCATATCGGTTACCCTGGGTTCTCCGCTTGTGATGGTTCCTGTCTTGTCAAGAGCCACGATCTGGGTCTTTCCCGCCTCCTCTAAAGACACCGCGGTCTTAAAAAGGATTCCGTTTTTCGCCCCCATGCCGTTGCCCACCATGATGGCAACTGGTGTGGCAAGGCCCAGGGCGCAGGGGCAGCTGATCACCAGCACAGCGATCCCTCTGGCCAGGGCAAACCCGATTCCCTCGCCTGCCAGAAGCCAGATAACCATAGTGACCGCCGCTACCGTAATCACAGCTGGCACAAACACTCCTGACACTTTGTCTGCCACCTTGGCGATAGGCGCCTTGGTTGCCGCCGCGTCGCTGACCATCTTTATGATCTGGGACAAGGTGGTATCCTCTCCCACCTGTGTGGCCTCACACCGGATAAAACCAGACTGGTTCACCGTGGCGGCAGACACTTTGTCCCCTGCCGCCTTGTCTACAGGGATGCTCTCACCTGTCAGCGCCGCCTCATTGACCGCGCTGCTCCCTTCCAAAACCACTCCGTCCACAGGGATATTTTCTCCGGGCCGCACCACAAACACATCGCCCTTTTTCACCTGCTCCACCGGCACTTCCGCCTCTCTGCCATCCCTGACCACCGTGGCGGTCTTGGGGGCCAGCCTCATGAGGCTCTTTAAGGCATCCGTGGTTCTTCCCTTTGACCTGGCCTCCAGCATCTTTCCCACTGTGATCAGCGTCAGGATCATGGCCGCTGACTCAAAGTAAAACTCATGCATGTAGGACATAACTAAAGCCATGTCTCCCTTTAACTGGGCATCGGTCATGGCAAACAGGGCATAGGTGCTGTAGACAAAAGAGGCACCGGAGCCCAGAGCCACCAGGGTGTCCATGTTGGGAGCTTTGTGCCACAGACTCTTAAATCCACTGACAAAAAACTTCTGATTGATCACCATGATGACCACGGTCAGGAGAAGCTGCAAAAGCCCCATGGCCATATGATTTCCTTCTATAAAGGAAGGAACCGGCCAGTTCCACATCATATGCCCCATGGAAATGTACATGAGCACCGCCAAAAATCCCAGAGAGGAAAACAGTCTCCGCTTCAGCACAGGAGTCTCCCGGTCCTTAAGCATCTCTTCCCCTGGAGTCCCGCCTGCCCGCGCCTCCTGGTTTCCTCCCGCTCCTTTCAGGGAGGCCCCGTATCCCGCTTCCTCCACTGCCGATATAATGGCCTGAGCCGGCGCGGTTCCCTCCACTCCCATGGAGTTGGTCAGCAGGCTTACGGAGCAGGAAGTCACTCCCTCCACCTTTGACACCGCCTTCTCCACCCGGGCACTGCAGGCCGCGCAGCTCATGCCTGTCACTGTATACTGTTCCATACTATGCCTCCTTATATTCGATCTTCGTCACCTGAAAGCCAGCCTTCTCCACTGCCTCTGTCAGCTCCTCATCGCTTACAAACCGGTCCAGAGCCACCACTGCCATGTTTTTCCTCAGCTCCACCTTCGCCGCAGCCCCGGGGACCTGGTTAATCTGTCTCTCCACACTGTTTTTACAGTTCTCGCACCGCATCCCCTGGATGGTGATAAACTTCTCCCCCAGCTTCCTTCCCTCAAGAGCCTTCCGGGCCGTTTTTGGAACCTTTCCGCCTCCGCGGCAGCCGCCCTGACCCTTCATATGCTTTATGGTTGCCTTGTTCCTATTTCATAAGTTTTTGAAGAGTTTTTACTAGTTCGTCGATGGTCTCTTCCTTCCCTTCCCTGATATCCTCAGCCACACAGGTTCGGATATGGTTAGCCAGAAGTACTTTATTAAAACTGTTCAGCGCCGCGTTGACCGCGGCCACCTGAACCAGGATCTCCGGACAGTAAACATCCTTCTCCACCATCCCCCGTATTCCTCGTATCTGCCCCTCGATCCTGTTCAACCGGTGGATCAGATCCTTATACTCTTTATCTGAACGCTCCTTGGTCCTGTGGCAGCACTCACACCCGGCCTTACGCTCCTCTTCCAAGATACTCCCTCCTCTCATGTCTTATTATATACCCTATGGGGGTATATTGCAACCCCTATTTTTCTCAATTACGTTTCTTTTTCAATCCCCTGTCACCTGCTCCCCCCCCCAAAAAAGAAGCCCGGAACAATATTTTGATTCTCAAATATATCCAAATTCAAAATTTTGTGCTAAAATATCTCTAACAGCCAACATCATGATATATAGGAGGTACAAAGACATGAAACCAACGGGAATCGTCACGGACAGCCACAGCGGCATCTCACAGAAAGAAGCTGAAAAACTGGGGATCTATGTGCTCCCTATGCCATTTTACATAGACGACCAGATCTACTACGAGGACATTGATCTGTCCAGGGAGGAATTTTTTGAAAAACTGGACTCCGGAGCGGACATCTCCACCTCTCAGCCAGCTCCCGCTGATGTGACGGGACTCTGGGACAAGGCTCTGGAGGAGTACCAGCAGATCCTGTACATGCCCATCAGCAGCGGTCTCAGCGGCTCCTGGGCCACAGCCATGGCCATGGCCCAGGATGAACCTTATGAAGGCAGGGTGTTTGTGGTGGATCACGGGCGGGTCTCCACGCCTCTGCACCGGATGATCCTGGACTGTCTGGAGCTGATGGAGGAGGGATATTCCGCGCCCCAGATCAAGGAGATCCTGGAAGAGTCCAGAGACAAGATGGTGATCTACATCGGCGTGGACACCTTAGAACATCTAAAAAAAGGAGGCCGGATCACTCCTGCCGCCGCTCTCCTTGGAAGCGTGCTGCATATCAAGCCGGTCCTGAAGCTTGAAGTGGGGATTCTTGATCCATTCAAAAAATGCCGAGGACTGGCCAAGGCGAAAAAGACCATGCTGGAAGCCATGGAACATGACATCGAAACCCGTTTTAAAGATGAAAAAGACCGGGGAGAGCTGTATCTCCTGGCCGCGAGCAGCTCCTCCAGGGAGGATACGGACCAGTGGGTCGCTGAGATCCAGGAGGCATTTCCAGGCATGGAGATCCTGTGTGACGACCTGTCCCTGGGCGTCTCCTGCCATGTGGGGTACGGAGGCCTGGGAATCGGCTGTTCCTGCAGGCCAAAAAGAAAGGAGTTCCTATGAAACTGTTTCTCACAAGCAGCCCCTGCTGCCCTTATCCCCAGAAGGATGGCGGTATTCGGTACGGCTACAGCCGGGAAAACGGATTTTTAGAGGAGCTGGCCAGGGGATGGGAACCTGACTGTCAGTGTCTTATGATCTGTTCAGACCCAGATGACTTTTCCCGCAATGACAAGATGAAAGAAGAATTTCGGGGATTCTTTGAGATCAGCGGCATCCCTGTGTCCGGTCTCACCATGTGCGACCGAAGAAACCAGAAGGATTTAGGCCGTCTTCTTGAGGAAAGCAGGATGGTGATCCTGGCAGGCGGCCATGTGCCCACCCAGAACAAGTTTTTCCGGGAAATCGGCCTTAAGGCTCAGATCTCAGGCTTTAAGGGCACTGTCATGGGAATCAGCGCCGGCACCATGAACTGCGCCCACACTGTCTATGCCCAGCCGGAGCTTTCCGGCGAATCCACAGACCCGGGATATCAGAGATTTTTAAAAGGCCTGGGCCTGACCCATCTCCAGATCCTCCCCCATTACCAGGAAGTAAAAGACCGCCTCCTGGACGGGAGGCGGTTATATGAAAATATTACCTTTGAGGACAGTTATGGACATACCTTTTACGCCCTGGTAGATGGAAGCTATGTACTGGTCCAGGACGGACATCAGGTGCTGCGGGGAGAAGGCTATCGAATCCGCGACGGCGCTATGAAGAGGATCTGCGTCAAAGATTCCCAGGTGGAGCTATAGGGATTCCCGCTCCATCTCCCCCATCTCCTCCATGGCCCCGTTCAGCTCCTTCTCTACCTGGCTTTTGATCTCCTCTGCCTGGACAGGGTCCATGGCAGGGAGATTTTCCATGGAGCCGATGCCGAACCTGCGCAAAAACTCCTCCGTGGTGGCAAACAGGGCCGGGCGGCCGGGGGCATCTAAGCGGCCCACCTCATGGACCAGGCTGTACTCGATCAGGCGGTTCACCGCGTGGTCTGACTTCACTCCCCTGATCTTCTCGATCTCCAGCTTTGTCACCGGCTGCTTGTAGGCAATGATGGACAGGGTCTCCAGCATCACATCTGTGAGCACATGCTTTTTAGGCGTCGCCGCCACCCGGATCAGATTCTCGTAGTATTCGATCCTGGTACACATCTGATAGCTTTTGTCCAGCTCAATGATCTGTATGCCCCGTTTTTCCCTGTCATACTTCTTCTTTAAATTTTCCGTCACCAAGGCGGCAGTCTCCTCGCTCTCGCCGATGGCTGCCGCCAATTGCCGCAGCTCCACCGACTGCCCCATGCTAAATAAAACCGCTTCCACCACATGCTCCCAATGCTTTTTGGGCACACTGCCAGCGCCTCTTTCGTGCTTTGTCTTATCCATCCCTTGTCTACCCTTCAAAATCCTCCAGCCCTTCTAAGTCCAGCTCTTCTTCCTGGCCCTCCGGCTCCAGAGTCTCTATGTTCATATCGTCAAACAGTTCCTCCTGGGTCAGATAGATCTTCCCCATCTTCATCAGCTCCAGCACCGCCAGAAAGGTGACCACGATCTCCACCTTGTCCCCCTGCCTCTCCAGAAGCTGGCGGAAGCTGAATTTTCTGTGGCCCCTGGCATAATTCATAACCCAGCCCACCCTGGCTTCCAGGCTCACCGGTTCCTTTCGGATAGTGCCGAACCTGCTCCTGATGGGGTCGATCTTGTCCTCCCTGCGTTTCATCACGGATTCAAAGATAGTCTTAAGCTTTGCCAGGGTCAGTCCGGCCAGCAGCTCATCAAGGTCCACCGGCGGCTCGTATCTGGCCACCTCCTCAGGCACGGCAGGCTCCCTGTACAGATGGCGTCCGGCTCCTTCCTCCATCTCCAGAAGCTCCTGGGCCATGTACTTGTACATCTTATATTCCAGGAGACGGGCCACCAGCTCTGCCCTGGGGTCCTCCTCCTGTCCTTCCTCATTTACCTCCGCGGGCAACAGCATTCGGGACTTGATGTCGATCAACGTGGCCGCCATCACCAGAAACTCGCTGACCACGTTGAGATCCTCCCTCTCCATATGGCTGACATAGTCAAGGTACTGTTCCGTGATCAGGACTATGGGGATGTCGTAAATGCTCACCTTATTTTTCTCGATCAGGTGAAGCAGAAGATCCAGAGGACCTTCAAAATTCTCCAGTTTGTAAGATATGGCCGTCATCGCTTTTCTCCTGCTGTTTTCTCCTGCCATCCATGGCGTTCTTATCTTTTGGTTTTATCCGCGCCGCCACCAGCTCCGGCCTGTTGTTGAGCCTTATGTTGATGGAATGGGTTCCAAGCCCTCTGCTGACGATGATGACTTTTTCCCCTGTCTTTAAGCAGCCCCCGCAGCAATCCAAAAAAAAGTGGAACTGGGGCGTCATCACTCCTCCCAGTCCCGGGAGCCTTATAGTTCCTCCGTGAAAATGGCCGGAAAGAGTCAGGTCCGCCCCCCACCTGGCGTAGGCCTCTCGAAAAAGCGGGGAGTGGGCAAGAAGGATCTGATATCGGTCCTGTGACGCCGCTCCTAAGCGCCTCTCTATGTAGCAGGTGTCCAATCCGCTGCCTGCCCTTTTTTTGTAATGCTTTTTTTCCAGGTTCAGGCCGCTGACCCGGATATTGCCGGGAAGATCCACACTCATGTCCGACAGGTGGCATACTCCCGCCTTCTTAAGCTCACGAACCAGGACATCATATTGATCCCCGTACTCTGTCCGCTTCTGGTCCATGCGGTTCTCATGGTTTCCGTTTCCATAGTAGACAGGATACAGCCGGGCCAGTTTTTTCACTAAAAACAAGGAAGCTTCCAGCCGGGCCTCCTTTTTCACCACCATCATATCACCGCCGATGAGGACCGCGTCTGGATGAATCCCGCGGATCCCATCCAGCAATTCCTTCTGTCCTGGTCCGAAACAATTATCGTGGAGATCTGAGAGAAATACAAATGTCTTTTCCTCCTTGACTTTCTCCGATGACAGTTCATACGTCTGTGTTACAAAATGCCTCCGCTCCCACTCTGAGCGGAGACAACACGCCGCTGTACCGGCCGCTGCCGCAAATCTCCACATTCTTCTCTCCTTTAAATACCGCCTATTCAGGCTGCTTTTTTTGTCCGCCGCGGCGGGACGGGCCATAAACGGCACCTTCGCCCGCCGCGTGCTGGACATGGGAAATTCCCGCCTCCCGCCGGACCTATGTTACAGCCTGGTAAAGGGTGCCAGCTCCAGACGCACAAAATATCCCTGCTCGTGTTTGCACACAGGACATCTTCCCGGTGCCTGGGTGGCTGTCAGCACATGGCCGCAGTTAAGGCACATCCAACCTGTTGCCACGTCTGACACAAAAAGCTTGTTCTGCTCCATCAGATCCGCGAACAGCTCAAACCGGTCCCCGTGGGTCTTCTCCACAACCGCGATCTGATGAAACACTCTCCCGATCTCCTCAAAGCCTTCCGCCTTGGCCTTGTCCCCGAAATCCTTATACACAACATCATGTTCTTCGTACTCATTGTGTCTGGCTGCCTTCAGAAGGTCTACGGTCTTCTGTGAGATATTCACCGGATACCCACCGTCTATATGGATGTTTTCCCCTGACAGCTCTTTCATGTAATCATAGAAAAGCTCCGCGTGGGCCTTCTCCTGGTCTGCCGTGAACTGGAACAGGGCTTCGATCACCGGAAGCTTCTCCTGTTTCGCGATCCCCGCCGCAAAGGTATAGCGGTTCCTGGCCTGGCTCTCCCCGGCAAATGCCCTCATAAGATTTTTCAGGGTTTCGCTGTTTTTTAAATCCTGCATAAGACTACCTCCTGGAAATGAATTGATGGAGGTAGTATCTGCCAATCCGATGAAAATATGCGCGGCCTCAATTCTTCTTTGGGATTCTTTTTCTCCTACTTCCGCCCCCTGAACACCGGATCCGCGGGGTGGCCGCCCACGATCTTCTGCATGGTTCTCTGGACCGCGTCCTTGGAATTTTTCCAGTCCTTGTCCCCGTTCCGGTAATCATACTTTTCTATAAGCCAGTCAATATCTTCCTGGATCCTCTCCAGTTCCCGGTTCATCTGGTCAGACAGAAGAGGAAAGAGCTGATCCTGCTCTTTCTTTCCCAGCTCCTTCTCGCAGACTTCCGTCAGATCAGCAAAGTGGTGGATGCAGAAGCCTTTGGAGGACTTTACCAGCTCTAAAAATTCTTTCTCATGCTTGACCTGGTGGACAAAGGTGTCCAGCACCCGGCGGTAGGTCTCCTCCATCCGGTCGCAGACATAGCAGTGACCCTCCTCCTGCCGGATCCACGCACTGAGGGAATTTTCCTGGGACTCTTTCTTCTTAAGCCGCCCAAACACCGTGGCGGGCTGTGGGGAAAAACCTTCCATCTGCTTTTTTAACTCCTGCCTCAGATAAACCATCCTGGTCTTTAGGATCCAGGCATTGCCCAGGGTGTTGCCATAATCGTACATGGCTTTGGTGTGCCCGCGGCAAAATCCCCGCCGGTCCGTCATATCCCGGATATCGCTTTCCATATAAGAAGAACCCAGGACAAACTCAATGGCCTCCTGCTCTAACTTCCTCTCAAGCCAGCAGAACGGACACTCATCTCCTGATGTGAGAGCGTCGTGGAGCTCTATGGTATATAATTTTTCCTTCATGTTCTCGCCTCCTGATGACGGTCGGCTGCCCCGTCACGGGATCCAGGCACCGTCAGTCCCAAGCGCATACCCGTCAGGTGTTCTGGTGTTGACAAGCATCATCCCATCGGATCCCAGATAAAACCATTTGCCGTAATCCATGACCCAGTAATCCGCCGCCTTGGCACCGTTTGAGCGGAAATAATACCACTGCCCGCCTCCCAACTGCCGCCACCCGGTGGCCATGTACCCGTCCGGGTCTATCCAGTAATCGGTCTGATTGTCCCGGACCCATTCTCCAACGGCCCTGTTTCCGTCCTGCTTTATGTAAAACCATCCCTTGTCATCCTTTGTCCAGCCAGTGGACGGGGTCTGGGAGGCCTTTGACCTGGCCATGACTTCAAAGCCATAATCCAGCAGCGCTTTGGTATCCTCATAGTGGGTGGACTTGCTCTTCATCACAACCGCCACCAGGTAGGTCCCATCCCTTTGGACCCCTGTGACCAGGGTATTGCCTGCCAGGGAGGTGTAGCCTGTCTTACCGCCTATGATCCCCTCATAGTATCTGGAATCTGAGGGATACATCATCTTGTGCCCCATGGAGATGGTTCTGGCCGCCTCCTTTTTTGTGGCAGGGAACTCATAGCTGATTGTGGTGTCGATCTTGCTCAGGGTCTGGTTCTCAAACGCGGCTCTTCCGATAAGAGCCATATCATAAGGCGTGGTATAATGATCGCTGTTATTGAGCCCGTGTGGGTTGGCAAAATGAGTTCCCGTACATCCAAGCTGTGCCGCCTTCTGATTCATCAGGTCAGCGAAACCGCCAATGCTGCCTGAGACATGTTCCGCCAGTGCATTGCCGATCTCGTTGGCTGATCTCAACAAAAGCCCATAGAGGCACTGTTCAACGGTCAGCCGATCCCCTTCTGTCAGATTCAGGGTTGAGGCACCGGACTCCAGGTTGGTGGTGGCGCTTTTTGAAAATGTCACCACATCACTTAAGCTGCTTCTCTCCAGAACCACCATGGCCGTCATCAGCTTTGTGGTGCTGGCCGGATAGAAACGCTGGGTCTCGTTTTTCCCGTAAAGCATCTTCCCTGTGGCCCCGTCTATGACCACAGCGCCCTCGGCCTTGATCTCCGGCAAAGCTACCGCCCCGGCCTGATCCCCGGCAACCCCTAAAGCGCCTGCTCCGGTTCCCCCCGGCGAAACCTGGTCAGCGGCCTGGGGGCCGGACGATGCCTGGGTTGAGCCGGACGACCCGCCTGTGGGGCCGGACGGCGTCTGGCCGGAACCAGGGGTATCGCCAGCCGGGTTTGGCGAAACCTGCCCGGAGCCTGCCCCGTCTCCGGTGGGACCTGTCGGCTTCGGATCAGGTGCCTGAGAATCCCCCGACGGGCCTGTAAGACTCACCTGGGGGGAATCGTTTTCTCCACCTCCAGGACCTTCCGGCCCGGCGGATACCCCCGTCTCTCCTGATGGGCCTGTCTGGCTCACCCGGGCGGAACCTGTGTTCTTTGCCAAGGGATTTGCCGCTGTATCCAGGATAAGTTCTGGCCCCTCACACAGGGCCAGGCTCCCTCTGCCTTCCAGGGACCCGGCCCACGCCGCCTGCCCGGGAAGGGACAACAGAAGTCCCATGGACAAGGCCGCCGCTGTCACTCTCTTCCATGATCTCATGCTTTTTTCCTTTACGCGCCTTCCCGAAGTCATCCCTTGTCCCCGCCAAAGCGCCGGGCCTGGCTCTGGATCAGTTCCTCATCTTCAAAATAATTGATCTTCATGGCAGCCTTGACTTCCCCAAGGGTCTGGGCCGCCACCTTCTGGGCCTGGAGGCTGCCCTCTCTCAAGATGCGGTAAACCTCCGGAATATTTTTCTCATACTCTTTTCTGCGGGCCCGGATAGGAGCCAGCTCGCTCTGGAGCACCTGGTTTAAGAAACGCTTCACCTTCACATCCCCCAGACCGCCTCTGGTGTAATGGGCCTTCAGCTCATCAAGGTTGTTGTATTCCGGCCAGAACCGGGCAAAATATTCATCCCCGCAGAACGCGTCCAGATAGATAAATACCGGATTGCCCTCCACTTGTCCTGGATCCTGAACCCGGAGATGGTTGGGATCCGTAAACATGCTCATAACTTTTTTCTGAACCTCTTCCTCTGAGTCTGACAGATAGATGCAGTTGTTTAAAGACTTGCTCATCTTGGCCTTGCCGTCAATTCCGGGAAGACGCAGGCACGCCTTGTTGTCCGGCAAAAGCCCATCAGGCTCCACAAGGACTTCCCCGTAGATGTGGTTAAAGCTCCTTACGATCTCCCTTGTCTGCTCGATCATGGGAAGCTGATCCTCCCCTACCGGCACAGTGGTGGCCTTAAAGGCGGTAATATCTGACGCCTGGCTGATGGGATAGGCAAAAAATCCCACCGGAATGCTGGCCTCAAAATTGCGCGTCTTGATCTCATTCTTCACCGTGGGGTTTCTCTGAAGCCGGGACACGGTCACCAGATTCATATAGTAGAAAGTCAGCTCCGTCAATTCCGGGACCTGAGACTGGATGAACAAGGTGGATTTCTCTGGATCCAGGCCGCAGGAAAGGTAGTCGAGAGCCACTTCAATGATGTTCTGCCTTACTTTCTCCGGATTGTCAGCATTGTCCGTGAGAGCCTGGGCATCCGCTATCATAATAAAGATCTGATCAAAACCGCCGGACTCCTGAAGTTCTACTCGCCGCTTTAGAGAACCCACATAGTGGCCTACATGGGGCCGCCCAGTGGGACGGTCGCCGGTCAGTATAATCTTTTTCTTATTATTTTCCATGGTTATTTTGTTTCCTCCTAAA
>Ga0137310_100917_pt1 | contig 19515 bp, 14 predicted proteins | sample NAcewiD2O_June_2_FD_97183 | JGI IMG/M metagenome (GOLD analysis project Ga0137310, IMG submission 97183) | Mouse cecal microbial communities from Vienna, Austria - N-Acetylglucosamine amended D2O_June | ecosystem: Host-associated > Mammals > Digestive system > Large intestine > Cecum | place...
ACATCACCGGACTGAACATTACAGAACGGGCAAAGCTTGGGATCAGTTTTGCCTTTCAGCAGCCTGTGCGGTTCAAGGGCATCAAGGTCCGGGATCTGATTCAGCTGGCGGCCGGAGACAAGGAAGAGGGGCATTCCAGGATAAAGTTCAACAGTATCTGCGATTATCTGTCAAAAGTAGGCCTGTGCGCAAGGGATTATGTAAACCGCGATATCGACAACAGCCTCTCCGGCGGGGAACTGAAGCGGATTGAGATCGCCACAATCATTGCCCGCAACACACCCCTGTCCGTGTTCGATGAGCCGGAGGCAGGGATCGATCTGTGGAGCTTCAACAATCTGATACAGGTCTTTGAAGAAATGCACCGTGAAAGCCGCAATTCCCTTATCATCATCTCCCATCAGGAACGTATCCTGAACATTGCGGACGAGATCGTGGTATTGGCTGAGGGAACGGTACAGGACAGAGGACGGCGGGGAGATATTCTGCCGGAATTGCTCAAGGGCACGGAGGGCTGCAAATTCTACCGGCAGCCTGCCTCCGCACCGGTTTCGTAAGAGCGGAAAAAGCATTCCGATGGCAATATCGGCAGCCATGGATATATGAAATATGCTATGATAAATAATATCCGGCCTCGTCAGAGGCCTTGAAAAGAAATGAGGAATTCTAATTCTATGGACGAGATACAAAAAAACTTGTTAGAGCAGGTGGCAGGGCTCCATGAGATGCCTGCCGGCGCCTACAACATCCGCGCCAACGGAGCAAGTGTGGAGCGTTCCACCACCGCTCATATCGACATCGTGACAAAGACAGACAAACAGGGCATTGATATCGTCATCAAGCCCGGTACCAAAAAAGAGAGCGTACACATCCCGGTCGTCCTTAGCCAAAGCGGATTGACCGAGATGGTCTATAATGATTTCTATGTAGGAGACGACTGCGATGTAACCATTGTGGCCGGCTGCGGCATCCACAACAGCGGCGACAGCGACAGCCGCCACGACGGCCTCCACAGCTTTTACATAGGAAAGAACTCCCATGTAAAATATGTGGAAAAGCATTACGGCAGCGGAGACGGACAGGGCAGCCGCATTATGAACCCCGAGACAAAAGTGGAGGTGGGCGAGAACAGCTTCATGGAAATGGAGACGGTACAGATCAAGGGCGTGGACTCCACCAAGCGCTTCACCGGCGCAAAACTGGCAAAAGGCGCAAAAATCGTCGTCACGGAAAAGCTTATGACCCATGGCCGCCAGGTAGCCGAGACTTCTTTCCAGGTGGATTTGGAGGGCGAGGGCTCCAGCGCCAACATCATCTCCCGCTCCGTGGCAAGAGATGATTCGCGCCAGGTTTTCTATTCCAGGATAAACGGCAGCAATCGCTGCACGGGCCACTCCGAATGCGACGGCATCATCATGGACAGAGCCCATATCAGCGCCATTCCGGAGATCACTGCCTCCCATCTGGACGCAGAGCTGATCCACGAGGCGGCCATCGGCAAGATTGCCGGAGACCAGATCACCAAGCTCATGACCCTGGGGCTTACGGAAGCCGAAGCCGAGGCCCAGATTGTGAACGGATTCCTGAAATAGCGCAATAAATAAGAGCATAAATAAAATGCCTCCGGGTAATGATAGTAGCAATGTAACCTTTACTACTATATCAGATACCCGGAGGATTTTTTATGCAGGATATGACATCAAACGCTACCCCCCATACCCCGTCCCGGCTTTACCGGACCATGGACGGCTGTCAGGCCGCGGCCCATGTGGCCTATGCTTACAGCGAGGCCGCGGCCATCTACCCCATCACTCCCTCCTCCCCTATGGCGGAGTTTGTGGACGAATGGGCCGGACAGGGCAGAAAAAACATCTACGGACACAACATGGTAATCTCCCAGATGCAGTCCGAGGCCGGCGCGGCTTCAGCCGTCCACGGCGCGCTTCTGGCCGGTTCCCTGGCCACTACTTTCACCGCTTCCCAGGGACTGCTGCTCATGCTGCCCGGTCTCTACCGCATGGCAGGGGAGCTGCTGCCCGGCGTCATCCATGTGGCCGCCAGAACCATCGCCACCCATGCCCTGTCCATCTTCGGCGACCATTCCGACATCTATGCCTGCCGACAGACCGGCGTGGCCATTTTCTCCGAGAGCAGCGTGCAGGAAGTTATGGACCTGTCTCCCGCAGCCCATCTGGCGGCTCTGGAGGGAAGAATCCCTTTTCTGAACTTCTTTGACGGCTTCCGCACCTCCCATGAGCTGCACAAGATACAGGTCTGGGATTACAGCGACTTAAAAGAAATGCTGTTCGGTGAGGCCGGGGCATACGGCCCGGAGGGAAATGACCAACTGCCGGAATCCCTGGTCAGCTTCCGCAGGCGCTCCCTGCACCCGCATAACGGAAAAGTGTATGGTTCTGCCCAGAATCCCGATATCTTTTTCCAGACCAGAGAAGCGTCCAATCCTTTCTATCAGGCCCTGCCCGGAATCGTGGAACAGCAGCTGGAGAAGATCAATAAAAGGCTGGGCACGGACTACGGCCTGTTCGACTACTACGGCTCCCCGGAGGCGGAGCATGTCCTCATCGCCATGGGCAGCATCTGCGAGACCATAAAGGAATACATCGACAGCGTACCGGAGAAAAGGTACGGCCTGATTAATGTACATCTCTATCGGCCTTTCAGCAGCCGCCATCTGGCGGAAAAGCTGCCGGAAAGCGTGCGCAGGATCACGGTGCTGGACCGCACCAGGGAGCCGGGATCTGCCGGGGAGCCGCTGTATCTGGATGTGGTGGCAGCGCTGGTTCGGCAGGGGATTTTGGTATCGGGTGCGGCAGTTCCTGCCCCGGATTCTCCGGCCTCCGACACGGCCCGGGCGGTTCCGAATCCGGTTTCCGGCATGGCTTCCCCGACAGCACACAGAATGGGGCATGGCCGCAGTCCCGTCAGAATCTTCTCCGGCCGCTACGGTTTAAGCTCCAAGGACACCACTCCTGCCCAGGTGGCGGCGGTCTTCGAAAACCGCGCCAAGCCCTTTTTTACCGTAGGCATCACGGACGATGTGACCCATCTGTCCCTGGATGTCGCCCCCATCCATGACACCGCCAGCCGGGACATCGTCTCCTGCAAGTTCTGGGGTCTGGGCGGGGACGGCACGGTCAGCGCCACCAAGAACGCCATCAAGATCATCGGCAACCACACGGACATGACTGCCCAGGGGTATTTTGAATACGACTCCAAAAAATCCAGGGGCCTGACCATCTCCCACCTGCGCTTCGGGAAAAGTCCCATCCGCAGCGCCTACCTGATACACAAGGCCGACTTCGTAGCCTGCCACAACCCTGTGTACCTGCACAAATATGACATGGTACAGGAGCTGAAAGACGGCGGCTCTTTCCTGCTGAACTTCCGCTTTCCGGAGCGGCCGGCAGGTGCCTCGGCTTCTTCTGCCCCAAACACTGCCCTGGCAGCGGAACTGGAAGCTTTCCTGCCCGACGCCATGAAAGCACATATGGCAGCCCATGCCATACGGCTCTATGTCATAGACGCCCTTGGCATCGGCAAGGAAATCGGTCTGAACAATAAAATCAGCACCATTCTCCAGGCGGCCTTTTTCGCCGTATCAGGTCTCCTGGCGCCGGAGGACGCAAAGAAACGGATGTTTGAAGCCGCGGAGAAAAGCTATGGAAAAAGCGGCGGCAAAATCCTGGAGATGAATAAGCTGGCAATCCACAGAGGTTTTCAGGAGGTCAGGCAGATTCCGGTTCCTGACAGCTGGATCGGATGCGGCGGCGGTTCCGTCTCCTCCAACGGGGCCAGTTCGAATACCGCGGATAATCCAGGCTCCCGAAATCGCGCCTGCCCTTCTTGTGCGGCTTCCTCACAGACCGCCCTGGACAATGCACCGCTTCCCGACCGCCGGCCAATGATGGATTTCGTCAGGAATATCCAGCAGCCTGTCACCGACCAGCGGGGCAACGACCTGCCCGTATCCGCTTTCCTGCCCTATGCGGACGGGTATACGCCCCCCGGCAGCACCGCCCACGAAAGGAGGGCCGTGGCCACGGAGATTCCGGTGTGGAAGCCGGAAAACTGTATCCAGTGTGCCCGCTGCTCCTTTGTCTGCCCCCATGCGGTCATCCGGCCCGCGGCTTTGACAGAAGACTTGCTGGCCCAGGCGCCGGAGGGCATGAAGACCGTCCCCATGATGGGGATGGACGGCCGCTCTTTCGCCATCACTATCTCCCGGGTGGACTGCACCGGCTGCGGCACCTGCGCCGCCGTCTGCCCCGGCAAGCGGAAGCGCCCGGATGCGGAACCCGAAAAGGCTCTGGAAATGGTACCGGTAAACAAACTCTCCGAAGAGGATTCCTCCCGTTGCCAACAGGTCTTCGATTACTGCAAGCCCCTGCTCCCCTGCCCGGAGGTCACGGAGAAATTCCCCGTGAACACGCTTAAGGGCAGCCAGTTCCTGCGGCCCCTGATGGAGTTCTCCGGAGCCTGCGCAGGCTGCGGGGAGACCGCCTATGTCAAGCTCCTGACCCAGCTCTTCGGCCCCCGAATGTATATTGCCAATGCCACGGGCTGCAGTTCCATCTGGGGCAATTCCGCGCCCTCCTGCGCGTATGCCCTGGACGGGGACGGCAGAGGCCCCGCCTGGTCCAACTCCCTGTTCGAGGACGCCGCGGAATTCGGCTACGGCATGCTGATGGCACAGGAGGTGCTGGCGAAACGCGGCGAAGACGTACCCTGCTGCGGAGCGGATCACCAGACCGCGGAGGCCGTCGGGCACGGCGCAAAACACCGGGCCACAGCCCCCCATGCCCAAGGCGCTGATCAGATCGCGGAAACGCCAGACAGCCGGCACGGCGGCACGGCGGCCCCGGATACCATACAATGGGTCATCGGCGGCGACGGCTGGGCCTACGACATCGGCTTCGGCGGCCTGGATCACGTCCTGGCCAGCGGTAAAAATATCAACATCCTCGTGTTGGACACGGAGGTGTACTCCAACACCGGCGGCCAGGCCTCCAAAGCCACTCCTACCGGCTCCACCGCCAGGTTCGTCACCGGCGGCAAACAGACCCGGAAGAAAGACCTGGCCTCCATGGCCATGACCTATGGCAATGTATACGTGGCGCAGATTGCCATGGGAGCCGACTTCAGCCAGACCGTCCGCGCATTCACGGAGGCTGCGGCCTACCCTGGCCCGGCCCTGATCATCGCCTACGCCACCTGTATCGCCCATGGCATCCGGGCGGGACTGGGTTCCACGCCCCACGAGGCGAAAAAAGCCGTGGACGCAGGCTATTACCATCTCTTCCGCTTCAATCCGGCTCTGAAAGAACAGGGGAAAAATCCCTTTACGCTGGACAGCGGGGAGCCGTCTCTTGATTACGAGGAGTTTCTGAACGGGGAAATCCGCTACGACGCCCTGCGCCGCTACCATCCCGAACAAGCGAAAGTCCTCTTCCAAAAGGCTCAGGTTCAGGCAAGAGAGCGCTACCGCTACCTGAAGAGACTGGAAGCCCTCTATGCGCCGGAGGCAGACTGACTTCTCTGCGGCGGCAGGTTCCTTTTCTGCCGCCGTCACACCGCAGCGGACCGTTCTCCCCATGTAAGCTATTCATCCACCTTATCCAAGTCTGCGCAGTTTCCGGGCTTCCTTTGCCGTTTCTGATGCCGGTTTTCGCAAAAAGGCCCATCCCCATACGCCCGAAAGCATATGGACATGAGCCCTTTTCTTCTTCCGCTTTTTTACTAAACCGCCTCCTGGGGCAGCACGCCCTCTTTCTGATATTTACTCCACAGGCCGTGGAACTTAAATGTATAAGCCACGGCCCAGGCGCCGGCCAAAGGAATCAGCCATCCCTGAATCTGCCCTGCCGTTATGGCTACAATAGCCATATTGTAGATGCCGTAACACAAAGTAAGGATGGCGCACACTCTGCTCTTCCCCAGCTGAAGCCACAGCCCCAGCGCCAGAAGCAGAATCCCGTCTATGACAGAAGCCATGAGTATATCCTGCAGTAATACGCTCGCCATAAGTGTCATACCCGCCGCGAAATACAGTACAATGGCGCAGCCTCTGATATTGCCTCTGCAGGCTTTCATACCGGGCAGCTTGTAGAATTCCTTTTTTGTCAGCTTACCGCCCTCCGATTTCTGCCTCACCACGTCCGCCGAGGACAATACCCTCCCGCATGAGGGGCAAAGTAACGCTCCCTCCGGCAATTCCGTCCCACATGCAATACATTTCATCTTGATCTCTCCTCCTTGAGTCTCATTTTTATGATCCCAGGCGGTCAATTTCTTAGATTCCCGCCGAGAAAAACGCCACACCGATGGCCCCGGGGCCTACATGGGTCCCGATGGTCCCCCCTACGCTGGAGGTTTCCAGCGCGTCCACGGAGGACTTCCAAAAGGCCTCATGATCCGCAATATACTTTTTCAGCATGGAATCGTCAAGCCCTGTATAGCCCAGGAAGAACGGCTTCTCAAAGTCGATTCCCCCTGTTTTGGTAATCTGCTCCGCAAGCAGGTTATTGCCCTGCCTGGATCCCCTGGCTTTCCCCAGTATGGCCACCTCTCCGCCCTGAATGGCGATCACGGGCTTGATGGAAAGCAGGTTTCCCGCCATGGCCGCCGCCTTGGAGATACGGCCCCCCTTTTTCAGATATTCCAGCGTATCTAACAGCGCTACCAGCCGTATTCTGCCTTTGTCCGCATTCAGCCGCTGCGTGACCTCCTCAAACGAGAGGCCGGCATCTTTGAGCCTCAGCGCATACTCTACCAGGGCATGCTGCCCAAGGCTTGCATTCTCGCTGTCCACTACACGCACCTTATCCCCGAATTTTTCCGCCGCTATACATGCGCTTTGCCATGTGCCCGACAGCTTTGAAGACAATGTGACCGCAATTACCTGATGGCCCGCCTCCACAGCCTCCCGAAAAGCTTCCTCAAAGGCAAACGGAGACACCTGGCTGGTGACAGGAAGCGCATCGCATTCTATCAGCTTTTCATAGAACATCTCATGGGTCAGCGTAATGCCGTCCTGAAACTCCTCCTCGCCAAAGGTGATGCTCACCGGCAGAATCACCAGATCCTCCCTCTTATTATCCACGATGTCCGACGCGGAATCCGTAATGATCTTGATCATAAACCCCCCTTTTGATAACTGTTTTTCGTTTTCTATGTAGACAAAAATGGGGCCTATAGGGCTCGAACCTATGACCCTCTGCTTGTAAGGCAGATGCTCTCCCAGCTGAGCTAAGACCCCTTTACACACCAATACGATGTGCCGCTTGAATAAAACACACCGTATCACTGTCCCTATATAAAGAAATACAAACGACCCAGATCGGACTCGAACCGACGACCTCCGCCGTGACAGGGCGGCGCTCTAACCAACTGAGCCACTGGGCCTTATTCTATAGCAAAATCTAAGTTTGTATGCGGTATCATCGTTCTTTAGGCGGAACAATGATTGCGAGTACATTCCGATACACTGAAAAACAGAATCCTTTCAGTGGGTTCGGAACTTCGCTCCGTAATGGACCTTCGGGGACTCGAACCCAGGACCGACCGGTTATGAGCCGGTTGCTCTAACCAACTGAGCTAAAGGTCCGCATACCCTTTCGGGAATGAAAATTTATATGAATCTCAATGACTCCAACGGGAATCGACCCCGTGTTACCGCCGTGAAAGGGCGATGTCTTAACCGCTTGACCATGGAGCCGTAATAGCCATGCCTCTCCGGCTGTGCTCTGCAATTCCGAACCGCCTCTGCATGACGGCCTGACATTTATAATATCATAGTCGTCCTTATTTGACAAGAGGGATTTTAAAGTTTTTTACAAATTTGGGTGGAAAGTGGAGAATTTGGGCGGGGTGAAAGCCCCGCCCGGAAATCAGTCGGCGTTTGTCTTCAGGAACTCCAGAGCCTGTTCCCGCATCTTGGCATACACGGTCTCCGCCCCTGCCGCAGTCATCTTCTCTTTCAGCTTTGCGATATCGCCGGCAGGGTCGTCCGTAAAGCCCAGACCCAGCAGCTTGTAGTCCGAGTTAAAGATTTCCGTGATGGCGGCAATCTCATTTTTCACTTCAGAGTCGTCGAATACGAATGTCTGGTAGCGTCTGCTGCGCGCATTCTCTTTCCATACAGCGTTCAGCTCTTCCAGCCCGGGTATGCCGCCTTCCACCACGCGCCAGATGGCGTCGTTGCGCACGCCCCAGTTGCAGTTTCCGTCATAGGCATAATTGGAGCTGTCAGGCAGAGAAACCAGCGCATTGTCCCCCGAAGCCTCCCAGTGCTTTCCCTCTATTCCATAGCAGAACAGATTGTTGATCTCCACATCGTTGCGCAGAAAGTCAAGAGCCATAAGCGCGCGCTCCGGATGTTTGGATTTGGAGAAAATGCTCATGCCGTTGGCCAGATAGGAATTCAGCACAGGCGGCACGCCCTCCTGGGCATCGAATACGCGCACGTCCCATTCCGGATGCTCAGCCGACATCTGGGCATAGAGACTCTTTGCCGTGTTTGCGTTGCACAGCGCCAATGCAGACTTTCCCGCCTGGAAGCTCTCTGTGTTGTTCTGGGTATTTACCACCGCGTTCTTGCTCCAGAATCCCCGGTCTCTCCAGTCTTTCAGACGCTCGATGACGCCCTGGAACAGAGCCTGGTCATAATTTCCCTTTACTTCAGCATTGTCGTCAAGTTCGCTTACGCTGCCCATTAACTGCCAGTTGCCGATGCCGGCTACCTTTTCCTCGGACTCCCAGTTGGCCTTTTCCCACATACGGTCAAAGACGAACAGCTTATCGTAATCGGAACCCACATCCAAAGGGATCAGGGTAGGCTCATTTGCCACGATGGCGTCCATATATGCCTGGGCCTCGTCCAGAGAGGCAACGGATTTGATTTCGTATTTGTCCATCAGATCGCCTCTTGCCATATACACATAGGAAGTGATCTCCTTGTAGTTCATGGGCAGCATGTACACCTGCCCGTTTACCTTTGCCTGCTCCCATGCTTCCGGGTACATGGTCTGAGCCGTCATGGGCGCGTAGGTGTCCAGCGCTTCTTGGGTGATCTCCCAGAAGCCCTGTTTGGTGGCCTGCGCATTGTAGAAGCACCAGTCAGCCGTGTAGATGATGTCCCAGTCTTCGCCGGAGGCAAAGATCAGGGGGTATTTCTGTTCGTACTCGCCCCAGCTCATGAATTTCACTTCAATGGTGGCGTTGATTTCCGCTTTCAGCTTTTCGTTGATCTTTGCAAATACTTCATCATTGTCCGCGGGGCGGTCTCCGATGAGATACATGACCAAGGTCACTTCCTCAGATGTGTCAGGGACGCCCGCTTCCGCCTGGGACCCGGCTGCCGATTCGGATTCCTGGGCCGTGTCGGATTCCTGTGCATCTGATTCCTGTGCCGCGGATCCGGCGGAAGACTCCGGCGTATCCGATACCTTTGAGTCCGCAGGTTTGCTGCCGCACCCGCCCAGCATGCTGATCCCAAGCAGCAATGCCAGAAGCAGGCCGGTGATTCTCGTTCTCTTTCTCATAAACAGTTCCTCCTTTTTCAGGTTTAAAAAAATGTGGTTTTCGTATAAAAAAGTCTTGCGAACTTTTTATCGACTGTCAGCCTTTTACGGCTCCGATGGTAACGCCTTTTACAAAGTATTTCTGCAAAAAAGGGTACAGCAATATGATGGGTCCTGTGGCCACCACGGTCATAGCCAGCTTCATGGGCTCGCTGGGCACATCGCTGGCAGGAATGCCGCTTCTCGCCGCCGCTGCGTTCATGGCCTGGGCTTTGGTGAGGATATTGTTCAGGAAATACTGCAGCGGATACATGTCCCGCCTGCCCTCGTCCAAAAAAAGCATGGCATTGTACCAGTCATTCCAGTAGTTCAGGGCAATGAACAGTCCCACCGTGGCAAGTCCCGCTTTCGACAGGGGCAGCGCGATATTCAGATACGTTCTCAGATCCCCGGCCCCGTCCAGCTTCGCCGATTCGTACAAAGCTTCCGGAATGCTCATCATGTAGCTTTTCAGAATCAGCAGATAAGTCACATTGACCAGTATCGGAAGAATCAGCGCTATCACACTATTGTGAAAGTGGAGATACTTTGTGTTAAAAATGTACCATGGCACCAGGCCTCCTCCGAAAATGGAGGTAAAGTAGAAGAAAAACGAAACCTGGTACCGATACCGGAAGTCCCTGCTGGAAAGCACATAAGCCGCCATGCTGGTGAGCCACAGCCCCAGAAACGTCCCCGTCACCGTCACAAAAATCGTGACGCCGTAGGCCTGCAGCAATTCCTCCGGAATCCGAAACAGCATCTTATACGCCTCAAAGGAGATGGTCTTTGGGATCAGTCTGTAGCCGTGGAGCTGGATGGCGTACTGTTCCGACACGGAGCCGCTCAGCACCAGCAAAAAGGGCAGCAGACATGCGGCTGAAAGGACCGTCAGTATCACATAGGAAAGTATATTGAATACGATGCGGTCCCTCCCAATGGGCTTCCCGCTGCGCCGTTTGCTTCCTGTCATAGATATGTTCTCCTCTCCGCCGCCTCTTTCTTTTCATCAGGCTCTTCTTCGAGCCTGCCGCTGTTTAGAACAGCGCATAATCAGGCTCCACCTTTTTCACCGCATAATTTGCAATCAGAACCAGGATAAAGGACAGCCCTGACTGGTAGAGCCCTGCCGCACTGGTCATGCCGAATTCCTGGAGGTTCAGCAGGGAACGGGTCACATAGGTGTCAATCACGTCCGTCACGTCCAAAACCATGGGATTGTTGCCGGTGACCTGCCAGAACATCTGGAAGTCTCCTTTCATGATGGTGCCTATGGCCATCAGGAACAGAATCACTACCGTTGGCCTTATGCAGGGCAGCGTGATATACCTGATCTTCTGCCACATGGTGGCGCCGTCCAAATCCGCCGCCTCAAACATCTCCCCGTCAATGCCCACGATACTGGCCAGGTACATTACCGTGCCATACCCCACATTCTTAAAGGCGCTGACCACGATCAGGATCAGAGGCCACGCGGCCTTGTTGGAGTATATGTCCACAGGTTCCATTCCCAGGGACTTCAAAAAGCCGTTCACCGCGCCGAATTCATAGTTGAACAGATTGTAGATGAACGCGCCTACCACCACCCAGGAAATAAAGTAGGGCAGGAACATGACGGACTGGGTAATCCGCTTAAAATATTTCCCCGCAAGCTCGCTAAGCAGTATGGCGCAAGTGATCTGGAGCAATGTGTTCACGCACAGAAACGCCATGTTGTAAAGGATGGTGTTCCGGGTGGTGGTCCATGCCTTTCCGGACTGGAAAAAATAGGTGAAGTTCTTAAGTCCCACCCAAGGGCTGCCAAAAATCCCTCCGTGATAGTTGAACTCCTTAAATGCCAACACGATTCCGGCCATGGGAATATAGCACATCAAAATCACAACGATGGCAGCGGGCAGGATCATTAGCCACTTTGTGCGGTTCTTTTTCAGGTCTTTCAAGAACGGGTGCGTCTTCTTTTTCATCGCGGTACCTCCCCGGTGTCTGGGCTATGGCTTTTTGTGTCCGGTGCAAATCTGATGGTTCTATCCTAACAGAGGAATGTCCCCGGGACAATGGGACAGAATTTCGAAAAGAGGGTATTTTTATGTTCTTTATTCACTTTTATCTTTTGGCGTTGGAATCCGCTTGCTTTTTTGTGATATTTTATATATGATTGAATCAAGGAACAGAAACTATGAGGTGAATATGATGAATTTTACTGTACTGATTGCCGATGACGAGCCAATGCCCCGCAGGGTTTTACAGGCTTATATTCCCTGGGATGAGCTGTCCGTATCACAGGTGTATCTTGCCACCGACGGGGAAGAGGCCCTGGCGCAAGCCCGGAAATTCCGGCCGGATATTATCGTCAGCGATATCAAAATGCCTCATTTAAACGGCCTGGAGATGGCTGCCGCCGTGCGGGAGTTTCTGCCGGATTGTCAGTTTATCTTCCTAAGCGGCTATTCCGATAAAGAATATCTCAAAGGCGCCATTCGGCTAAAGGCGGCAAGCTATGTGGAGAAGCCCCTGAATCTGGAGGAGATCACGGAAGCCCTCCGGGAGATCACCACACAGCTAAAGCGTCAGGCAAAGCCTACGGCAGAGGAATTGTTTTTTCAGGGCGGGCATTTCCCTGACAAGCCCCTGAACACAGATGTATTCCGGGACGGGGAAGCCGTCCTGAATCAGCTGGATGCCCTGATCCGCCAGGATAAGAAAGAGGAGGCTTTCTTTGCCCTGCGCAGGCTGGGCGACAGGACCAGCCGCTGCCAGGGAACCCCTCCCCAGGATTTGCGTCATTTATACTGTCAGATTCTGCTGGTGTTTTTGCACGCTGCAGAAATCCGCAACATCCGTGTTGTCACCGGGCAGACCGATCATCTCTTATATACCATGTCCCGGCAGGAAACCCTGGCGGGGGTGCAGGAGGTACTGCTGCAGACGGCGGAGGCGTATTTTGACGCCCTGCATCCCTCCTGTCCGGATATCGCTTCCCAGGTGGAGGGCTATCTTAAGAGCCATTATCAGGACTGTGCCCTTACGGTGCAGACCATCGCCGCAGATCTGGGCTTTACCAACTCTTATCTGTGTGCCGCCTACAAAAAAAGCAGCGGCAAAACCGTGAATCAGCGGCTCACCGAAATCCGCCTTTTCCACGCAAAGCAGCTGCTTTCCTGCGCCGGCCCAAAGCTCTATGAGGTGGCCAACGCCGTGGGCTATGGAGATGCCAAATATTTCGTAAAGTTATTCACCCGGGAAATGGGCCTTTCCCCAAAAGAGTACCAGAAGAGGCATGCCTATGAAGAATAAGTTCCTGCAGTGGTTCGCCGTCTGCGGCAGGCTTGGCAGCAAGCTCATGTGCATTTATTTCCTGCTGATCGTCTTCCCTCTTGGGATGTTTTCTTTCTATGCCTATCTGCGGGTTAAGGACATGGTACAGGAGCAGACCTTTTCCGCCGCGCAGACCGCTTTCGACGATACCTGCCTGTCTCTGGAACGTCTCTTAGGGCGGCTGGACGGCGTGGTGGACATTCTGTCCACGGATCCTTTGATCTATATGATGGCCTCCAATGACCCCCGGGACTACAGCTATATTCACCGGCTGGAGGACTCGGCCCAGCTTGCCACCACCTTTGAGCATCTGTGCATGCTGGCGGACATCGACCTGATAAGGCTCTATGTGAACAATGATTATTCTTATTCCAATACCATGACCAATATCATCCAGATCAGCCAAGTGGAGCACAGCGGATGGTACCAGACCGCCCTAAAGAGCAGCGACCGTCTCTGGTGCGCCCCCGCCGATTTTGAGGAAGCCTCCCCGGACGGGCAGCGACAGTGTTTTTCGTCCGTGCAGATCCTTTATAATCCCAACCACGTAAAGGAGCCTCTGGCTTTTCTGCGGGCCGATATCGATGCCGGACGGGTGGAGCAGCTTGTGCAGGGCGCCTCCATCACGGAGAACGGTATGCTGCTGCTTTTACGGGGAGATCAGATCCTGCTCTCCTCCGACTCCGAAACTCTCCTGCCCCATCCGGACAGTCTGGTAGAGCAGGTACAGAATCTGTCTGTGGGCACTTGGGAGACCATTCAGGCCCAGGGAAAAGAATACTATGCCCGCTGCGAGACAATCGGCCCCTCCGGCTGGCTGATTGTCAGCATTCTGCCCCACAGGGATGTGTTCCGGTTAAGCCGTGAAATGAGTCTGGAGATGTTTCTGATCGTGGTCCTCGTCTCCCTGGCCGCCTATCTGCTGGCCTACCTGATCAGTCAATCCACCCTGAAGCGCATCGGCCAGCTTGCAGGGACCATGCAGGCCGTGGAAAAAGGCAATGTGGCGGTGCGCCTGGAATCCTCAGGCAACGACGAGATCGCCCAGCTTATGAGAGGCTTCAACCAGATGATGGACCAGGTGGACGCCCTGATGGAAGAAAGGGAGGCAAACGGCCGCCAGATCAAGAATCTGGAGCTGAAAGCGCTTCAGGCCCAGATCAATCCCCACTTTCTATATAATTCCCTGGACCTGATCAACTGCACCGCCATCAGCCGCAATGTGCCCGAAATCAGCCGTATGGTCAATTCCCTGGGGCAGTTTTACCGCCTGTCTCTAAACAGGGGCCGGGAAGTGGTTTCCCTGGCCGAGGAAATAAAACACGCCAGACTCTATGTGGAGATCCAGAATCTGCGTTTTGAAGACAAAGTATTCGCCGAATGGGACACGGACGCTTCCGCGGAGGGCTGCCAAATCATCAAAATCGTCCTGCAGCCCCTGATTGAAAATGCCATTGTGCACGGTATCTTCGAAAAACCGTCAAAATCCGGATGCCTGAAAGTCACCTCCAGACGCTCGGCGGACGGTATCCGCATCACCGTGGAGGACGACGGCATGGGAATGGACCAGGATACGGTTCTGAACAACTTTTCCAGTAAGGCGTCGCCTGCACATACAGTCACCTCCAGCGGTTACGGCATACGCAATGTCCAGGAGCGACTGCGTCTGGCCTATGGAACCCCCTACGGTCTGACCTGTGTGAGCCGCCCCGGAAAGGGGACCGTGGTGACGGTATATATTCCGGCCGTCATGCCCTGATTTGCTCCGTTGCCGCATCTCCATCCCCCCTTTTGATCAGCAGCACCGCAACATCGTTTACATTGGTGCCGGTGGGGCCTGTCTTTATGAGCCCCCCTGCCTCCTCCAGGGCCATATAGGCATTGTTGTCCCGAAGCACCTGGTAGAGATCGATGCCTTTGGAAAGGAGCCTGTCTTTCGTGGAGCCGTCGCAGTATCCCCCGGCAGCGTCCGTGGGGCCGTCGGTGCCGTCGCTTCCGATGCTGAATACGGCTGTGTCCCTTAGTCCCCGGATGCCCTCCGCCGCAGCCAGGGCCAGTTCTTGGTTCCGGCCGCCCTTTCCGGTTCCGGTCAGGTGCACCACGGTCTCGCCCCCTGCCAGAAAGGCCAGGCTCCTTTCCGTATCCTGATGGGTTCTTGCAATGGACGCCAGAAAGCTGCCCGCCTCCCTGGCCTCGCAGCAGAGTCCGTCCGTGAGGAGAATGGGCTCATACCCCAGCTCCCGGCAGGCCCTTGCCGCCCCCCGGCACAGATTTCTCACGCTCCCTGTCACAATGGTTTCCACATTGTCCAGTTCCTTTGGCGTCTCCTCCCTTAGCAGCTCCATGGCCCCGGGGCTTAGCCGGAGCCTGTATTTCTCCGCCACCGCCAGGGCCTGTCCGCAGGTACTGCTGTCCGGATAGGCGGGGCCCGAGGCAATCATGTCCAGAGGATCCCCCAGAATATCGCTGAGCACAATGCCGTACACCCTGGCAGGGGCGCAGAACTTTGCAAACCGCCCTCCCTTTACCCCGGACAGCCGCTTGCGTATCACGTTCATCTCCGTAATGTCCGCCCCGCAGGCCAAAAGCTGCGCCGTGATATCCGCAAGCTCCTGCCTGGGAAGCAAAGGCTTCTCAAAAAGCGCCGACCCTCCCCCGGACAGCAGGAAAACCACCGTATCCTTTTCCTTTAAACCGCTCACCAGGTCCAAAGCCGCCTGGGTGCCCCGAAAGGAATTCTCGTCCGGCACGGGATGTCCGGCTTCATGGCATGTGATCTTCGGTATTTCTCCTTTCACATGTCCGTACTTTGTCACGCACACGCCTGCCTGGAGCCTCTCCCCCAGCATGGCTGCCGCCGTTTTCGCCATCTGCCATGCCGCTTTTCCCGCCGCCACCAAATATACCCTGCCCTCTCCGAAGCATTTTCCGGACAGTGCCTGAATCACCGCCTGATCCGGCATCACGCTCTGCAGCGCGGCTTCTATGATCCTGTCAGCGTCTTTTCTCATATCCATGGGCTGTCTCCTGTTCTTTGGAATCTTTACATAATGATAACTTATTATCATTGTAACATATCCTTGATAATTTACCATAAGGGTAAAGTCAAAGACTTTTTTCCAGGCCATGCCGCCTAAGCCGCTTTGTCTTTGCTACGACCAGGATATTCGGATTCGCCGGCCGGGGACACCCGGTGCCTACAATTACTGCGCATCCCTCAACTGCTCCACAATGCTGTATCCGGCGGCGTAGTCATACGTGACACAGGGAACCAGCCATGAAGCGTTTTGTCAAGTGCTTTTTAAGTTATTGACGCAAACCCTTGTTAGTGCGGCGGGAAACGGGGCAGGAAAAGAGGCGCAAAACGCGCCTGTGGACGTTTAGAAGTCGTTTTCGCGGGTGGGTAGTATAAAACCCTTACCCGGTGGGTTTTCGTGTCTGAAACGCCTTAAAAATCAAGCCTTTTCAAGCCCTATTGCGTAACATTCCCTTCTGTTCCTTGGGAGAGGTCGGGGGCGCGGGGGCAGGTTTTTTTATCCTGTTCCCCGTTTTCGGCGGCGAAATGGCAACGGCAAAAATCCAGTCGGTCAAGGGTTTAAGAAAATACTATTCGTCCATTGACGGTCTGGATAGTCGGAACGCACGTAGGACGGAGATTGTTTTTTGTAATTGGGTATGGTATAATTTTCCCCAGTACAAACCGATAAATCGATATTTATGGAGGGACTAATGTCTAAGGTTTTTATTATGTGTGGCAAGCTTTGTAGCGGAAAAAGTACTTATGCCAATAAAATCAGATCAACACACAAAGCAGTGATTCTTTCAATTGATGAAATAATGTTGTCGGTGTTTGGACAGGATGCCGGCGAAAAACATGATTACTATGTTGAAAGAATAAAGGCATACCAATATGCAAAATCTGTTGAGATTGCAGAATCAGGAATTAACGTGGTTTTAGACTGGGGGTTCTGGACCAGGAAAGAACGTGAATACGCGAAAGAGTATTACACATCAAGACATATTGATTATGAATTCTATTATTTGGATGTTGATTCGGTTGAGTGGAACAGAAGAATTCAAAAAAGAAATCAGGATGTTTTAAATCACGAATCTGATGCGTATTATGTTGATGAAGGACTTGCTGATAAATTTGAGTCTATCTTTGAAGTCCCAACGAAGGACGAAATAGATGTATGGGTAAATTCCTAAAATTCCAGTTTATCGCTCTCATAAAAGTCTAAAAGAAGCGACGGGGCAAGGATTTTATATGTCTGCCCTCAAAAACAGCGTTCTATTGCGTAACAGAAAAGCAGAGAACTAACCACTAATATTTGCCTTTGTCTGATTTTCACAAAATATTTTCAAACAGCAAAAATCCTGCAAACGCTGAGTCTGCAGGATTAGTAGCTGCCGCCTTTTGGTAGCTTGCGCTCCCCGAGTAGGGCTCGAACCTACAACAACTCGGTTAACAGCCGAGTGCTCTACCCGCTCTACCATCCGTGGAACCGTCCCGAAAGCCAGCCCTCCTTCCTCCACATTCGGACAGGAGATGTTCAGCTCCAGCATGTCCACATCACAGTCCGCCAGCCTCTCCGCAACTGCGCAATACTGCGCCAGCGTGTGCCCGCAGATATTCATGATGATTTTTGTGTCATGCTGCCGGAGGAACGGCAGGTCATGCTCAATGAAATGCTCCACTCCCGGATTCTGCAGCCCGATGGAATTTAACATGCCGCTCTGCGTTTCCGCAATCCTGGGGATCGGATTCCCTTTCCACGGCTCACAGGAAACCCCTTTGACCGTGACCGCTCCCAGGCAGTTCAGGTCAATCAGCTCCCCGTACTCACGGCCGGAGCCGAATGTGCCCGATGCCGTAATGACCGGGTTCTTCAGCGCCACCCCTGCAACCACCGTCTCCATCCTGTCATCCATTCCACACCACCTCCCTGCCGGAAAAGACCGGTCCGTCCCTGCAAACCCGCAGGTACTGCCAGTCCTTCTCCCCCGGCTTCTGTATCTTCACTGCACATCCAAGACATGCGCCTATGCCGCAGGCCATCCGTTCCTCCATGGATACCTGAACCGGGATGCCCTGCCTTTCTGCCCATTCTGCCACGGCCTGCAGCATCTGCCGGGGACCACAGGCATATACCCTATCCGCCAGAGGCGCGATGGTCTCCACAAGCTCCAGCACCGTCCTGCGAAAGCCGCCATTCCCGGTCTGGCTCGCCACATGAACCTTCCGGCCATGTCCCCGGAAATCCCCGTCCATGAACGGGGCATCTGCATAGCCCAGGAAAACCTCCGCCTCTCCCGGAATCCTTTTGGAAAGCTCCAGAAGGGGAGGAATCCCCAGGCCTCCGCCGATGATGACGCTCCGCTCCCCTGCCTCCGGCAGCGTGAACCCGTCCCCCAGAGGCCCCATGAGCTGTACCGTATCATTATCCCGCAGCCGGGGGAACTGCTCCGTGCCCTTCCCCACCACCCGATACACTACTTCCACACTTTCCCCATGGATTGCCGCCAGGCTAATCGGGCGTGCCAGCAGGTTTCTCTCATCCGGCGGGTACATCTGGATGAACTGCCCCGGTCTGGCACTATGGGCGATTTCAGGCGCTTCCAGTTCCATTTTCCATATTCCGGGCATGAGCTCCTTCTGGTTCCTTATAGCAGCCTTGCAATAGGTATTCATCCGGCCCCTCCTTTCTCCGGCAGGCGCATTGCCTCTATCATTTCATAAGCGATGCTGATATCCGTCAGCTCCTTCGGCAGACTGGAACGTGGGTGCCATGCCGCCGCTGACAGTTCCCCGGTGTCGATGTGCAGCTGGTTCGAACCGTCCAGCTCCGCCGTATAGCCTGCGATCACGGAACCGGAAAAGCCCCAGGGCTGGCTCCCAAAATATTTAAGGCCCCTGATGCGGATGCCCGTTTCCTCATAGACTTCCCTCTCTGCCGCTTCCTCCAGCGTCTCCCCTGCCTCCACAAAGCCTGACACCAGAACCCATTGCGGGAGGGGACGGTCCCCGTACTTCGTCATCAGAAGCCTTTCCCCGTCCGTGACCGCCACCATGACCACCGGGGCGATGGCCGGATAAACGGTGTCCCCGCAGTCCGGGCAGCTAAGTGACCGCCGCCCCCTGTCCTGCGCTCTCACACCTCCGCACCTGCCGCAGTAGACATTCCTCTCATACCATCCAGCCAGGTGCAGGGCAGTGGCCCCGGCAAAATACGCCCAGCCCGGCAGGATGCCGTCAAGCTCCCGGAGCGGAAGATACTGCATGCCCTCCCTTTCGGGCAGGACATCTCCCTGCTGCCGCAACAGGTAGACAGTCACCCCGTCCACGCAGAACAGGAAAACCGCCAGCCGCCGCACTTCTGCAAAAGGCAGCCCCAGGTCATGGAATACCGGGATCCTCCTGCTGCCGTCCTCCGATACCCGCAGCAACACCTCTCCGCCACGGAAGGAGAAAAAGCAATCCTCCGGCTCCGGTTCCCTGTCACGGAATGCATGGTCCAGGCGGTAGGGGAAAATGTCCTGTATCATTGCCCCATCCCTCCTTTACAGATGCCGCAGGTTTTCGCGGTATCTCCTGAGTTCCGTTTCGTCCACCGAGCCGATG
>Ga0137310_100924_pt1 | contig 19378 bp, 16 predicted proteins | sample NAcewiD2O_June_2_FD_97183 | JGI IMG/M metagenome (GOLD analysis project Ga0137310, IMG submission 97183) | Mouse cecal microbial communities from Vienna, Austria - N-Acetylglucosamine amended D2O_June | ecosystem: Host-associated > Mammals > Digestive system > Large intestine > Cecum | place...
CCAGATGAGATGAGCAATAAGTATACTTCTATTCAAAGTCCCGACTTTTCAGGACAGATTTTAGCGGATAGTACAGTTGAAGATATATAATCTAAAGGAAAAATTGAAGACGCGCGATCCGAAATCTTCTTTACCTGAGCTTTTTAATGCGTGCTAAATGCGTTCTTTTGAGTGGGGCGCATTTAAAGACGCATTGAAAGCGGTTGTCTGAGCAGAAGGCAGATCCCTAAAAAGCGGCAGGCCGGAGTACAAAACCATACTCCAGCCTGCCGCTTTTCAGTTTTCCGCTTTCATTCATGGCAGTGCCGTTAAAACGGCACAGTGGTTTACTGCGGATGGGCCGCGATAATCCTCGCGCTCTCAGCCGCGATGCCCTCAGGTGTCAGATTGGGGTCTGTGGGATCCCAGGTCTGCTCAAAGGGAATCTCATACGCGATGGTGGGACGCTCAAATGGTCCTGGTATGGAGCTGTTGTACACAGTCACCGTTGTCCCGATAGGGCAGTTATCGTAGATCCACTTGGAGTCCGCGGTGGTAAGGCGGATACAGCCCGCGGACCGGGCGATTCCAAGATTATTGTAGGTGCTGGCCCACACGGTATATGGGTTCGGCGCGTCGTAAATAATGGAATGCATCAGGATGGAAAGCCCGGACCCAAGGCGTGTGGCGTACTGGGTGTACACGTCATTGATCATCAGACGCCAGCGGTACTTCTCCGGTGTCTTGAATGTGCCCACAGGGGTGTCATCGCCGGTGGAGACCAGGAAGGATTTTACGGGAACGATAAATCCGTTGGCTCCGTCGGAGGTGTACACGGTCAGGCAGTCCATCTGCTTGTTGATCTTGATCTGGAAAGGTCCTCCGGTGCCAATGATCGGCTCAATGTCTGTGAACAGCTTTCCGTCTTCACCGAAATAGTACTTATATCCGTCAATGTACTGCCATCCGGTTACCGGGTAGGAGTCCACAAAATAGTAGCGGTCATTGCCGATCCAGCCCCATCCGGTAAAGTTGGAACCATCGCCGTGGATGTAGCGCATAGCGCCGTCTATGTACTGGATCCCGTCGGGATGGGCGGATACCACGGTATTCTCAAAGCTTACATCCGGGACATCTCCTTTGCGGAAGAAAGCCAGACGGTATCCGGTAATATAGAGTCCCGCGTTCATGGTGCCGCAGGTCTCGCCGTTTTTGGCCCAGCCGGTCTGCTCCCCGTTGCTTAAGGTGGTGGTATAGTAGATGTCATAATCATTGTTCACAGGTCCGGCGAAACGGCACTGAATGGCTTCCACGGGGGCGAAATCCGCCGGAATGTTGGTCTGCTGGCCGTTCATAACCCACAGGCTCCAGCCGTTGGAGGCGGAGTAGGTGCGGTAAAGGAAATTGCCGTGGATATTTTCCAAAAATGTGGATATGGAGTAGAAGGGGCGTCCGTCTACGGTGATCCACTGGTCATTGACAAATGCCTGGGACCACTGGTGGGCGTCAGCCAGCAGGATGGTGGTCTGCAGTCTGGGGGCTCTTAAAGGCACGGTCAGGATATTGGGGACTTCCTCCTCCTGGGGCGGTGTCTCCCCTCCCGCGGAAGTGCCATCCTCTGTATTCACGCCGTCTCCCGCGGAGGTGCCGTCCTCTGTGGTCACACCGTCTCCCGCGGAGGTGCCATCCTCTGTGGTCACGCCGTCTCCTGTAGAGGTGCCCTCTGTGGAGGTTCCTTCCTGGTCAGGTGCCCCGGTCTCCTCGGAAGGCGCTGTCTCCCCTGGCCCTGTCTGGGAAGAGCCGGTGGCCTCTGTGGAAGGGGCTTGTCCTTCGGTATCCTGGTCCGGATCTATGGGGTGGAGTTCACCGGTAGTATCCGGAGGTGTCTCCTGGGCGGCGGGATTCAGCGCTGGGTCATACGCGGGACCGTAATCTTCCGGCGCGGCAAAAGCGTTCAGGATGCTTCCAACGGTCATGGCCGCGGTGAGAAAGAGTGTCAGTCCCAACTTTTTGTATTTATGCATTGGATTGTCCTCCTAAGTTGATATTATCTATGTTAATTTACCACATCTGAGTGGAAAATGCCATATCCGATTTACAATTTATGGGCAATATTGTAAAATGAAAGGGATTGGCAAAGGAAATGTAAGGATATTGTAAATGGAGAATGCTTATGAGACAGAATTCAGAGACAATCATGGTCAGCATTTGTTGTATCACATATAATCAAAAAGAATATATCCGGGATGCCCTGGAAGGCTTTTTGAGCCAGAAGACGAATTTTTCTTATGAGGTGCTGATCCACGATGACGCTTCCACAGACGGCACAGCGGAGATTATCGCGGATTACGGGGCCCGTTTTCCGGACATCATAAAGCCTGTTTTGCAGACAGAGAACCAGTACGCCAAGGGTTTTACCAATATCAGCGGAACCTACAACTTTCCCCGGGCTAAGGGCAAGTATATCGCCATGTGCGAGGGGGATGACTACTGGACCAGCCCGGACAAGCTTCAGAGGCAGGTGGATTACCTGGAGGCCAACCCGGGCTGCTCCCTGGTGTTCCACAGCGCCAGGGTGGAGGTACAGGGGAGAGCCCTGACAGAACGTATTATGCGGCCTTACAGGGGCCGCAGGATCGTAATGCCCAGGGAAATTATTGACAAGACCTCCGGCTATCCCACCGCTTCCCTGATGTTCCGAAAGAAGATGGTGGAGACTTTGCCGGATTATTATGTGAAGGCTCCTATCGCGGATATCCCCTTGCAGCTCATGGCGGCGGCCTCCGGCTGGGCCTGCTATATGGACCGGCCCATGTGCGTGTACCGCCTGGGCGGCGCATCCTCCTGGACCACCCTGATGAAGCAGGGGGATTATGACAAAAAGCAGAAAGAATACGCCAGGGCCATGAAGCGGATGTACCAGGGCTTTGACAGGGAGACAGGCGGGCGGTTCCATGACATAGTGGAGAGGGCGATTCGGCGGATCTACTACCTGACCCAGGTAAACAGGAGGAAATTTTCCGTGATCCTGGCCCCCGAAAACCGGGACCTGTACCGGGAGCTGAACATAAGGACACGCTTCTTTATCCGGTTTGAGAGCCGCCTGCCGGGGCTGTATCATAAACTCCAAAACTGGTTTCACGGCATACCAAAGAAGCCGCTCTTTCGGGGAAAACAGGATGGGGCAGAAGACCCGGGTCAGAGCCCATGTGAGAAAAGCCTGAAAAGACAGGGAGAAATGACAGATGGCTGAGACAGAGATGAAACAGAAGGTGGTAAAAGGCCTGTTCTGGAAGCTTTTGGAAAATGGCGGGGCCCAGGGGGTCCAGTTTGTTATTGCCATTCTCCTGGCCCGTCTCCTGACGCCATCCGAGTACGGGGTGGTGGGGATCATCATGATTTTTATCACCATTGCCAACGTGTTTGTGCAGAACGGGTTCAGCACAGCCCTCATCCAGAAAAAGCAGGCAGACCAGGTGGATTTTTCTTCCGTGTGCTGGTTTGAGCTCATAGGGGCAGTGGGGATGTACGCCGTCTTGTGGCTGGCGGCAGGGCCCATCGCGGAGTTTTATGGCATAGAGGTGTTAAACCCCATTGTCAGACTTCTGGCCTTTGTGCTGTTTCCCGGCGCGGTGATCTCGGTGCAGACAGCTTATGTGTCCAGGAATCTGGAGTTTAAGGGACTTTTTTTGTCCACTCTGGCGGCGTCGGTGATCTCCGGTGCCATAAGCATCTGGATGGCCTATTCCGGCTGGGGGGTGTGGGCCATGGCGGGGCAGCAGTTGGCCTACTATCTGGCTCTCATGGCGGCGCTGTTTGTAACCGTGTCCTGGAAACCCCGGCTGTGCTTGTCCATGAGGAGGATCGGGGAAATGTTTTCTTTTGGGTGGAAACTTCTGTGCGCCTCTCTTCTGGACACAATTTTTAATAATTTGTATGGACTTTTGATTGGAAAGATATATAATGAAGAATTACTGGGAAGTTATAACCGGGGGGAACAGTTTCCGAAGCTGATCGCCAGCAACTTAGGCGCGGCTATTCAGGCAGTGCTGCTCCCCGCGTTTTCCGCGAAGCAGGAGGATTTGAGCCAGGTGCGGCACATGGCCCGGAGAGCCATCCGGTTAAGCTCCTTTGTGGTGCTCCCCATGCTTATGGGGCTGTTCGGGGTGGCGGATACCCTGGTGCTGGCCCTGCTGGGGGAGAACTGGCTGATCTGTGTGCCGTTTTTGCGGATCATGTGCGTGTCCTACTGCTTCTGGCCTATTCACATCACCAACCTTCAGGCCATCAATGCCCTGGGGCGCAGCGATGTGTTTTTAAAACTGGAGATCGGGAAAAAAATATTAAGCCTCGCCGCCCTTTTGGTGGGAATGAGGTATTCCGTGTATGTGATGGTGGGGCTCAAGGCCTTTCAGGATTTTCTGTGCGCCTTTGTCAACGGGGCGCCTAACAGAAAACTGCTGAAGTACAGCATTTTCCGCCAGTGGCTTGATGTGATGCCTCCGGCCGCGCTGTCAGTGGCCATGTGCGGGCTTGTCATGGCGGCGGGAAGCCTTATGGAGGAAATACATGTGTGGCCAAGGCTTATTCTCCAGATCCTCTGGGGAGCCGGGGTGTATGTATTTTTGGCATGGGCGTTTAAGCTGGAAAGCTTCCGGTATCTGTGGCACATGGTGATGCCCGGGCTAAAAAAGCAGCCAAAGAAAAACAGCGGCTGACATGAAGGAGAATGATATGAAGAAGACAGCGATTGTGACGGCCATTGGATCCTTTTCCGCTCAGGAGGTGATCGAAGGGTGCAGGCGGGCCGGTCTGCGGGTTGTGGGGTGTGACATCTATCCCGGCAGCTGGGTGGTCAACTCAAAAGACGTGGACGCGTTCCGCCAGGCCCCCTACGCGGTGGACAGGGACAACTACAAAGCCTTTCTTATAGATTTATGTCACAGGGAACAGGCGGACTACTTACTTCCCCTCACTGACGCGGAGATCGATGTGCTCCAGGACTGGCCGTCAGCAGAGGAAGAGCTGGGGGTCACGGTGTGTATGTCAGGCCATGACGCCATCACTCTGTGCAGAGATAAGGGCAAGATGGAGCGTTTTCTTGCCCCCAAGGCAGTCTGCAGGCTGATCCCCGGCATTTATCTGACAGAGCTTGACGAGAAAACGCTTGCCTATCCCGCGGTCATGAAGCCGGTGGACGGCAGAAGCAGCCAGGGCCTGCGGGTGGTCAACAGCCCCAAGGAGATGGAACTGGCCCGGGAGCTGTGCGGGGACAGGGCGGAAAAATACCTGGTGCAGCCCCTGGTCCAGGGAAGGATCGTCACAGTGGATGTGGTCAGGAATCCCGCCGGGGGTCAGGTGGTGTGCCTGCCCAGAAGGGAGCTTGTCAGGACCCACAACGGCGCGGGACTGTCCGTGTACATGTTCCGGGATGAGAACCTGGAGGGACAGTGCCGGGCCATGGCAGAGCTCATCGGGATCCGGGGGTGCGTGAATTTTGAGTTTATCGAGTCAGAGGAGGATGATGGCCGGGGACGGTGGCATTTTCTGGAATGCAATCCAAGATTCTCCGGCGGCGTGGCATTTTCCTCAATGGCAGGCTATGATATGGTGAAGAACCACCTGAACTGCTTTATGGGCAGGCCTTTGGAGCCCATGGGGCAGATCAGGGAGCAGTATATCGCTCGGCGGTACGGGGAGTATCGGATGGATTTGGAGGACTAGAGAGGAAGAAGGATGAGAGAAAAAATGGAAGATCCCATACTGGTGACCCGGTCGTCTCTGCCGCCATTGGAGGAGTATGTGGAGATGCTAAAGCCCATCTGGGACAGCGCCTGGCTCACCAACATGGGGGCTTATCACCAGGAGTTTAAAGAGAAACTGAAGGAGTATATGGATGTGCCCTGTCTGGAGCTGTTCGTCAACGGCCACATGGCTTTGGAGCTGGCTTTGCAGGCCATGAAGCTGGAGGGGGAGGTGATCACCACCCCGTTCAGTTTTTCCTCCACCACCCACGCGATCGTGAGAAACGGGCTGACTCCGGTATTTTGTGACATTAACAGGGAAGATTATACCATGGATGTGGAAATGCTGGAAAGTCTGATCACGGACAGGACCAGTGCCATCCTTCCGGTTCACGTCTACGGCAATCTGTGCGATGTGGAGAGAATCCAGGAGATCGCTAAGAAGCACCACTTGAAGGTGATCTATGACGCGGCCCACGCCTTTGGGGAGGAGTTGGACGGTCAGGGCGTAGGTCAGTGGGGAGATGCCTCCATGTTCAGCTTCCACGCCACCAAGGTGTTCCACAGCATTGAGGGCGGGGCTGTCGCGTTTGGGGACAAGTCTCTGGAGCCTCTTTTTTATCAGCTGAAAAATTTCGGGATCACGGGCTATGAGACCGTGGAGTATGTGGGCACCAACGGCAAGATGAACGAGTTTCAGGCAGCCATGGGTCTGTGCAACCTGCGGCATGTGGAACGCTCCATCGAAAAGCGGGGCATTCTGGAGGCCCGCTACCGGGAGAGGCTTTCAGGGGTGGAGGGCATCCGCCTGTGCCGGGAGAATCCCCGGGTGCGGAAAAATCATGCCTACATGCCAGTGGTCTTTGACGGGTACAGGATGGACAGAGACCAGATCTTCCAGACTCTAAAGGAACACAATATCCACGCGAGGAAATATTTCTATCCCTGTATCAACAGCTACCAGTGCTACAGGGACCGGTTTAAGGCAGAGGACACCCCGGTGGCCGCGGACATCTCGAAGAAGGTTCTGACCCTTCCGCTGTACGAGGACCTGCCTTTGGAGGCAGTGGACCGGATCTGCCATATTATTCTGGAAAGTGGGAAGTGTACAGGTGGAACTGAGAGAAAAAGTGCTGGTGGTCATACCGGCTTACAATGAAGAGGCCAACATAGAGGGAGTGGTGGGGGAGCTGGAGCGGAATTATCCGGAACTGGACTACATTGTGGTCAACGACGGCTCCAGGGACCGGACGGCCCAGATCTGCCGGGAGCATGGGTATGAGCTTTTGGACCTGCCGGTGAATCTGGGGCTTGCCGGGTGTTTTCAGGCAGGTATGAAGTACGCTTATTTAAAGGGGTACCGGTACGCGATCCAGTTTGACGGCGACGGCCAGCACTGCCCGGAGTACATTGAGAGCATGAGGGCAAAGATGGATGAGGGCTATGACATTGTCATAGGGAGCCGGTTTGTCAGCGGGAAGAAGGATCTCTCGCCCCGGATGATCGGCAGCAGGCTTATCGGCGGAGCCATTTTCCTGACCACCGGAGTCAGGGTCAAAGATCCCACTTCCGGGATGCGGATGTTCAGCAGGGAGATGATCAGGGAATTTGCCCTGAACCTAAATTACGGCCCGGAGCCGGACACGGTGTCCTACCTGCTGAAGCAGGGGGCTAAGGTGGCGGAGGTTCCGGTGAAGATCAAGGAGAGGACCGGAGGGGAGAGTTATCTAAAGCCTGTGGTGGCGGCCCGGTACATGGCCAGGATGCTTATCTCCATTCTGCTGATCCAGAATTTCAGGAAACGGTAAGGAAGAGGAGAAAAGGTGGCGGATATGGAAACACGGTGGGCCCGGCTTCTTATGAGGACCGGGGCCAACAAGGAAAAACAGGATATTGTCTGGAACATGGTGGGGAGCTTTTGTTACGCCTTTGCCAGCATGGTGCTCTCCTTTCTGGTTATGAGACTGGCGGGGGAGGATAAAGGCGGGATCTTTGCCTTTGGTTACAGCACCTTTGGGCAGCAGATGTTCATCCTGGCCTATTTTGGAATCCGGCCATTTCAGATCACGGACAGGGGAGGCGATTACCGGTTCGGGGATTACCTCCGCCACCGCTATGTGACCTGTGGGGCCGCGGTGGCCGCGGGGCTTGGGTATCTGATGATAGCCGGATACACGGCGGAGAAATCCGCGGTGGTCTTCCTTCTGGTGTGCTACAAGGTAGCGGACGGTTTCGCCGATGTGTACGAGTCGGAGTTTCAGCGAAACGGCAGCCTTCACCTGACAGGAAAATCCAACACCTTCCGGACATGCCTGTCCGTGGGGACGTTTTTGACAATTCTCGTGGGGAGCGGCAGCCTGACAGCGGCCTGCTTTGGGGCGGTGGCGGCCCAGGCGGTGGGGATCCTGCTGTTTGACGCGGTGATTTTAAGGCATCTGAAAGGGGTGGATTATAAGTGGAGCCCCGACAGGCTGGTGCCTTTGACAAAGGAGACCGGGCTTCTGTTTGTGTCGGTTTTCCTGGATTTTTATGTATTTTCAGCGGCAAAATATGCCATTGACGCCAATTTGGACGACGGGGCGTCGGGGTATTTTAATATGATCTTTATGCCCACATCGGTGATCAATCTGGCGGCAGGGTTTGTCATCCGTCCGGTGCTGACGGATCTGACGGACGCGTGGAACAAGAAAGACCTGAAGCGGTTTTCCGGGAAGCTTGTGAGCATTTGCCGGGTCATCGGCGCTCTGAGCATCCTGGCCCTGGTGCTGGCGGCAGGTCTTGGGAGACCGGTTCTGTGGATTTTGGAGCGGATTCTGGGGACGGCCTATGAAGGGCGGCTTACGGTCTACCACCTCCCCTTTGTGCTCATTGTCCTGGGCGGGGCGTGGTACGCGTTTTTAAATCTTCATTACTATGCCCTGGTGATCATGAGAAAACAGAAGGTGATTTTCGGGATCTATGCCGTCCTTACGGGCCTGGCCGCGGTGCTGGCCCCGGCCATGGTGAGAAGGAGCGGCATCAGCGGCGCGGCCATGGCTTACCTGATACTCATGGTGATCATGGCGGCTGGATTTATCCTGTGGACCTGGGCGGGGATCAGAAAGAAGAGAAAGGAGTGGACCCATGGAAGCGCGGTTTCGTCCAACAGTTGACATATTGGTACCGGTATACAAGCCGGATAAAAAATTTGTCCGTCTTCTGGAGATGATCGGGCGTCAGACCTACCCTGTGCGGCGGATCATTGTCATGAACACGGAGAAGGGTTACTGGAACGAAAAGGGGTACGGGGGCGTGCCGGGACTGGAGGTCCATCATCTGACCAAGGAGGAGTTTGACCACGGAGCCACCAGAAACGTTGGGGCCGGGTACTCAAAGGCCCAGGTGATGATCTTCATGACCGATGACGCGGTTCCCCGGGACCGGTATCTGGTGGAGCGTCTGGTGGAGGCCCTGGGCAAAAAAGGGCCTGGGGGGGAGACCGCGGCCATGGCCTATGCCAGGCAGATGGCGGCAAAGGACTGCGGACTCGTGGAGCAGTTTACCAGGAAGTTTAACTATCCGGACCAGGAGAGGGTGAAGACCTTAAAGGACCTGCCGGAGCTGGGGATCAAAACTTATTTTGCCTCCAACGTGTGCTGCGGATACCGGAAAGAGATTTTTGAGGAGATGGGAGGATTTGTGGGAAACGCCATCTTCAACGAGGACATGATCTACGCGGCCAGTGTTATAAAGGCAGGGTATGCCGTCGCCTATGTGCCGGAGGCCAGGGTGGTCCACTCCCACAACATGACGTTTAAAGAACAGTTCAGGAGGAACTTTGATTTGGCCGTGTCCCAGACAGACCACCCGGAAGTGTTTGGTGGCCTGCCCTCTGAGGGGGAGGGTATCCGCCTGGTGAAGGAGACCGCCATGTGGCTGTTTAAGACAGGGCGGTTCTGGCTGATCCCGTCTCTTATAGCGGGAAGCGGCTGCAAGTACCTGGGATACCGGACAGGGAAGCTGTACCGGAAGCTTCCCAGGGCAGTGGTTCTTAAGTGCACCGGGAACCAGGAATATTGGAAGAGGAAATGGAGGGAACAGGTATGATGACCGCGACCCTGCGGGCCGCTCTGATCCTTGTGTCGGTGGGGACCTTTTTTCTGATGATGAGAAAGATACGCCAGTCCAAGGTGCAGATCGAGAGCGCCATATTCTGGATTGTCCTGGCCATTATCCTGGTGGTCTACAGCATCTTCCCTTCCGCGGCGGACTTGTGCGCCAGGATCCTGGGGATCTATTCCACCGCCAATTTCCTGTTTCTGTTTGCCATCTTCCTGCTGATCATGAAGGTGTTTAATATGACCATCCACATCTCCCAGCTGGAGACCAGGATCAAGGAACTGGTACAGCAGATGGCGCTTGAGGAGAAAAAACATGAAGAAGAGAAATAACCGCTGGCTTTTGGGGCCGGCCCTGGTGCTGGCAGCCGGAGCCTGGCATTACTTTGACGTGAGAGCCGGTGCTCTGGAAAGTGGAGACACATGGCTTACAGGAACCTATCTGTGGCTGCTGGCGGCAGTGGTTCTGGGGCTTGTGGGGCTAGGGTATGGGTTCACCTATGGGCCGCCGGAACTCAGCGGAAGAACCGAAACAGGGAGGAAGGCCTCTTTGGGCAGGAAAGGGAAACTTAAGGCAGGCCCCTGGTCTTTGGAATACGGGTACTTATGCGCGGGCCTGTTTCTGGGAACCTTGTATCTGCTGGTTCTTCCGCCCCTTTCCGCTCCTGACGAGGTGAGCCACTATGTCACCGCCTATCAGCTGTCCAGCCGCATGCTGGGCAGGCCGTCCAACGCGGATACGGGCCATGTGCTTTCGCGGGCCCAGGACATGTGGCTCCAGGATGTGGGAGATGATTATGAGTACGAGGCAGGGGAGGACGGTTATCTCCGGCCAGTGGCCGAGACCACGGAAAATGCCTGGCCTTTGGGACAGACTCTGACCGAGGACACCTACAGAGTCATCAGGCAGCAGGGGCTTGGGGGCCGAAGATGGCCGTCAGCGGCGGACAACGGGGATCAGCTTATGGTTTCCGTCTATCCTCCGGTAGTCACCACGGCAGCGGCCTATATCCCCCAGGCTTTGGGGATCTCCATTGCCCGGGTGCTGAACTTAAACAGCATCTGCCTTGTGTATCTGGGAAGATTTTTAAATCTTCTGTTTTTTGTGGCCATGACCTTTCTCTCCATAAAAAGGCTGCCTTTTGGCAAGGAGGTGATGATGGGGGCGGCCCTGCTTCCCATGACCATCCACCTGTCAGCGTCCTTTTCCTATGATGTGATGATCATGGGCTGCATGTTCTATCTGACAGCCATATGCCTTGACCTGGCTTATGAAAAGGACAGGGTCCGCCTTGTGGATGTGGCGGTCCTGGCCCTTCTCATGGCAGCGGCGGGGCCCTGCAAGATGGTGTACGGGGTGCTTATGGGCCTGTGCCTGCTGATCCCGGTGAAGAAATTCGGCGGCTGGAAAAGGTGGGCCGCCGCTGCCGCCGGGGTGGCCGCTGCCTGGGGAGTTTCCATGGCAATGGTCAACGGACAGACCATTGTCTCCTATGCTGTCAGGACGGAGGGGGATGTGCCCTGGGCCCAGGAGGCGGGGTACAGCCTGACTCTGCTTCTCCATGAGCCGATGAGGCTCGCGCGTATGTTCTACCAGACATTTTTGTGGCAGGCGGAGCAGTATCACCTGTCCATGATCGGAGCGTGGCTGGGTAATCTTGATGATGTCCTGGATGTGCCCTATATCGCGGTCCTTCTTTTTACCGGGTGCCTTTTATGTCTGGCCGCCAAAAAGCCCGGGGAGAGTATCCGGTTTCCTTTTGGGGCCAGGGTGTGGGTGTGGGTGCTGTGCGGCGGCTGTGCCGGAGTTATTTTGCTCTCCATGCTGATCGCCTGGACGCCTTTAAGCTCCCCGGTGATCAGCGGTGTCCAGGGGCGGTATTTCCTGCCCTTTCTGCCGGTGCTTCTGATGTCATTAAAAAATGACTTCATAATTTTGACAAAGAATGGAAACCGTAGTATATTGTATCTGATGTGCTGCGCCAACGGGTACGTGCTGACGCGCCTGTACGCCATTGTCAGCATGCGCCTGTGAAAGGGCAGGCGGTATAAATTGGAATTTACAGCGAGGAAGAGAAAAGGAGAACCGATTTATGGGAAAGATAACCGTAACGCCATGTGAGATAGAAGGGCTCTATGTCATTGAACCCACGGTGTTTAAGGATGAGAGAGGATATTTTGTGGAGACCTACAACCAGAATGATTTTAAGGAGGCTGGCCTTGACATGGTGTTTGTCCAGGACAACCAGTCCATGTCCGTGAAAGGGGTGCTGAGAGGGCTTCATTTTCAGAAGCAGTTCCCCCAGGGAAAGCTGGTGAGGGTTGTGAGGGGAGCCGTGTTCGACGTGGCGGTGGACTTGCGGGCCCACTCTAAAACCTATGGAAAATGGTTCGGCGTGGAATTGTCCGCGAAGAACAAGAAGCAGTTCTATATCTCAGAAGGATTTGCCCACGGCTTTTTAGTGCTGTCCGACGAGGCGGAGTTTGCCTACAAGTGCACGGATTTCTACCACCCCGGGGATGAGGGCGGAGTGGCCTGGAATGACCCGGAGATCGGAATCTCATGGCCCATAGAAAAGGATATGAAACTGATCATCTCCGAGAAGGACCAGAAGTGGGGCAGCTTAAAGGAGACCTTTAAATTTCAGGAAGTGTAAGGACTTAAATTTATGAACTATGTGATTTCCCTGATGAAGGACATTGTAAAAAAGAGAAGGCTCATCGCGGACCTGGCCAAGGCTGATTTCCGGAAGCGGTTTGTGGGCTCCTACTTTGGGGTGGTCTGGATGTTTGTTCAGCCCATTGTCACTGTGGCCATATACTACTTTGTCTTTGGGGTGGGGTTCCGCAGCGTCAACCCCATAGAAGGGGTTCCCTATGTGCTGTGGCTGGTTCCCGGAATCGTGCCCTGGTTTTATTTTAACGAGGCATTGAACGCGGGCACCAACTGTCTCCAGGAGTACAGCTACCTGGTGAAGAAGGTGGTGTTTCGGGTGGAGATCCTTCCCATCATCAAGATGCTGTCCTGCCTCATTGTCCACCTGATCTTTGTGGTCATCATGATCGGCCTGTTTTTGTGTTTTGGCTGGTTTCCGAAGATTACATGGGTACAGGCCCTGTACTACACCTTCGGGGTTACCATGTACACCATTGCCCTGGTTTATTTTACCTGTTCCATCCAGGTGTTTTTTAAGGATATGTCTCAGATCGTCAGCATCTGCCTTCAGTTCGGCATGTGGCTGATCCCCATTATGTGGCGGGAAGAACAGTTTTTGGACAGGGCCTTTTACCCGGTTCTGTCCATTGCCATGAAGCTGAATCCCATGTACTACATCGTGGTGGGCTACCGGGACAGCCTGCTTCTGGGCAACTGGTTCTGGCAGCGGCCCACCATGACCCTGTACTTTTGGGGAGTGACCATTGGCCTGTTCCTGGCAGGCCTTAAAGTGTTCAAAAGGCTGCGGCCCCACTTTTCCGATGTGCTGTAAGCTTTGGCAGAAAACCCTTGAGGTGAAGAAGAAATGGAAAACGCGATTCGTGTCACCAATGTGACAAAAGTATATAAGATGTATGAGAAACCCATTGACCGTCTCAAAGAGTCTCTTCACCCCCGTCACAAGGAGTACCACAAAAAATTTTACGCCCTGAACAACATCTCCTTCAACGTGGGAAAGGGGGAGACGGTGGGGATCATCGGGACCAATGGATCAGGAAAATCCACTATCTTAAAGATCATCACCGGCGTGCTGTCCCCCACAGATGGTTCCGTGGAAGTGGAAGGCACCATCTCCGCTCTCCTGGAGCTGGGGGCAGGGTTTAACTCCGACTACACGGGGATCGAGAACATCTACATGAACGGCACCATGATGGGATTTTCCAGGAAAGAGATGGACGGGAAGCTTCAGGATATCCTGGATTTCGCGGATATCGGGGACTTTGTGTATCAGCCGGTGAAGACCTACTCCAGCGGCATGTTCGTCCGCCTGGCCTTTGCCCTGGCCATCAATGTGGAGCCGGAGATCCTTATTGTGGATGAGGCCCTGTCTGTGGGGGATGTGTTCTTTCAGTCCAAGTGCTACCGCCGCATGGAGGAGATCCGGGAGAAAGGCACAACCATCCTTATGGTGACCCACGATATGGGAAGCATCATCAAGTACTGTGACAGGGTGGTGCTCTTAAATAAAGGGAATTTTGTGGCCCAGGGAGAGCCGGGCCATATGGTGGATTTATATAAGAAGATTCTGGCCAATCAGATGGATTCCCTGGAAGAAGAGCTGGAGGAGATGAATGATTTTTCCGGAGAACGGGAACAGGGGCATCAGAAGGACAAGGCTCACGGACATACAGAAGGGCTTATGAAGGAGAGACTCACCATCAACGCGAACCGCACCGAGTACGGGGACGGAAGGGCGGAGATCTACGATCTGGGGCTCTTTGACCAGAGAGGCAATCTCACCAACCTGCTTCTGAAAGGGGAAAATTTTACCATCAAAGAGAAGATCCGCTTTAACGCCCGACTGGAGAGCCCTATTTTTACCTATACTATCAAAGACAAGAAGGGAACAGACTTAAGCGGTACCAACACCATGTACGAGGGGGCCGACATCCGGCCTGTGGGGCCGGGAGACGAATATGAGGTGTCATTTACCCAGAAAATGACCCTTCAGGGCGGGGAGTATCTGCTGTCCATGAGCTGCACGGGGTTTGAGATGGGTGAGCATGTGGTGTACCACCGTCTGTATGATGTGGCCAATATTACAGTGATCTCCAACAAGAACACAGTGGGGGTCTATGACATGGAATCCGTGGTAGAGGCAAAACGGATTCCGGGACAGCAAGGTGACAAATCCGGAGGTTTATCATGACAGAGAGAAAAGAAAGCAGAGATATCAGCCAGGAGCTGATGGAGGCTTTTAAGACATATGGGGGGGACAGGCATCAGCTTTTAAAGGATCACATAAGGGTAGATTATCTGTATGCCCTGTCAGGCCAGAGGGAGAGCCTGGTGGACTGGTATCCCTTCCGGCCAGAGGGGACACTCCTGCAGGTGGGTTCTGACTACGGAGCCCTGACCGGGGTGTACGCGAGGAAGGTGTCCCGGGTGGATGTGCTGGATGAGTCGGAGGAGAACCTGGCCATGAACCGGCTGCGGCATGTGGAGACCGATGGCAGGGACGATGTGGCTTATCACAAGGGCGGCATCTGCCTGTATGCTGCCAGGTGTGAGGAAACCTACGATTACATCGTGTTTGTGGGAAGCCTGGGGGACAACCCGGAGAAACAGCTCCAGGCGGCAAAGCGGATCTTAAAGCCAGAGGGGGAGATCCTTGTGGCGGCCTGCAATCCTCTTGGCATCAAGTACTGGGCAGGTGTCCCAAAAGACCAGAACAGCTTTTCAAAAAATACCCTGACCCATATTCTCAGGGGAGACGAGGAGTCGGGGGAAGTGAAGTTCTACTATCCCATGCCGGACTACCGCCTTCCGGTGACTATTTTTTCTGATGACTATCTTCCTGTCAAGGGGGATCTGACGGACACGGTGGCAGCCTACGACTACCCCAGATATATCGGCCTTGATGTGGGGGCTAAGTTTGACGAGGTCTGTGAGGACGGACAGTTTGACCGGTACGCCAACTCCTATCTGGCTGTCTGGAAAGACGGGGGACAGGACAGGGACGAAAAGGCTGTGGAATATATCAAGTACAACCGCACCAGACGGGACCGGTTCCAGATCAGAACCGCGATCTGGGGCGAGCCCCGAAGCGTGGAAAAGGCGGCCCTGACAGAGGCGGGCGTGGCCCATATACAGGCCTTTGAGGAGAACTGCAGAAGGCTCAACGGCCAGCATAAAAACTTAAGATTCGCTGCCCCTGACTTAAAGAATGACGGGTACGCCGCCTGGTTCCCCTACCTGGTAGGAAAGACCCTGTCGGAGAAGCTGGGCCAGATCATTCTGGACGGCCAGGCCCCTGTGGAAACTGTCAGGCGGGCCATGGCCATGGTTCTGGAGGTCCGGGAAGGATGTGAGGGTTCCTTTGCGGTTACAGAGGAATTTACGGAAGTGTTCGGCCAATTGCCGGGGAGACTGCCTGACGGGACCAAGAGCTTGGACATCTCCAACATTGACGCGCTGTTTGAGAACATCCTTTTAGTGGGGGAGGAGTGGTTCTGTCTGGATTACGAGTGGGTGTTTTCTTTCCCCATACCAGTGGAATATATCCGATACCGGATCCTGTTCTACTTTTTCCGCCAGTACAAAAGCCTGCTGACAGGGTACAAGGATGTGGAAGCATGGCTTGGAGAATTTCATATAACCCAGGAGGCCATGGGAATCTATGAGGCCATGGAGCGGAATTTCCAAAAGTATGTCCATGGGGAGAACCAAAAGATTTACCTGGAAAATTATTACGGCGAGACAAAGCATGTAGATGAGATGGCTGGCATGGAGAGGGAGCTGGAGATGAGACAGGGCCGAATCGAGGACCTTCTTTTGCGGCTGGAGGAGAAGGATGTGGCGGTCGGCAAGGTCACGGAGCTGCAGCGTCTGACCCAAAACCATGTCAACAACCTGGAAGCCATCATAGGAAACCTGCGCCGGGAGATCGGTGAGATGGGAACCACCCTGGCCTATTTGGAGCGCCACGAGTCCAAGATTTTCAAGGTCAAAAGAAAGCTCAGCGACAAGCTCAATGAGAAATACCCTGTGGGAAGCGCGGGAAGAAAGAAGCTGTCCTACTTAAAGGAATATGTCCGGCATCCCCTGCGCTCCGCGCTGCTCTACAGCAGGGAGGAAGGGAGAAATCTGCGGGAAGGGGATTTTGCCATCGGAACCGTGTACAAGGAACACGGGCGTCTCCATTTCCCCCATGTGGATAATCCCAAGGTGTCTGTGATCATACCAGTGTACAACCAGATCGGGTACACCTATGCCTGCCTGGTGTCCATCTTAGAGCACACAAAGGATGTGAGCTATGAGGTGATCATCGCGGATGACGTGTCCACTGACGCCACAAAGGATCTGGACCGGTACGCCAGGGGACTGGTAATCTGCCGGAATCAGACCAACCAGGGTTTCCTCCGCAACTGCAACAATGCGGCCAAAGCCGCCAGGGGGCAGTATCTCATGTTCTTAAACAATGACACCCAGGTCACAGAGGGGTGGCTTAGTTCCCTGGTAAAGCTGATTGAGTCGGACAGCTCCATCGGCATGGTGGGCTCCAAGCTGGTGTTCCCTGACGGCCGTCTCCAGGAGGCGGGAGGAATCATCTGGAGCGACGGCTCCGGGTGGAATTACGGAAGACTTGACGATCCGGATAAGCCAGAATACAACTATGTGAAGGATGTGGATTACATCTCCGGCGCGGCGATTCTTTTGTCCAATGATCTGTGGAAGCGGATCGGAGGATTTGACGACCGATTTGCCCCGGCCTACTGCGAGGATTCGGATCTTGCCTTCGCGGTGCGGAAAGCGGGATACCGGGTAGTGTACCAGCCTCTGTCCAAGGTGATTCATTTTGAAGGCGTGTCCAACGGCACCGACGTGACAGGAACCGGGCTTAAGCGGTATCAGGTGGTGAACAACGAAAAGCTTAAGGAAAAATGGGCAACAGAGTTTGCCAGGCAGTGTGTCAACAACGGAAATCCCGACCCCTTCCGGGCCCGTGAGCGGAGCATGGAAAAGCCCATTATCCTGGTGGTGGACCACTATGTGCCCACCTATGACAAGGACGCGGGCTCCAAGACCACCTACCAGTACCTGAAAATGTTTATAAAGATGGGCTATGTTGTGAAATTCCTTGGTGACAATTTCCTCCACGAGGAACCGTACTCCACAGAGCTGATGCAGATGGGCATTGAGATCCTCTACGGCCAGGAATATGAGTCAGGTATCTGGGACTGGCTTAAGAAACACGGCGATGATATCCAGTTTGCCTACTTGAACCGTCCCCATATCGCTTCCAGATACGTTGATTTTATAAAAGAAAATACCAATATCAAGATTATTTACTATGGCCATGACCTGCACTTCCTGAGGGAGAGCCGGGAGTTTGAGCTGACCAGGGATCCGGAGAAGAGGAAAGCGGTCTCTTACTGGCGCTCCATAGAGTTGGCACTGATGTACAAGGCAGCGGTGTCCTACTATCCCTCCTACGTGGAGCGGGAGGCCATCAAGGCCCTGGACAGCCAGATCAATGTGAAAGACATTGTGGCCTATGTGTATGAGAAATTCCGGCAGGACATTCCCCAGGACTTCGCAAAGAGGGAAGGAATCCTGTTTGTAGGAGGATTCGCCCATCCGCCCAACGGGGACGCGGTGCTGTGGTTTGTCAGGGAGGTTTACCCCCTTGTCCGCCGACTGATGGAGGAGGCGGGAAAGGAGCCGCCGGAGTTCTTCGTGGTAGGCTCCCATGTGACAGAAGAGATCAAGGCCTTAGAGCAGCCGGGCAACGGGGTAATCATCAAAGGTTTTGTCACCGAGGAGGAGCTGGCCCGCTTGTACGATACCACCCGGATCGTGGCGGTTCCCCTGCGGTACGGCGCGGGAGTCAAGGGCAAGGTGGTGGAGGCTCTGTACAACGGAGCCGCCATCGTCACTACATCTATCGGAGCCGAGGGTATTACAGCTGCCAGAGAGGTAATGGCGGTGGAGGATGAGCCGGAGGCATTTGCCAGGGAGCTGGCAAGGCTTTATGGCCAGCCGGAGGAGTGCCGGATGATGAGTGAAAAGACTCAGGATTATGTAAAGAACCACTACAGCGTGGAAGCGGCCTGGAGTGTGGTGGGGGAGGATTTCCTCGTTTAATGAGGTCAAAAGTCATGGGTAAAATGGCAGGTGAGGTGGTTAGATGGCTGAACTTTTGGACTTGAAGGGCAGACAGACAAGGGGAATTCTTGGAGGCCTGGTGAAGAAGGGGATTCTTGAAAAAGTTGGGAACGCAAGAAATACAAGTTACCAGGCAGGCGGGAGTTTTCCATGTGAGAAGTAACGCATGGTATAAAAACGGAGCGTATGCCTTACAGTGCGAAATGACTCAGCTTCGAAGGAGCATGCGCTATGGTATGCCCTCGGATATAGTTTTCGGACAGGCTCGAAAGTTGATCTTTCTCTTTCGAGCTTTTGATGTACACGGGGCGGAGAGGAATATGGCCGTTTGCACGGCCCCGCCCCGGCTCGATTTGTTTAAAAGAGCCACAAGGTACACTGTATGAGTTCTTTACACAATTGCGTAGATTTCCTGCTTCCATGCCTTAATTGTCTCAACTGGCAGTTCTAAAACCTCTGCTATCGCCTCAGGTGAATCCCCTCTTTTTAACATATTTCTGGCTGTCTTTCTGTCTGCCTCCTGTTTTCCTTCCTGTCTTCCTTCATCCATCAACATCTTACCAACTTGTGTCATTCCAATTACCTCCTTGATATATTGCCTTGTTTCATCGGTGATCACCTTGTCCGTAAAGCTTAGGATCCCAGCCAAGGCAAAACTTTCCGCGGATTCTGATTTCCAAACAATTTGGAAACAATATCCTTATTCTGATATGCCACAGCGGTATCGGTATCTT
>Ga0137310_100927_pt1 | contig 19342 bp, 10 predicted proteins | sample NAcewiD2O_June_2_FD_97183 | JGI IMG/M metagenome (GOLD analysis project Ga0137310, IMG submission 97183) | Mouse cecal microbial communities from Vienna, Austria - N-Acetylglucosamine amended D2O_June | ecosystem: Host-associated > Mammals > Digestive system > Large intestine > Cecum | place...
TGGTGCGTTGTTTCGAGGATTCCAACGTGATTCACGTAGATGGGTCCGTTGACCCTCTAAGAGATATTGAGACAATTAACCTGGAGCTGATCTTCTCGGATATCGAGATCTTGGAGCGCCGCGTCGCCAAGACCTCTAAAAGCGCTTTCAATGACAAGTCCCTGGCCAAAGAGGTTGAGATCTTAAAAGCGCTGAAAGCTCATCTGGAGGAGGGACTGCTGGCCAGCAGCTTTTCCTGTGAGGATGAGGATCAGCAGGCCTTTGTGGCATCCTTAAACCTTCTCACCTGGAAGCCGGTGATCTTTGCCGCTAATGTAGGGGAAGATGACCTTCCCGACGACGGCGCTTCCAACAGCTATGTGGCCTCTGTCAGAAGCTTTGCCGCTGACACGGGTTCTCAGGTGTTCGTTATCTGCGCCCAGATCGAGCAGGAGATCGCTGAGCTGGACGATGAGGAGAAAGCCATGTTCTTAGAAGATCTTGGACTAAAAGAATCGGGCCTGGAGAAGCTTATCGCTGCCAGCTACAGCCTTCTGGGACTTCTCAGCTTTCTCACCTCCGGCGAGGATGAGACCAGGGCCTGGACCATCAAGGTAGGTACCAAGGCCCCCCAGGCGGCAGGCAAGATCCACTCGGACTTTGAGAGAGGCTTTATCCGCGCGGAGGTGGTGAACTATCAGGATCTTTTGGACTGCGGTGCCTATTCTGCCGCCAGGGATAAGGGACTTATCCGGCTTGAGGGAAAAGACTATGTGGTTCAGGACGGGGATGTGATCCTGTTCCGCTTTAATGTGTAGTAATCTTACAGGCAGACCTCAACGGATTTCTCCAGGGTCAGGGAATAGATGACGCGCTTCTTCACCGGCTTTTTCCTGATCTGCTCCAGAGCGCGGCCATAGTAGTCAAGCTGGGCCTTGTAACGTTTTATCAGGATTTCCTCCTGGCCTTCCGGGATATGGTCGGTTTTATAGTCGATGAGGAGGATCCCGTCGTCGTCGTCAATCCAGGCATCGATGATACCCTGTATCAGCACCAGCTCTTTGGAATCTCCCATGCCCATGTCCGCTGCCGGAATTCCCATGACAAACTGCTGCTCTCTGTGAAGCCTGTTTTCCTTCTGGGCCCTGGCCATCTGCCGGCCCAGAGAGGTCTTTAAAAATCTCCACAGCTTTTTAGGGCTGACCAGTTTTCTGGCCTCTTCTGGAATACTTCCCTCTTTTACGGCCTCCAAAAGCCAGAGGTCCACATCCTTCTCCTCTTTCATGGCTCCCAGATCCAGAAGCTCCAGCACCCTGTGGTAGGCGCTTCCCCTGACAGCTCCTCCGGGCCGACGTCTTTCCCCCTCCTCCCCTGTCTCTTTCAGGAAATCCGGGATCGCGGGCTGGAACAGGCTGTTTTTATCATCAATATCCTGGCCCTGCTTCTTCAGCTGGGAAACAGACATTTTTGTGTGCAGGTCAATATCCGCCCTGTAAGGGTACTCATAGGAAAGGCGCTGTGCCAGACGCTTCCCGGCCTCCTCATGGAATGTCTTTGAAAGATCCGCGGTTTTCAGCTCTTCCTCTGATATGGTCTTTTGGAGCTTTTGCTCAACCGCCTCCCCCACCAGCTCCTCCACGGACATCTTCTCCACATGAAAAAGAGGACTTTCCTCTGGCACCGCCATGAGCATCCAGTCTAAGTAAGAACCAGCTGTCAGAAGGATAGTGTAAGGAATCTGCCGGGAATCCCATGTCTTTTGCCGCCATTTTTCCATCTTTTTCTCCAGATAGCGGTCCGTACAGGTCATGATCAGCTTTTCCTTTGCCCTGGTCATGGCCACGTACAGAACCCGCAGCTCCTCCCCCAGATTGTCTCCATCCATCTTCCGCTTCAGCACATTTTTCTTAAGGGTAGGGGTCTTGACCCGGGTTTCCACATCCAGATAATCGGCAGCGATCCCCAGATCCGAATCGATCAAAAGCTTTCCCCTGACATCCTGTTTGTTAAACAATTTCCCCAGACCAGCCAGAAATACCACGGGAAATTCAAGTCCTTTGCTCTTGTGGATGCTCATGACCCGAACCATGTCCTGGGCTTTTCCCGATCCGGTGGCTTCCCCGAAATCCGTGTCATATTTCTTCAGTTTTTCGATGTACCTTATAAAATGGAACAGGCCCTTGTAACTGGTCTTTTCGTAAGCCCAGGCTTTCTCAATAAGCATGTCCAGATTGGCTTTCCTGGCCTCCCCGGCAGGCATGGCTGACACATAGGCGTAATATCCGGTTTTCAGATACATCCGGTGGATCAGCTCATGTATGGGCACATAGGCTGCCTCCCGCCTCAGCTCCTTGAGCATCGCGGAAAACCTCTTGATTTTTCTTAAGATAGATTCTCTTAGAGCTTCCGGCACACCGGCCCTGGCCGCGGCTGTTTCCCAGGACTCTGTCCTGGTCAGAGGAGCTTCCTCCTGCCCTGACAGCACCAGCTTTAGGGCCCCGTAGATCCCCCTGTCCTGACCCTTTACCGGACAGCGCTTCGCTGCCGCCGCCATAAAGGCCAGCTCCTCCTCGCTCATGCCTGTTATGGGAGACTTGAGCACAGCCGCAAGGGGAATGTCCTGCATGGGATTATCGATAACGGCCAGCATGGCCAGGATCGTCTCCACCTCAATGGTGTTAAAGTATCCGGTTCCGGTCTCGGCAAAGGCCGGGATGCCCTCCTGGGTCAGAACATTCAGGAAAGAGTCCGTCCACCCCGTAAGGCTGCGGAGAAGGATGACAATGTCGCTGTACCGGGCAACACGGTAACTCTCCTTTTCCTTGTCCCACACCCACAGCCCTTCCTCCGGGTCCGTTATCTGACGGATTCTTCTGGCAATAAGCCTGGCCTCTATCTCCCTGCTGGTGTACTCCTCCAGCTCCTCATCCGCCGGCCCCATAACCTTGGTTCCTGTGTCAACCATCAAAAGCTCTGTTGGAGTTCCCGCTTTTTTTTCCGTGTCCTGAAACACCGCTCCCGGGTGGAGAGCCGTATTTTGGGTGTACTGAATATTGCCCAGATTCTTTGTCATAATCTGGAAGAAAACCTCATTGATACTCTCAAGCACAGAGGCCCTGCTCCTGAAATTCTGCCGCAGCTCAATCTTTTTCCCTCTCTCCCCGGTCTCCTGGTCCCCGGGAGTTTGGGATTCCTCCCCGTAAGTCTCATAGCTCTCATATTTTTTCATAAAAAGCTCTGGCCTGGCCAGGCGGAATTTGTAGATGCTCTGCTTCACATCTCCCACCATGAAGACATTGGGACGTCCAAACCGCTCTGCCGACAGGGCTTTGATCAGGGTTTCCTGGACATCATTGCTGTCCTGGTATTCATCCACCAGGATCTCTACGTATCTCTGGCTGAGCTCGTCCGCGGCGGCGGTGTACTCCAGGCTTCCGTTTTCCTTCTTGATCAGCACCTTAAGGGCCTGGTGTTCCAGGTCGTTAAAATCCACAATGTTTTTCTCTTTTTTGCTTTCCTGATACCGCCGGTCAAACTCCCCCGCCAGCTCAAGGAGCTTAAGAGCCACTGCCCGTCCGCCCAGAAGACAGGCAGAGGCTTCCTCTATGGTCTGCTGTCCGTAAAGCCCTCTTAAATCTCCCAGAGCCTTCTTCACCTGGTTCCGGCAGGCAGAGGCGTACTCTTTCTTCGCGGGGTCAAGGTCCTTTCCCCTGGCAGCGGCGATTCTTCCAAAGGAGACGGCCCCAAGCTCCCGGTTCAGGGAGGCGTAGTCTTTGGCGCTTTTTATTCTTCGAAGCATTTCCAGCTCTGTCTGAAGTGTGGGGATATATTTTTCCGGACCGCCTTCCTGACCGCACACCTCTATGGCCCCTTCCAGCTGGTCTTCCAGCTCCTCAAGGCAAAGCCTCACGTCTTCAAGAAGGTACCGGATCCAGGCGGAGCCTTCCAGCTTCCCTTCTTCCAGCTCCTCAAGCTCCCTTTCGCATCGGTTCAGCCACTCCTGGGGGAAGGGATTGCTCTGGGAAAATGTGTACACCCGCAGGATATAATCGTCAATACCGCTGTCGGATTTGCCCGAAGCGTAGGTCTCCACAAACTCCTGGAACACCTTATCTCCGGATTCATAGTACTCCTCCAGCAGCTGGTCCATCACGTCAGCCTTGAGAAGCATCAGTTCCCCTTCGTCCCCTATGCGGAACCCGGGGTCCATGTCCAGCAGGTTAAAGTGATCCCTTATAAGGCTTAAGCAGAAGCTGTCAATGGTGGTGATCTGGGCCCTGTGGACCAGAGCCGCCTGAATCTGCAGGTGAGCCCTTCCAGGCTCCTCTTCCAGCTTCCTCTCAATGGCCTGGGAGATCCTCTCCCGCATTTCGGCCGCGGCCGCGTTGGTGAAGGTCATCACCAGCAGGTGGTCAATATCCACCGGGTGTTCCTCGTCGCAGATCAGATTGATGATCCTCTCCACCAGCACCGCCGTCTTCCCGCTTCCCGCGGCAGCGGATACCAGAAGATTGGATCCCCTGGCATCAATTACCTCCTTCTGTCTCGGAGTCCACTTCATCTTCATCCCCTCCTTCCATGATCTGCTCCCACACCTGGGCCGGCTTCAGGGCCGGAAAACGGCGGAACCGGTACCCGGACACCTTTAGGTCAAACCCGCACACGCCGTGGTAGGGACAGTAATCGCAAGCGGTCTTGTTTCCCTGTTTGTAGGGCGCTGCCTGGGTTTTCCCGTCCAGAATGTCCCGCCCGTCTTCCCGGACTTTCTCCCTCACATACAGCTTCAGGGCCTCGAAATGCCTGCCGCTGGCCACTGAGGAATAGTGCTCCTGAAGCATCCCGTCTTTCACGGCCACAGGGATCACGTCGGATCTGGACCGGATCTCCCTGTCCATGTGTCCGATGACCTCTAAGTCGCTGTTGACCAGTCCGTTCATCTTAAGCTCCTCCAGAATGAGCCTCTGGATCTCGTCGGGATCCTGTGGATCCTCCGCGTCTTTGGCGTCCACCACGGGGTCCTTGATGTTATAGTAAAAGATCCCCGCGGGCACCACCTCCTTGTCCGGAAAACGGCGTTTCTCCAGCTCTGTCACCGCATCCATGTAGACCACCAGCTGGAGCTGAAACCCATAGTAGATGGCCGCCAGGTCAAAGCGTGTGGAGCCGGATTTGTAGTCAATGATCTTCACATACACATGGTCTTCATCCTGACACAAGTCCAGGCGGTCGATCCTCCCCCTAAGGTGCAGCTCCTCCTCGCCGGACAGCTGGATCCTCATGGCCTCTAAGTTGTCCACGGCGGAAAAGGATACCTCGAACCCTGCTGGGACAAAATCTCCTTTTTTCAGCTGTTCCCCTAGAGCCCACATGGTCCGGTCCGTCATCCGCTCAACGCGGCCCGCCAGGTACTGGTTCCTGGCGCTGCTTTTTAAGATGGTGTTGCCGTACTCCTGGGTCACCCTGGCCACGCAGGAGCTGACCAGGCTCTTTCTCTCCTCCTCCGTGATGGCGGTCAGATCCCTTCCCTGGCTTTTCAGCTCCTGAAAGCACAGATCAATGGAGCTGTGGAAAAGATTTCCCATGTCCACAGCACCGATCTGGTACTGCTGGCGCTCCATCAGCTCCAGACCATAGCTTAGAAAATGGGCGTAAGCGCAGGAGGCGTACTGTTCCAGCCGGGTGACGCTGCCCTGGATGATCTTCCCGTACAGAGCCCTTGCCGCCGCCTTTCCGATGCCTTTTGCCTCATAGGAGTAAAAGGCCGCTGATCTCAACCTCTCCACCTGGTCTTTGTAGTCAGCCTGCCCGGCAAAATACCGGTACAGCTCCCAAAACTCCGGATCTTCCCGCCTGTTCTCATAGTCCCTCAGCCCTTCTATAAGGCGGTCTAAACCTTCCGCCGGGGAGCTGATCTGCCCTTCCAGGTCCCGGGCCTCTCTCACCTTTATGTGGGGAAACATCCGCTTCAGCTCTCCGATAAGGGGAGAAGGCCTCTGGGCCTTGCCTGCCTGGGAGAAAGCTGACCAGGACAGAATCAGGCGGCATGAGGGCTTGGTCATCATCAGGTATAAATAAAATCTTTGCTGAAAGCTGTCCTCCCTGGCAGTGGGCGCCAGCTCGATGGACATCTCTTTCAGGAATTCCCGGTCCGTGTCCGTCAGGATGCCTCCCCTCTCCTTTCTGGCGGGGACGATGCCCTCATTGACTCCCACAAAAAACAGCACCTTGATCTGATCCAGACGGGTCCTGGTAATATCGCCCACCACCACCCTGTCCACTGTGGCCGGGATGACTCCCACGGTGATCTCCCCAAACCCCGCGTCCAATATCTGAGCATACTCTCTCAGGCTCATCTTCTCCTCTCCTAAAAGGTGGACAAGGCGGTCGAACATCTGGATCACCAATTCGTACACCTGCTCGTACTCTTTTGCCAGACTGTACTCTCCTATGCTCTCAAAGTATTCCCTGTACTCCTCAAGCTGCCGCTGAACCTGGCACTCCTCCAGACAGGAGACCACGGCGGCGGTCATGGTCCGGACCGTCTTTTCGCTGTCAGCCATGGCGGCCTTAAGGCCCTCCAGCCTGGAAAGGATCTCCTGGCGAAACTGGTTGAGCTCATCTAAATCAAGGTTCTTTCCACCCCGGTATGTATATTCCCAAGTCTGACTCCACCGCTTATATCCCCGTATACCCAGCGCCACAACATAGTTTTCCAGACGGTCGATCTTCTCCTGCTCAGAGGACACCAGTCCTGTCTTTAGAAAGCGGAATATGCTTTCATAGTCAAAACCTTTCTGGACCGTCTCCAGGGCAGCCCGGATAAATTCCACCATGATATTTTCCAGGATGCTCTTTTTATTGTCCATAAAATAAGGGATTTCTTCCCTCTGAAAGCAGTTGATGATCTCATAGCCATACCCGGACAGATCCCCTGTGATCACCGCGATCTCCCTGTAGCGGATGCCCTCATCCTGCACCAGACTGTGGATGCTACAGGCCACCGCGTCGATCTCCTGTCCGGGGTTGGAGGCCTGAAACAGCTGGGTCTCCTCCGGTTCCCCTTCATATCTGGCCTGGGTGAACCGGTACAGGTTCTGCTCTATAAAACCGATGGAGGGGCTGTGGGAAAACCGTCCGCCATGGCTTTTTCCAAAATCCAGCACCACATCCTTGTCCCTGGCCACGGACTTTCCGGCTGCCAGCTTTTCCAGCCGGTACACCAGCTGCTTGCTCATGTGGAACAGATCCTGGATTCGCCCAGGGTCGTAGGGGTCTGCCTCCGGCCCCGCGGTGACCGTGACCACTACTTTTTTGGCATGGACCATGAGAAGCTCCAGAAGGCGGTACTGGACCGGGGTGAACCCGGTGTACCCGTCCAGAGTCACCACGCTGTTTTTTATAAGGCGGGAGTCCGGCAGCACTCTGCACAGCACATCTAAGATCTCCTCCGCGGTGATGTAGCGTCTGGAGATCTCCTCCTGAAATGCCTGGCAGATCACCAGCAGATCCTTTAGTTTTTCTCTGAGGAGAGGGCTTTTTGCCTCCTCGAAAGCCCCCTTCAGACTGTCAGGCCCCACCCCGTACTGGTAAAGCTCCGACAGCATGGATTTCAGCTGGTTGATAAATCCGGTCTGATTCAGATGTCCGGAAAAGACTCCTAAATTTTTTCGCTGTTCTGAGGCCACCTTTCTCAGCACCATGGATTTCCCCATATCGTCCAATACTTCCAGGTGCTCCACTGCCAGCTCCTCAAAGACCCTGTAGGCCAGGCGCTGAAAACTGACAATATCAATATTCATGGTCCCGTGATCCGGGTGGAGCGCGACGATCTCCTTCTGGGTCTGCATGGTAAACTGCTCCGGGACAATGGCAATGTACTGAATATCCGGCTCCTCCAAAGACACGCGGATCAAATTCTCGTAAAGGTATCTGGTCTTTCCGGCACCAGAACTTCCTATTATAAGCTGCAGGGACATCTGTTCACCTCCTCATTGTGGGAATCAATACTCTCTTTTGAAATTGGGGAATAAATCTTATGACGCGGTAATAAATTGTAACAAATCAAACCTGGAGGTCCTATTATGAGCTCCAAAACAAAAATCGTGGTTCTGAGGATGAAAGAGCTGATCTACACGGCTGTTTTTCTTGGACTAGCGGTTGTCCTGATCACCTTGTTCCTGATCATGTTCCGCCCCAGGCCGGAATCAGCTCCCCCTTCCCAGTCCGCCGCCTACATACCCGGAGTCTACACCTCCTCCATGACTTTAGGAGGACAGAACTTAAATGTGGAAGTCACTGTGGACGCTGACCAGATCCAGTCCGTGTCCTTCGTCTCTCTCGACGAAGCCGTGACCACCATGTACCCTCTGATGCAGCCGGTGATGGATGACCTGTCTGCCCAGATCGTGCAAAACCAGTCCACGGAAAACCTGTCCTATGCCCTGGAGACCCGTTATACTTCCCAGTCGCTGATCGACGCGATTGACAGGGCTCTGGGAAAAGCAAAAGTAAGAAATTAGTCAGTTGTTTTTCCTCTGGACCTGTGATATAGTAGGGAATCGTACCAACTAGAAATCGGTCTTGTCATGGAGGTAAGAAAGGGTCTATGAGACAGAAGATAACAAATCAGATTACAGAAGGAGTCATCTGGCAGCAGCTGCTGCTGTTTTTCTTTCCGATCTTGTTCGGAACATTTTTTCAGCAATTATACAACACTGTGGATGCCATCGTTGTGGGGCGGTTTGTGGGAAAGGAAGCCCTGGCTGCCGTGGGAGGGCCTACCGGGACTTTGATCAATCTGCTGGTAGGCTTTTTCGTGGGCCTCTCCTCCGGAGCCACGGTCATCATCTCCCAGTTTTACGGGGCCGGGCGCGGGGACAAGGTCTGTTACGCGGTCCACACTTCAGCAGCCTTCTCCCTGCTGTGCGGGGCAGGGATCATGACTGTTGGGATCTTTGGCGCGCCTTACGCCTTAACCGCCATGGGAACGCCGGATGATATCCTTTCGTACGCGATTCTCTACATGAGGATCTATTTCCTTGGAACCATCCCAAACCTGATCTATAACATGGGGTCCGGGATCCTGAGGGCGGCCGGAGACTCTAAGCGGCCCCTTCTGTTTCTCATAACCGGATGTGTCACCAACATTGTGCTGGATGTGGTCCTTGTGGTCATCCTTGACTTAGGTGTGGCCGGAGCCGCGGCAGCCACTATCCTATCCCAAACTGCCAGCGCCATCTTCGTCCTGGTGGTTCTCACAAGAACCCGGGAGATGTATCAGCTGGTATTCTCTAAGCTTCGGCTGGACCGCCGGATGCTTAAGCGGATCATCCGAATTGGGCTGCCCGCCGGACTGCAGTCCGTGATGTATTCCCTGTCCAATGTGATCATCCAGTCCAGCGTCAACAGCCTGGGCACGGACACCATAGCGGCGTGGACCGCTTACGGCAAAATCGACTGCGTCTTCTGGATGATTGTCAACGCTTTCGGCATATCGGTCACCACCTTTGTGGGGCAGAATTACGGAGCCGGAAAGATGGACCGGGTGAAAAAAGGCATCCGGCAGTGCCTGGCCATGACCGTGGTTTCCTCTGTGGCCCTGTCGTTCTTCCTGTATGAATTTGGATTTTATATATTTGAGATCTTCACCACAGACGGGGCTGTATTGGAGAAAGGCATGGAGATCCTCCGGTTCCTGGTTCCATCCTTTGTCACCTATGTGACCGTGGAGATCTATTCCGGCGCGCTGAGGGGGATCGGGGATTCCTGGCTTCCCATGGTCCTCACCATGGTGGGGATCTGCGGCCTCCGGGTCCTGTGGATCGTGGCGGCAGTCCCCTTGAGAAGAACCATTACCACGGTGGTGTTCAGCTACCCCTTAACCTGGTCCGTGACCACGGTCCTGTTCATCATCTATTTTCACTGGTTCAGCAGGCTTGGGAAAAAGGGGCCGTGCCAGAAAGCCTAGTCTAAGGGATAGTACACAAGCTGGATTCCTGACGTCACCGCCAGCGCGAGAGCTTCCCTATTCTCTGCCGCCGCTTCCGGTATCTGATAGACCAGCTGTCCCTGAACTGACTCTCCCGGCTCCAGGCTCTTGCTGTTTAAGCAGTCAGAGTCCGTCAGCACATCCATGTTGGTGTAGATTTCCTCTGTATCCCTGTCCATAAGCTGGACATAAGTGGCCTTGGGGTCCGTGGAGAAGCTGGACATAAAGGTGGCGGAGCCAAAGCCCCGGTTGGTTATGGTAAAGGAACATCTTACCAGAAGACAGCCGTCATCCGCGTCATAGCGGTACATACCCTTGTCGTAGCTGGGCACGATCTCCGCCCCGTGGTAGACTACTTCCCAGTCTCCAACCACCACGCTTTCGTCTTTCGCGAGATCCCCTCTCCCCGCGGTGTCATCCACAAGAGACACGTAGGACATGGGATCGTTTAGGTTGTGGTAAATATAGTACAAAACATCCGCGCCAGTGATCTCCTGGTACCGATTGTCCTGATCGCTGTAGCTGGCAAAGATTTGCTCCGGCGGCAGCTCTGTCACAGTGCCCAGGTGCCTTAAAAAGTTTCCGGTGGAGGCCTCATACAGATCCACGGAGGTGTTTGAGTAGACCATCCCGATATCCGTATCCTTGCCGCCCATGGTCTGATAGACCCCGGCCTCTTCCATATTTGGTGTCAGCACCAGATAGTAGTCCGCCTCTGTTGCCGCGGCTGGAAGCTCCTCTGCCGGAAGCTCCATCATAAAGTCCCCCAGCACCTGAAGAGGCGTGGCGGAACCCGGAAACTCCTCTGCCTGAAGGTTCCGGTAAAAGGCGATCACTTTCTTGTTCTCAATGTCAATGGTCTCCGGAAGGCTTTCTCCCGGCTCTTTTAAGGCCAGTTCCTCGTCAACGGTCACTGCCATGTGGGTCTTATAGACATCTTTTCCCAGAATATCAGAAGCCTCTTTCAGGGAATCCTGTGATGTTATATCAGGGATAATGGTATCCTTTGCGTAAGCTATGTATTTTAACGCCTCCTCCACCGTGTCTGTCTTCAGACGGTAGGGATCACTGTAGTTGTAGATATAGACATCCGTCCAGTCAGAGGATAACCAACCCTCATAGTATCCGCCCTTTTTCAGCTCCTCTCCAATCTCCACAGCCTTTACCGGGTTTGTCCGGATCCACTGATCCACCACATCCTCCAGCTTGCTTCCATAGCCCTTGTCATCCGGAACATTGTTTAAAAGACTCACAAGGGTCTCCCCCGTCAAATCGTCAGCGGCGGACAATAGGGGCCAGAAGCAGTCATAAGGGGAAAATGCCTCTCCCAGAGAGTTCCAGAACTCCTCCCCCTGGGTGTTGACCGCGTCTAAAAACCTCTCCGCGTAATCCGATGTCTCCGGATAATCAAACTCAAACATCCCGTTCTTCCATGAGGTATCCTCTTCCTGGGCGGAGTCTTTTTCATACTCTAAAGAACACATGAGCACAATGGCCTTAAACTTCTGGCTCATGGTGCTGTCAGGGGACTCGGCCTCCTGCTTTAAGGCAGCCATGTCCATCTCATCCTTGTGCTCTTTTACATATGTCTCCAGGCTCGAGGCCTTCGCGGCCTCTCTCCAGCAGGTATCCGCCACCGTGGCCCGTCCCAGCCCCTGACACGCGGACAGCATCACTGCCGCGAAACCAATAACTCCCGCGATCTCACGCTTTTTCATAAAATATCCTCTCCTTTTTTTCCAGACTCCTGTTTTATCTTGGAGTACTTAATTTTTCTGGCCTTTATTCCGTATAAGTGCCTGACGCCTTCACCAGCTTGGGTCGGTATCCATCTTCGTTCAGAGCCCTGACGATGGCGCTCTTGTGCTCAGTGCCGAAGGCTTCAATGGTGATCCGAAGCTCCACCGCGGCGTTCCGGTTGGTGCTGATAAATTGGTTGTGCTCCAGCTTGATGACATTGCCTTTCTGCTCTGCCAGAAGGGCTGAGACCTTTGCCAGCTCACCCGGCTTGTCGGGAAGCAGCACCGACACAGTAAATACCCGGTCTCTCTGAACCAGCCCGTGCTGTACTACAGAGGCCATGGTGATCACATCCATGTTGCCGCCGCTGAGTACGGAGACGATCTTTTTTTTCTGAACATTGAGATGCTTTAAAGCGGCCACGGTCAGAAGGCCGGAATTCTCCACGATCATCTTGTGGTTCTCCACCATGTCCAGGAAGGTGACGATCAGTTCGCTGTCCTCCACCGTGATGATGTCGTCCACATTTTCCTGGATGTAGGGGAAGATCAGGTCGCCGGGGCATCTTACCGCTGTGCCGTCGGCAATGGTTTCCGCGCTCTTGAGAGATGTTACATGGCCTGCCTTTAAAGATTCCTGCATACAGTTGGCAGCTGCCGGCTCCACGCCGATGACTTTGATCTTAGGGTTTAAAAGCTTTGCCAAAGTGGAGATCCCGGCACACAGCCCGCCTCCGCCTACGGGAACCAGGATATAGTCCACTGTAGGCAGCTCCTTGATGATCTCCATGGCAATGGTACCCTGTCCCGTGGCCACCGCCAGGTCATTGAAGGGATGGACAAAGGTCATCTTCTTCTCCTCGCCCATCTTATAGGCGAACGCGCAGCACTCGTCAAAGTCATTGCCCTCCAAAATCACCTCTGCCCCGTAATTCCTGGTGCGGTTCACCTTGATGAGGGGGGTGGTGGTGGGCATCACCACCGTGGCCCGGATCCCTGCCAGCTTCGCGGCATAGGCCACTCCCTGGGCATGGTTTCCGGCGGAAGCCGTGATCAGGCCGTGCCGCTTCTCTTCCTCTGACAGGGTGCTGATCTTGTAGTAAGCGCCTCTGATCTTGTAGGCCCCTGTGTACTGCATGTTCTCAGGCTTGAAGTACACCTTGTTGCCTGTCTGTTCCGAGAAATACTCGCTGTACACCAGCTTGGTCTCCTGGGTCACCTGGCTTACTGTCTCGGAAGCTTCTTCAAAACTTTCCAATGTCATCATGTCTGGTCCTCTCCTTTTTCCTTTATGTCGAATAACGCGCGGATGAACTCCTCGGCATTGAATTTCTGCAGGTCATCAATCTGCTCTCCTATGCCGATATATTTTACCGGAAGCCCCAGCTCGGACTGGATGGCCACGGCGATCCCTCCTTTCGCGGTGCCGTCCAGCTTTGTCAGGATGATCCCGGTGATGTCGGCCACCTCCATAAACTGTCTGGCCTGGGAAAGGGCATTCTGCCCCGTGGTGCCGTCAAGGACCACCAGGGTCTCCCGGTAAGCCTCCGGGTATTCCTTGTCAATGATCCGGTTGATCTTTTTCAGCTCCTCCATCAGGTTCTTCTTGTTGTGGAGCCTTCCCGCGGTATCGCAGATGAGCACATCGGCGTTTCGGGATTTCGCTGCGGCGATGGCGTCAAAGATCACTGCCGCGGGGTCGGAGCCCTCCTGCTGGGCGATGATCTCCACCCCCGCCCTGTGGGCCCACTCCGTCAGCTGCTCAATGGCTGCCGCCCGGAAGGTGTCCGCTGCCGCCATGATCACCTTTTTGCCGCTGTCCTTGAGCTGTCCCGCCAGCTTGCCCACAGAGGTGGTCTTTCCAACTCCGTTGACGCCGATGACAAGGATGACGGATTTTTTATTTTCAAACTCATAGGCGTTTTCTCCCAGATCCATCTGCTGCTTCATGGTCTCCATGAGCAGGGATTTGCACTCAGAAGGTTCTTTGATGTGCTGCTCTTTCACCTTTTCCTTTAAGTTCTCCACAATGGACATGGTGGTCTGGATTCCCAGATCCCCCATGATCAAAGTCTCCTCGATCTCCTCATAGAAATCATCGTCAATGGCGGAAAAACCGCTGAAAATGGAATCCATGCCGGATATGATATTATTTCTGGTTTTGGCAAGTCCCTCCACCAGTTTGCTGAAAAAACCTTTTTTTCCTTCTGCCATAGCTTCCCTCCTACTTGTCAAGACTGTCCTCAATCAGATTTACAGAAACCAGGGTGGACACCCCCTTCTCCTGCATGGTGATGCCGTAAAGACGGTCAGCGCTTACCATGGTTCCTCTTCTGTGGGTAATGACGATAAACTGGGTATTGCGGGTCAGTTTGTGGAGATAGCCGGCAAACCGGTCCACGTTGGAATCATCCAGGGCAGCCTCGATCTCGTCTAAGAGACAGAACGGGGATGGCTTTAAATTCTGGATAGCGAACAGAAGGGCAATGGCGGTAAGCGCCTTCTCGCCGCCGGAAAGCTGCATCATATTCTGCAGCTTTTTTCCAGGAGGCTGAGAGATGATCTGAATCCCTGCCTCTAGAATATCTTCCCCTTCCACCAGCTCTAAGGTTCCGTGTCCTCCGCCGAACAATTCCTTAAACACCTGGTCGAATTCCTGGCGGATCTCTTTGAATTTCTCTTCAAACTGACGTCTCATGCCCGCGTCCAGCTCCTCAATGATCCCCAGAAGCGTCTTTTCCGCCTCCACCAGGTCCTGGTGCTGCCCGTTCATAAACTCATACCGCTCGGAAATCTCCTTATAATCCTCAATAGCATTGACATTGACGCTTCCCAGGGCCTTGATGGCGCTTTTTAACTCCTCCGCCCGCCTCCTCATATCAGGAAGGGAGGTCCACTGAGGGTTTCTTAGAGCCTGGGCTGTGGTGAAGGTCAGCTCATACTCGCTCCACATGTAATCCACATGGTGTTCCAGCCGCTCCTCCAGCCGCTCCTTCTGGCTTTGGAGGCGGAAAAGTTCTTTGTCCAGGCGGCCCTGACGGGCTGACAGCTCCTCCCGCCTGTCAAACAGCTGTTTTTGCTGTCTGGACTTTTCCTCCTTTACAGCGGAATTCTCCGCCGCCGCCTGTTCCCCCAGCAGGGCCTCCCGCTCGGCGGAGGAAATCTGTGTTTTTAATTCTTCGATCTGCTGGTTCTTTCCCGCGATGGCCTGATCGCTCGCGTCGGTGCTGCCCGCGAGGTTATCAAGCTCTTCCCGCAGTTTTGCCATCTCGGCCTTGACACGTCTTATGTTCTCCTGGAGAAACAGGTGCTTCTGTCCCAGGTTGGCATTCTCCATCTGAACGGCAGACAGGTCCTTTGCCAGCTGTTCCCGTTCTTCCCTGGCCCTCTCAAGCTCAGAGGCAAGCTTCTCCACCTCCTGGCTTTTCTGGTCATTTTGATTCTCTAATTCTGAAACACTTTTCTCCAGCTCCTTCTGGCTCCTCTGAAGCTCCTGGATCTGCTCTTCCAGGTGATGGTTCTCCAGAACCATATCCCGGGAGGACTCCTGTATCTCCAGGATCTTTTCGTCTAACTGGGACAGATTCATCTGGATGGTATTCCTGGAAAGGTACGCCTCCTGACGCCGCTGCTTGAACTGCTCCAGTTCTTCTCTCTGCTGCCTCAGCTGCTCCTCATCCATGGCCAGCTCCCCCTGGATCTGTTCCACTGCCCTGACGGCTTTCTGACACAGACTCTCCAGCTCCTCGATCTCCCTGCGTCTTCCCAGGAGATTGCTGGTATTTTTAAACGCGCCTCCGGTCATGGAGCCTCCGGCGCTGAACAGCTCTCCATCCAGGGTGACGATCCGCAGCGTATGCTGATATTTTCTGGACAGGGCTATGGCGTGGTCGATGTGGTCCGCCACCACCACCCTCCCCAGAAGATAATGGACCACCCCCTGGTACTGGCTGTCTGCCTGGACCAGGTGGCTTGCCAGCCCTAAAACCCCCGGCTCCCCCAGAACCCGTTCCTGAATGGAAGCCCCCTTCCGCTCCCCGCTGCCCACACTGGTCAGGGGGAGGAAGGTGGCTCTTCCGAATTTATTCTTTTTCAGATACTCGATCAGCTGCTTGGCCGTGGTCTCGGAATCCGTGACAATATTCTGGATGCTTCCCCCCAGGGCGGTCTCGATGGCGGTCTCGTACTCCTTCTGGGTGGTGATAATATCCGCCACCACGCCGTGGATCCCCCTGACCCGGTTCTTCACATCCATGACCCGGCGGATGCTGTTGCCGTAGCCTTCATAGCGCTCTGCCAGATTCTTTAAAGATTCCAGCTTGGTTGAGCTGGTGTGGTACTCCTGCTGTCTGGTGTTTAAGTTCCGGTTAAGCCTTTTCACCTCTGACTCCAGCTCCCCGATCCTCTCCTGACAGTTTTCCTGATCCGCCTCCAAAGCCCCCAGCTCCTCTTCCACCTGGGCAAGCTTTTTCAGCTCTTCTTTTCTCTGTTCCTCCTGGACCGACTCGTCGCTTTTGGACTTTAAGAGCTTCCGGGCCACCTCGGAACGGTGGACCTGCACCTGCTCCATCATGGCCTCATAGCGCTGCTGCCTGGCGGTCAGGGAGGCCTTCTCGTTCATGGTCAGGATAATCTGGCTTTTTTCGCCCTCGATCTGCTGGTCCAGAAGCATGATGGCCTCGTCTGCCTGGCGCAGGGTCTCCTCAGCCTTCTCCTGTTCCATTCGGCCAATTCTCACCTGGCTGGACAGCCGCAAGTTATCTGCCTCGTACTCCTGGGTCTGTCCCCGGCGCTCATCCATCTCCTGGCTTATGGTGTTCATCCGGGCACCGATGTGCTCCGCGTTCATACGCTCGGTGTTGATCTGCTCTAAGAGCACATTGATCTGGCCTTCCAGGCTTCCTTTCCGCATGTTGGCCTGGCTGGTACGGCCCCGTCCCTCCTCGATCCTCTGGTCCAGTTCCTTCAAGACCTGGTCCAGTTCCTCGTAGGTGACCCGAATCTGGTCAGAGGCTGCCTTGGTCTCCTCCAGGTCCCCGGATACCACAAAGGTCTTGTCCTCCACCTCTTTTAGCTGAACCCCGATCTCCTGGCTCTCGCCTAAAAACAGATTGACCTCATAGCTTTTCAGCTCTTCCTTCAGGCGGAGATACTCTCTGGCTGTCTCTGACTGTTTCGCCAGAGGTCCTACCTGTTTCTCCAGCTCCGAGAGAATATCATTGACCCGGACAAGGTTCTGCTTTTCATCTTCCAGTTTCTTCTGGGCAATGGCCTTGCGCCGCTTAAACTTCACGATCCCTGCCGCCTCGTCAAACAGCTCCCGCCTCTCCTCTGGTTTTCCGCTGAGGATCTTGTCGATCTGGCCCTGTCCGATAATGGAATATCCTTCCTTGCCGATACCGGTATCGTAGAACAGCTCGTTGATATCCTTTAACCGGCAGGCGCTTCCGTTGATCAGGTACTCGCTCTCCCCTGAACGGTAGATCCGTCTGGCCACGGTCACCTGGTCATAGTCAATGGCCAGCTGGTGATCCGAATTGTCCAGGGTGATGGCCACATAGGCGAAGCCCTGGGGCTTTCTGGTCTCTGTCCCTGAAAAGATCACATCCTGCATGCTGGCACCCCTCAGCTGTTTGATCCTCTGCTCCCCCAACACCCACCGCACCGCATCCGCCACATTGCTCTTGCCGCTTCCGTTGGGACCCACGATCCCGGTGATGCCGTTGTGAAACTCAAACAGGATCTTGTTGGCAAAGGATTTGAATCCCTGCACTTCAATGCTTTTTAAATACATGTCCCACCTGTGTTTTTCTGACAGAGGTTTTTTGCCTGCTGTTCTTCATCTCTTAGTTTCAGGATCCCCCTGTAGGCGGCCATACTCTCCGCCGCTTTCTTGGTACGTCCCGTACCCCGTCCCACTTCCGTCTCTCCCACCAGGGCCCTGGTCTCAAAAATCTTGTTGTGGTCCGGCCCGTCTTCCCGAATCAGTTCATAGCTTAAGGGATTTTCCCCCATGGCCTGAACCATCTCCTGTAAAATAGTCTTGCTATCATAAAAGAGCTGCTTATGCTCAATGTCATTCAGAATAAATTTTCGGATGAACTCTTTTGCGCTAGCAAAACCACCATCCAGATAGATTGCCCCGATCAGCGCTTCCATGGCATCGGAGACAATGGAATTTCGCTCTCTTCCCCCTGTGGCCTCCTCCCCTTTTCCCAGAAGAAGATATTCCCCCAGACAGATATCTCCCGCGCACAGAGCCAGCGTCGGCTCACAGACAATGCTGGCCCGAAGCTTGGTTAAGTCCCCCTCCGGCAGCCTTTTATACTTATGATACAGAAAATCGCTGGACACTACCTCCAGCACCGCATCCCCCAGAAATTCCAGGCGCTCGTTGCACTTTGACTTGTCCATATGATGTTCATTGGCATAAGAGCTGTGGGTCATGGCCTGGGACAGCAGCTTCTTATTCTGAAACTCATACTCTGTCTTCTGCTCCAGTTCTTTTAATTGTCGATTCATGGGTGTCTCCTCTATAGCAGGAAAAAGCCCTAGAAGCAGGGCTTTTTCGTCTGTCGCTGTCCTTAATTCAGTGCGTTCTTGATCTGTTCTACAGCATCACCTACGGTCACGATCTTCTCTGCCTCTTCCTGGGGGATCTCAATATCAAACTGCTCCTCTATGGCAGCCACGATCTCAAAGATGTCCAGGGAGTCTGCCCCCAAATCATCTACGAATGTAGTGGAGGTGGTGATGTCATCCTCGCTCACATTCATCACCTCCGCGATAATCCCCTGTAACTTTTCAAATTCCATACAAACTAATCCTCTCTTTCTTTTAATCTTCCCGCTCTTTGTTTGGCTGCAGGCTCTCCTTTATTTTTTCATTGATCCGCTGTTCTTTAAAGGTGACGCACTGGATAATGGAATTGCTGACCTCATTGGCTTTGGAATTGCCGTGAGTCTTCACCACCAGTCCCTTTAATCCCAGCAGCGGCGCTCCGCCATACTGGCTGGCGTCAAATGCCTTCATAGTCTCCTTGAGGGCCGGCTTTACCAAAAGAGCCCCCACCTTGCTGCGGGTACTTGTCATCATCCCCTTTTTGACCATGCCGATCAGGGTTGCTCCCACTCCCTCATAAAGCTTTAAGATCACATTGCCCACAAAGGCTTCGCTGACGATCACATCCGCTCCTCCGCGGGGGATCTCCCTGGCCTCAATGCTTCCGATGAAGTTGATATCCCCACATGCTTTCAGAAGGGGAAATGTCTCCTTTACAAGGGCATTGCCCTTCTCCTCCTCAGCACCGATATTGACAATGGCCACCCTTGGCTGCTTAATGCCTATGACGTGTTCCATGTAAATAGAACCCATCCGGGCAAATTGTACCAGATGGGAGGGTCTGGCGTCAACATTGGCCCCGCAGTCGATGAGAAGGGACACTCCCTTCTCCGTGGGGATCAGGGGTGCCAGGGGCGGCCTCTCCACTCCCCGAATCCTTCCCACGATCACCTGACCGCCTACCAGGATGGCCCCGGAACTTCCCGCTGACACAAAGGCATCCGCCTCCTGCCTCTTCACCAGGTTCATCCCCACCACAATGGAAGAATCCTTCTTCCCCCGGATGGCGTTCACA
>Ga0137310_100945_pt1 | contig 19133 bp, 19 predicted proteins | sample NAcewiD2O_June_2_FD_97183 | JGI IMG/M metagenome (GOLD analysis project Ga0137310, IMG submission 97183) | Mouse cecal microbial communities from Vienna, Austria - N-Acetylglucosamine amended D2O_June | ecosystem: Host-associated > Mammals > Digestive system > Large intestine > Cecum | place...
ATTAAAGCAGGAAATCCTATCTATTGATGGTGCCACAGATATAATAGCAAGCAGACAGTCACTTCATGCAACCTATAAGACAGACATTTCTCAAACTTCCGGGATGTGCGATATGCTGACCGACCAAAATTATGCCGCAGTTGAAGCGGCACTGACAGAGGGAAGTATGCCAACAGATTCGCACAGCATTGTGATTGATTATAATACGACAAAGCGATATGAAGATATGGGAGTTGGCTCAACGGTCGAACTTTCTTTCGGAGAAGATCAGCCGCCTATTTCGGGAGACCGCCGAAAAGTCTGTGTAAACGATCCAAAAGGCCAGTATGAAAAGCAGCGACTCAGTGAAGAATGGAAATAAGGAGCAATTCAAGAGATGAGAGCCCGGACATCACAATAGATTTGATTCATATGCAACTACTCCCGAAGGGCTTATTGGAAGTATAAACGTCGTGGGCTTACCAACTCCAGCACTTCCCTGTCCAAAAGGTGAAGATTTCGTAGGCTATTATGGCGCATTTGACTTTGTTAAAGATCCAAGTCCCGTACAAAAAAATGGAAGGATTTATCAGTTGTTAGTTGCGTAAACCTTCACGTCTGTCTAAAGGAGGATCGGGCATATTGATGGATAAGACCACCTGCGACAAAATCACCTACTATATCCTGCTCGCCACTGCCGTGCTGATGATCGGGATGTTTGTCGCTCTGGCGGCAGGCCAGCTCTTGTTCGCCCCGCCTGCGGGGCCGCAGTGGCTGCTGGACGGATATCCCGGTGTCCCCGCCAGCAGCGGCATATATATGCTGCTGGCCGCGCTTACCGGCCTTGTCGGGGGAGTCTTTGTCTTCCTTACCGACTATGACGGTCCGCCGGAGGGGGGGAGTGATGGGGAAAGAGATGTCTTTGACGCTCTATCTTGCTCTCATGGTGCTGTCGGCGGTGTTGGTCTCCGTCAACCTGTATCTGGCCATCTGCGCCCCCTGGAAACCCGGGGACCCGGAAAAGCCCAGGCCCCGCCGCAGCGCCATCTCCAGCAAATATCTCCTTCGCGCCGCTGTGATCAGCTTTTTGATCGCGCTTGCCCTTTTCTGTATCCCACCCTGGCCCTGAGCGCCGTAACCCAAAGCCCGGAGCGGTGTGCTCCGGGCTTTGCTGTTTGCGCCTACCCCACCCGCTCGAAGACATCCTCCAGCCGGATGGTGAGATCGTCGAAGAGACTGCGCCGGAGCTCCGCGGCCAGCGCGGCGCGCCGCCTCCAATCTCACAGCGGCTTGCCCGCCAGTACCTCCCGGTAATCCTTCAGGTTCTCCGCCAGCAGGGCGGGGGTATCCAGGCCGTAGGGACACTTGGAAGCGCACTGATTGCAGTGGACGCAGGAGTCGATCTTTGCCATCTCCTTCTGCCAGAACTCGCCCAGCCAGCTCTCGGTGGGGGCCCGGCGGATCATGAGGCTCATGCGGGCGCAGTTGTTGATGATGATCTCCTGGGGACAGGGCATACAGTATCCGCACCCCCGGCAGAAGCTCCCGGCCAGCTCCCTGCGGTCCTTCTCGATCTCCACCTGGACGGCCTCCGTCAGAGCGGGCGGATTATCCTGATAGGAGAGGAACTCCTCCAGCTCGCTCATGCGCTGGATGCCCCAGATGGGAAGCACATTGTCGAACTGGGCCAAGTAGGCGTAAGCGGCGGCGGAGTTGGTGATGGTGCCCCCGGCCAGGGCCTTCATGGCGATGAAGCCCATGTTGTGCTCTTTACACCCCTGGACCAAAGCGAGCTCCTTTTCTGTGGCGAGATAGCTGAAGGGGAATTGCAGGGTCTCGTAGAGTCCGGAGTCGATGGCCTCCCGGGCCACGCTGAGGCGGTGGTTGGTGATGCCGATGTGGCGGACCTTGCCCTGGGCCTTGGCCTCCAGCATGGCCTCGTAGAGCCCTGTGCCGTCGCCGGGCCTGGGGCAGAAGTCCGGGTTGTGGAACTGATAGAGGTCCACGTACTCCGTCCCCAGGAGGCGCAGGGAGGTCTGCAAGTCCTCCCAGAACGCCTCGACGGTGAACCGGGGGGCCTTGGTGGCGATGAAGAGCTTGTCCCGCATCCCGGCAAAGGCCGCGCCCAGCTTCTCCTCGCTGTCGGAGTAGGCCCGGGCGGTGTCAAAGAACCGGATGCCGCCCTCGCAGGCCCGGCGGAGGAGCCTGACCGCCTCCTCCCTGCCGGTCCGCTGGATGGGGAGCGCGCCGAAGCCGTTTTTCGGCACTGTGATGCCGGTGGAGCCCAGTGTAACAGTTGTCATTTTCTTCGGTCCTTTCCTGTTTTGTTGATTCTAAACGTATTATACCGCAAAGGGGGCGGAGCGGTCAAGGGTGGAGGCGTCTCCAGGCTTTTCTGGGGGCAGCTGGAAATTCTCTGTTGACAAGGGGCAAAATCGTGTTATCATACTTTTATGTGTGAGAAAGGAAGCGGGTATGGCAAAAGAAAAACGGTTCCGCATCAGTGAAAAACGGGTGCTCATCCTGAACAAGGGGAAGAAAAAGTTCCTGAATCTGGTCTTCGGGCGGACGGCGGTGATCCTCCTGCTGCTGGCGGTCCAGATCGTTCTGCTCTTCTGGGGGTTCTTCCGCCTGGGGGAGTACGTGGTCTACAGCGCCTCTCTGACGGTGAGCTTCCTCGTGGCCCTGGTGGTGGTCAACCGGCCGGGGAATCCGGCGGCCAAGATCACCTGGATCATGCTCATCATGCTGGCGCCCGTGTTCGCCACGCCCTTCTACTTCTATGTCAACATGGACATCGGCCACCGCCTGGCGAGGGAGCGCCTGGCGGACATCCACCGGCGCAGTGCCAACTACCTCCCCGACTGCTCCCGGGCCCGGGAGCGCCTGAGGGAGCGGGAGCCCAGGCTGGCGGGCCTCGCGGCCTACATGGAGCGCTTCAGCGGGTGCGGCTTCTTTGAGAACTCGGGCGTGAAGTACCTCCCCAGCGGCGAGGCGTTCTTCGAGGAGGTCCTCGCCCAGCTGGAACAGGCAGAGCGGTTCATCTTCCTGGAGTTCTTCATCGTGGAGGAGGGCTATATGTGGGGGCGCATCCTGGACGTGCTGGAGCGGAAGGCCCGGCAGGGCGTGGAGGTGCGGGTGATGTACGACGGCACCTGCGCCGTGGCCAAGGTGCCCTACCAGTACCCCCGCCAGCTGGAGAAGCTGGGCATCCAGTGCAAGATGTACGCGCCGCTGCGCCTTTTCATGTCCACCCACTACAACAACCGGGACCACCGCAAAATCCTGGTGGTGGACGGCCGGACGGCCTTCACGGGGGGCATCAACCTGGCGGACGAGTATATCAACCGCACCGCCCGCTTCGGCCACTGGAAGGACACCGGCGTCATGATTTCTGGCGAGGCGGTGCGGGGCTTCACCATGATGTTTTTGCAGATGTGGGAGGTCAGCGACTGGCGGGAGCAGGACTACCGCCGGTATCTGGAGGCCTCCGGCCCCGTGGAGGCGGAGGGCTTCGTGCTCCCTTATGGGGACAGCCCCTTTGACGGGGAGAACGTAAGCGAGATGGTCTATATGGACGTGCTGGACCGGGCGTCGGAGTATGTCCACATCACCACCCCCTACCTGATCTTGGACCACGAGATGATGACCGCCCTGACCTACGCCGCCAAGCGGGGGGTGGAGGTGACCATCATCACCCCCGCCATCCCGGACAAGAAGGCGGTCTTCGCCGTGACCCAGTCCTACTACTGGGAGCTCATCGAGGCGGGGGTGAACATCTACGAGTACACCCCCGGCTTCATCCACGCGAAGATGTTCGTCAGCGACGGCGCCACCGCCGTGGTGGGCAGCATCAATTTGGACTACCGCAGCCTCTACCACCACTTCGAGTGCGCGGCCCTGCTCTACCGCAGCTCCGCCGTGGCCGAGGTGGAGCGGGACTTCCAGACCACCCTGGCCCGGTGCCGCCCCATCACCCTGGAGGAGAACTGGAAGCCCATGCGCCGCCTCCTGGGGTGGGTCCTGCGGCCGCTGGCCCCCCTGCTGTAGGGCGCACAGCATACGCCCCTGCAAAAAACCTCCTTCCCCGGGACATTACTCATGAGACAACAGGAGATCATCTATGGAAGAACCAAAGCAGATTCTCACGCCGGAGGAGGTCAGCCGCCTGGCGGTGATGGCGGAGGCGGAGCTGGCCAACGAGTACCTCTATCAAATTTTGGAGGTGGGGCAGACCATGCTCCAGTGCGGCGGCGAGGTCAGCCGGGTGGAGGAGAGCATCCGGCGCATGTGCTTAGCCTTCGGCGCGGAGCGGGCGGACGTGTTCACCATCACCTCCAGCATCGTGGTCACGGTCTACGCCCACAAATTCGGCACGCTGACCCAGACCCGCCGCATCAGCGGCACACAGTTCGATCTGCACCGGCTGGAGCTCCTCAACGCCCTCAGCCGCCGCATCTGCGCCGAGCACCTGGGTCCCGAGGAGACCGCCCGGGCCCTGGAGGAGGTCCAGGCGGTGCCCCAGTACGGCCCGGTAGCGCAGATGGGCATCTACGCCTTGGCCAGCGCCTCCTTCTCCCTCTTTTTCGGCGGGAGCTTTGCCGATGTGGTGGTCAGCGGCTGCATCGCCGTGGTGCTCAAGATCATGGACCTCTTCATCAAGCGCATCGAGGCGGGCGGCGGGGCGTCGGTCCTGCTGTGCTCCTGCCTGGGGGGACTGCTCTCGGCCCTCTCGGTGCGGCTGGGGCTGGGGGACAACGTGGACATGATCAGCATCGGCAACATCATGCTCCTCATCCCCGGCGTGGCGCTGACCAACTCCCTGCGGGACATGTTCGGCGGCAACACCCTGTCCGGGATCATGCGCTTCATCGAGGCGCTGCTCCAGGCGCTGACCATCGCCTTCGGCTTCGCCCTGGCGGCGAGACTGATGTAGAGGAGGAACGACTATGCGGTATTTTCTGGAACTGGCCGCCGCTTTCACGGGCTCCATGGGCTTTGCCATGATCTTCCATGTGCGCCGGGAGAAGCTCTTTTTGGCGAGCTTAGGGGGGATGCTGGCCTGGGGCGTGTACCTTCTCATGGGTCTGGTCTCGGACCAGGACGTGGTGCGAAGCTTCGCGGCCTCCGTCTTCATGACCGTCTACGCCGAGGTCCTGGCCCGGGTGGTCAAGTGTCCGGCCACCCTCTTCATCGCCACTGGGTGCATCCCGCTGGTCCCCGGCAGCGCACTGTACCACACGATGGAGTACTTTATGGACGGCGACGTCTCCGCCTGCCTCTCCCAGGGGCTGGCCACGGTGCTGGTGGCGGTGTCCATCGCGCTGGGGATGCTCTTCCCCACGTCTATCTTCCGCCTCGCCGGACGGACGAGGGGGAAGTGCCCCCGGTAGGGGAAATTTGCATCAAACGCTGCGGGAAATTATGTGTGGGCATGATATTATGGACTGCGGAAGTTTCCTGACAGATACTGCCAAGGAGGCAAAATAGTATGGACCTTGCGACCCTCTGCCGCCGCATCTCCCTGCCGGAGGAGGCCATCGGCCCCGTCCTGCGCCGCAGCGAGACCCCTGTTTCGGAGGACATCCTCCGCGCCCTCACCGTCCCCGATACCGCCCCCGACGCCTATCAGGCCTGCAAAGCCCTTTGCAATCCTGAAGAGCGGGGCCTGGACCTCCTGTCCCTCATGCTCCGCGCCGCGCTGATGGCCTATGACAACTACCAGCGCCAGGGCATCGGAGACGGCATTTTCCTCGCCACCATGGGATGCTTCTCCCGTTTTGTGGGAGAGCACCTGGCAAGCTTCGGGACAGCTGGCTTTGACCGGGGCTGGTGGACCTACCGTCAGTTGTCCATGCGCCTGTTCCGAACCGGCGAGCTGGAGTACGAGTTCTGCCCCGATGAGCAGACCATCCACCTCCACGTCCCCTCGGACACCAGGCTGCTCCTGCCCCTCTGTGCGGCCTCCCTGGAGCAGTTCCGGCGCTTCGCGGCGGAGCACTGCCCCGATCGGGCGCAGTGGCCGGTGGTCATCGATTCGTGGCTCCTGTCCCCGGCCCTGGACGGACTGCTCCCGGCCGAGAGCAATATCCGCCGCTTCAAGAGCTGTTTCGACCTCACCGGCTGGGACCAGACAGGCACCGAATTCCTCCAGTGGGTCTATGGCCGCGCGGATATCCCGTATCCCCAACTGCCGGAGCGGACGCGCCTCCAGCGGGCCGTGAAGGCCCGCCTGCTGGGCGGCGGGACCGTGGGGAACGCGAGGGGCGTCCTGCGGGACTTTGGTCCTCTGTGAAAAGTTGATAGAACGAAGGCAGAGGTCCGGTCAAAACTGACCGGACCTCTGCTTCTATTTGATCTCCTGCTCCAAAGCATCGAACTCCGGCGTGGAGAAAAATTCTCCCAGGGTGATTTCAAACCCGTCACAGAGCTTTTTGATCGTCACCGTCCCCGGATTTTGGCTCTCGCCGTTGAGGATGCTCTTGATTGTAGCCTGCGGCACGGCGGAAAGATTGCTCAACCCGTTGGGGGTAATGCCGCGCTCTTTGCATAGCTGAATGATGCGGGCCGCAATGACATCCCGTGTAGTCATAAAGAGCTCCCCCACCCATTAAACAATGATCTGCTCCAGATCTTCAAACAGCGGGTCATCAAAAAATTCGCGTACACTGATCTCCAATCCATCGCATATCTTTTGAATCGTAACAATGCCTGGATTGCCGCTCTTTTCGTTCAACATGCTGTAAATGGTGCTGGGAGGAACACCGCAGACATTGGCAAGCGCATTGATTGCCAATTCTCTCTGTGCGCACAGTGTCTGGATTCGCTGCGCAACTGCTTCTTTTGCATTCATCCCAGCATCACCTCTTTTCACGGAAATTGTAATATTCTTTACAATTTTTCGCGTACGATATATCCCAAATTCAAGAACTGTGCTATAATGTGGGATATATCGTAGATAAGAGGAGAATTTTATGAACACCTGCTTCTTTATCGGCCACCGGGACGCACCGGAGAGCCTGCGGCCATCTCTGCTCACAGAGGTGGAACGGCACATTACCGAGCACGGAGTAACAGAGTTCGTCGTGGGAAGCTACGGACGCTTTGACAGCATGGCGGCATGGGCTGTCAAGGAGGCGAAAAAGCGGTACGCCGTAGAATTGCGGCTTCTTCTGCCGTATCACCCGGCCCTGCGGCCTGTGGCGGCGCCGGAGGGCTTTGACGGCACCTTTTATCCGCCGGGAATGGAGACGGTGCCCAAGCGGGCGGCCATCGTCCGGGCCAACCGGTACATGGTGGACCACTGCGGCTATCTGATCGCCTACGCATGGCGCCCCGCAAGCAACGCCCGGAATCTGGTGGAGTACGCCCGGCGGCGCGGAGGCGTCTGTGTTACGGTACTTGAGAGGGTGGAATAGGTCACAGATTACTCACATAATATCCCTCAAAAGAGAGCGAAAATAAAGCTAAAACCAGGACTACCGCACATCTCTTTTGAGTATTATGATACTACTACAAGGGAGGGATACCATGGACGTAGCCAGCCGGATTCGAGAATTGATGGAAGAACGGGGATGGACGGAGTACCGCTTGAAGGAGGAGGCCCATTTGCCCTCCTCGACAGTCGGGAACATCTTCCACCGCAGCACCACGCCGGGTATCCACACCCTGGAGCGTATTTGTAAGGCGTTCGGGATTTCCCTCTGCCAATTCTTTGCGGAGGGGACGATGATCTCCCTGACTGCGGAGCAGGAGGCGCTTCTCAAGCGCTGGGCGGCGCTGAGCACGGATCAAAAGCAGGTCCTGCTGGATTTGATGGCGAAAATGAATTGAGGATCGCCCCAAGATTCACAAACCGTTCACAAAAAATTAGCACTCTCGTCACGAGAGTGCTAATTTTCCTCTTTACATTCCCGCCAAAAAGGAGTATCCTATGGAACGAAAAGAAAAAGAGGCTTAGGGAAACCGCTTCCGGGCACCCTAAGGCCAAAGGAGGCAAGACCATGAATTTCGATCAATACACCCAGAACGCCCAGCAGGCCATTGCGGACTGCCAATCCATCGCCATTGAGAACGGCCAGCAGCAGCTGGACGGCGAACACCTGCACCTCGCGCTCCTGCGCCAGCGGGAGGGCCTGGTCCCCCGGCTTCTGACCTACATGGGCCTGGACGTGGACACCCTCGTCCGGGAGGTCCAATCCGAGATCGACCGCCTGCCCAAGGTCTCCGGCGGCGCGGACCAGCTCTACGCCAGCCGCCGCTTCGCCCAGCTCACTACCGCCGCCGAGAACATCGCCCGGCAGTTCAAGGACGAGTATGTCTCCGTGGAGCACCTCTACCTCGCCCTGGTGGAGGAGACCGGCACCCCCAGCGCCAAGCTCTTCCGCCAGTACGGCATCGACAAGGAGAAGATCCTGCAGGCCCTCACCAAAGTCCGGGGGAGCCAGCGGGTCACCAGCCAGAACCCGGAGGAGAGCTACGAGGCCCTTGCCAAGTATGGCCGGGACCTGGTGGACATGGCCCGGCAGGGCAAGCTGGACCCGGTCATCGGACGGGACGCGGAGATCCGCCACACCATCCAGATTTTGAGCCGCAAGACGAAGAACAACCCCGTCCTCATCGGCGAGCCTGGCGTGGGCAAGACAGCCGTGGTAGAGGGCCTGGCCCAGCGCATCCTGAACGGCGACGTGCCCGAGGGGCTCAAGGACAAGACCATCTTCGCCCTGGACATGGGGGCCCTCATCGCCGGGGCCAAGTACCGGGGCGAGTTCGAGGAGCGGCTGAAGGCCGTCCTCAGCGAGGTGGAGAAGAGCGAGGGACGCATCCTGCTCTTCATCGACGAGCTCCACAACATCGTCGGCGCGGGCCGCACCGAGGGCAGTATGGACGCCGGGAACCTCCTCAAGCCCAAGCTGGCCCGGGGGGAGCTCCACTGCATCGGCGCGACGACCCTGGACGAGTACCGCAAGTATATCGAGAAGGACGCCGCCCTGGAGCGCCGCTTCCAGAAGGTCCTCATCGGCCAGCCCACGGTGGAGGACACCATCTCCATCCTCCGGGGCCTCAAGGAGCGCTTTGAGATTCACCACGGCGTGCGCATCACCGACGGGGCCCTCATCGCCTGCGCCACCCTCTCCGACCGGTATATCACCGACCGCTTCCTCCCCGACAAGGCCATCGACCTCATGGACGAGGCGGCCAGCAAGATCCGTATGGAGATCGACAGCCTCCCGGCGGAGCTGGACGAGATCAGCCGGAAGATCATGCAGCTGGAGATCGAGAAGCAGGCCCTGGGCAAGGAGGAGGACAGCGGCTCGAAGAACCGCCTGGGCCGCATCGACGCGGAGCTGGCCGAGCTCAAGGCCAAAAACGACGCCATGCGGGCCCAGTGGGAGACGGAGAAGCAGTCCATCGCCGGCCTCAAGCGCATCAAGCAGGAGATCGAGGACACCCGCCGCCAGATGGAGGAGGCGGAGCGCAATTATGACCTGGAGCAGATGGCCCGCCTGAAGTACGACACCCTCCCCCGGCTGGAAAAGCAGCTGGAGGAGGAGCGCGCCCGGGTGGAGGCAGGGAAGGACGAGCACCTGCTGAAGGAGGAGGTCACGGAGGAGGAGATCGCCTCCGTGGTCAGCGCCTGGACCGGCGTGCCCGTCAGCAAGCTGGTGGAGAGCGAGAAGGAGAAGCTCCTGCGCCTGCCGGACATCCTCCACCGCCGGGTCATCGGGCAGGACGAGGCCGTCACCGCCGTCAGCGAGGCCATTCTGCGGGGCCGCGCCGGGCTCAAGGACGAGAACCGGCCCATCGGGTCCTTCATCTTCCTGGGCCCCACCGGCGTGGGCAAGACGGAGCTGGCGAAAGCCCTGGCCCAGTCCCTGTTTGACGACGAGCGCAATATCGTGCGCATCGACATGTCCGAGTATATGGAGAAGCACGCCGTCAGCCGCCTGGTGGGCGCGCCTCCGGGCTACGTGGGTTACGACGAGGGCGGTCAGCTCACCGAGGCCGTCCGCCGCAGGCCCTACAGCGTGGTCCTCTTCGACGAGATCGAGAAGGCCCACCCGGACGTGTTCAACATCCTCCTCCAGCTCCTGGACGACGGGCGGCTCACCGACAACCAGGGCCGGACCGTGGACTTCAAAAACACCATCATCATCATGACCAGCAACATCGGCTCCGCCTACCTCACGGAGAACATCCGCCCCGACGGCACCATCGACGAGGCGGTGAGGGAGAAGGTCCGGGGGGAGCTCCACCAGTACTTCCGGCCCGAGTTCATCAACCGGGTGGACGACATCGTGGTCTTCTCGCCCCTGACCGAGGGGCAGATCGCCGGGATCATCGACATCTCCATGGCCGCCATCGTCCAGCGCCTGCGGGACCGGGACATCTCCCTGGAGCTGACGGACGCCGCCAAGAGCTTCATCGCCCGGTCGAGCTACACGCCCTCCTTTGGCGCACGGCCCGTGAAGCGGTACCTGCAAAAGCATGTGGAGACGGAGCTTGCCGCCATGCTCATCCGGGGAGCGCTCTCCGACGGGCAGGGGGTGCGCATCGACAGCGGCGGGGAGAAGCTGACCTTTGAGGTAAAGTGAGAAAGGGCGGCAATGCCGCGGGATAAGATCGGGGCCGGCTGCCGGGGATTTTTCCGGCAGCCGGCCCTTCTTGCGCAGGCGCTTTTTTGTCCGGGGATGCAGGCGCCGGGGCCCGCGCGGACAAGACCATTGTTCTTGTCAAAGAAGAGAGCGTCATCGAAAGCAGCTTTTGCCTGCGCCGCCAACTCCTCCGATGGTGGTGGATGTTCCCGCTACAGCATCCTCTGCCGGATGCCTGGTCCTCAGACGGCCCCTCACGCCCCCTGCTCCCGCCACGCCCGGGCCCGGCGCTGGAAGGTGCTGCGGGACACGCCCAGCTCCCGGCCCGCCTGGGCGGCGGTGACCCGGCCGAAGCGCCACGCCTCCTCCAGTTCAGCGAACCGATCCGGCGGCAGGGCGATGGGCGTCCGGCCAAAGCGCACGCCCCGCTCCCGGGCGGCGGCGATGCCCTCGGCCTGCCGCTGGCGGATGTAGTCCCGCTCGGTCTGGGCCACGTAGCTGAGGAGCTGGAGCACGATGTCCGCCACCAGTACGCCGGTGAGGTCCCGGCTCTCCCGGGTGTCCAGCAGGGGCATGTCCAGCACCACGATGGCGATCCCCCGGTCCTTGGTCAGCACGGCCCACTGCTCCAGGATCTCCGCGTAGTTGCGGCCCAGGCGGTCTATACTCTTGACCACCAGCACGTCCCCTGGACCCAGCGTCCCCACCAGGCGGCGGTACAGGGGACGCGCAAAGTCCCGGCCGGACTGCTTTTCTACTACGATATGCTCCGCCGGGACGCCGAACTCCCGCATGGCGATCAGCTGACGGTCCTCCTTCTGCCCCCGGGTGGATACGCGCACATAGCCGTAAGTTTCTCCTGACATGCCAAAGCCCTCCTCGAGAAGTATGATAGATAAGATACCTCCCGATTTTAGCGGAAACGGGGCCTTAGACTGTCAAATTGATTTTAATGAACACAAAAAACGCCTGTTGAACCAATTCAACGGGCGTTTTTTCCTGTCCTTTTTTTGAGAATGCGTGGTCAAAATGTATACTTTTTGAACGCTTCACACGAAAGTGAAAAAATTTTTCCAAAGAGGCTAAACTTTTCAGAATTCCAGCCGAATAAGTAAGTGAACACAGTTGAGACACGCGGCTGTCAAAAAGTATACTTTTTGATTCCGCCCGCAGACGGCGTACAGCGCCGTGCGGTCCCGTAAGGAGAACGGACCGCAGCAGTTAAGGAGGAAACGCTATGTTGAAGCTATCCCTGGCGGCTGGAGAGTACCTCACCATCAACGGCAACATCGTGGTCCAGGTCTACCGTGCCGAAAACGGCCGGAGTTACCTCGCCATCGACGCGCCCCGGGAGATCCCCGTGGTCCGCGGCACGGTGCTGGAGCGTGAGGGGGCCTCCCGGCCCGAGCGCCTGGCCAAGGTCCCGCCCAAGGGACAGCGGCAAGAGCTCCCTGTTTAGATTTCTTCCGGCTGACGAGCCGGTTGGAATAGAGTCCCCGCACCGGACCATTTGACCGCCCAAGGCCACGGCGGACAGATCGTTCGGATGTGCCGACGCATGATGCGAACGCACGTTAAAAAATTTCGTAAGGAGACGAGATCATGAGAATTCAGCATAATATTATGGCGATGAACGCCTACCGCAACTACAACACCAACACCAGCGCTCTGAGCAAGAACCTGGAGAAGCTGTCTTCCGGTTACAAGATCAACCGCGCCGGTGACGACGCCGCCGGTCTGGCTATTTCTGAGAAGATGCGCGCCCAGATCACCGGCCTGAACGCCGCTTCCAAGAACGTCAAGGACGGCATCTCCCTGGTGAAGACCGCCGAGGGCGCGATGCAGGAGATTCAGGACATGCTCAACCGCATGGACTACCTGGCTACCCAGTCCGCCAACGGCACCTACGACAACGAGGTCGACCGCGCCAACCTCCAGAAGGAAGTTGATGCCCTGAAGACCGAGATCAACCGTATTGCCGACTCCGCTAACTTCAACGGCATCAAGCTGCTGGACGGCTCCCTGGACACCACGGTCAAGACTGCTGATGAGCAGGATATTACCAAGATTACCGGTGCCCTTAACATTGTCGCCGACGGTCAGCTGGGCAACGATCCCCAGGCCGGTGTGTTCGAGCTGGACTTCACCGGCTTCACGGGTACCGTGAGTGAGCAAACGGCAGGCCAGGACACTTCTACGGTGAAGGTCACGGTGTTTGGCGAGGAGGTCACCGTGGGCACCTATAAGGTTGGTGCGCAGGTCACCGGTGAGGATGTTGCCAAAGCCATCGCGGCGCACTTTACAGGTGACAAAACTGGTGCTACTGGCACGAATACAAACGGAGACTTCACTGCTGATTACGGCGTGAAACTGACCGGAGAGCAGAATGGCGCGAAGGTAACCCTGACCATGGATAAGGCCCCCACCAAGGCGTGGAATGTAAAGGCTGGCGCAGACGCGAAGGGCTTCGCATTTGAGAATGTGAAGAAGACTCCCGGCGGTACAGGCGTCAGCGATAGTTATGGAAATCAGTCGTACGGTGGTCAGGTCCGTGTGCTCACCCAGCCCGTGGACAGTTCTGCCGGTCGGGAGTACGCCCAGGCCTATATCGACCTGACTAAGCTGTCCGTGGAGGACGGCACCACTCTGACCATCGGCGACAGCACCTACACCTTCGCCGTGGGCAAGGACAGCAAGTTCAAGGACGGCGAGAACGTTATCGACCTGACCGACATGGCCTCTGCGGACATGACGGACAAAACGATTGCCGGCTTGGTAGCCAACCGGATCACCGCTGCCGCCAAGGATAACAAGAACTTCACCGTTACCGCCAACAGCGCACTGGGCACGGCCGCTCAGGGTCAGCTCTTCCTGACGGAGAAGGAAGGCGGCGTGGACACCGACAACTATAAGCTGGAGGGCACGGCCAATAAAACCAATAACGTTGACGGCGACTGGTCCGGCTTCATCAAGGTGGGCAAGGCGGACACCGACAACATGGGTACCGCTCTGACTCTCCAGATCGGCGATACCTCCGACAGCTACAACCAGATGAAGGTCAAGGTGGGCGATATGCACACCAAGGCTATGGGCATTGACGGCATCGACATCAGCAACCAGACCGGTGCCTCCGCCGCTGTGCAGACTATCCGTGACGCCATCAACTACGTCTCCGGCGTCCGCGGCGACCTGGGCGCTGTCCAGAACCGTCTGGAGCACACCCAGAACAACCTCAGCGTGATGGCTGAGAACATCCAGGATGCCGAGTCCACCATCCGCGACACTGATGTTGCCGAGGAAATGATGAGCTACGTCAAGAACAACATCCTGGTCCAGTCCGCCCAGGCCATGCTGGCCCAGGCCAACCAGGTGCCTCAGGGCGTGCTCCAGCTGCTCGGCTAATTGCCTGACTGCCTACAGTGGAAAACAAAAAGCAGCTTGACAAGCGGCTGGTGGCCGTAATCGCTGTTCTGGTACTGGTCATTGTGGGACTGGTGGGGTTCCTGCTGCTCCGGCAGAACACCATCGGCATTGAAGACGGCGATATCCCCAAGGTGGGATACGCCGCCAATGCCACAGTCATGCTGGACCAGAACGCGCTGCAAGCGGCCATGGACGAGGCAATGGCAAACGCCAAGGACGGGAACGTGTCTCTGCTGTACAAAAATCATGCGTACAGCGAGGATGGAACGGATTTTAGCTGTTATATTGTTAATTCGGCCGCCAACAAGTATGATATGTTCCTGACCATCTATGCCGACGCGGCACTGACCGACCAGATTTTCCTGTCCGGTCTGGTGCCGCCCGGCAGCGGGTTTGAAAGCATCACCCTGGACCGCGCCCTGGAAGCGGGGGACCATACTGTCAACGTGGTAGTGACCCAGGTGGACACCGATGAGAACGGCGCACAGGTCATCAAAAACCAGGTTGCGCACACCATGGAGTTTCACGTATCGCAGTAGAGCCGCCTTGAATCTTGGGCGCAGCAATAAAACAATTTGTAAGGAGAAATCATCATGAAGTTCATGAATAAGAAGCGTTTCGGCTCCACCGTCATGGCCGGCGCTCTGGCCCTGTCTCTGGCCGCTCCCGCGTTTGCGGCCAACAACACCAGCACCACCATCACCGGCGCCTATACGGACATCCCCATCGCCGTCTCTGTCCCCACCACCGGCACCGCCCAGATCAACCCCTACGGCCTGCCCGTTACGATCACCAAGTCCAATGACACGACCGTTGATCTGGTTGGCCAGCAGATCACCACCAAGCCCCTGAGCGTCAAGAACCAGGGCACCGTGAGCCTGGATATGGGCGTCAGCTCTTTCCTTGTTACCCCCGCGGGCGATATTTCGATCGATACTGCTAAGGATGCAGGGAAAAAGATTGCCGTCAACCTGGAAGTGGCTGGTCTGGACGACACGACCCTGGCCGTTTCCAGCGACAGCGAGAACCTGGATAATCTGATCATTGATGCGTTCGCCGACGAGGACAGTTGGGCTAGCGCCGTTACTCTGGCCGCTCCCGCCTTTGCCCAGGGTGCTACTGCCTCCACGATTACTCCCGCGCACAAAGATAACATGGCGGTTCTGGGCGCAGTGACTCCCAAGAGCGAGGGTTTTACCTACGGCAGGAAGAGTATCGCCCTGTTCCGCCTGACCGGCGACCTGGCTCAGGAGCCCACGACCGGTACTCCCGCTGCTCCCGATCCTTGGAAGGAGACCGATGGCTTCTCCGCCGCCATCGTGTTTAAGTTCACCCCCCACGCCCTTGTTGATGCGGCTGTGACATTGGACCAGTCTTCGCTTAGCCTTGCCGCCTCTGCTAATGCTAACCTTAAAGCTACTTTTGCCGCCAATGACACCGAGCTGACTGTTACCAGCTGGGCTTGGGCAACCAGTGACGCAACCGTTGCGAACACCAACACCTCCAACACTACCGATACCGCACTGGTTGCTAATACTGGGGCGGGTAGCGCCACCATCACCGTGACCGCCACCCTGAGTGATGGAAGCACCCGGACTGCCACCTGCGCTGTCACCTGCGCCTAATCCCAACTGACTGACAGCATCACGCAAACGATTTTTGGGCCGCGCGGGCAGCCGCCCGCGCGGCCCCCTTGTAAGAGGAACAGCCCATGAAGCGAAATATGCTGTTTTGTGTTCTGCTGGCGCTGGTCCTGCCCCTTTTCACACAGCCCGCTGCGGCGCTTCTCAGCAACCAGCGCGCAACAATAGTCGAGGCCGTGACGCGGCTTCCCGTTATCAACGTGATCGTGCCCTCCAGTGTGGATGTGATGATCAATCCCCTCCAGATGCCGGTCCAGGTGAACGGCGAGGAGGTCCGGGACCAGATCATCTGTCAGCCGTCCTTTATCGCCAATGCCAGCGATGCGGCGCTGAAGGTGGATATCACCGTCACCGGCGCTGTTGCGCAGAAGAGCGACATGCAGCTGGTGTCCAGCTCTACCGGCGGAACGGGCACGGCGAAGAATGCGTTTATTTACTTTGAGATCATGCAGGCCACCGAAAGTCAGGTGGAAAATGAGCGCGTCCCCTGGGAGCCCGCCTACGATGCCAGCAAGCATCTTGTGGTAAAGGACGGGGTAGCCGCAGCGAAGCAAAACGTTGTGACGCTCCCTCCCATGACAAAGGACTATGAGATCGCAAAGAACGGCTATGCGGCCTTCCGGCTGGCCGGTGACGCGGCCAAAGACCCCGCGACCCCGTGGAACACAAACGACGGTATCAATGTGACGGTAGCGTTCACATTTACGCCGCTTTCTTACGATGAGTGGTAACTCACTGCCGTGGGGCCGTCACGGCCCCGCGGCGCTCTTTTTAACGGAGAAAACAACATGAAAATGAGTAAAATAAATCGTGCCATCCTGGCGCTGGCGCTGGCGTTCAGCCTGACCGTGCCTGCCTTTGCCGCCGGGGGAGAGACTGCCCCTGCACCAGAGGAGCAGCCCCCGGTCCAGACCCCGGAAGTACCGGACGAGGCGGACCCGGAGCCTCCAACGTGGCTTGTACCTCCGGTAGATGAAGAGCAGGACGCAGAACCCTCCGAGACGCCCGATGTCTCAGAGAATCCGGACGGTGCAGACCAGCCGGAAACGCCGGGGGTCCCTGAAACGCCGGAGACTCCAGAAACGCCCTCCGCGCCGGAAGCCCCCGAAACCCCAGAAAATCCCGATACACCTGAAACGCCTCCCGCCCCCGAGGACCCAGTGACACCGGAAGCGCCAGGGACCCCGGTCCCGGAGGACCCTACACTTCCTCCGGCATGGCTTCTTCCGCCGGAACAGGTACCGGTACAGACTCCGGAGCAGGTCCCGCCGGTGGTGCAGGTCCCGGACCAGACCTTCCAAACAGAGCCGCCGGTCATCGACGTTGTCGTTCCCAATACCGGAACCGTCGTTATCAACCCCTACGGCCTGCCGGTCATGATAGACGGTCAGGAGACCACGGAGCAGATCGCCGGGAGCACCATGCTGCTGGAGAACCGCAGCAGCGTGGCTGTGGATGTCAGCGTCAGCGCGGTCGGGACCCCTTTGGGAGGCGTGGTGTTTGCCGCCCAGCCTCCGGCGGAGGACGCGCCGGAAAAGGAGCTGTTTCTGTACGCCGAGTTCCAGGCCACGGAGGCGCTGGGAATGACGGTCCCCTGGACGGGCGCTTTCCTGGACGCATCCAATCAGCTCATGGTCACCCCCTTCGGCCCCTTCAAGGATCACCTCATGCGTCTGGAGGCGGCGGGCCTGCCCTACAGCTATGGCGCGGCGCGTCTGTTCGGCTCTGTATCGGCCTACCCTGCCCAGCCCTGGGAGGCCGGGGACGGCTTCCATGTGAACCTGGCGTTCACCTTCACCCCGGTTGTCCCGGAGACGCCGGTCTTTGACGCTCCAGGCGGTACAGACGTCGATTCCACCCTCGCCCTGCCCGCCGACCCGAACGTGATGCCCGACTGGATCATCCCCTCCAGTCCGGTTGCAGAGCCTGACCCCATCGTGACCCCCGACACGAATATCACCCCTGACCCCGTTGTGACCCCTGATCCGGCCGTAACGCCCGAAACGGCTGTGCCGCCCGAAACGATCCCGGAGACCGTCCCGGACGAGAGCGCGGCCCCCGTTCCGAACACTCCATAAGAAAGGCGGACTCCCTATGTCTGCATCCGGTTTTCCCATCCTCATCCAAGAGGACCTGCGTCCCGTGTACTATGACAAATTCCACTGCCTGGCAGAGGGGTGCCGCCTGAGCTGCTGCAAGGGCTGGAGCATCACCTTCAACAAAAAGGATTACCTCGCCCTCCGGCGGCAGAGCGGCTCGCCGGAGCTCATGGAGCGGCTCACCGGCCTGCGCCGTGTCCGTGACCCCAACGCGGCGGAGAACCGTTACGGAGAATTCACCATGGAGGGCGGCACCTGCGCCCTGCTGCGGGAGGACTGCCTCTGCGCCCTCCAGACCGAGCGCGGGCCGGACACCCTGCCAGAGGTCTGCCGGAACTTTCCCCGGACGTGGGCTTACCAGCCCTCCGGTTACCTGGAGCGGAGCCTGACACCGGCCTGTGAAGGGGTGCTGGCGCTGTTATGGGACCTGCCCGAGGGCTTGGAGTTTCTTTCCGATCCCCTCACCAAGGAGCAGAGGCGGTCCATGACTGTGGAAGAGGACTCGCTTCTCCCGTTTTTCCAGCCCATCCGGTCGCTGTGCATTGATCTGCTCCAGGACCGCCGGGCCCCGCTGCCCCGGCGGATCCTGCTCGTGGCAATGGCCTTGAAGGAGCTGGCGGAGGGGGAGCGGGACCTGCCCGCCTGGCTGGAGCGCAGCCGGTCCCTGCCGGAGACCGCAGCCGGTCTGGACACAGAGGAGACCGACAGTGCCGCAGCCCTCTTTCTGAGCAACAACCTCCATACGCTTCTGCGTCTGCGCAGTCTATCCGATGATTTTAACCGGCTCAGTGGCGAACTGCTCTTCGCGCTGGGCATCCAAACGCATGGTCTGGCCCGTGTAAAGCTCTCCCTGGCCCCCTACCGCGCCGCCCGGGAGCGGTTTGAGGAGTGTTTCAAGGAGCGGGAGTATTTCATGGAGAATCTGATGACCGCCCTCTTTTTCCATCTTCATCTGCCTGACGTGACCTCCGGGGAGGCGCTGTGGAAAAGCTGTGTCAATTTCTGTAACCTGTACTCTTTCTACCGTTTTATGGCGGTCATGAGCTGCCGGGAGGGTTCGGCGGGGAACAGGGAGGAGCTCTTCCGTTCTCTCGTCCACGTCAGCCGGAGTTTGCTCCACAACGGCGCACAGCGGTCCGCCCTCCGGGACGAGCTGTTCCAGAACGACAGCGCCACCCTTGCCCATATGGCCATCCTGCTGGGAGGATAAAACGTATTTGGGGCAAATGTAAAAATTCGTACCTCTTGTAGGGGAGGACAGCATCCGCCCCGACAGTGTTGGCGCTAACAACGCTGAATCCTGCTATAGAAGGTGAGGAGGGATCACTATGACCATCGGGCAGAACATCCGTGCCCTGCGCAAAAAGAAGGGCCTGACCCAGACCCAGCTGGGG
>Ga0137310_100946_pt1 | contig 19133 bp, 15 predicted proteins | sample NAcewiD2O_June_2_FD_97183 | JGI IMG/M metagenome (GOLD analysis project Ga0137310, IMG submission 97183) | Mouse cecal microbial communities from Vienna, Austria - N-Acetylglucosamine amended D2O_June | ecosystem: Host-associated > Mammals > Digestive system > Large intestine > Cecum | place...
GCAGAACAGAAGGATTGTTCTGTATATGCTGGTGGTAGGCGTATTTGTCGTAAAGCTGCTGTATGATGTCTATCACAATGGCTGGTATGACGCGCTTCCATATCAATGGGTATTCCATATTTTATGACAGAAGGGGGACGGTCCGTGTGAACGCCAGATTTGGTGATTTTGTAAAGGGATTTCTGCATGCGTTTTCGGCTAATGTGATCCGGCTTTGTATATCCATTATACTGACATTGTTTCTTCCAAAGGTTCTGGGAGTGGAGGAATACAGCTACTGGCAGCTGTATCTGTTTTATGTGACCTATACAGCTTATTCGTCCCTTGGCTTCTGCGAGGGGACCTATCTGAAATATGGCGGCAAAAGGTATGAAGAGCTGGATAAGAAGATCATGGCATCCCAGTTCTGGACACTGGCGATTTATGAGATATGCTTTGGCCTTGTCTGCGGGGCGGTGTTCACCTGCTTTGTAGGGGATGCAGACAAACGCTATCTGCTGTGCCTTGCCCTGGTTTCTTCCTTTTTCGATATCTTGCGGTATCTTTTGCAGTGTGTGCTGCAGGCCACCAGCCGGATTCAGGATTTCGCAAAGGTCATGACCGCGGAACGGATTTTGTTTTTCCTGTTTCTTTCCATACTGGTTGGTCTGGGATACAGGAGCTGCCATTCCTGTATTTTTTCGGAAATTCTGGCAAGGATTGTGTCCATGGGATACGGGATGATGGTCAGCAGGGATACGGTATTTGTCCGGTTTTCCTTTGGAAAGGAAAGCAGAAGCGAGTCAAAGGAGCTGGTGGAAATCGGTTTTAAGCTGCTTCTGGCCAACCTTGCCAGCCAGCTGGTGATCGGCATTGTTAGATTTATGATCGAGCAGCGCTGGGGTACTATTGTATTTGGGAAGGTATCCCTGACCTTGAGCCTTTCTAATATGGTCATCACCTGTATCGGGGCAGTGAGCATTGTGCTGTTCCCGGCCCTGAAAAATATGGATCAGGATAAGCTGGAAAGGCTGTATGGAACCATGCGTATGGCATTGACAGCGCCTGTGCTGTCGGTACTTCTCTTTTACGTGCCCGTGAAGCTGGTGCTGGGGTTATGGCTTCCCCAGTATCAGGACAGTCTGCGTTATCTGGCGGTTATCATGCCGGTCAGTGTCTATGAGACGAGATTTTACGCGCTGATCAACACCTATTTTAAAGCATACCGGAAAGAGAACCAGATCTTGTTTGTCAATGTCATCACGGTGCTGCTGAGTCTGGCTGTCTCCTTCTGCACTGTGTTTCTTTTAGACAGTCTGGATCTGTCTGTTATGGTGATTGTGGCGGTGATTGTATTTAAAAGTGTCCTGTCCGAGTGGATCCTGAAAAACTATGTTTCCATGGATGTGCTCTATGACAATCTGCTGGAGATCGCGCTGACCCTGGTTTTCATCGTAAGCAATCTTAAGATGGGCAGCTTTTATGCTTTTGGAATCTATCTGGTATCCTATATGGGCTATCTTGTTCTCAGAAAAAAGGAGATAGCAGAACAGTTTTCCAGAATAAAAAGGATCGTTGTGGAACGGTAGAGATCATCATATCGCTGAAGCGGTCCGCCGCAGGCGGGGAAGCCTGCGCGGCAGGATTCTTTGTTTGAATGAATGGCCAGATGTGGTCTGTAAAAAGGAAGGAGTCGGGAGCCGGTATATGGGAAGAAAACGGATATTGAGAATATTGTATATTCTGCTGGCGGCAGCGGTGGGCTGTGTGGTGTTTTTCCTGGCAATGGCCCTGGGCATTATACCGGGGGAACGAAAGGAATCTGGAAAACAGGGATCACAGACCAGTTCAGTCAGCATTCTGCCTGACAGCAGGATCCAGGGGAGCGGGGCGCTCAGAAAGGAAAGTCTGGATATTGATGGAATAAAAACCATTCTTTATTTTACAGACAGCTATGAGCAGAGACCTCTCGTAATCCTGCAGCATGGTCTTTCCTCACGGAAGGAGGATGTGGCGGAGTTTGCGGCGGCCATTGCCGGTTCAGGATATTTTGTGGTTACTCCGGATGCGGCGGGACATGGGGAGGCTAAGTTAAAGGAACCGCTTTCTGTCATGGATATGGTGGTCCAGACCGCTGGCCAGTTTGATGGAATTATAGACTATTTCCGGGAAAGCCGGTATGTGGATACAGACCAGGTGGGACTTGCAGGATTTTCCCTTGGAGGGCTTGCGGCCTTTTACTATACCGGGAGCTGTTCCGGAAATCCGAAGGTAGTGGTATCCATGTGTTCCACACCGGATTTTTCGGATCTGGCCGGACAAGATGCAGCGTATACCCTTTGTATGGATGGGAATATGTCTGTGGAGCAGGACCCGGAGGAGAGAAAGAAAATCGATGAACAGATGCGAGTCAGCTCCCCTTATGGGAAGCTTCTGGATGATACAGATACCTGTTTTTTTATGCTCTGCGGCAGTGAAGATGAGGTGGTTCCTTATGAAGGAAATGTGCGTTTCTTTGAAGAAATGGAGGTTTCGGCAGAGAATATCCAGCTTACAGTTAAAGAGGGGCAGGGGCATACCATCACGGAGCCGGATATGCGTCAGGTACTGGAGTATCTGAAAAATCATCTATAATGGGAATCTGAAAGGACAAAAATGGAACAGAAAAATCTTATCAGCCTTACAATGTTTGACCTGCTGAAGGGGACACTGATGCTTGTGGTTGTATTGCGTCACAGCATTATCTGGGATGTAAACGGGCAGCTTGTATGGCGTATCCTTTACTCGGTCATGATGCCGGTGTGCTTTGTCACAAGCGGTTACTGGTTGAAAAAGCGTAAGTGTAAGGCAGGTCTGGAAAGCAGTGTTAAGTTCCTGCTGAAACCATTTCTGATCGTTATGTTAATCATCAATGGGGTGGGGGCAGTCCACCGTCTGCTGCTGCACAATATACATGAATGGCTGGAGGTGTTTCTGATCCCCACACTTTGTGTGAAATCCGGGGAGCAGACGCGGATCGGAGCCATGTGGTTTGTATTTGCCTTATTTTTATCCTGGTGTCTCTTTTACATAGTGATCAACCGGTGGGAGAGAAAGCTCCAGATGGCGGCGGCTCTCTTGTGTGGCGGCGTCTGCGGCGTCACGATGCCCTGGCAGCTTCCCTTCCAGATCAGCCAGGGCCTTGGGGGCTTTTTCCTTGTATACGGGGGATATACCATCAAGAAGGAGAAGCTGCTGGAGAAAAAGCTTCCTTTCTGGTGTTATCTGGCCATGGTCCTTTTGTGGAGCCTTTCTATCTGGTATGGAAGTATGGATTTTGCCATGTATGATATCAGGTACGGCCTCTTCAGTCTTGCAGGCAGTCTGTGTGGTTCCTTTTTAGTGATAAAGGTGTTCCTGTATCTCAACTGTCTGGAAAACAGAGTATTTGATATGGTCCGGTGGATGGGGCGGTATTCCATGTGGATTTTGTGCATCCACTCTGTAGAATGGGCGGTGGTGCCCTGGTCTGTTCTTTTTGCCTTTGTTCCCCAGGAAACCTGGGTGGGGGCAGGGGCCCAGTTTGTCCTGCGGTGGATCTTTATAGGCTGTGCATGCCAGTGTCTGGTGATATGGCAGAATTATCGCAGCAGATCAGCCAGGGCCGGACATTGACCGTTTTGGCTGTGGGAAGCCTATTGGCCGGAAACGGCTGCGGCAGAACAAATCTGAAGAAAAAGGGTAACAGTTCAGGGGGTATCTGAACTGTTACGAAAAAGGGAGTTTGAAAGGATAAACATGGAACAGAAAAATCTTGTCAATCTTACAATGTTTGATTTGCTTAAAGGGGTGCTGATGATCCTGGTTGTGCTGCGTCACAGCATGGTCTCCAGCGTAGATGACAGTATCTTCTGGAGGATCCTGTATTCGTTCATGATGCCGGTATTTTTTATTACCAGCGGGTACTGGATGAAAAAACGCAAGTTCAGAGCCGGAGTAGAGAGCAGCGCCAGGGGGCTTCTGAAACCCTTTGGGGTGGTTCTGGTTACGGTCAATGGAATCGGCGCCCTTCACCGTCTGCTGTCCCACAATCTGGAGGAGTGGGTAAACGTATTTTTGATTCCCACACTTCTGGTGAGATCCGGGGAGGAATCACGGATCGGTACGATGTGGTTCGTGTTTGCATTGTTCCTTTCCTGGTGTCTGTTTTACGGGGCAGTGAATCTGTGGAAGGAACAGGGGCAGATGATCTTTGCATGTGTATGCGGCGTGGCGGCAGGCCTTTTGATGCCCTGGTGTCTGCCCTTTCAGATCAGCCAGGGTCTGGCAGGATTCTTTTTCGTATATGGCGGTTACCAGATGAAAAAGAAAAAGCTGCTGGAGAAAAGACTGTCCTGGGGAACCGGTATCCTGATTGCAGGGGTATGGGTCTTATCGATCATCTATGGAAGCATGGATCTTGCCGTGTATAAAATGGATCATGGTCTTTTGAGTCTGCCGGGGAGCTTGTGCGGCGCATATCTGACAATCCGGCTGTTTCTGCATTTGAACTGCTTTGAACATGTGATCCTTGACAAGATCCGGTGGATGGGGCGGTATTCCATGTGGATTCTGTGTATTCATTCCGTAGAAGGAACCGTGTTTCCATGGAAGGTGCTGTTTGCCTTTATTCCCCAGAATTCATGGGCGGGAGTATGGGCACAGTTTGTTTTGCGCTGGTGCTTCATAGGAGGAGTTTGCTGGCTTCTGATCCTGGGACAGAGGCGGCTGCATCAATATAAGATGAGGGAGGAATGCCAATGAAATGTTCAGATCCATGACAAGCCGCCGGATCTGCATGTGAGCATGCACATCCGGCCTATTGCCCGAAGAAAGAAAAATCGCAACAGTTCAGGGGGGGATCTGAACTGTTATGCAAAATCAGATGGAGGAGAAAGAAAATGCTGGATAAAATTATTAAAATAGCGCAGGAATTTTGTGAAGATGAGGATATTGAGTGGAACGAGGATACATCCATCTTGTCGGATATGGAGCTTACCTCCATGGAAATGTTTTCCTTTATTGCAAAGGTAGAAGGGGAACTGAATATTAAAATTAATGAGCGTCAGCTAAGAAGAATCGGGACTCTGGGAGATATGGCCGAGGTGGCCAGGAAAGGATAAAGCAGTGTTGTTATTGGATTTACTTCTGGAATGTAAGAAAAACTACGAAACCTGCCCTGCTTTCCTGTATTGTCAGGGGCGGCAGGAAAAAGCTGTGTCATTTCAGACATTTTTCCAGGATGTCCTGGGGGAACGGGAAGTGTTTGCACAGTGGCAGGAGAAGCGGATCGGTGTGTGGGCTTATAACTCCTATCAATGGATTGTTTCGGTGACCGGGCTTCTGCTTGCGGGAAAGACCGTGGTTCTTCTGGATGGAAACCTTGGTTCGGAAGCACTGGTGCGGCTTTCTGGCTACACGGATGTGGAACGGCTTATGGTGGACGAGGAAATGATGGATGAGGAGGATGAGATTGCTCCCTATTTTCCCATGATTTCTCTGGATGCAATGGCCCGGGAGAGAGAGGCGGCTGCCAGAAAGAAGCCTGACAGGGAATCAGCTTTGGAAAAGACAGAGGAGGGCAGCTTTATCTGCTTTACATCCGGCACATCCAAAAGCTCCAGGGGTGTGGTTCTTACATCCAAAAGCCTCTGTAGTGTCATAGAGAATTTCGAGAACCTTATGGAAGAAGGGGAGAGGGTGTATCTTCCTCTTCCCTATCACCATATCTATGCCTTTGTACATATTTACCGCATTCTCCATTATGGAAAGACCCTGTGCCTTGGGAGAATGGGAAGAAATCTGATGGAAGATTTCCAGATAATGAAGCCGGATATTCTGATGTGTGTTCCAAGTATCCTGAAATATCTCATAGAGCAGGATTATTTCCCGGACTATCTGAAGCTGATTTTTACGGCAGGTAGCTATCTCAGGCCAGAGCTGGCAGAACAGGCGGCCGGAAGGCAGGTGAAGCTGTACAATCTTTATGGTCTTTCGGAAACCATGGGAAGCATCGCCCACTCGACCCCGGAAAAAGGTTCCCAGTGGATGGAGCCGGATCATGGAATCCGGTTTCTTGTGGGAGAAGACGGGGAGCTGGGGGTGATTCTCCCCAGTCATATGGAGGAATATTACAAAAAGCCGGAGGAAACCTGCCAGGTGCTTATAAAAGAAGAACATCTGATCTGGACCGGTGATGCCTGCCAGATGGATGAAGACGGATCTGTAAGGATCCTGGGGCGGCTGCGGGATATGATTGTGCTGGAAAACGGGGAAAAGATTCATGCGGAGGATACAGACGGGGAGCTGTCCCAGTTCCCGGGAGTAGAAGAAGCTGCCGTCATCTATGTGGATGGGGAACTGACAGCCGTCTTTGTCCCGGAATCAGCGGATCTGGAGAAAACCATTGTCCGGGCCCTAAACGGGTACAACAGGAACCGTCCGGCGGGGATTCAGATCCGGAAAACCTGGTTCCGGGACATGGGGCTGCCCAGAACTTCCATCGGAAAACTAAAAAGGGCAGCCCTGGAACAGGAATACCTGACCAGGGCCAACCCTGGAGCGGTGGGGATTTAAGGCAAACTCCCATTATAAATGAAGACCGGGGATCCGCTGACCGGGAGTGAGACGGTTCCGTCCGGGGAGGGAGCATAATCGGTCCTGTTTCCCATCAGATCAATGGTATAAACCTGGGCGCCGGGGGCATCCGGGATGAAGGATACATATTCGCAGCCGGGCCACTGGTTCTGCCAGGGCAGGGAGGGGGTTCTGGTTCCGGTAACCCCATCATCGCTCAGGCGGCTGGCATTGGAATATGCGGCCAGGAACCGTCTGTTATCTGCCAGTGTGATCTGAAACACCCGGAGTGTACCGGAGCTGCTGCTTATTTCTTCCACTGCCGTCACACCGTCCAGCTGCCGGGTCATGGCAGCGTAGGCAGCTCCATAGGGCTTGGGGAGAATACGTCCGTAGTAATCCTGGTCATAAAACATTCCGAAATGAAACTCATGGTTCTGGTTGTCAAATCCTTTAAACAGGTTTTGCTGGTCATAGAGAGAATAGCTGTTGACAACATCTGCATCATAAGCCAGGGCCAGGAGATATTCGCGGACTCCATAATCCGCCTGGGTGCGCAGACCGACTCCACGGAATGAGTCCTTTGCCGGAAGCGGGGTTGTGGGAAGGCCCATTTCCGAGACATGCCAGGGCTTATCACCGGTTCTGTCAAGGAAGCCGCGGACACGGACCAGGGCGCTTTCAAAGCTGTTCTCTACACCCGGATCTTTTACAAGATCAGGGGAATAGGGATAAGAATATGCATGGGTGGAAAGGATGTCAGAGGCATCCAGAATGCCGCGGCGGTCAAGGAGCTCCAGCCACGCCCCATTGCTCAGCCCGACACCGGCCGGCATTACAGGGATCCCAAAGCTTTTCAGGACACTGGTTCCAGGCAGAAACTGTGTGTTTACGTAATGGTCCATGGAAGCCTCCAGGGAATCAAACTGGTTGAAGGGAACATCAATGATGTTGGGTTCATTTCCCAGTTCCACAGCCGAAAAGCAGGAGGAGCCTGTACCAGACAGTGCACGGGTCAGGGCCTGACTGTAGGAGTCGGCATCGGACGGTGTTTTCCATCCGTCTAAGAGCAGGAACTGGCCATAGATCCGGACGCCATTCTGCCTTAGTTTCTCAAGGTATTTTTTTAACAGTGCATAATCACTGCCTGCATATTCCGGAAGAGAAATGCCTACCCTGGCATGGCTGATTCCGAGAACAGAGGCAAGATAGACGGTAGTATCATTTGCTTCATATTCTCCAAACCGGACTCCGCTGATGCCGAAGGGATTGCTCTGGCGGTACTGGAAAGTGTGGCCGGAAAGAAGGGCAAAGGGATAGAACTCACGGCTGGTATGAATCCCGTCCGTAAGGGTAATATCCAGATAATAGATGCCGCTTTTTTCCCCGGTGAAGTCCGATAGCTTTATGAGCCGGTTCCATGCGGTCTTTCCCTCCAGGGCAATCTGCAGCGTATCATTCAGCAGATCATTTCCATAATAATCATAGAGATGGAAGGTAAGATTTCCATGGATGGGGGCGGATTCCATATTGGAGACATTGACATTGAGCATGGTATCTGCATCCGTGAATACACTGGAGCCGCAGGCGGTGTTCTGGGTGGGGGTAATGCCTAATGTCAGCGGATATCCCCTGGATTTGAAAAGGGCAAAATAGCTGCAGTCCCGGTCTGCTTCGCGGTTCTCGAAAACCAGTTCATAGTTTACTTCGCTGTGGGTAAGCCTCTGGTTTTCTGTTTTTAAAAGGAAATGTTCTTTCGGGTAATACTCATAGAACTCCCGGATATTGGCGTCCTCTCCATGAAAAAATGTGTAAAGCTCATGGACGGAATCTGCGGCATGTACCGTGACGTAGCTGTCAAATTCTTTATATGGGAAATCGTTGTCCTGGGGAAAGATCCAGCTGCTGCTTAACTTCTGTTCCATGCGGACAAAGCCGTTGGGAAAGGTTCTCTCCAGAAAAGCCACACCTACGGGAGCCGTGGTGGGGAAGGAATTTAAGGAGGCAGTGGATTTCACATAATACTCATAGAACCGGTAGGTAGTGGTAAAGGTAGTGCCCTCCAGGGAAGTGTGATACGTAACCCGGACCCCATTGGCAGGGGCATCCTCCAGGACTTCCACCTGGGAAATCCCAAGGGCCTGACAGAGAATCTGGTCAGAGGGGTCGCGCAGGGTAATGGTTCCTCCACCCTGGATTACGTCTGTTCTGGAGCCGTCCGCATCCAGATGGGCAAAGACTTCCCTGCCGTCAGCAGTGATCCCGTAGCAGTAGTCTGCTGCCTCATAATAATATCTTAAGGATTGGACGTCATCCAGCAGTGACGGGGAGTGTGAAGCGCTGTTTTCAGCACTGGAGGAATGGGCCGGGGCAGCAAAAAGCCCAGGTGTAATGTTGGAAGCAGAATCAAGGGCCACAGTGCGGTACGGGGTACTTGATTCAGTGGTAGAGAGGCCCTTATTTATGGAAGCGGCGGGCCTCCTGCAGAAGGGATAAGAGACCACAATCAAAAAGGAAATCAATATTGTGAAAAACAAGGTTGTAATGGGCATATGATGCACGTTCATTTCGCAAAATCCTTTCTGGTTTCAGGCACCTGGCAGCTGTATTCCTATGTAAAAAGGTAAAAATCTGCGCCCCAGACTCCGGTTTATCCGGATTGAAAAATACCATCTTTATCATATACCAAAACTGTAAAAATGAAAACACTTTTAGGTGATTTTGTGAAACAGATAGTAACAGTTTGTAACAGCTCAGACAGGTCTGCGCACTCGCTGCGCTGACCGCACGAAAGCGTAGTGGCCGGAGGGCATCTGCCCCATCGCGTAACGATTCTCATGGGCAGATGCCGTAACAGTTCAAGGGGTATCTGAACTGTTACACAGTTTTTAACAGTTCAGATACCCACTGAACTGTTACAGCGGGAAAGGTGCTTGTAGAATTATGGAAAAAATTTTAATACTGGTTCTTGGAATGGTCCTGGCTTTTGGCGGCGGCAAAAACCAGGAGAAAACAGATGATGAAGTTCCATGGGAAAGGGTGGAATCAGGTCTGGTAGTTTATTACTTCGCAGAGCATGAGGAACGTATGGACGAGCCTCTGGTCATACTGCTCCATGGATTGGGCGGAACCTACAGGGATATGACTATAAGTGCAAAGGCGTTCTATGAAGCCGGGTATGCAGTTGCAGCATTTGACTTGTATGGAAACGGTTTCCAGGTCTATGATTACAATATTTACCTCAATGAAATGCTGGAGGGAACGAAAACCCAGGTGGAGATGGTGGTGGGGGCAATTCAGGAAAAAACGGTCTGTGATACGTCAAAGCTCACCCTTTACGGAACGTCCCTGGGAGGTCTTGCAGCATTTTATGAAGCGGCCTTTGGAAGGGCAGAGCCGACGGCGATTGTGACGGTTGCTTCCTGTCCGGATCTCAAAGATACATTTGCCAGAACCTGGTATTATATACCCACCAGAAAGCTGGCAGGGGAGGCGGGACTTTCCTATGTGACAGAGGAAGAATACCAGGCCCTGGATCAGTGGACAGACACCCACAATCCTTATGATATGACAGAAAAGCTGGCAAAAAGCGCAATCTTTATGGTCAACGGAACGCAGGACCAGTATATGTCCATAGACCGGGTAAGGGTGTTTAAAAGAAACATGGAGAGCGCCGGCGGACGGATACAGGTATACGAAAATGAGGGCGGAAAGCATGATGCAATTGGAGATTACCGTGGAGCGGAAATGCTGCAGTTTTTATCGGAAATCTTCATGGAATGATTTACAAAAAAAGATTTGCATGGAGGAATGATTGGATAAAATGGACAAAGAAGATAAAAAAGGCTGGATACGGCACCTGGATTTTATTGTGGTGGATCTGGCCGCAATTGCTGTTTCACTGGCAGGTGCATTTCTGGCGGCCAGGTGGTATACCTGGGAGACCAGTACTGTCACCAGGCAGCTGGCTGTACTGGTTCCGCTGTTCCATCTGGTATCCTGCATTGTACTGGACGGGTATAACAAAATTCTGCAAAGAGGCTATGCGGGAGAGCTGGTGGTGGTGTGCAAAACCCAGTTCCTGATTTTTTTCCTGCTGATTTTTTTCGCCTATTTTCTGGCACTGATGCCGGAGATGTCCCAGAAGGTGCTGGTGGCCTACTTCCTGTGCAGTATCCCCCTTACCTTTCTGATGCGTCTGGCACATAAATCCTTTCTGAGCCGACGTTACAGCAATGTGAAGTATGTCCGCCAGATCGTGGTGGTGACCACGAAAAAAGAAGCTGAGGGAATGCTCCGCCAGATTGCGGAGATTACCATACGGAATTACCGGTTTTCCGGGCTGGTAATCATGGACGCGTCCATGACCGGGCAGCAGATCGGGGGAATCCAGGTGGAAGCAGACAAGGATACGGTCATTGATTATCTGCGGAAAAATATTGTGGATGAGGTATTTGTCAATATTGCCGATGATTCCGCCGGAACCCTGAAGCTGACCCGGGTTCTGCTGGAGATGGGGATTACGGTACATATCTATATGGAGGGAGCATATGAGGGCCTGCCAAACAAAAGCACCGGAAATGTGTTCGGCTATCATGTGCTTACCACTACCATCAGTCCCATTTCCTTCAGTGGCGCCCTGCTCAAGCGGATGCTGGATCTGGTGGGAGGGCTTGTAGGCTGTATTCTGACCGTTGCAATCGGTCTGGTTATTGGCCCTTTGATCTTTGTCTGCTCTCCGGGGCCGGTGCTGTTCACCCAGACACGGGTGGGCAGGCATGGGCGTCCTTTCAAGATCTATAAGTTCCGCTCCATGTACATGGATGCGGAGGAGCGCAAGAAGGAGCTTATGGCCAAGAACAAGATTCAGAACGATCTGATGTTCAAGATGGATGACGACCCCAGGATCATCCGCGGGATCGGGACCTTCATCCGCCGGACAAGCCTGGATGAGTTCCCCCAGTTCTGGAATGTGCTGAAGGGGGATATGTCCCTGGTGGGGACGAGGCCGCCGACAATAGACGAATATAAGAAATACAGCCCTCACCACAAGCGGCGTCTGAGTATGCAGCCTGGTATCACCGGCCTGTGGCAGGTCAGCGGGCGCAGCAGTATCCTTGATTTTGAGGAGGTGGTACGGCTGGATACAGAATATATTGAAAACTGGAATCTGGAGCTGGATATCAGGCTGATTATCCGGACCATTCTGCGGGTGTGGAGGGATGGGGAAGCGGCGTGAGGGTAACAGTTCAGATATCCCTTGAACTGTTACGGCATCTGCCCATGAGAATCGCTGCGCGATGGGGCAGATGCCCTCCGGCCACTACGTTTTCGTACGGTCAGCGCAGCGAGTGCGCAGACCTATCTGAAGTGTAGCGCGTGAGGAACTTCTGTACCTGTAAGTAGTGGTTGCCGGTTTGTAATAAACTGTGGTAGAATGTACGTGGAAAAGGAGGTCAAAGGATGGACGATAGACTTTACATAGACTGCATAGACGCCACACGGGAAGCGGACGGCTATGAAACACTGCTTTCCGGCATCCGCCGGAGCTTTGATCTGGCGGTGAAGGATGATGCAACGCCCCTGTTCACCACCGATGCGACGGATTTGTACACCTTGTTTCTGGAGAATATTCCAGAAGAGGCCCGTCAGTGCTACAACTGCAGCACCTGCCGCCAGTTTGTCAACCGGTTCGGCGGATTGGTCAGCATCAGCGCCGAGAGCGGGAAGCAGACCGCTGTCATGTGGAGCGGTCCGGTACCGGAGTTCTTCCGGCAGGCTGCTGCAGCCGTGAGGGCAGGAGCAGAGGCTGCCAGAATCACAGGGATTTTCGTCACAGATAAAAGAGAGCTGGGCTGTGCCAGGACTGGCATCTGGACACATATGGCTGTAAATGTGCCGGAGAAAATCGTCTATAAGGGGCGGATCAGGACCACATTCCAGGAAGCGGCCAGGAAAGCGGAAGATTATAAGGTTCTCCGGGCCAGCATTGCAAAATATCAGCAGAAGGATGTGGAAACGGCAGTGAACCTGCTGCGTTCCGACGCATTGTACCGGGGAGCGCAGATCCTGCCTATGGCTGAGTGGTTTCTGGAAACCATGAAGCTGGTCCGCGGTAAGGCGGATTCCGCCAACATCCTCTGGTACCGGGCCGCATCCGCTCCCGGCGGATTCTGCCATATCCCGGCCAGCATGGTCGGTACTCTGCTGGATGACATTATTGAGGGATACAGTGTTTCAGCCATCAGGGACAGATTCAATGAGAAGATGCACCCTTTGCAGTATCAGCGTCCCCAGGCTGCCCCGGCTGCCGGAAATGTCAGGAGGGCGGAGGAGATCGTGGCAGAGCTGGGCCTGGAGAAGTCTCTGGAGCGCCGCTTCGCCCGTCTGGATGAAGTGCAGGCCATCTGGAAGCCTGTCAATGATAAAACGGTGGAAGCAGTTGTCCCTGGCGGTGTGTTCGCAGGCATTCCTATTAAAAAGAAGCAAGGGGAGGCCAGGGATCAGGTTCAGGCTCCGGAAACAGTGATGACCTTTGAAAAGTTTTGCCGCACGGTTCTTCCCGGGGCAGAGAAGATGGAACTGCTGGTTGGCACTCATAAGGATTCCTACGCGGCATTTCTCACTGCGGTACATTCCGACGCGCCCCCTGTTATCCGGTGGGACTGGGAGGACGAACGGAATCCGTTCTCCTGGTATCTCTACAATAAAGGCAGTTCCTGTGAACGCTGGAATCTTTCTCCGGGCTGGAATGTGGTCACCGCAGTGGTTCTCCAGCCCAATATGTGGAGTGACCGCCCTTGTGGGTATGTCACCAACGGCGCAATGTTCGTTCTGAAGGGGGCGAAGGATCTGAATGGATCGTCGTCCGCCGGTCTGTTTCCGAGTTTTCTGAGAGGAGAGCTGTATGAAGTCCGGGCAACCATTGAGGCATATTCCAACAATACAAGAGCTGTCGGAAACGAGGATGCCAGTGTCTGTGGACTTCTTATTCAGGACAGCAGCAATAATCTTTCTGTCAGGCTCCGGGTGACGACCGATGTAGGGATTGCCCTTTACAAAATCGACCGCTGGGACTGACAGGAGTGTGATCAGAATATGAAAAAAGAAAGAAACAATGGAATCCGGCTGAGTGACTGGCAGAAGAAGCAGCTGGCCGGGGAAATAAAAGCATTCTATCTGGATGTCCGCGGGGAAGAAATCGGAATGATCGAGGAACAACAGCTTGTCGATCTGTTTTGTGAGCATCTGGCACCTATTGTTTATAATAAGGCGCTGGATGATTCCATGCACTGGTTAAAAGAACAGCTGGGCAATATGGAAGCGGACTATTTCCTATTATATAAGAATTAGATTATTATCATGGGAGAGTTGTTCTGAAGGGTACGCTCTGGAAAAAGGTTCCTCCGGATTGCGGGTTTCGGAGCCAGAAACTCTAAGCTTGCAGAAATCTGCTAAAAACAGGGGCAAAAATCCGAACTCGCTCCGCTCAGACATGCGGATTTTTGCCCCTAACGCAGATTCCTGCGGGCTAAGAGTTTCTAAGGCTCCTGCAAATGCAATCCGGAGGAACCTTTTTCCAGAGCTGGTATCCGCTGGCCAGGAAAAAACAACCTGGCCGTGAACAGTAAGTGCGCCAGCTTAGTGTAATAGTTCAGATACCCCTTGAACTGTTAAGGCATCTGCCCATGAGAATTGCTACGCGATGGGGCAGATGCCCTTCGGCCACTACGTTTTCGTACGGTCAGCGCAGCGAGTGCGCAAACCTATTTGAACTGTTACCATTTAGTAACGTTTTACTGGAACTCTTAAGTTTCTTATGTTGACAAACGTACGATTTCGCACTACAATTTCGTAGAGTGGGATCGTATTTTATTGCCATGTATGCCAGAGGTTGCCAGTGACTGGGGTTCTGGTTACTGGTATCCCGGACAGTTTCATATAGAAAAAATATCGTGGACAGGGTTTTGGAGTAATTCCCCGGAGAGTTCCGGTATGTCCACCAGTATGTACATGAATGGAGAATGATGAATCCGACAGAACAGATTACCGGACAAACAAATGAAGTAAAGAAGGAAGAAAGGCCGGCCCTGCTGGAATTGAGGCAGATTGAGAAATCCTTTGGAGATACCAGGGTCTTAAAGGGGATTGACCTGACCGTAGGGGAGGGGGAGTTTGTGACACTGCTTGGCTCCTCGGGCTGCGGTAAGACCACTACCCTGCGGATCATTGCAGGTCTGGAGGAGCCGGATGGGGGGCAGGTGCTTCTGGAAGGCAGGGATATGAGGGGCTGGGGGCCGGAAAAACGGAATGTCAATACCGTGTTTCAGAATTATGCCCTGTTTCCCCATATGAATGTGTTTCAGAATATTGCTTACGGCCTGAAGATCAGGAAGGTGGCCAGGGAGGAGATCCGCCGGAGGGTGACGGATATGCTGACTCTGGTGCAGCTGGAGGGCTTCGAGAAACGTATGCCCTCACAGATGAGCGGCGGACAGCGGCAGAGGGTGGCCATCGCCAGGGCTCTGGTCAACAATCCCAGGGTCCTTTTGCTGGATGAGCCCTTAGGAGCCCTGGATCTGCAGCTGAGGCGGCAGATGCAGCTGGAGCTGAAACGTTTGCAGAAGAAGCTGGGCATCACCTTTATCTACATTACCCACGACCAGGAGGAGGCCATCAATATGTCCGACAAGATCGTGGTGATCCGGGAGGGGCTGGTGGAGCAGGCAGGTACTCCGGCCCGGATCTATGACGATCCCCGGACCAGCTATGTGGCCCGGTTTGTAGGCTCTGCCAATATTCTTACCGGGAAGGTTCTGTCGCTCAGAAACCAGGAGGGTGTTCTGGAGCATGTATCCGGACGGGCCGGTTTCCGGACCAGCGGGCGTCCTGTCAAAGAGGGAGAGCAGGCAACGGTAGCTGTGCGGGGGGAGACCATCCGGATCTGGCCGCAGAAGCACCAGGACTATGGTCTGGCAGGAATCATTACCGAGAAAAGCTTTGTGGGCGGCATGCTGCGGATCACCGTGGTCCTTGGAGACGGTACGGAGATGACCGTGAGCCGCCACGGAATTAACTTTGACTATGACGCGGGACAAGAGGTCCGGCTGGAATGGGACCAGACTGCGGCGGTTCTGGTAGACAGGGAGGAAGGACAGCCAGGAAAGTGGGGCAGTAGCGGCCACATGGACAAGGAGGGCAGGCAATGAAAAAGAATGGCTGGTGGATGTGCGTAGCCCCTCTCTATGTGTTTACCCTGGTGTTCGTTTTAGGGCCGGCCCTCTATATGGTGGCGGTCAGCTTTGCCACCAACCGGGACAGCGGGTATGGTTTCCAGTGGATATTCACCCTGGAGAATTTCCGGCGGATGCTGGATCCGGTGTATCTGCAGTGTTTTTACCAGTCCTTCCAGCTGGCCTTTACCACCACGGCGGCGGCGGTACTGATCGGGTATCCCTTTGGTTATTTTATGGGGAGACTTTCGGCTAAGGGAAAGAAGGTTCTCCTGTTCCTGATTATGGTGCCTTTCTGGACCAGCTCCCTGATCCGGCTTTACGGATGGCTGATTATCCTGCAGGCCAAAGGCATTTTCAACACGGCACTCTTAAAGCTGGGGCTGGTGGAGGAACCCTTAAAAATCCTCTATAGTTATCCGGCGGTACTCATCGGCATGGTGTATGCCCTGCTGCCCTTTATGATGCTGGCGGTGTATTCCAGTGTGGAGAAGATGGACTGGTCTCTGGTGGAGGCTGCCAGGGATCTGGGAGCTTCCCCGGCGGAGGCATTTTTCACCATTACATTCCGGCTGACTCTGCCGGGGCTTCTGTCAGGGGTTATCCTTACTTTTGTGCCGTCCATGGGCCTGTTTTTCATTGCGGACATCCTTGGGGGCAATAAGATTGTTCTGGTGGGCAGCCTGATCCAGGACCAGCTGACCAGGGGCAGCAACTGGCCCTTTGCCGCGGCCCTGGCTCTGGTGCTGACGATTATGACCAGTCTGCTGATTGCCCTTTACCGGCGGATTACCCATGTCCGGGATCTGGAAGGAGTGTTCTGATGAAAAAGAGAGGGATCCGTTTTTCCCATGTATATCTGACAGTGGTCATGGTCATCACCTATCTTCCGATTCTGATGGTGGTGCTGTTTTCTTTTAATGATTCCAGCGTACCGGTGGCCTGGAAGGGCTTTACCCTGGAGTGGTACAGAACCCTGTTCCGGGACCGGGCGCTGATGGAGGCCCTGGGCAACAGTCTGGTCCTGGGCCTTTTAAGCTGTGGTCTGGCGGCGGTGATCGGGACTCTGGGGGCCATAGGCATGGCCAGGGCCCATTTCAAAAGCCAGGGGATGATGGAGTATCTTTCTACCATCCCGATCATGGTGCCGGAGATCATTCTGGCTATGGTATTTATGGCCTTTTTCTCCCTGCTGGGTCTGCCATTTGGCATGGTGACCCTGGTGATCGGCCACACGGCCTTTTGTATCCCCTATGTATTTCTCATGGTCAAGGCCCGGCTGGTGGGGATTGATCCGTCCCTGGAGGAGGCAGGCCGGGATCTGGGGGCTTCCCCGGCCCGGGTATTTTTCGATATCACGCTGCCCCTGATCCTTCCGGCTGTGGCGTCGGGGTCTATTCTGGCCTTTGCCATGTCTTTCGACGATGTGGTGATCAGTCTGTTTGTCAATGGCCCTACCTTGTCTACCCTTCCGATCAAGATCTACACACAGCTGAAGACAGGGGTGACGCCAGAGATCAATGCGCTCTGCACCGTGATCCTGGCAGCGGTGGTGCTGGTGATGACAGCTTATTTCTGCCTTACAGGGAAGCAGGGGGAAAAGGAAATGTGACCGTTCGGGAGGAAAAAATAAGTATCTGTCCTGAAAAGAATTCAGGGCAGAGAGACGTAAAGGAGATCAACATGAAAAAGAAACGTTATATAATGGGGCTTGTTCTGGCTCTGGTTGTGCTGTCGGCAGTTATCACAGCCTGCACCGGAAAGAATGGCAGTAAAGAGGAACTGGTGCTGTACACCTGGCAGGGCATGTTCCCCCAGGAGGTGCTGGACGGATTTGCCGAAAAGACCGGCAGCAAGGTAGTATACTCTAATTTTGATACGGATGAGACGATGCTGGAGCGGCTTTCCCAGGCAAAGGGAGGCTCCTATGATGTGGTGGTGGCAGATGATTATATTATTGAGCAGGTGATCGCATCGGGGCTGGCCAGTGAGATCGACCGGTCAGTGGTAACCAATTTTGGTAATATCAATCCCTTGTATCAGGGGCATTTTTATGATCCGGAGGACAGGTATACCATTCCTCATGGGGCCGGGATTCCTCTGATTGTGTATGATCCGGAGCAGGTGGATCTGGAGATCCGGGGGTACGCGGATCTGTGGAATCCGGCTCTGAAAGACAGTGTGGCTTTGATCGGCAACTACCGGGTGATCAACGGCATCACCCTGCTGACCATGGGAAAATCCATGAATGAGACAGATCCGGCAGTGATCGGGGAGGCGGGAAAGAAGCTTCTGGAGCTGGCGCCCAACGTGCGCATGATTCAGGATGACAATACCCAGAATGCATTGCTGAACGGTGAGGCGTCGGTAGCATTTCTCTATACCTCCCAGGTGACCAGGGCTCTGGAGGAAAATCCTGGTCTGAAGGTGGTATATCCCCAGGAGGGGCTGGGATTCGGAATCCTGGGAGCCTTTGTGCCGTCCCAGGCGCCCCACAAGGATCTGGCAAACCAGTTTCTCAACTATCTGCTGGAGCCTGAGGTGTCCAGACAGTGCTTTGAGTACAATGGCTACTACAATACTAACAAGGCGGCGGATGCCATCGTCACCCCGGCCCTGGTGGTGCCGGAGTCGGTGACCTCCGGGGAGATCATCCAGAATGTGCCGGGAGAGGCCAATGAGGCCTATGACAGGAACTGGATAGAGTTTAAGGCGGCCTGTGGGGAAGGGTGACTCCCAATAGCCGGTGGCTGTAACCGTCCACGGGGGGCTGACGGTTATGGGCTGACGCCCGGGGCTTCTTGTCTCCGGTGTTTTTCGGGGGCAAGAAGATGGCCCGTCTGAACCGTTACATTTTCATTCATATGCGTTTTTGACTGCCTTGATCAGCTTTCTCTCTTCCTGGGTGAATTGAGTGCTGGTCCGGTAGATCAGCTGCATATAGCGGCAGTAGGACCGGTCCGGTCTGCATACGACAAGATCCATATCTCTTGGAATACAGAATTCAGGCTGGATCGTTATGGCTTCTTCCTCCTTGAGCATCTGGCAGATCTGAAGGGTCCGGTTGATCTCAAAAAGTATCTGGGGCTGTATCTGGTAATCATGAAACAGACGGTTAATCAGCTGCCGTTCAATGGTATCGGCAGGAGCCAGAATAAAACGTTCGTTCCGAAAGACAGCACCATCCACCACTGGCGGACAGTCATAATGATTTGATCCCATGTAGGCAAGAGGATGATTCCCGGGCAGGACAAAGACCAGTTCTTCCTGCTTTAGTATTTCACAGTGAAATCTGGATTCGGGTACCGGCTGGATGGAAGGAATCAT
>Ga0137310_100957_pt1 | contig 19005 bp, 14 predicted proteins | sample NAcewiD2O_June_2_FD_97183 | JGI IMG/M metagenome (GOLD analysis project Ga0137310, IMG submission 97183) | Mouse cecal microbial communities from Vienna, Austria - N-Acetylglucosamine amended D2O_June | ecosystem: Host-associated > Mammals > Digestive system > Large intestine > Cecum | place...
GCCGTTAACCATCAGGTTTGGCGGCAAAACAGAAAGCAAGTCTAAAGTGTCGCGAAGTATGGATAGAATGGAGGAGAACATGGCAAAGGCGCAGTACAATGCAGACAGTATCACGGTCCTGGAAGGACTGGAGGCTGTCAGGAAAAGGCCGGGTATGTACATAGGAGGGGTTGGGATCAAGGGACTCAATCATCTGATCTACGAAGTCCTGGACAATTCTGTGGATGAACATCTGGCGGGATACTGTACCCAGATATGGGTGACCCTGGAGGCGGACGGCTCTTGTACGGTGAAGGATAATGGCCGGGGAATACCGGTGGAGATGCACAAAAAGGGAGTGTCCGCGGAGCGGGTGGTGCTTTCCACTCTCCATGCGGGAGGAAAGTTTGACAATCAGGCGTACAAGACCAGCGGAGGCCTTCACGGCGTCGGCTCCTCCGTGGTCAACGCTCTTTCGGAGCACATGGATATTATGGTCTATAAAAACGGCTATATTCACCACGATGCCTACGAGAGGGGAATCCCAACAGTGGAGCTGGTGGAAGGGCTTCTTCCGGTTGTGGGAAAGACAAAGGAAACGGGAACAAAGATCAATTTCCTGCCGGATGGGGAGATTTTTGAGCGCACAAGATTCAAGGCTGACTGGCTTAAGAGCAGGATCCACGAGACAGCCTATTTAAACCCGGAGCTTACCATCCATTACGCCAACCGGCGCAAGGGCGAGGAGGAGACGGTGGACTATCACGAGCCTGACGGAATCGTGGCTTATGTCAGGGAGGTGAACACAGGCAAGACCCCTGTCCATGACCCCATCTATTTTAAAGGGACCATGGACAATATCCAGGTGGAGGCGGCATTTCAGTTTGTAGATGCCTTTGAGGAGAATATATCCGGTTTCTGCAACAACATCTTTACCCAGGAGGGAGGCACTCATCTGGTTGGGTTTAAGACCAGGTTCACTATGCTGATCAACAGCTATGCCAAGGAACTGGGGATCCTCAAGGAAAAGGACTCCAACTTTACAGGCGCGGACACCAGAAACGGTATGACAGCCATTGTGGCGATCAAGCACCCGGATCCTATTTTCGAGGGGCAGACCAAGACAAAGATGGCCAGCGCCGACGCTACCAAGGCGGTGTTTACCATTACCGGGGATGAGCTTCAGCTGTATTTTGACAGGAACGTGGAAGTGTTAAAGGGAATCATCGGCTGCGCGGAGAAGTCTGCCCGGATCCGGAAGGCGGAGGAGAAGGCCAAGACCAACATGCTGACCAAATCCAGGTTCTCCTTTGACAGCAACGGAAAGCTTGCCAACTGCGAGAGCCGGGAGCCGGAGAAGTGCGAGATCTTTATTGTGGAGGGAGACTCCGCGGGGGGATCGGCCAAGACCGCCAGAAACCGGATGTATCAGGCCATTCTTCCCATCCGGGGCAAGATCCTCAATGTTGAGAAGGCTTCCATGGACAAGGTGCTGGCCAACGCGGAGATCAAGACCATGATCAATGCCTTTGGATGCGGATTCTCCGAGGGCTATGGCAATGATTTTGACATCAGCAAGCTGCGGTACCACAAGATCATCCTTATGACCGACGCGGATGTGGACGGAAGCCATATTGACACTCTGCTTTTGACCTTCCTCTACCGGTTCATGCCGGAGCTGATCTACAATGGCCATGTGTACATCGCCATGCCGCCTCTTTTTAAGGTGATCCCCAAGAAGGGTGAGGAGCAGTACCTGTACGATGAGAAAGAGCTGGAGAGATACCGGAAAAGCCACACAGGAGAATTTACCCTGCAGAGGTACAAAGGCCTGGGCGAGATGGATGCCAGCCAGCTGTGGGAGACCACCCTGGACCCGGAGAACCGGGTGTTAAAGCGGGTGGAGATTGAGGATGCCCGTCTGGCGTCCGAGATCACGGAGATGCTCATGGGAAGCGACGTGCCTCCCAGAAGACAGTTTATCTATGAACACGCGGACGAGGCGGATATTGACGCGTAAAATAGGAATGGTGAACCGCGGCACGGCGAGTAGGGGGAAGAGCCTCCCCCGCTCCATTAAGCAGCTGGAATATGGGAGGAATACATGGCAGAAAAGATCATTACCACAGAATATTCGGAGGAGATGCAGAGGAGTTACGTGAACTACTCCATGAGCGTTATCACGGCCAGGGCTATCCCCGACGCCAGGGACGGATTAAAACCAGTGCAGAGGCGGGTCCTCTACGATATGAGCGAGCTGAAGCTTGGACATGACAAGCCGCACAGGAAGTCGGCCCGTATTGTAGGCGATACCATGGGTAAATATCACCCTCACGGGGATTCTTCGATCTATGATACCCTGGTTGTATTGAGCCAGGATTTTAAAAAGGGCATGGCCCTGGTGGACGGGCACGGCAATTTTGGCTCCATAGAGGGAGACGGAGCGGCCGCCATGCGTTACACGGAGGCAAGGCTTCACAAATTCGCGGAAGAGGTGTATCTTAAGGACCTGGATAAGACCGTGGAGTTTGTGCCAAACTATGACGAGACGGAGAAGGAGCCGGCGGTGCTGCCTGTAAGGGTTCCCAATCTGCTGATCAACGGCGCGGAGGGAATCGCTGTGGGCATGAGCACCAGCATTCCGCCTCATAACTTAGCGGAGGTGGTGAACGCGGTGAAGGCTTACATCCAGAACCCGGACATCACCACAGGCCAACTGATGGAGCTGATGCCGGGGCCGGATTTCCCCACAGGAGGCATCATAGCCAACAAAAAAGACCTGCCGGCCATCTACGAGACCGGAGCCGGAAAGATCAGGCTTCGGGGCAGACTGGAGATGGAGCTTGGCAAACGCAAGAGCGATAAAGACAAGCTGGTGATCACGGAGATCCCCTACACCATGGTGGGGGCGGGCATCAACAAGTTCCTGATGGATGTGGCGGACTTGGTGGAGTCCAAAAAGCTTACGGATGTGACAGATATCTCCAACCAGTCCAACAAAGAGGGGATCCGCATTGTCCTGGAACTGAAAAAGGACGCGGATGTGGAGAGAATCAAAAATATCCTCTATAAGAAGACAAAACTGGAGGACACCTACGGAGTCAACATGCTGGCCATTGTAAAGGGCCGCCCGGAGACCTTGAACCTGCGGGGGATCTTAAAAAATTATCTGGATTTCCAGTATGAGAACAACCGCAAAAAGTATCAGATCCTTCTGGACAAGGAGCTGGAAAAAAAGGAGATCAGGGAGGGCCTGATCAAAGCCTGTGATGTCATTGATCTGATCATCGCCATTCTCAGGGGATCAAAGAACTTAAAGGACGCGAAAGCCTGCCTGATTAACGGGGACACCTCAAAGATCAGGTTTCGGGATCCCCGGTTTGAGGAGGATGCCAGAAAGCTGTGTTTTACAGAAAAGCAGGCCGCGGCCATTCTGGAAATGCGGCTGTACAAGCTTATTGGCCTTGAGATCCTGGCTTTGGAGAAAGAGTACAAAGAGACTTTGAAGAAGATCAAAGAGTACACCAGGATCCTGAAAGACAAGGAAACCATGGATCAGGTTATCGTGAAGGACTTGGACAGCATCAAAGAGGAGTTCGCCTTGGCGCGGCGCACGGACATTGAGGATGGAAAAGAGGCGGTGTTCGCGGAGATCCCGGTGGAAGTCCAGGAGGTAGCCTTTGTCATGGACCGTTTCGGGTACTGCAAGGTTCTGGACCGAACGGTCTATGAGAGGAATCAGGAGACCGTCAACGGGGAATACTCCTATGTTGTCCGGTGCATGAACACGGATAAGATCTGTGTGTTCACCCACAAGGGAAATATGCACCAGATCAAAGTGAAAGATATCCCCTCAGGGAAGCTGCGGGAAAAGGGAGTGCCTCTTGACAACATCAGCAAATATGACGGCACAAAGGAACAGATCCTCTGTCTGACCAACTTAGAGCAGATCACAGGCAAAAGGCTTCTGTTTGCCACGAAGATGGCCTTGGTGAAGCTGGTGCCAGGCTCTGAGTTTGTCACCAACAACCGTACAGTGGCCGCTACCAAGCTGCAGGAAGACGACGGCCTGATCAATGTTATCCCGGTTGAGGATGAGGCGGAGGCGGTGCTCCAGACGAAAAATGGGTTCTTCCTCCGGTTTGCCCTGGAGGAAATATCAGAGATGAAGAAAAATTCAAGAGGCGTCCGGGGAATTAAGCTGGAAAAAGATGATGAGCTGGAGGCTGTGTATCTCATCGGCCATGAGCCGGTTATCCAGTATAAGAAGAAAGAAGTCCACTTAAACCGGCTGAAGATCGGGAAAAGGGACACAAAAGGAAACAAGGTCCGGTTATAGTGTTTGACATTTGCGGGTATCCATGCTAGATTAAAAATAAGAGGATATAGACCCGGAACATACATGAAGGAGGAAGAGAGATGTCAGAGAGCAAGATACCTACCCCCCATATCGGAGCGGGCAAGGGGGAGATCGCCCAGACCATACTGCTGCCAGGAGACCCTCTCAGGGCAAAGTATATCGCGGACAATTTCCTGACGGATGTGACTCAATTTAACGCTACCAGAAATATGCTTGGTTTCACGGGCCAGTACAAGGGGAGACCAGTTTCCGTTATGGGCACAGGCATGGGCTGCCCATCCATGGGGATTTATTCCTACGAGCTCATCCATTTTTACGGATGTAAGAACCTGATCCGTATAGGAACAGCGGGGGCCATGAGGCCGGAGGTGAAGGTGAGGGATATTGTGTTTGGCATGGGGGCCTGCACGACCTCCAACTACGTGAAGCAGTTCAGGCTTCCAGGTGATTATTCCTGCGTGTGCAGCTATGAGCTTTTGTCAAGGGCAGTGAAGGCGGCTGAGGACAGAGGACTTTCCTATCATGTGGGAAATATTCTGAGTTCTGACATGTTCTATGATCCGGACATTCCGGCGGTGGGGACGTCCTGGGACCGCATGGGGGTTCTGGCGGTGGAGATGGAGTCCGCGGCTCTTTACAGCAACGCGGCTTATGGGGGAGCCAACGCGCTGTGCATCCTGACCATTTCCGACTCCCTGATCACAGGAGAAGCGACTACGGCACAAGAACGGCAGACTTCCTTTACCAGCATGATGGAAGTAGCGCTGGAGCTGGCTTAAGGCTGGTTCCTGTGTCCCGGGAAGGGATTTGACAGGACAATAAAACACGGGGCCGCCGTCATGAGACGGGTGGGGAAGGCCAGAAGCGAAAGGGGAGGAAAGAATTGCCTTTTGTTTCTGGTTTTTCTTACCCCTGAGGTTTTACCTATAAAATAGATAAGGCAAGGGCAGGAGAAAGATGGAAGGAATGATTGACAGTCATGCGCATATCTGCGGAAAGGACCTGTTTCCCAAGTGGCGGGAAGCGGCGGCAGGGGCAAAAAGCTCGGGAATCGAGAAAATCATGATCATATGCAGGGATACCGAGGAGGCCAGAAGGGTCATATCCATGGCGGAAGAGGAGCCCATGTTCGATGTGGCGTTCGGATATTCGCCAAATGATGTGCTGAAGATCGGGGACAGGGAATGGAAAGAATTGCGGGAACTTGTGAAAGCCCCCTGTGTCAAGGCTGTGGGGTCCATAGGGATGGACTATTTTTTCTACGAGACCATAGTTCCCAAGGTGCTGCAGAAGGAGATGTTCATCCGGCAGCTGCACATGGCCAATGAGCTGGGCAAGCCGGCGGTCATCCACATGCGCATGGCGGCCGAGGACACAAGGCGGTACATTAAAGGACATTTAAAGGTGCCGGGGGTGGTCCATGGCTACAGCGGCGGTTATAAGCTGATGAAGGATTTTCTGGATATCGGCATGTATTTGTCTTTTTCCGGCAGAGCCTTTATGGAGGCTTCCGAGGAGAACACCAGAAAGGTGATCAGGGACATGCCTTTAGACCGGCTTCTGGTGGAAAGCAACGGGGTGTTCGGCGCTCCCGCGGCTTCCGGCCAGGCGGAGCATTTAAGCCATATCATAGACGATATCTGTACCTTGAGGGGGATGGAAAAAGAGGCCCTCACAGCGGCGATCCGTGACAACTACGGAAGACTTTTTTCCTGACAGCCCGGTCTGTCAGATTTCCTCTGGCTTTGGAATAGAGTTGCTTTTTTCATCATTTTGTTATAGGATATACAGGAATTCAATGACATGAGGAGAAAAAGGATATGGAAATGAAGAGAAAATTAAGGGTAGGCATTCTGGGTGCCACAGGCATGGTTGGGCAGAGATTTATTTCCCTGTTGGAGGATCACCCATGGTATCAGGTGGTTACGGTGGCGGCAAGTCCCCGCTCAGCGGGAAAGACCTATGAGGAGGCGGTGGGGGACCGCTGGAAGATGAACACTCCCATGCCGGAAGCGGTGAAGGACCTGGTGGTCATGAATGTGAATGAGGTGGAGAAGGTGGCGTCGGGCGTGGATTTTGTGTTCAGCGCCGTGGACATGAGCAAGGAGGAGATCAAGGCCATCGAGGAGGCCTACGCGAAGACCGAGACTCCTGTGGTCTCCAACAACAGCGCTCACAGGTGGACTCCCGACGTTCCCATGGTGGTGCCGGAGATCAATCCGGAGCATTTTCAGGTCATCCCGTTTCAGAGAGAACGGCTTGGCACTAAAAAGGGCTTTATCGCCGTGAAGCCAAACTGCTCCATCCAAAGCTACGCGCCCGTGCTGACGGCATGGAAGGAGTTTGAGCCTTATGAGGTGGTGGCCACCACTTACCAGGCGATCTCCGGAGCGGGAAAGACCTTTAAAGACTGGCCGGAGATGGTGGAGAACATTATCCCCTACATTGGCGGCGAGGAAGAAAAGAGCGAGCAGGAGCCCTTAAGGCTGTGGGGAGAGATAAAGGACGGCGGGATCGTCAAGGCACAGGAGCCTGTGATCACCTGCCAGTGCATCCGGGTCCCGGTTCTCAACGGCCACACGGCAGCGGTGTTTGTAAAGTTTAGGAAAAAGCCCGCGAAGGAGGCGCTGATCGAAAGATTAGCCGCTTTTAAAGGGCTTCCCCAGGAGTTAAATCTTCCCAGCGCCCCAAAACAGTTTATCCAGTATTTAGAAGAGGACAACCGGCCCCAGGTGACCTTGGACGTGGATTACGAGAAGGGCATGGGCATCTCCGTGGGAAGGCTCAGGGAGGACACCGTGTACGACTACAAATTTGTAGGCCTTTCCCACAATACGGTCCGGGGCGCGGCAGGAGGAGCCCTGCTGTGCGCAGAGCTTCTGACGGCCCAGGGGTACATTGAGGCAAAGTAAGAGGGAAACATTTGTGAGGTACGTCTATGGACCATGTCAGGAAAGCGGGAATACAAGACGTCTCAAGGCTGGCGGAAATCCTGATCTTTACGAAAAGAATGAATTATAGAGAGATCTTTCACAATGACAGGGTCTCTTTCAGGGAAATGCAGGTATATCCCTTGGCCCAGGATTATATTGCCTGTCCTGAAAAGCTGGAAAACATTTGGGTGTATGATGATGAATTTGTAAAAGGGATGGTTCACATAGAGGGTCAGGCGCTTATGGAACTCTATGTAGACTGTTTTTTCCAAAATCAAGGGATCGGGGGAAAGCTGATGGAATACGCGATACAAGTGTTTGATGTGAAAAATCTGCTTGTGTTAGAAAAAAACATCCGGGCCATAAGTTTTTATCAGCGTCACGGCTTTTCCCTGACACACGTGCGGCAGCTGGAAGAAGGAACCACAGAGTATCTGGTGAAAATGGAGCGATAACAACCTGTGAACGAAGGTTTCCCAAAAGGGAGAGGAGAAATCGCTGGTATCCTGGCGGGGAATGTAGTAAAATAGAGAAAGGCCAGAGGTCACTGCTATGAGGAAGGAACGGGGATGCTTCCGGCGGTCTGACAGGCACCGCGAAGCGCCCTGTGTCCATACATATTATACCAGGAGGAGAGATTATGGGTTACACAAAAACAGAATTTGGGACCATGGAGGACGGGAAGACCGTATACCGCTACACATTGACTAATGAAAACGGGGTATCCGCTTCCTTTACAGACTTAGGAGGGGTATGGCTGACCATGATGGTGCCGGACAGGGACGGCAATCTGGCGGATGTGGTTCTGGGATACGACACAGTGGATATGCTGCTCCACGGCTCAGGCCATATGGGAGAGCCTGTGGGCCGGTACGCCAACCGCATTGGAGGTGCCAGCTTTACCCTCAACGGCAGGACTTACCAGCTGGAGAAGAATTCCGCGGGAGTCAACAATCTCCACAGCGGCCCAAACTATTATAGGGACCGGGTGTGGGATGTGGAAGTGGAGGAGTCTGAGCTGGGGACAGCCATCCATTTTTCCCTGTTCAGCCCTGACAAGGACCAGGGATATCCCGGCAATGCCAATGTGACGGTGAGCTATACCCTGACAGCTGACAACAGCCTGAAGCTGGACTATCATATGGTCTGCGACGCGGACACCATTGCCAATTTCACCAACCATGCCTATTTTAACCTGGCGGGCCACGATTCCGGCTGCGCCATGGGCCAGAAGGTGTGGATGGACGCGGATTATTTTACAGCCACTGACCAAAATTCCATCCCAACGGGAGAACTGGTGCCGGTAAAAGGCACGCCCATGGACTTTACTGTCATGAAGCCCATTTCCCAGGACATTGACGCGGACTATGAGCCCCTTAAGCAGGGAGGCGGCTATGACCACAACTGGTGCTTTAACCACAAGGCCGGAGAGATGTCCCTGTGCGCCAAAGCGGTGGATGAGGCCAGCGGCAGAGTCATGGAGGTGTACACAGACCTGCCGGGAGTCCAGATGTATACGGGCAACAACTTAAAATCCTCCTGCGTGGGAAAAGGAGGCGTCCACTACAGCGTCAGGGATGGCTACTGTTTTGAGACCCAGAACTATCCGGACGCGGTGAACAAGGAGAACTTTCCATCACCAGTGGTAAAGGCAGGGGAGGAATACAAGACCACAACGGTCTACAAGTTCAGCGTGGAGTAAAGGAGAGTTATTATTTGACGAAATCTTTATACATAGCAGAGAAGCCCAGCGTGGCCCAGGAGTTTGCCAATGCTCTCAAGAAAAGATGGAGGAGGGACGACGGGTACATGGAGGCGGAGGACGCTATTGTAACATGGTGCGTGGGCCATCTGATCACCATGAGTTATCCGGAGGCCTACGACCCTAAGCTGAAGCGGTGGAGTTTGGAGACTCTGCCGTTTCTGCCCAGGGAATTTAAGTACCAGGTCATTGAGAATGTGAGCAAGCAGTTCGGCATTGTAAAGGGCCTGCTCAACAGGGAGGACGTGGACATCATCTACATCTGCACCGACTCCGGGCGGGAGGGGGAATACATCTACCGCCTGGTGGACCAGATGGCCGGAGTCCGGGATAAAAAGAGAAAACGGGTGTGGATCGATTCCCAGACAGAGGAGGAGATCCTGCGGGGAATACGGGACGCCAAAGACTGGAGTGAGTACGATAATCTTTCGGCGTCCGCCTATTTGCGGGCAAAAGAAGACTATCTTATGGGAATCAATTTTTCCAGGCTCCTGACCCTTAAGTATGGAAACACCATCTCCAATTATCTCAGAGCGGACAGGACCGTGCTGTCCGTGGGAAGGGTCATGACCTGTGTTCTGGGCATGGCGGTCCGGAGAGAGCGGGAGATTCGGAGCTTTATCAAGACCCCGTTTTACCGGGTGCTGGGAACCTTCTTACATGAGGGGATGAGCTTTGAGGCGGAGTGGCGGAGCGGGGCGGGTTCTAAATATTTCGGCACGCCCTTTCTCTACAAAGAAAATGGTTTTAAAGAGAAAAAATACGCTGAGGAACTCATCCGTTATCTGTCAGAGGACCCGCCGCTGACAGCCGGGGTGGCCAAGGTGGAAAAGAAGAAGGAGACTAAGAATCCGCCTCTTCTCTACAACCTGGCAGAGCTTCAGAACGACTGTTCCAAGCTGTTCAAGATCAGCCCTGACGAGACCTTAAAGATCGTACAGGAGCTGTACGAGAAGAAGCTGGTCACCTACCCAAGGACCGACGCCAGGGTGCTGTCAACGGCAGTGGCCAAGGAGATCCACCGGAACATCGGAGGGCTGAAGAATTATGAGGTTCTGGGTAATTTCGCTTCCGAGATCCTGGAGGCGGGGACTTATAAAGGAATTGCCAAGACCCGGTATGTGAACGATAAACAGATCACGGACCACTATGCCATCATCCCCACAGGACAGGGATTAGGAACTTTAAGGAGCCTGCCGCCTTTGCCCGGGAAGGTGTACCAGGTCATAGCCAGGAGATTTTTAAGCATCTTTTATCCGCCGGCTGTGTACCAGAGGCTGAGCCTGGAGCTGGTTCGAAAGGAAGAGCATTTCTTTGCCAGCTTCAAGGTCCTTGTGGACCAGGGGTATTTGAAAGTGGCCCAGGTGCCAGGTGAAAAAAAGAAGGCGGGAAAAGCCCAGGAAGGCAGCCAGGGTGAGGAAGATGGCGGCGACCAGTTCCAGAAAAATGTGGATAATCCGGAATTTATCAGGATGCTGGCTTCCCTGAAAAAGGGGATGGTGCTGGATATAGGCGGATTTGCCATCAAGGAAGGGGAGACTTCGCCGCCTAAGCGGTATACTTCCGGATCCATGATCCTTGCCATGGAGAACGCGGGGCAGCTGATCGAGGATGAGGAGCTGCGGGCCCAGATCAAGGGCAGCGGCATCGGAACCAGCGCCACAAGGGCGGAGATCCTGAAAAAACTGGTGAACATCAAATACCTGGCTCTCAACGGCAAGACTCAGGTGATCACCCCCACTCTCCTGGGGGAGATGATCTTTGACGTGGTGGCCGCTTCCATCCGACAGCTCTTAAACCCGGAGCTGACAGCCAGCTGGGAGAAGGGCCTGACCTATGTGGCGGAGGGCAGCATCACGCCGGAGGAGTATATGGAGAAGCTGGAGCGCTTTGTGGCGGGACGGACCAACAATGTGCTGAGGCTCAACAATCAGTATCAGCTGAGAGAGTATTTTGACGCGGCGGCCCCTTATTATTCCCCCAAAGGAGGGAAAGGGGACAAGGAGGAGCCCCGGAAAGCCATTCCGGAGAATTCCGCCCAGCCGGCAGGCGGGAGCGGACAGAGGAATCAAGGAGGGATATGACATGAAAAAAGACGATATGACCATAGAGAAGCTGTTTGACACAGAAAAGACCACAGCGAAGGAATATCTGGCCCAGTACACCTACCCCTGGCAGGCGCTCCCCCACATCGGAGAGATGGTAAAAGCGCTGGGAGAGAACCTTCCGGAAGGGGAGTACGAGAAGCGGGGAGAGGATATTTGGGTTCACCGCACAGCCAGCGTCGCCCCCACCGCCACTCTCAAAGGCCCCCTGATCCTGGAGAAGGATGTGGAGGTGAGGCCGGGAGCTTTTATCCGGGGAAATGTGCTGGTAGGCAAAGGGTCTGTGGTGGGAAATTCCACGGAGCTTAAGAATGTCATTATCTTTGACAGCGTTCAGGTGCCTCATTATAACTATGTGGGGGATTCCATACTGGGATACAAATCCCACATGGGAGCCTCATCCCTGACTTCCAACGTAAAGTCCGACAAGACACTGGTGAAGGTTCACTGCGAGGACGGAGATATTGAGACAGGGCTTAAGAAGTTCGGAGCGGTTTTAGGCGACTATGTGGAGGTGGGCTGTGGTTCTGTACTGAACCCGGGAACCGTGGTGGGAAGCCACTCCAACATCTACCCCCTGTCCAGCGTCAGAGGCTGCGTCAATAAAAACTCTATCTATAAAAAAGGTGGGGTGATCGTTGAGAAGGAAGAGCGGTAGAAAGAAAAGACGTAAGGCTTTTTGGCCGCGGGAGACAACAGTGGGAATCCCCAGAAAGGAGATTCCCACTTGCTGTTTACCTTGTTCCGAAGATCCGGTCCCCCGCGTCTCCCAGGCCGGGGCAAATGTAGGCATTGTCGTTGAGGCAGCGGTCTAAATGTCCTACATAGATGTGGATATCCGGATGAGCCTTGTGAAGCCGTTCAAGCCCTTCGGGAGCCGCGATGATGGACATGAACTTGATGGTCTTGCCCCCATGCTGTTTGATAAAGTTTACCGCGGCCACAGCGGAGCCGCCGGTGGCCAGCATGGGGTCCGTGGCCACGATGGTGCGCTGGTCGATGGGGCTTGGCAGCTTGCAGTAGTACTCGTGAGGTTCATGGGTCTCCTCGTCCCGGTACAGTCCGATATGGCCCACTTTCGCCGAAGGTACCAGTGCCAGGATGCCGTTGACCATCCCCAGGCCGGCCCGGAGGATAGGGACCACGGCCAGCTTTTTGCCGGCGATCATGGGAGTCATACAGGTCTCCATGGGAGTCTCCACCTCCACATCCTCCAGAGGAAGGTCCCGGAGAGCCTCATATCCCATGAGCATGGCGATCTCCTCGATCAGGGCGCGGAATTCATTGGTGCCGGTGTTTTTGTCTCTCAGCTTGGAGATCTTGTGCTGGATCAGCGGGTGGTCAAAAATGGTTACATTTTCCATAGCTTGTGCTCCTTTCTTTTATGAGGACATCAGGTCCCCCTATTTGCCGTCAATGTTGAAGGTGACAATGGCGTAATCTCCCAGGGCATGGGGGACAGGGATGGAAAAATACAGGACTCCCTCATGGGTATAACTGAAGGATTCCGGGAAGGAAGCGCCTTCCTGGGAGCTTAAAGGAAAATCCGCCTGATCAAATATCTGGGTGTACTGTTCCACAGACATGGAGGCCCGGTGGTTCAAAAGGGCCTGGGTCAGCTCAGGAGCGGCCTGATAAAACTCCACATCATCGGACATCAGGTAGCCGGCCATGGTGTACGCGTCAGAATAGTCGTTGAAGCCCAGGCTCTTTACCTGCTTTAAGTCCACGGTGTTGGTATAGAAGACATTGGTTGGGTAGGCGCTGCCCTGGGCCTGCGCGGTGCCCTTGTAGACAGCTGTCAGGCGGCTCCGGTCCACGGATATGACCTTGCAGGTAATGTCGATGGTGCCCGGTCCTTCCTTGGCGACAAAGCCCGCGATGGCGGTGGCGTTGTTAAAAAGCAGTTCATTGACAGCCTTCTGGGTCTGAGGGTCGCTTAAGTTGGAAACCACCGGGTACTGGATAGAGACAGAGCCCGCGGAGGAGTTCTGAAAAGTCTCAATGTCCGCGGATACGTTGGCCAGGGCACCGTCAGAGCCGGTTTCCGCCTCCTGGGCGGCTTTGGTGGTTTCAGCGGCAGTGGTTACCTCCACTGGGGCGGATGTGGCGGCGGCCATGGTCTCCTTTTGAGCCTGGGCGGTGGTGTGGATGCCGGAAAGATCCGTATCGTCCTGCTTTTTCTTACAGCTCATCAGCATAACGGATGAGGTGAGGATCAGCAGAGGCATTATGTAAGTTCGTCTCATAGGGATTCTCCTTTGTGTCGTGATTTGTATAGATTGTACTATTATACCATGGATCATCACTGGCCGCAAGGCTGGGGAAGGGCAGCGGTTTTCTTAAAAATTTTTTACAGAAGGGATAGGGAACATGGAACTGGTTCAGAAAAAACAGAGAAACACAGGGCTGTTTACATTTTTTATCAGCGGCATATGCGTTATCAGCGCCGGGGTGGTGGTGAGCCTCCTCCAGGAGAAATATGGATTTGCCTACAGCATGACGGGGACGCTCTTATCGCTGATGAGCATCGGCAATCTGATCGCCGGTTTTGCCACAGGGATCCTGCCGGCCAGGATCGGCATGAAAGGGACCATGGCGGTTCTCACGGTTGGATATTTTCTGGGGTATCTGGCCATGGCGTTTACAGGGAATCTGGCAGTGCTGTCCCTGGCGTTTTTTATTGTGGGCATTGCGAAAGGGAGCACCATAAATTGCTGCACCATCCTGGTGGGGAACAATTCAAAGGACAGGACAAAGGGCATGAATATTATGCACGGGTGCTACGCGGTGGGAGCCCTGCTGTGTCCCTTTCTCATCGCGGGCGCGCTGAAAACAGGGCCGGGTCCCCAGATATTTTTGTCAGCCTGCGGGTTTCTGCTGTGGGCCGCGTTCGCGCGGGTGCCGGTGGCGGAGGAGAAAAGAGAGAGGGCCAAAGGCACGGACTGGTCTTTTTTAAAAAGCGGGAGGTTCTGGCTTCTCACAGGTCTTCTTTTCTTTCAGAACGCCACGGAGATCAGCGTGACAGGCTGGCTTGTGACTTATTTTAAAGGAAGCGGGGTGATCTCAGGGACCTTGAGCACCTACACCATCACGGTGATGTGGGGGGCCACCCTTATAGCCAGGGCCCTGATCGCTTTTGTGATACAGATCAAGGATACCTGCAAGGCCATGATTTGGATGGGGATCTTCTGTACAATCTTTTATATAGGCCTTTTGCTGGCTAAAGATCAGTGGACCGCCATTGTTCTGCTGTTCGCCTTTGCCTTTGCCATGGCCGGGCTGAACCCCATCGCTGTGGCCAGCGCCGGAAAGATGACCAGCGTCACCAGCATGGGGATCATGCTGCCAGCCGCCAGCAGCGGTGCCATACTGATGCCGTGGATCATCGGGCTGGTGGCGGAAAACTTCGGCATCGGGGCAGGCATGTCCTGCAATATTGTATCCTGCGGGGGGATGCTTTTGTTCGCTGTCGCGGTAAAGTACTGTTCCGGCAGGTCCGCGTGCTTGCCCCGCTGACCGTATGATAAACTGGGCCAGAGAGCGAAAATCCCATGGCCGCGGGCGATTTTTATGGATTTTTTCCAGTTGCTGTGAACGCTTGTGAACAGGAACGGGGTGAAAAGACTCGCGGACAGAAAAGCGGAGGTATAGCTTGACAGAAACCAGGGGGTATATTAAAATTTTCATATCAAAAACTTTTTGAGGGGAGAGAACGACATGAGTTTTCCAAAAGATTTTTTATGGGGTGGAGCGGTAGCCGCTAATCAGTGTGAAGGCGCCTGGCTGGAGGACGGCAAGCAGCCCAATGTGACAGATGTCCTGGTTGGCATTATGTCCAGGAATCCGGGGATCAAGTGGAATCCGGAGACAAAGAAGTATGAGATGGCCCTTGATCCGGAGAAGAAGTATTTAAGCCACGAGGGAATCGATTTCTATCACCGCTACAGGGAAGACCTGGAGCTGATGGCAGGCATGGGCTTTAACTGTTTCAGAACCTCCTTTGCCTGGGGCAGGATCTTCCCCAACGGGGACGAGGAGACCCCCAATGAGAAGGGGCTGGAGTTCTATGACAAGGTCATCGACACCATGCTGGAGCTGGGCATGGAGCCGGTGATCACATTGAGCCATTATGAGACCCCTCTTCACCTGGTGACCGAGTACGGCGGATGGAGCAACCACAAGCTCATTGAGTTCTGGAACCGCTATGTAACCGCGGTTTTTCAGCGCTACAAAGGCAAGGTAAAATACTGGCTGACCTTTAACGAGGTCAACAACCTGCTGCGCAATCCTCTGGTCGCGGGCGGCGTTCTGGCCACAGACCCGGCGGATCCATCGGATCCCATCGGTTCTACCACGGAGAAGGAGAAGTGGCAGGGCTACTACAACATCCTGGTTGCCAACGCCTGGACCGTGAAGCTGTGCGGGGAGATCGATCCGGCTGCCAAGGTGGGTTGTATGATGACGGCCTCAAGCGTGGCCACCTATCCATATAACTGTGATCCGGACAATGTTATGGGCGCGTATGACTCTGTCAGGATGGCTAATTTCTATTTTGCGGACCCATTCTGCCTGGGCATCATCCCCGGCTATGTAAAGCGTATCTGGAGGGAACGCGGATGCGCTCCGGTCATGGATGACAAGGAGATCCAGCTGATTAAAGATTATCCGGTATCCTATCTGTCCTTCAGCTATTACCGTTCCTCCACCTATGACAAGGAGTACGCCTTAGGCGGAGACACCGGCGGGCTTCTGGGCAAGGAGAATCCCTACCTTACCGGCTGTTCACCAGAGCCCTGGTGCTGGCCCATTGACCCCAAGGGCATCCGCTACGTGCTGAACGTATACTATGACCGGTATCATCTGCCTCTGTTTATTGTGGAGAACGGCATTGGCCTGGACGAGAATCTGGATGAGAACGGAAAGATCGACGATCCCTTCCGCATGGAGTATGTGGAGGAGCATTTGAAGTATGTCCACGAGGCAATCTTAGACGGCGTGGAGGTCATGGGTTACCTGTACTGGGGGCCCATTGATGTGGTTTCCGCGGGAACCGGGGAGATGAGAAAGAGATACGGATTTGTGTATGTCGACCGTTTCAACGACGGAACCGGGACCCTGGAGAGAAAGATCAAGAATTCCTATTACCGATATAAAGAGATTATCGAGACCAATGGAGAGGTTCTGCTGGAGAAATAAGGCAGGAAGATTCACGGCACAAAAATGGCGGAGCGTTCTTTGCTCCGCCATTTTTACTCTTGGGGTTTTACAGGAGGCGGACTATGGAATATGTTATGGGAATCGACCTTGGCACATCATCAGTGAAAGCGGTGGTCATGGGACGGGAGGGGAGCATCCTGTCCGCGGCAGGGCAGGAGTATGAGATCATGACAAACCCCGCGGGCTATGCCCAGCAGGACCCCCGCCAGTGGTGGGAAAAGACCAAAGAGGCTGTCCGCCAGGTATTGAGCCGGTCCCGGATCATGCCGGAACAGGTGAGGGGGCTGGGCTTTTCCGGCCAGATGCATGGCCTGGTGGCTCTGGACAGAGAGGGGGAGCCTCTGATGCCGGCCATGATCTGGATGGACCAGAGGGCAGAGGTAGAGCGGAGGGAGGTTTGGGAGCTGGTCAGGAAAAATGGCCTGGAAAAGGAGCTGATGAACAAGCCGGTGGCGGGGATGCTCATCTGCTCGCTTCTGTGGGTCAAGAAAAATCAGCCGGATATCTATAAAAAAATCGGGCATGTGCTGCTTCCAAAAGACTATATCCGGTACTGTTTTGGAGGGGGATTTGACACAGACGAGACCGACGCCGGGGGAAGCCTGGCATTTTCCGTGAGGGAAAGAAAGTGGTGTCAGAAGCTTTTGAGATTACTGGACATTCCGGAGGATATCTTTCCAAGGGTTCGAAAGCCTTACGAGATCGGGGGCGTGGTGACAAGAAAGGCGGCGGAGGAGACAGGGCTTAAGGCGGGAACCATCCTGGCGGCAGGGGGAGGGGATTCTGCCATGCAGCTGACAGGAAACGGGATAGTGGGGGAAGAGATTTTGTGCTGTAATATTGGGACCGCTTCCCAGATTCTGGCGGTTTCACCGGTTCCGCTGTATGATAAGGAGCTGCGGTCCCAGACATTTTGCCACAGCATCCCCGGCCTGTGGTATATGCAGTGCGGCAGCCTCAATGGGGGAAGCGCGCTTAAGTGGCTGACGAGGCAGATTTTGGGGACGCAAAAGAGCTATGACCAGCTGTGCCGGGAGGCGGGGCATGTGGAAGCGGGCAGCAGAGGACTGGTGTTCCTTCCCTACCTGGCCGGCGAGAGAGCGCCTTATGAAGATCCCCATGCCAGAGGCGGATTTTTTGGGCTTTCCCTGGAACACGGGCAGGCCCACATGGTGAGAGCGGTGATGGAGGGAGTGGCTCTGAACCTTCGGCTGTGCCTGGATATTTTTGAAAATATGGGACTTGGCGGAAAAAAATACATGGTGGTCTCCGGCGGAGGGGCAAAAAGCGGGACCTGGAGACAGATTCTGGCAGATGTCTTTGATCTTCCGGTGTACAGAACCCAGACTGTGGAAGAGGCCTGCGCCGGAGCGGCTTTTATGGCAGCGCTGGCTCTTGGGTGGTATGAGACGGTGGAGGATATGACAAGACAAACAGTGAGACTGGAGACTGAGCCAATGACCCCTGTTCTGGGACATGTGGAAGTGTATAGGGAGATCAGGGAACGGTTTGGCAGGCTGTCAATGCTTTCGCGGTCATATTAGGTTGCAAGAAATGGGACAGTCAAAAAGAAAAACCGTTGAAATACCGGAATTACACGGTATATCAACGGTCTTTGCCCCTGCCAAGGAGTGCCGGCCGCGGGACTTGAACCCGCACGGTATCGCTACCAATGGATTTTGAGTCCACCTCGTCTGCCATTCCGACAGGCCGGCTTCTGTTTCCTACAACGCTGATTATTTTAGCACACTTTCCAACATTTTGCAAGCGGAATTTTCATTTTTGTCGGATGCTGTAAACGCATGGTTACTGTTTGGACAAGGGTGTGATAAAAAGGCAGGAATGAAACAGGGCGCTGGCAGCCATACTATGGCTATATCACAAAGGTAAGGAGGCAGTCTGAAAGTATGATAGAGCAGGATACCATAGAGCTTCTGCGGGAGTGCGACGCGGGGATAAAGATGGGGGTGGAGTCCATTAAGGAAGTCCTGGACTATGTGAATGATCAGGAGTTTAGGAAGTCTCTGATTCAATGTAAAGACAAGCATGAGGAGCTGAGACATGAGACCGAAGCCCTTTTGGACCGGTACCATGGCCGGGAAAAAGATCCGAACCTTATGGCAAAGGGGATGTCGTGGATCAAGACCAATATGAAGCTGGCCATGGATGGGTCGGACCAGACCATCGCGGAGCTGATGACAGATGTATGTGACATGGGTGCAAAGTCTTTAAGCAGGTTCCTGAATCAGTATGAGGCGGCGGACGAGAAGTCAAAAAACATTGCCAGGAAGCTGATCCGCCTGGAGGAGTCTTTGACCAAGGATATACGAAAATTCTTATGATCTGTCAGGAAAACAATCTCTGGTAGCCAGGGGTTGTTTTTCGTTGGAGAACAAGAGTTACTGTTCACATGCGTTCACAGCAACTGGCAAAAATCCATGAAAATCGCCTGCGGCGATGGGATTTTTGCTCTCTGGCTCCGTTTATCATACGGTCAGCGCGGCAAGCGCACAGACCTACCTGAACAGTAACGAAAAAGCACTTTGCTAGAACCATGGCAAAAAGTAATAGAGCGCTTTGTCTGTCTTTCTGGTACAATGTAGGGAAGGAAGGATGGTGAACATCATGGACCGAACTATAATTGAA
>Ga0137310_100961_pt1 | contig 18965 bp, 22 predicted proteins | sample NAcewiD2O_June_2_FD_97183 | JGI IMG/M metagenome (GOLD analysis project Ga0137310, IMG submission 97183) | Mouse cecal microbial communities from Vienna, Austria - N-Acetylglucosamine amended D2O_June | ecosystem: Host-associated > Mammals > Digestive system > Large intestine > Cecum | place...
GACCAAGAAGATAATCACAAACAGGGAAATGGCAGCCCATGTGAAAGAAAAAGGGGTGGCCGATTACGTCACGCAAGTTGACGTGGCTGTACAGGACTTTCTGAAAAAGGAATTATATATACTCGCGCCTGACATCCAGTTTCTCGGAGAGGAAACTGGCTTGCAACGGATGAATACGGACTGCTACTGGATTCTTGACCCCGTTGACGGCACAACCAACCTCATGCACGACTATCAGCATAGTGTGGTTTCGTTGGCTCTTTGTCGCGAAAAAGAGATTGTTTTGGGTATTGTCTATGACCCGTTTCATGACGAGCTTTTCCATGCCGCCAAAGGAAAAGGCTGTTTCTTGAACGAAAAACCCATACACGTTTCCTCTGCCCGAAAGCTCTCGGAAACCATCATCGGTATCGGCACGGCTAAAAGAGAACTGGCGAAAGAAAACTTCGCAAGGTTTCTCAAAGTCTATGAAAACTCGCAAGATGTCCGAAGGCTGGGTTCTGCCGCATTGGAATTGGCATATACCGCTTGCGGCAGACAAGGCGGATATTTCGAGGTATATTTGAATCCGTGGGATTATGCGGCAGGGATGCTTCTGGTGCAAGAGGCAGGAGGAAAAGTGACCGACTGGAACGGAAAGGCACTCGACCCGGCTCAAGGATGCCAAGTGGCAGGAACAAACGGACAAGTCCACGAAGAATTACTCAAACTATTATTAAACTTGGGATAGAAAATTGGGAATTTCTACCTAATTTTCATCGTCTGATTTCAAGGGAATTAGGATTTTAGGATTTGTGATGACATTCCGAGATTTGCTTCTTTTTTCTCAATCAGTACACAATTTGTACAGTTAAGTTGTTAATATGTGTTGAGGACTTATGTAATGGACAACATACGTCTTCAATCACCACGAGGTATTTATGGGCATCGGAGGATTTGGCGGTGTAATTCAGACGGAAGTTCTTGCTTTCGAGCAAAACGCGGTCATTGTTAGTCAACACCGGACCATCTACGAGTTTGAGCGTTCCCTCTCCGTCATACTGGAAGTAGCGGATTGTGTAAAGGGTATTGGTATAGTTGCCCTCCGGCTTGATTTCAAAGCGCAGCTCCACGGTCTGACCCTTTGTGATTTTGTCACCGTAGGGCATCACCTCGACGGTGAAGGGATAGGACTGCTGCACATAAAGTTCGTCATTGCAGGACGACATGCAGAGGGTTGTGAGGACTGCGGCGATTATCGCCATTGCGCCGAAGAAACGGTGGGGTGTGAGGCGGATAGCCCCGATTTTATTGAGAATTGTTTTCATTATTATTCAGAGTTTTAATCTTGATTTTCTGTTTTGTTTTTGTATTTTATCCACAAGGAACTCATTTAGATCCTTGTGGTTTGGGTAGAGGGATGATTTGTCGCAGACTCTTGTGCCGAACTCCTTTTCAAGTCTGGAGTATGCGGCTTGTCCTGCGGCATCATTGTCGAAGAAGCAGAGCATCACCGAGTAGTCATTGAGCAGAGGTATCGCCTTGCCGAGATTGGCTACCGAGTTAAGCACAATAACATCATTATAGTCGTTGAAGCCAAATTTCTCCCCTGAAAGAAAGTCGATGAACCCTTCGTAAAGGCAGCATCTGGCATTGCCTTTGGCGAGGTGTGTTATCGCTTTCGGTGGAAAAGACCCCTTGAAGAAAGAATTTCGCAACTCAAATCCGTGTGCCATATTCTCAAATCCGATGGCGAAATATTGCTTGCCGTGAAGTTCATAATCCACTTGCACACAGTGTCGTTGGGCGATTTCCTTCGGTATGCCACGGTCTGCGAGATATTTCAGCAACGCCGGGTGTTCCAGCTTCGAGATTTCCACATTTGAGAATGTCGGTTCTTCCTTGAACGGTATCGGCTTGTAAGGCTTTTCCACTGGCATCTGCATCTTCTCGGCGATGAACTCTGCCTGACGGATGAAGTCGTTTGTTCCGGCTATTTCCCCTGCGAGGGAGAATATATCACCGCCATTTCCGGAGCCAAAATCATACCAAAGATTTTTCTTCGGGTTGACATGGAACGATGGCTTTCTCTCACTGCGCAGTGGAGAATAGAACCATAGACCTTTGCTGTCGCGTCCGGTGGGCTGATAGCCGAGGTGGTTGAGGAAATCCACAAGCGGGATTTTTTTGATTGCATCTATATCCATAGGCTAAAAGAATCTGAAACGACGCTTGGGTTTTACCGGCTCATGCTTTGGAAGCGGAGGTAGCTTGGACAAGTAACACTCTTCATCAGGCTCATGGCGGATATTTATTTTTCTCGTTGCTGACAACTCTGTGGCGATATACCAAAGCAATTCAGAACTATTGCACGAGCCTGTCATTTCATAGGCGAGGTCATAAATGCCACCATGTGCGCCTGACTTGGTATCGCGCCAAAGGTTAGTTTCAATGTTCACGACCATTGTGGGTTCCGGCGTAGCGGAGTACGGAGCATTGTATATACGAAGATTTCCATCGGCAGCCACAGGCTTTTGACCGAGTGCGGTCATAAATTCCGTCAGAGGCACTTCTAAGGGGTTGAGTTCAATTATAGTAGGCATAGGCTCATTCGATTATAAATTTGACACCGACACCATACTGGGTATGGAAATGTCCCGTTGAGTTGCCGAACACAAAACGTTCCTTCACATTGGCGGTCAAAGCCACTTTATCTGAAAGGTAAAAATCTGCTTGCAAGGTTACGGCACCGCCATAGATGAAGGCGTCCCCGTTGTGGAGCGTGGATCCGTCGGACAGGATTTGGTCACCCCAGTTAACAGTTTCATAGCCGCCGAGAGCTGACAAACCGCCATAAAGGTGAAAAGTCTGCGAGTAGTCACTGACGAGGTGAAGATTGTAGCCAATCTCTCCCGTGAATTGAACAACAGGTATGCGGCCTTTTTCGCCGTATGGCTTGTAGGTCTGGAGGTACTCACCTCCGAAGCTCCAAGTGTTCGCATTGCCTTTGAATACTGAATAGTACACTCCGAAAGAGTAACCGCAGTTACGGGAGTTGCCGGTATAGAATCCGTCCACCATATTTGCCTTTACCTCGACTGCCGACATTCCGGGGAGGCATCGCTGGGCCATTGCCTGCCCCGTGAACAGGGCAAGCATGGCAGCGAAAATAATTATCGCTTTTCTCATTGTTTACTGAATTGAAAGTTCGTCAATAACATTGGCTCTCACAATGTCCTCGTTCTCGACTACAAAGGACTGATGTCTGCCGCCCTCCTTTTCGGCGACTTCGATAACGAGCTGCTTGTCGTCGGGAATGGTGAATTTCTCCAATGCGAACACCGTGCGTTCCGACTGTTTGCCGTGTACCACCGTCACATAGTTCTGGGCACGGAGCGGCTCCAAAACCTGCTCCTGCATGGCGGTACGTTTGATAACCTTCTTATCCACAATTTTGAACGACACATAATCAATGTCAAAGGCGATGTTGGAGGTGTTCTTGATCTCGGTGTGGAAATACAGGAGTCCATTATTGGTATAGATTGATTTCAGAAGGAACTGCACTCCGAAGCGTTTACTGCCGACATGCTTGATTTCTCGTTTGTTTTGCTTGTATATTGACTTCATAATCAGCTTCACGAGCATGGGACTTTCACTACCGAGGCGTTCAAGATAGATTTCCTGCGCATTGTTGGGACGGTTGACAGCTTCGCCATCGTGGATGAAGTCGGTCATTTCTATGCTCAACAACAGCGGATCTTTGGCGAATTTCACATTGAATGAATAGTAGTTGCCATCTTCGGTGATAACCGAGAGATTGGTTTCGGTCTTGAACGACTTGAAGGCGGATTTGACACGCAGCACGTTCTTCGCACCATCGGCGAGTCCGGCGACAAGATTTTCATTACCGAGGTCAACATATACTACTTCAGAGGGAAAGATGATGTGCGTGGTCTTGTTGTACGCCACCTCTAAGGCGTGAGGCGGTATCATGCGGTCGAAGCCGACTTTTCGGGTCAAGCCCTCGAACTTGTCGCCGTCGGTGTAGTTTGCGCCGTACACATTCATGTCGTGCTCGGCGACCGCTTCCGTATCAGGCGACACGTTGACATTGGTGTTATCGGTGGTTGTCTTGCCTTTTGCAAAGGCGGTGGTTGCCATGCCGATTACGGCAATGGCGGAAATGATAAATGTTTTCAGTTTCATCTTTTTATTTTTGGTTTTAGTGGTTTTTATAAATCTTCGGGCTGGTGGAGCATCACACGGTATCCGGCTTTGAGGTGGACTTTAACTGTCCGCAGTTTCTTTGTCAGATACTGGCTTACACCGTTGATGAGTCCTCGCCCGACATCGGACGCTATCTGCGCTCCTGTATTGGTGGAGATGTTTATTGAACTGCCCATAGAGCTACCCATGTTGGCACCTATTTCGTGCAGAGCGTCACTCTCCATTGACTGTGGAATATTGATGCCCTCCTGACCGTCGGAATCATAGACCTGCAACTCCACCTCATAAATCGAACCTTCACATTCCACCGAGGTAATCTCGATTTCCAACCGCTCTCCCTGAATACGGGCGGAGCCAGTGATGATGGTGTTGCGTGGTATCAGACGGTTGCCGATCCACATAGGCTCAGTAGTACGGAGCTTCACACTCTCCCCGTCAACCACGCTCTGATTACCAGCCACTACTGCGGCTATGGTGTTCTTTGCGGTTGTAGGCTTGCCGCCCACCGAGGTGTTGAAGCCTCTTGAAGAAGTCGCCGAGAGTGAGGAAACGACATTGCGGTTGACCTGCGCCACGGGCTGAACATTACGTTTCCCCTTTTCCTCCGATTGAGCTGGAGGCGGGCAGTTCCCGCCGTTGGTATTGCCGTTGCCCATATATTGCGCGGCAAGCTGATAGGAGCGTTCAAGCAACTCCATCTCATCGGGAGCGGATTTGCCGTAGTCCGGCTGTGATTGCTGCATCTCTAGTTCGGCGATGCGTTCCTGCAACTCCGCCACCTGCAAGTCGGCATCCGATGTTTCAGGAATATAGAAGTCCTGCAAGGATGCCTGAGCCTGCTGGTATGCTTCAGCCGAAGTCTGGATTTCATCCGGAACGGTGTCGGCGGACTGTCGGATGGTGTCAAGCGACTCGGAGAGGTGGACGAGGTTGTCCTGTTGCGAAGCCCTCTGTTCAGCATCCGCCGCCTGTTCGTATGCCTTGATTTTGGTATCGGGCATCCCATCGGTTGTGCCGTCGGGTAGTTCTGTGTTCGCCTTACCCTTGACGGCATCATCATCGCCGCTTGGGGCGAATATAAGCCAGATGCACACGAGGCACGAGAGGCACAGCACCGTATATACGGCAATCCTTTTCAGTCGCTCACGCTCTGCCGGGGTCTTCGGCGTGAGCCGGGCGCGGAGGTCATCGAGCATCTTCATAGGCGGGAGCTTTTTCGGTTGGAAGTTCCAGTTGTCTGATATGCTCTATCTCGATTGACTTTCTCGCGTGTCCCGCGCCCATCTTGTAGCAGGCGTTTCCGAACACGAAGAAGGCGACGAGGACAAAGGCGGAGAGCAGCACACTCACGACCATCAGCCGCTGGTTGCGAGGAAGGTCGTCGCACGCCTTCCTGATTCTCTCCCTGATTTTTCCTTTCGGGGAGTGCCACACCTTATTATATAAGGGCGACACAAGTTTTCTGATTTTTTCTTTCATTGGGTAAGTGTTTATTGGGATAAACTTCTTTTTGTTGTTATGAGATCCTTGTTTTCAAGTATCGTCAGTCCCTCGATCTGAAATCCGTTGGGATTGTCATCCGAGCGGTTGGAGTTTACGAGCCGACACCGCGTTATCAGCGACCGCTCCGTCACGTTGCTCTGGCGGATTATCATCTGCCGGGCGTAGGTTTTTACATCATACGGGTAGTCGTTGAAGTCGCAGACAATGCTGTCAACCCTCAGCACCTGTGTGATATTCCCGGCGATGATGCGGTTGTAGTACCCTTTCTCCACATAGTCCGAGTAGTAGTTGTACGCGCTTTTGTCGGCCAACGACATGGCGCGGTTGATGTTGTGCTCAATCGCCGATTTGTCCGGAGAAAGTGTAAAGAACAATTCGTGGAAGCGGCGGACGTGTTCACGGGCCTCCGCCGGGCGGTTCTGCTCCATATCCTGCGACAAGGCGAGCATAAGGCTCTTGCCGTTGTCAAGCACATAGATCTTCTCGCGCTGCTTCTCGGCGAAATTCAGCGACAGCACTACCGAGCATATTGCGACCAGAGCGCAGAGCGACACCACGACAATGCCGAACAGCCTTATCTGCCGGAAGGATGTCTCGATGTTTTTCAGTGATTTGAATTCCATTTAATCATATTTTGAATGGTGTCAGAATATTATTTCAGTAATTTCCCGGCTCTACCGACAGCGTTTCCGCTCACTCCGCCGACAATGCTACCTGCCCATGAGCCTCCCTGCAATGCGGCGTTGTTCACGTTGCGGTTGTAGCTACCCATGCCTCCGGCTTGGATTATCCACCCTGCAACAGTGGGAATCGTGAAGTAACCTATAATGCCGATAATCATAAAGATACAATACGCAGTGTTGCTCCCGTCAAGGTCTGCATTGGGGTTGTTTGTCAGCTCCGAAATGTCGTTCTGGAGCATCAGCACCTGTATCTTGGCGAGTATAGTAGAGAACAGATCCGCCACCGGCAGCCACAGATAGGTCTGAATGTATCGGCATATCCATTGGACGAGGGTGTGCTGGAAACCGTCCCACACCGACAAGGCAAATGAAATCGGACCGAGTATAGCAAGTACGATGAGAAAGAATGTCCTTATGGTGTCGATGGTCAGTGAAGCCGCCTGAAAGAGCATCTCCAATAGCTCCCTGAAGAAATTGCTGATGGCTTTCTTCACCTTATACATACCTCTCTCGATATACATTCCGGCAGCGGTGCCGACTTCCGTCACTCCAAGTTCGTCAATCTGGCGGTCAAACTCCGCATCATCGACAAGGTAGGCGGTGGAGGGGTCACGCATCATCTTCTCATATTCCAGACGGTCTTTCTCCTCACGGTACTTCTGCATGTCGAGTGTCTGACCCTCCAGCATCCCGGCGGTACCCTGCACAATCGGCGACATGACCGAGTTGATGGTGCCGAGCACCACAGTCGGGAAGAACATGATGCAGAATCCTATCACGAATGGACGGAGCAGTGGGAACACGTCGATAGGCTCCGCCCTCGCCAGTGCCTGCCAGATACGGTAGGCGACATAGAACAACGCTCCGAGTCCGGCTATGCCCTGTGCCACTCCCGACATATCCTCGCACAGTGGCATCATCTCGTCGTAGAGCGAGCGCAGGATTGTGTGGAGGTTTGAAAAATCAATGGCGCAAATCATGGCTTACCAGTATTTTTCGGACCCATCACCGTAGAGCGACACCACACGCTGGGTGTCCGCCTTCTTCTTCGCGCGGAGATACGACACCGATATGTTCTTGTTGGTGTAGTAATGCGTCAGCGATTTCAGACGCTTCATCTCCTTGTAGCAGTCATCGACAACATCCATGCGGTCCTTGTCGGTCATGGAGAGCGTGGTGATGTTCACCACTTGCTTCAGGTCGTTCAGCACACCGGTGGCATCCTGAAGAATCCTCGTGTAGCCGGAGGCGATTGCAGATAGTTCCGCCGAGGTGTAGTTAGGATCCGTTAGCATCTTCTTGTAGTTGTTGACATAGTAGCCGGATATGTCGCCGAGCATCAGCACGGTTTGCTGCACCTTGCGGGCATCGCGGACGAGGTTGTTGACGGCGCGGAGGGCATCGTAATACTTCTTCGCCTGCTGGTAGATCTTGACCGTCTCCTGAAAGTTGGCAACCATGTTTTTCGCGGTGGTTGACTCCTGTACCAGCGACTTCGACGAGTTGACGATGCTCTGGGCGATGTTGGACGGGTCAATGACCGTCCACTGGGCGTTTGCCCTGCCTGTGCCGAGCAACAGGCACAGGGCGATTATCGGAAATAGAAATTTCAGTTGTTTCATTCTTTTTCTTTGGATTTTGTGGTTATCTGATTCTGTGGGCTATGCCCGTTATTATTCTTGCGAGGATAGAGAACAGCCAAAAGGCAGCGGTAAGGAGGACCGCGAGGATTGCACCGGATATTGCGGCAATGCGTGTAAAGATTTTCAGTGCCTTCATACATCGCCTTTCTTCCTTTCATTGGCAAGCACACGGATTGCAGCCTCTATGTCACCACTGAGTTGGGCAGCCTTGTTGAGTACCTGAATCTTCTCCGTTTCCTCGGTTGTGTAGCAGAGATATTCCTCCGGCGATACCTCCGTGGCATAAACGGCTGATTGAGTGCCGCCCAGTCCAATCCATACCTCTTTATACAGGCGGTTGGGGTTGTTCGCCATGTTGATTGAGAGTATCTGCGCCTTCTCCTTGTCGGTCAGACCAAGCAGCTCCTGTATCTGGTCGAAGCGATTCATATACTTGCGCTGGTCGAGAAGTATCTTGCAGTCGGAGTTGTTGATAATGGTTTCCTTGACAATCGGCGACGAGATTATATCATCGACTTCTTGCGTTACCACCACCGCCTCACCGAAATACTTTCGGACGGTCTTGAACATATAGCGCAGATATTCAGCCATATTCGCAGTAGAAAGAGCCTTCCACGCTTCCTCGCAGATTAGCATCTTTCGGACACCTTTGAGCCTTCGCATCTTGTTGATGAAAGCCTCCATGATGATGATTGTCACCACAGGGAAAAGCTCCTTATTATCCTTAACTGCATCAATTTCAAAGACGACAAACCGTTTGTTCAGCAGGTCGATATTCTCCTTTGAGTTGAGCAGGAAGTCGAAGCGACCTCCGTGATAATACTGCCTCAGCGTGGTCAGAAAATTGTCAATGTCGAAGTCCTGTTTGTAGATGGGGATAGGACGGTTTGCCATTTCCGAGCGGTAATCGTCGCGCATAAATTCGTAGAATGAATTGAAGCACGGCACGATATTTTTGTCACGGTTCATCTTGTCAAGGAACATCGACAATGCCGATCCTAACTCGCCGCTTTCGGTCTTTGTAACGCGGTCGTCCTCCGACTTCCACAGCGTCAGCAGCAGTGTCTTGATTGAGTCCTTCTTCTCCACATCAAACACTCCATCGTCGGTATAAAACGGATTGAAAGAGATAGGGTTATCCTCCGTGTAGGTGTAGTAGATACCATCCTCGCCGTGCGTGCGGTTGTGGATAAGATTGCACAGACCTTCGTAGGAATTACCGGTGTCAATCAGCAGGACATGGGTACCTTGCTCGTAGTATTGACGCACCAAGTGGTTGGTGAAGAACGACTTTCCGCTACCCGACGGGCCAAGTATGAACTTGTTGCGGTTGGTGGTAATGCCACGTTTCATCGGCTCGTCGGATATATCCAAGTGGATAGGTTTTCCGGTAAGGCGGTCAACCATCTTTATACCGAAGGGTGACAGGCTACTGCGGTAGTTTGTTTCGGCAGTGAAGAAGCACACCGCAGGCTCAATGAATGTGTAGAAACTTTCCTCGGCAGGGAAATCCGCCTCATTGCCGGGCATCGCCGCCCAGAACAGTGTCGGGCAGTCGATGGTGTTGTGGCGCGGCATACACCCCATTGTGGCGAGCTGACCGCCGACATCATTCTTAATCCGGCGCAGTTCCTCGGCATCATCGCTCCACGCCATGATATTGCAATGGCAGCGCACGGAGGCAAAGCCGTAAGAGTGTGCCTCGTTGAGATAGCGGTCTATCCATTCCTTGTTAATGGCATTGCTTCGGCTGTACTTTGAGAGCGAGTTCATGTTTCTCGCCGTTTTCTCAAATCGGGTCAGATTCTCATCGTGGTCGTCAATCAGCACATATTGGTTGTAGATATGATTGCAGGGCAAGAGCAATCCTACGGGAGAGGCAAAACTTAATCTACAATCAGAACGGTCAGTCGATAGACGCTCATATCGGTTGTCGGTGCTGACCTTGCCGGGCAAGTCCTCGGTGTCGGACAGCGTGTGCAGACACAGCATCTTGTCGCCAATCCGCATCTCCTTTGCCGACAGGTCAATGTCTTCAAGGCAATTCACATCACCCATTGAAAGAGCCATATACTTCTCGATGATACCCGATGAATTGTCAGTGCCGACAATCTCATCATCTGTCAATCGGCGCAGCTTGATGTAGCCGGTATCATTGATTATGCGCTCAAACTGCTCCACCGACTCCATGAACTTGACAATCATCTCGTGGTTAAGCTCCTTCGGGGTTATTCGTCCACGGCAGAGGGTGGAGAAATTGCTCTGCTGGCGCATACGCTCCTTTGTGGTCTTTGTCAGTAACAGATAGCTTTTGTGATCTAAGTACGGACGCTCGTTGAAATGGCGTTCAAATGAACGGTCGAGGAAACTCAAATCGTCCTTTTGAAGTTCCGGCTTGTAACTCTCGCTGACAAACCAGTCCTGCTTATGCACCACCGAGAAATGCGGCAATACCTTTATCGCCTTGCACCATGCCGAGTGCATCGCCTCATATTCCTGCGAGGTGATAGTGAACAGTTCCGGGAGGCTCACCTCAAAGGCCACGGTGATGTCCGCGTCCTTTGAGATGATGCAACCGTGTTCCACGGCAAGCAACGGCAGCTTGCTTTCGAGTGTGGTCGCTTTTAACGTGTTTCTCATTTTCTTCCTTTTATCAGTCGGTTAAGGCGCAGACGGTTGATGATGTAGCGCGGGTGATATTTCACAGCCGCAAGTTTCATCAGTCCGTACTGCCCATACTTGGCATTGAGGTGGAAGGTGAGCCACACAAGGATTGAGGTGACAGTTATGCCGAAACCTATGCAGAACCACTGCGAGATGCCCACGACGTACATGATTACGAAAACCACGAACATACCGAGCAGACCTCCGGCGAAGATGAACAGATACTGAGCCTTCAATCCTTTGTACTCTACTGACCTTCCAATGCCCTTGTTGATTGAGTATTCCGCCATTTAGAGGAAGAATGAGCGGAGAATGGTGGCGGCCACGATAAGGAAGATGCACGCACCAAACCATGACGCGGCGGTCTTGCTCGTGTCGGGATCTCCCGACGACCACTTGGAATAGACCTTGATGCCTCCGATGAGTCCGACCACTGCGCCGATGGCATACACCAATTTGGTGCCGGGGTCGAAATACGAACTCACCATAGAGGTGGCCTCGTTGATACCCGCCATGCCGTTGCCGGCAGCGAATGAGTTTGATACTGTTGCCGCGATAAGCAGCAGGGTGAAAAGTTTTCTTTTAATCATAAAATCTTTTTGGTTTTGTGTGGCGGGGGTTGGATAGTTCCCCGTCACGGGTTTTTATTCAGTTATTGGGATTTTTAGTGGATTATTTCTTGTAGTCGCTGATGCGGAAGTCGTCAATGCTGTCCGGCAATTCCTTTGCCTTCTTTGGCTTCGGTTTAGGTTTCGGCTTTTCGGATTTTGATTCCGATACCTTTGTTTCCTCGCCGTCAATCTGTTTGGCGGTGTAGTCAGCAATAAGGTTGATGAAATTGGAGTGCAACGGTTCCGGGAGCGACATCACAAGATTTGTTCCGTCAACGCTCAGCATGGCTCCGACAGCGTTGCTCTTTTCCTGTTCGGTTGCATTGCCATCCTTCAGCGTTTTCAGGTTACGGTCAAGCTCGTCAAAAGCCGGGATGCTCTCGTCATCCTCCGCCGGGGCAGCCTCCTGACCCTCGGCGGGTCCTTCAGTACGGTTGTCCTCAAATGCCTTGTTGACATCCTTGACAGCAGTGAATCGGGATGTGGATGCTGTGTCCGGTGTGTGACGTGCCTTATAGTCGTCATCAAACTCCGTGTCCTTTTCCTGAAGCGCCTCATGCACCTCGTTCCTTACCATGCCCGGAAGCATATCGGCAACCGCAGCACGGATTTCAGAAATATGGATGGTGGATTTGGTAACAAGCGCATCCTCATTGTCGGGCGTTTCCGTTGGAGAATCGGCTTTAATCTCCATTTCCGCCCGCACTCCGTCCTTCTCCCTGTCAATGTTGAACTTCACGTTACCCCGGATAAAGAATATCCAGATTATCACGATATTCGTGATAAGAATGAGCACCAGCAGTGACTTCATAGGCGGGTGAGGGGGCTTGCGTTGAACAAAGACTTGATTGTCGCGGCGTTGCGCTCCAGATGCTCAAGTATGATTTCCTCGACATACGCGCCGATGGACGCTTCCCCCTGACCCATCACAGCTGCGTATTTGGCTATGCGGTGTACGAGTTCGCGGTTGACGAATATCCCTTTGCGCGGCGCTTCTATTCGGTTGCGCGACAGGAAGCGGTTGAGATACCGGGCCTCTGCCTTCGTGTCCGGGCTTTCCGGCAGTCCGTCCATCACGGCTGTGCCTGTGAACGAAATTTTCTTTGGTGTCTGTTTCTTTTTGTTGTTGAAAAACATAGTGTTTAGTTTTGAGTTACTGTTTGGGGATTTTTAATACGGGCGGATTTGTGAGCATAGCCTTCACCACATCCTCATGGGTGGAAAGATGCCGGCTTATGACATTCTCCACGAAACCGCCGATTGTAGCGGTCTCCACGCCCGATAGATGTATGATCAGCGAGATTTGCCTTGCAGTCTTGTCCGAGATGCGTACCTGACGACCGCCTCCCGGTATGCGGCAAGGTGCAAGGAAAGCATCGCAGTATGCAGTCACATCATCAGCATTTACTTCTTTATTCATATTTCTGCCTTGAATTTTTCTGTTAGTAATCTTGTTATCAGTCCGGAATATTCTTCCAGATGTCTTGCCAGCACATTGTTCACATACTGCGACACGCTTATCTCGTTGTCGCCGATTATGCTCACGATGCGGTTGAGAACCGTGTGTATATCCTTGTGGATAAGCGCTTGCCCCGGTCCCTTGCGGAAATTGAGGCTTTTATTGCGGATATAGGTGTCCATATACCGCTCCTCGTCGCCATTGGATGAAGACTTTGCTTTCTCCTTGTTTTTATCCTCACGCGGCTCTTTCTCCGGCTTTGGTGTGGAGGCGGGCGGGGTCGGCTTGGGGCGCAGCGCATGGAGGAACTGTTCTCCTTGTTCATTGATTTCTTTCTCGTCCAAAGCCATAGTCAGATCCCCATTATGCCCATTATTTCATTCACCACCTCTTCTATGCCGCTCCCTTTCAGGGATGCCTTGTCAGGTGGCAGTATGGTCGAACGGAACACGCTGAACCGCTTTTCACCCTGACCCTCCTTGCGGAACTTGGTGCTGTCTGGAAGCACCGTTTCCATTACGGGTATGCCCAGAGTGCCGATGAACTGCTCGCAAAGGCATTGCAGATCGCTACGCTCACGGGTGGGCACCTTGTTCCAGAGCATATAAAAGCCCTTGATTTTCGACTTCGCGGTCGTGATGAGCGTGTTGTGGACTATGTTCGCGAAGGCTACCGAGGTCTCCATAACCAGAGGGTCGGTGGTTATCGGGCAGAACACATAATCCATCTGCGAGATTGTGTTTATCACATAGTTGTTGTTCACCGTTCCTGGCAAGTCGAAGAAAATGATACGCGGAGGGTTCTCCATGGCGGCGTATGACTCCGCCACGGCGAGGGCATCCTCCGGGGTTGACCTCACGATGTCGTATGCACAGCCGTTTCGCGCCTTCCAAGTGCGGAAAACTATCTCGTTCACCTTCCTGCTCTTTTCGGCGAGAATAAAGTCACGGTCACGCAGGTCTGCGAGATTGTTCTGCGGATAGTCGCAGTCGATGGCGATTAGGTCTATTCCCCTGATGAAATAGAGGTAGCTTGCCAGTACCGCCGTAAGTGTCGTTTTGCCGGCTCCACCTTTTTGAGTGGAGACAGCCACATAGAGTGGTTTTGCCATTCAAAAATGATTTAACTGTTAGAAAATTTGTTGTCTGGGGGGAGCACTGATTGCTACATTTCGCTGTCGGCCTGTATTCCGCATAGCATGGAAAGGGATTCATCTCTTGTGAGCTGACCGGTCTTATATCCGAGAGAAATCTCCTTGTGTGGAAGCCATAGGGGGTTGTCTATAAATCTATCGTGTTACAGATACTCATTGATGAATTTGCCGATGGATTTGAAAATTCTTCAATCCGGAAATTGATTGTTCCGGCAATTCACCACTGCATTTGTCCGTTGCCTGATTCTTCAATCAGACGATGCCTTAACCCGTGGCTTCCTTAATAAATTCAATGTTCGATGAGGGAATGAATCAACCGTTTTATGAGCCTTTGAATTGACCGGCTCATCAGTCCGTTTTTCCATCAATTCCTCTGCAAAGTAACGCTCAAATTTTCTAATTTCCTAACAATCCGAGGGTTGTGGAGTATGTTGACTAATGGTTGACTGATTGTGACTAATCCGGGTATGGTGTGCGGACGCAAAATTGGCTGTAACTTTGCAGTGTCGGGAACATACCTGTATATCCGCATATCCCCGGACATGGAAATCCGGCTGTTTTCAGCAACACGCAAGGCATATTTTTCGGTAATGACCGGCACCGATTCCTATGCTGTCGATTGAAAGCCGATTTTTTAGGCAAAGGGAGTTTCACATGAAACCTGCAAGGTATGTGTTCCGCTGCAAACAATTAAAATTGCAGCACAACACCCTTGCGGTTGACACCGGGGGGAGCCGCTCCGAAGTCGCACTCCCCTGAACTTGGAACCTGCGGTGCACACAGGCCTGTTTCCGGCACAAGTCACTAAAATCTCCAAATTTTATGAATCAGAAAAATTACAGAAACGCAGGGAGGCATCCCAAACTTGATCCTACGGTGTACCGCTGTTCGGTCAACTTCAACGCCGTGGAGCAGTCGCAGCTTCAGGCGATGCACGAGAAATCGGGGGTGGAATCATTGTCCGCCTTCATCAAATTGCAGCTTTTCGGAAAGCCGTTCAAGGTATTCTATGTTGATGAGAACTCCAGAATCTTCATCGACAGGCTTTCCGACTTCAACGCAATGTACCGCACCATCGGAATAACCTACGACCGTGCGGTAAGAGAACTGGAGGGCCACAACACATCCTCTCGCTCGTCCGCCATGCTCCGTGAGCTTGTCAAAGTGACAGGCGAGCTTGTGAAAGTGAGCCACCGCATCGTTGAACTCGCCGAAAAATTCGATGCCGAATGGTTGCAAAAATATCGTTAGGTAACTCGCTGTATCGTGCGCTCTGCTACAACGGGGAGAAAATCAACAAGGAGAACGGCAGGCTGCTTGCCACAAACAAGATCTACAACGATGGCACGGGAAAGGTAAACATCAACCGCGCCTATCAGGATTTCAGAAGCTGGATGCCAACCTCCACGCGCACGGAGCGGCCGATGGTGCATATCTCCCTCAATCCGCATCCCGACGACCGTTTGAGCGATGTGGAATACACCGAACTCGCCCGCGAGTATATGGAAAGGATGGGCTTCGGCGATATGCCTTATATGGTTTATAAGCACATGGACATAGACCGCCACCATATACATATCGTAGCGCTCCGAGTCGATACCGACGGAAGATGTGTGTCTGACAAAAATAACTTCTACCGCAGCAAGGATATATGCCGCGATCTGGAGAAGAAATACAATCTGCGCTCATCCGAACGGCAGAAAATCACCCCGGATATGCCGATAAGGAATATAAACCCTTCAGGCGACATCAAGCGGCAGCTTGCCAACACGGTGAAGATGGTAGGTATGCGCTACAGGTTCCAGACCATCGGCGAGTACAACGCAATTCTCTCATTATATAATGTGAGGTGTGAGCCGACCGACGGAAAGGTAAACGGACGCGAGTACCACGGGCTTGTCTATTTCGCCACCGATGACAGCGGCGCGACAATTGCGACACCTTTCAAATCCTCCCGTCTCGGCAAGTTCGCCGGACGTGATGCCATAGAGAAGAGGTTTATCCGGGCGAAAGAGAAGGTGGAACCGGAGAAGACAAGGGCGATAGTTACCCCTTTGCTTGCCGCCTGCACAGGCAAGGATGATTTCATCGCCCGTCTGAAGGAGGCGAGGATTGATGTGGTTTTCCGCTATACCGACGAGGGAAGGATTTATGGTGTCACATTCATAGACCATAACAACCTCGCCGTGTTGAACGGCTCCCGTCTTGGCAAGGAGTTTTCGGCAAACGCTCTGGAAAGCAGATTCAACAGTCAGGAACAGCAGCCGGCACAGCCGATTGCCGAAATTCAGCGGCCGCAAGCAGATAACACAGCAACTGAGGATACGCGGCAGTCACAAACCGATACCTCACAACAGCCGGAACACGATGCAACTCCGCCTCATGCCGCAGATTCAGCGCAGTCGCAGAGTTACAGCCCGCAAAGCCGCAATGACGATGACGGCACCCCCTCTATTCCCGGTCTTGACCTGTTCCAAGTCGGACCCGGCTTCAACGCCGAGGAAGAAGCCTTCTACCGCGAAATGCAGCGGCGCAAGAAGAAAAAGCGTCGCGGACCCAAACTGTAAAACCATTAACACCCAAACAAAATGTCACAACAAGAAGATGATCTCAGGGCATTGGCTAAGATTATGGACCTGCTCCGCGGTCTGAGCATAATCCTTGTGGTTGCTAATATCTATTGGTTCTGCCATGACCTTATCGGTAACTGGCGGTTTGACCCGGAGACGATGAAGGTTCTCCGAAATTTCAATGAAAGCGGACTGTTCAGCTCCCCGTGGAGTTCTAAATGGTGGACGCTCCTGTTCCTCAGCCTCTCATGCTTCGGCACAAAGGGCGTGAAGAACGAGAAAATACAATGGATCCATATCTGGATTTTTCTCTCGGCAGGAGCGGCACTTTTCTTTCTAAACTGGTGGATGCCGGGTATCGGCTGGCACCTGTGCTACATATTCACAACCGTCATAGGCTACATCCTTATGCTTATCGGAGGAGTGTATATGAGCCGAATGTTGAAGAACAACATGATGGACGACCGCTTCAACAACGAGAACGAATCGTTCCAACAGGAAACGGAGCTTCTGGACAACGAGTATTCGGTAAACCTCCCCACAAAGTTCTATTACCGAAAACGGTGGAACAAGGGTTGGGTGAATGTGGTGAACCCGTTTCGTGCCACGATAGTCCTCGGCACTCCCGGCTCCGGCAAGTCGTATGCCGTGGTGAACAGCTTTATCCGCCAGCAGATAGCCAAAGCCTATTCGATGTATGTCTATGACTACAAGTATGCCGACCTCTCCATCATAGCCTACAACCAGATGCTCCGGAACAAGGGAAAGTATATTGAGAAGTACGGTGTCGCTCCTAAATTCTATGTCATAAACTTTGACGATCCGAGGCGCAGCCACAGGTGTAATCCCATACATCCGGCGTTCATGACCGATATATCGGACGCATACGAATCGGCATACACCATACTCTTGAATCTTAACAAAACGTGGGTGCAGAAACAGGGCGATTTCTTCGTCGAATCGCCGATTATACTCTTGGCGGCGATAATCTGGTATCTCCGGCTATATGAGAACGGCAGATATTGTACCTTCCCCCATGCCATAGAGTTCCTATGTCGCCCTTATGAGGATATTTTTCCTATTCTTACATCATACCCTGAACTGGAGAACTATCTCTCGCCGTTCATGGACGCATGGCTGGGCGGCGCGGCGGAGCAGCTTATGGGGCAGATTGCATCGGCGAAAATCCCGCTTACCCGCATGATTTCGCCTCAGTTGTACTGGGTTATGTCAGACAGCGAGTTTACCCTTGACATCAACAATCCGAAAGCTCCTAAAATACTATGCGTAGGCAACAATCCCGACCGTCAGAACATCTACGGGGCGGCACTCGGACTGTACAATTCCCGCATCGTGAAGCTGATCAACAAGAAGGGTATGATAAAGTCCTCGGTGATAATTGACGAGCTCCCCACGATATACTTCAAGGGGCTGGACAATCTCATAGCCACGGCGCGAAGCAACAAGGTTGCCGTGTGTCTCGGCTTTCAGGATTTCAGCCAGTTGGAGCGTGACTATGGGAAGCCGGAGGCGGCAGTGGTGATGAATACCGTGGGCAATATCTTTTCAGGGCAGGTGGTAGGTTCTACCGCCAAGACGCTCTCTGAGCGTTTCGGAAAGGTTCTCCAGAAGCGGCAGTCTATTTCGATAAACCGGAATGATGTCTCGACTTCGTTCAACACTCAGATGGATTCACTTATACCGGCGAGTAAAATCTCCACTCTCACGCAGGGTATGTTCGTAGGGGCTGTATGCGACAACTTCAACGAGCGCATAGACCAGAAGATTTTTCATGCCGAGATTGTGGTTGACAATGACACCGTGGCGGCTGAGACAAAGGTTTATAAGCCTATCCCCGTAATCCATGAGTTTGTTGACAACGAGGGCAACGACTGTATGGATGCTTGTATCAAAGCCAACTACGACCGCATCAAGGCGGAGGTGAGGATGATTGTCAGTTCTGAAAAACAGCGGATTGCCTCTGACCCGGCGCTGTGCCATCTGCTCAACAACAAGTGAGAAATTCTCCCCCCCATATACAAGGCGACCCCGGCAGCAATGTCGGGGTCGTGTGTTTCATATATGTAGCAAGCGGTTACTTCCCGGATTTTTCGATGTCGCGTTCTATCTTGGCGAGGAACACATCGCGGAGCTTGTCGATGAAGTCTGAATAGCTTTTCTTGGAGCGGTATTTCATATCAGCATAGCAGGTGTGGGCATATGCCTCGCTTATCTCCATTCCGAAGAAAGCGGCGAGTCCTGATATTACTTCGTATATGCTTACGCCTGTGTTGTTGTATGCCGCCTCGTGTATTGCTCTGCCGAGCTGCACTATGTCGGCTTTGCTGAGTTTCCCTTTTATGGCGAGTGATCTCAGTGCCGAGTTGTCTTTCTTGGTCGGAAGCGGCGGATGGGTTATCATCAGGCGTACATGCTCAATCATGCGACCGAGAAAGGAGATTGCGTGGTGGAT
>Ga0137310_100967_pt1 | contig 18940 bp, 23 predicted proteins | sample NAcewiD2O_June_2_FD_97183 | JGI IMG/M metagenome (GOLD analysis project Ga0137310, IMG submission 97183) | Mouse cecal microbial communities from Vienna, Austria - N-Acetylglucosamine amended D2O_June | ecosystem: Host-associated > Mammals > Digestive system > Large intestine > Cecum | place...
TCTTTCCGCTTCTATTCCACAACACTACCAATTCACCTTTCTGTTAACAAAATAGCAGGTTGCTGTTATAGTGTCTGCGCCTTTGATTTCAACAGTAATATTTCTTGTCGACCAGTCCTGTGATACAAGCACGTAACTACAATAGTTGGGATTTGTCAAGGAATAACGATGTATCGCGTCGGTATCTAACGCAAAAAACGCTACCGCAACACCGTTTGAGCCCCGTCTAACAAGTCCAAAACACCATTGCGTAACAGGTGGCCACCAGATAACAATAGGATTGGTTGTATAGGTTTTTGTGTCCAGATCATATCCTTTCCATGTCCCAGTTACTTTGCTCCCATTTACCCAAGCGGTTTTCCCTGTCAGTATATCGCCCGCCCCTGCGTCCGCGCTTGTCTGAGACGCCAGGGAGTTGGCCGTGACCTTCCCAGATCCATTATGATATCCCGCAGGAATGGTGTAAGACCCCCCGCAGCTCAAGCTGGAGGTCTTAGCCCCCTGGTTCGCCATGGTACCGGTCACCCGGTTGCCATTGACCCACGCCTCATACCCGGTAAGCACCTGTCCAGCCCCAGCCGCTGTCTTTCCCGACTGTACCCCCGTCTGGGACGCTAAGGAATTGCCGGTAATCTTGCCAGAGCCGTTATGGTACCCGGCGGGGATCGTGTAGGTGCCGCCGCAGCTCACGGAACCCGTCACGGCTCCCTTATTGGCCATGGTGCCCGTCAGCTTGCTCCCCTTTACCCAGGCCGTCTTTCCGCTCAAGATATCCCCAGCGCTCGATGTGGCGTCTGTCTGGGACGCTAGGCTGTTCCCGGTAATCTTTCCGGAGCCGTTGTGGTACCCCACCGGAATGGTGTAGCTTCCTCCGCAGTTCACGGAACCCGTCACGGCTCCCTTATTGGCCATGGTTCCCGTGATCTTACTTCCTTTCACCCAGGCAGTCTTTCCGCTCAAGATGTCCCCAGCGCCCGATGTGGCGTCTGTCTGCGAGGCCAGGCTGTTCCCGGTCACTTTCCCCTGACCGTTGTGATACCCCGCGGGAATTGTGTAGGTGCCGCCACAGTTTACTCCCGCTGTCTTAGCCCCCTGGTTCGGCATGGTTCCCGTAACCCGGCCCCCGTTCACCCAGGCCTCATAACCGGTAAGGACTTGGCCAGCCCCAGCCGCCGTCTTTCCGGACTGTACTCCCGTCTGGCTGGCTAAGCTGTTCGCTGTCACCTTTCCGGAGCCGTTATGATAACCCGCCGGGATGGTGTAGCTTCCCCCAGCGTTGAGCCCCGAGGGAGCCACCGCCCCCTGGTTTGGCATGGTGCCGGTCCGTCTCGCCTTGGCGTCCGTGTTATAGTAGGTCTTCCCAGCGAGTACCTGGGAGTCCGCCGCGTTTCCGGTCAGGGCCAGGGTCCCGGTCAAGGGTTCCCCATCTTGGCCCACAATCACCTTTCCCTGAAGGACATCTCCAGCCGCCGCCGTGACCACGTCCAGGTCCGCTCCTCCCGCCCCTCCGGGCATCCAGATCCTTCCCATCACATCACTCCTCTCAGCCCTATGGTAATATCCACCACGGGCTTTTTATATACCTTAAAGGTCGCCGTCCCGTCTCCCAGCGTCCCCGTGCCGCCGCAGATGATCCCATAGGCTTTTGTGTACGCCTTCTGCGCCTCTAAGGTGGCTCCGTCCGCCAGGGCGCTGACCATGACCGGTTCCATTCCCTCCCTGGCCCCATTTACCTGGACCGTCTGGGTATAGGGAGCCGCCGACCCGCCCCAACCAGCCGCTGTCAGGGTCACAAGGGCCACACGCTCCTGGCGCTCCAGTTCCGACTTGAGGTACACCTCATTATTCAATAGCGGCTCAATCACATTGCTGGCCATCTGGGCCCCATCAGCGTCCGTCTCCCTGGTCCACCGCTCCACCTCCAAGGTAAACTCCGGGGGATTTTTAATAATAAAAGCCATATATCACTCCTCCTAAAAGATCTCGTCCATGTCATAAATTTGGGGGATATCCGCGTCCTTGCCCTTCCGCAAAAACGTCCGGTACGCCACCAAATCCCCCTCCGCGTCATACAGCCCCATCTCCGAGATCTCCTCACCGAACAGTTCCCCCGCCTCCAGGGTGGCCGTGTACCTGCAGGTGGTCCTCTCCTCGTTTGTGTACTCATGAGACTCAATGTCCTTTATCAGCAGCTCGTTATACAGGCCAATCTCATTGCCAGTGGTGGCTATAGGCTGGCCCTCCCCATCAACCCCGCCGTTTCCCCAGGCCATTTTAGTGATAGCCGGCAGTTCCGCGTCCCCCACATGGGCCATACAAATCTTTCTTCTTCCTGTTACCGTGATGACTCCCTTATTATCCGCCACGCTTAAATCCTCCTTATCTTGTTTCTGTTCCGCCGTTCAGTTTCCGGCCTCCGTTTAGCTTCCACCCTCCGCCTAAAAGGTTTTTATTATAGATCCTGATCTCACCCGCTTCCGCCGCGCACGCCGCCGAGGCATTAACGCGCAGTCGTTCTTTTGACTCCGCCTCACATCCCGCTTTGGACCGGATAGCGATTCCCATATGGGTCCGGGCCTCTTCCCTCGCCTCCGTCTGGACACACACCTGGGTCTTCTCCCCCGCCGCTTCCTCAGTCTCCACCCGAATCCGGATTTTCTGGCCTGTGGCCGCCTGGTGCCTCACGGCGTTCCTTATCAGGAGTCCCGTCCCGCCGTGGATACCCTCCGGGATTCCCGCCCTGGTCAGCAGATGGATCCGTGACACCTCTTCCACCGCCGCCTTCGCGCCAGCCCGGAACCGGACCGCCACGGGATACAGGTCCACCGTCTCCTGGCTGTCATAGCCGCTCAGTTTCCTCCCACCGTTCAGCTTCCATTTCCCATTCAGCTTAAGCTGAGGGAGGTTATACCGGGGGTAAAAGCTGGTCCGGAAATGGATCCGCTCAGAGTACCTCACTGGTACCTCATAGGAACCCCCGAAATGTTTCCTCAGCGTCACCCCCACTCCGGCGGGACGGATGCACAGCTCCGGGTGGAACTCAATCAGGTCCTCCTCATCAAGATCCATCCGATCCGTCTGAAAGATAATCACCGCTGGGTGCTCCGGATCCTCCCTGTAATGGATCCTGTTGTACCCCCACAGGAGCTCAATGCCGTCTATTAAGTCCTGATAGGTACACTCGCTGGTGTTCCGTAAAAGCTGGTACCGCAGGAACAGCCGGTACCTCTCATCTGAGATCACCGGCTCCAGGACACCGATCCCCGCCATCTCCCCGGCCTCTTTCCTGGTCAGGGGAATGATAGTCCCCACCAGATCTAAGTTCTGGCCCACAGCCGTGTCGATGCCGGTCTTTTCCGTCAGGTCCTCAAACACCCGCCAAATCTCGTCAAGCTGCCTGGCGAACGTCCGCACAAGGACCTCAATGTTCCTTTTTCCAAGGAATTGCTGGGGCATGTCCCCCAGCCACCTCTCAGCGGTCCCGCCGTGAGTCTTGTCATCCGCCGCCATCAAACACCACCTCTATTCTCGCCCCATCCACCAGCACCTTCTGGCGGGACGTGGCTGGCACGTTTTTGGGCTGGTAATCCCCCAGATCTGGCACATAGCCTGGATCCGTGGAATACGCGGTAAAAATGTCGATGTAGGTGATCCCCGCCACGGCCCGGTAGATCCCGTCCGTAAGCAGCTGTGTCAGCAGGCTGGTTCCTGCCGTCAGCCCCGCGCTGTCCTCTGTCACCGACTGGACAGTCAGTTGGACATAGTTCGTGGGAAGCCTCCCTGGATCCCCGTGAAGAACGACTCGAAGCCAGGTATACAGGTATTCCGGTCGGTTGAAGCGCACCGGGATCTTATCCCCATAGGCTCCTGGGACCTCTACCGTTACGCCTCCGTAAGTCTGAATTCCCCCCGCCTTCCTCCTCAAGATGGCCTGAGCGATCTCTGACTCGTCGCCTCCTTCCGCCACGATCTCAACGCTATGGGGAGGCAACCCCCTGCTGTTTGTGACCTCAGTGTTGTTCTCAAACCCCACAGCCGACTCCACACCCGGGACATTGTTCAAAAGCTCCGCCACAATGCTCTCGATCATGGTGTTAGAGCGCATTCCGGACTTGGCTAAGTAGGACTGCCTCAGCTGGATATCCGTCTCCCTCAGCCTTCCATAGACCGGGGGCAGGAGGTTTTTTACCTGGTCAAAGCCGGGGATATTGTTGACCAACTTTGACACGATCCCGTCTGGCAGGGTCACCTTTCCGTACCGCTCTGTGAAAAAGTTGGCGATGGTGGTGACGCTTTTGGTTGTCAGATTCTCCGACAGGGCCAGGGCGTTGCTCCTCTCCTTCCGGGTGTCCTCCAAGACTAAGATGCCATTCTCCACGGATATGGAATACTCCTGGTCCGTGATAGCTTCCTTGAGCCCGTTTAAAATCCCTTCCTCACTCCCATCATCACTTCTATAACTATAGGCCTCCCCATTTATCGTGACTGTGTAAACGCTTTCCTGGGCCGCCGCCACCAAGATTCTGGCGGAGTTACAGGACTCCCGGGTGATCCGGAACCCCTCCGCCGCGTAGAGGCGGACCTCCGGCCTGGTGTCCGTGGCGACCATGGCGTTTTCCCTCACCATTGTCCCGTCTTCGCCGGTACAGTGGAGGGGGTAGCAGGTCCGGCTGCTGGGCTTCCTCCGGATTCCCCCGTATTGTACGGAGTTATCCAAGTTAACCCCTGTCGCCGTGGCGGGGTACTTGGCGTAATAGCTGTCCTGGGCCGTCTCCCACAGGTCAGCGATCTGCCCGGCGAACGTGGTCACCAGGACTCCCAAAAAGGACGGCTCCGACAGCTGGGTGTTGACGCCAAAGCCTTCCGTTAGGCCACCGTGAATCTCGTTCAGGATCGTGTCTAAGCGTTTTAAGACAAATCCTTTTTCGGTCACCCCGTACTTAAGCATCCATCTCCACCTCCCTCTTAATAGTCTCAAGATCCGTGACAGCGATGAACCGGATATTGGCTCTCCTCGTTCTCCCATCAAGCGCCGCGGACACTTCCTTGATCCCGGTCACCTCCTCCACCTGAAAGATCTGTTCCCTGACAGCTGACTCGAAAGAATCGGTGTCCGGGTTCTTTACCAACAGGCTATCCAGGTAGGGAAGGCCTCTTTCCCGGTCCCACCGCCACTCCCCCTCAAACCATCTCAGCCGGATCAGGATCTTCTGCGCCACCGAGTCACCCAGGATTATGTCCCCCTCTGGGGAGATGGCCAGGTCCCCCTTTTTGTCCAACATGATGTCCATCTGTCAGCCCTCCTTCCATGGTCCGCTCCCTGAGCAGGTCACGTTTCCGTTGATACTCAGATTTCCATTTAAGGTGATCCCACCGCTTGAGATGACAAGTTCCGCCGCCCCCGCCGCTATCACCACGGCGTTTAAAGCGCAGGCCCTGGCCGCCGGGCCGTTCCCCGCCGACAAAAGGCCCGGTATGGCCACGGCGCTGCTCAAGTCATAGCGGAGGGAGCCTTCCGCTTTTGCCCCGCCGCGCCACTGGTCCAGCTCCACCTCCGACAGAACCACCAGGCAGTCATCTCCGCTCCTTACCGGGAACCCAATGCCAACGTTGGCTGTCTGGCTGAAGGGGAAGAGCACCGGTACCTCGGTAAGGTCCGGATACTCCACGCTTTTTCCGTCCAATGTGGTGAATCTTCCACAGGGCTTTACCCGCGCCACCCCTTTCGCGGGGTCAAAGGCCGTCACCTTCCCGGGCAGAGCCGTATGGATCCCGTCCATAACGTCCCGGGCGGTCCTCTCGATCTGTTCCACGAAATCCTGGAGCATTACTTTTGCTCTCCTCTCTCTGTTTTTTGTTCTCCCGCCGCTTTCCGACCCTTTGTCAGGACGGCACAGTTCCTGAGTCGGACGCGACCTCCATCAACTGGGCCGTACAAATCCAGTCACCCTCTAAGTTGTCCCCGTCCAACGTGACCTTATGAACCCGGAAATATCCCCTTGCCGCGCCGCTTTCCAGCCGCACGATGTCATTGATCCCGATGGCTCCGTTGAGCAGGTATTCCACCTCCCAGCCGGTTTGAGTGTCCTTGTTTCCAGCTCCCGCCCCTATGCTGATCCGCTTTGGGACGTTCAGGAGGCCGGTACCGCTGTTTAAGAGATACCCTCGGACCGACACAGGCCTTCCCGGCCATGTGACCTGCAGCACCTGGTTCTGCATGGACCACGCGTGGCCGCAGTACCTGGCCAGCTTTTGCATAGCGTCTCTGGCCTTCCCCACAAAACTGAACCCGTTTGGAAGCGTCATGTGGGACAGATCCTCCGCGAACACCACAGGCACTCCCATCTGCTGGGCGATATACTGGTAAATGTCCTGGCTGCTCACAGAGCCGTTGAAGGATACAGAGACCATCGTGTCCCTCAGCTCTACCCTTCCGTCCACCACCTCCAGCTCTGTCAGCCGGTCCGCGTTGTCCGAAACTGTGACCACGCTGGTGACGTTCCCTGCCAGGATCAGGGCGTTGCTGCCTCCGTACCCGGCTTTCAGTTCCACCGCGCAGTCCTTCCCATCCAAAACCCGCAGGTTCTGGTCCGATAAGTTCCACACCTGGACCTTTGCCAGGTTGGCGGTCTCGGAGTCGGATTTTTCCACGCTGAACGAGACATGGAGCGCCGCCTCCCCGCCGCCTTTGGTGTTCCCGATCTCAAATCCCGTCTCTCCCGGTTTCCCGCATTTTAGTGTATAGGTTCTAAGAAAATTTTCTGACCCCATGGTCAACCCTCCAATTCTTTGTTCGGTATATAGACAAACTCCGCCGTACGCTGGTTAAAGGCCTCCCTCCCCACGCTCTCCTGATCGGACAGGCACCCGAAGATCCCATCTGGAAGGTCCACATCCGTGTAGGAATGAAAAATGGGAAAATTGGGCACAACCCGGGTCATGGCGATCACCGGGTCATGGTTCCCCTTATACAGGCCAAAGCTCCAGTAATCATAGGTCTCATTGTAGGTGAACCGGATCCGGTACTCCTTCCCGTCGATGGACAGGGCGGACACGCTGTCGTTTTGGTCCGGCACTTTGATAAAAAGCATTGCCTCACCCTCCTTTAGATCCAGTCCATGCCGCTGGCCACGCCGAACAGGATCGACTGGCTCTTTTTAGCGGGGCTGTCGCTTCCGGCACCATCGCCGGAATCGCCTCCCTGGCTTCCCCCGGAACTTTCAGCGGCTCCGCCCCCCGTCCGGCTGGAGGAGGAGGACGTGGAGGCCGTGCCCGCGTTCGCCTGGGTCTCCCCGGATTTCAGGATATAATCTGGGATCTGTGTGGTCTCCCGGTCTGTGACCCGGACCTTCTGGGCCGCTAAGCCCACCTCTCTGGCGTATCCGGTCTCTCTTGATTTCTTGATCGTCAGACTGATGATCCCCATATTGGTGTAAATCGTATCGCTGGTGACGATCTTCACCAGCCTCCTGTCCAGCCACAGGCTCTCCAACGCCTCGCAGATTCTCCTCACCCGGTCCTTGGAACTCCCGTGGCGGTACAGCCAAGTTACCGGCGTGTTGGTGACATACAGCGTCATCTGGATCCTCAGCGGGTCCAGTATGATGGTGTCCGACACCGGGAAGCCGTTCTCCACCGGGTAAACGGGGACCGTGGCGGACAGGGTCTTTGTCTCCTCGATCAGGGCGTCAAACTCGATACCGGCTATGGAAACCGGCTTCAGCCCTCTCCTTGCCATCGCTTTCTACCCCCTTGCGTAGGCCAGCGCCCTGGCCATCTGTGTGGTCGCGTCCGTGGCTGATTTTTTCATGGTCCGGGACACGGCCTTCTGGGCTTCCATGCCCCCTCCGGAATAACTGTTTTCAATGTTGACGTTCTGGGTCACGCTGGAGGTAGAGCTATGGACTGCCCCCATGACCGCGGTCGCCGGATTGGCCGTGGCGGCGGACATCAGAACCTGAATACTTCCCGCCAGGCCCCGGACTCGGTCAAGAACCAGGTCCTGATTGTCGGAGATCCCCTGGGCCAGTCCTCCCATGAAGTCCGGCATCCAGCTCTCGTAATCCGTCAATGGCCCCACGTCCGGAACCGAGAAATGCAGGTAAGACCGGATCGTCTCGCCAACACCCCTCACCGCGTCAACCACTCCCTGGACTCCCGACAGGATCCCGTCTTTCAGGCCACCGATAAAGTCAGCGCCCCACTGGACCGCCTGGGACGGCAGCCCCCGGATCCAGTCAATGGCGGCGGTAAGCCCGGTGACGATGGCGTCCTTGATCTGTCCCACCTTATCCCGGATCCCGCCGTGGATATCGGAGAACACGCTGACCACGAAGGCGGCCACGTTATTAAAAATGCCGTTAAAATTGTCCTGGATAGCCGTAAGGATCGAGGCGATCGTGTTATACGCGCCGTTTAGGGCCTGGGAAACGCCCCCGGTTATGGTGTCCCAGACACTCTGGAGAAACGACAGGATCCCGTTCCAGATCCCCTGGAGGAAACCGCTTATGGCCCCCCAGACGCTCTCCCATATCGCCCGGATCGCCCCTAAATCGTTCTCGATCAAGGTTCTCACGAGGGTAATCATGGTCGAGACAACGGTTTTTACGTGTTCCCATACCGCGGATACCAGGGATTTGATCCCTTCCCAGGCTCCCCGCCAGTCCCCGCTAATCACGGCCATGGCGACCCGCGCGATTGACCGGATTACCGCCATGGCCGTGGAGACAGCGGATCTGATGATAGTGAAAGCGGCCTTGACGATGGCCTGGATATTCCCAAACCCCGCCTGGAAACAGATTCCTATTATCTTAATCCCGTTACCAAGAATGGCCAAGATCCCGCTCATGTCAAGCCCGGCCTTGTCCTTAATCCAGTCCATAACCCCTTGGAATACGGCTTTTATCCCATTCCAGGCCTTTTCCCATGTGGCCCTGACAGCGGCCAGCCCCATCTCGGACAGCAGCCTGACAGTCTCCAACGCCGCCTTATGGATTTGGGTCATGCCCTCCCATATCCCAGAGAAAATCCGCCTGACAGCCTCCCAGGCTCCCTTCCAGTCCCCGGTGAACACGGAGGAAATGAAATCAGCCGCGCCTTTGACTATGTCCAGGAAAGCGCTCAGGATCCCCCCAAGAGAATCCCATAATGTCTTGAACCAGGACAGAATCCCGGATCCCCAGGTCTCCCAAAACGCCTGTATCCACCCAAACACGGTCTCAATAACCGTGGCCATGGCGCGAAAGACCGCGTTCCCGATTTCGTACAGCGCGTCCCATATAGCCGACAACGCCTCAAGTATCGCCCCCCATACCGCCAGCAGCTTATCCCTGACACTCCGCGCGGAGTCTCCTATGTTGTTCCCGGCGTCGCCAAATAGCGTGGAAGCCAGCTGGGACAAAAACGTCCATGTCCCTTTCAGGAATGTCTTAATGATCCCCCAGGCTCTCTCCAAATTGGCCCGGATTGAGTCGCCATGCCTCTCAAAAAAACCACTGACGGTGTCAGACCACATGCCCGCCGCCGTCTTTAAAAGATCCCATACACCCAGCAGGAAATCCCTTATTTTCCCAAAAGCGTCACAAACCGCCCGCCTGGCGTTGTCAGCGCCAATCCCCATTCGGTCAAACACAGTCCCAATCACGGAATCGTTTCCCAGCATGAAATGGATAAAGTCCTCCACGATCAACGCCAGGACCGCCACCACCGCGACAATTGCCAGGACTTTCAGCTTGGCCAGCGCCATGGCCTTGTTAACCGTTTTCAGGGCGGCCGCCAGGGCTTTTACCCCGGTTATCGCCTTTGAGAATATCATAACGGCGAGAAAGGAGCCAGCGACCACGGCCAGGAGCTTTAAGACATTCCCCAGCCCCCCAAACCGGTCGATCAGGCCTTTCACCGCTGTGACGCCCCCGGTGATCCCCTTCTTTAAGGTCTCCCCCACGCGGGACACCTCCGGCCTTAACCGTTTTACTAAGGCGTGGAACCGCTCAGTCCCTCTTGTGAGGATCCCAGTCTCTCCGGTGAGGTCCTGGATCTTTTTCGTCAGCCCCTGTGTTAAGGAGACCAGAATCTTTAAGACCATCACCGCTGGCTGGAGAATCGTGCTCCCCGCTGCCGCCTTGAGATCCTGAAGGGATTGCTTTAGATTGCCCAGCTGGTTTGACCAGGTATCAGATTCCCTTGCGGCCTGCCCTAACGCTCCAGAGGCCTTGTTCGCATCCTCGACCATAGATAATAGCGTGAACTGTTTCTCCGCCTCGCTCAGGTCTTTGAATGATTTTTTGTAGAGGTTATTCGCCGCTGTGTTCCTGGTTGTCTCTGTACACGAAAGTCCCAGGGCGGCATCGTTCTCAAAATTTCCTTTCAAGAACGACTGCAAGGAATTTGTCATGTCCTCTATTGAGCGATCATAGAAAGCGGCGGAATCCGCCACGGCTATCATTGACCGGTTCGCGATGTCAAGCGCGTCTGCCTGCTCCACGCCTGCCGTCTTAGAAAAGGCAGCTATCTGAGTAAAACTGCCTTTCATCCGGTTTACCAGGACACCGGTATCTGCCTCTATTGCCTCCAGCTTGCTTGCCGCCTCGTCTTCCAACTCACCGAACACCTGGGAGAACTGGGAACGCAAAGCCTCAGCGTCAGCCGCCGCTTCCGCCAGGCCTGAGATCCCAGCTATGGAAAGCCCAATGCCGATAGCCCCTAACAGTTTCGTGGCCAGATTTTTGATCCCCTTAATGCTGTTCTCCGTTTCCCTCTCACTTCTTCTGTCCACCACAAAGCCAAACGCGATCGCGATATCCCTGATTGTCACTGGTGATTCCCCCTTTCCAGCTCCTCCGCCCGTCCCCTCTCGATATCCAGTTCCATCTCATATAGAGCGTACAGCTTGAGGGCCTGGTCTAGGGTATATACCTCCTGCAGTTCATACATGGAGGCCAGACGCGCCTTTATGAGGATATAGCAGCGCAGTTCCAGCTCACCGAACTGGGAGTGGTCAAACCTGCCGTACTTTACAAAATCCTCCTCAGGGTTTTCCTCGCCATTCCCCTCAGCCCCTCTGTCCCTGTCTCCACTGGCTCCTCCCCAGCTTTCTCCGGCTCCGTCGGCTCCTCCCCAGTTTCCCCGTCTTTCTCCCTTCCCTTCCCAGATAGGGTGGAGAGCTTCTTGAAAAAACCGTTGAAGTTCAGCCGGATCACATGGAAGCAGAGGACAAACAGGTCCTGGACATCACCGCAGAACAATTCATCCGCCAGATCTGAGTCAAGCCTCACGGTCTCTTTTTCTCCATACTGGTTCGGAACCTCCGCTACCACATGCCCTCCAAGAAGCAGCTTCCGGGTCAGTTTTTCCAGCTTATCCCCGCTGATAGCGGTACAGTTGGCCATGGCCGACGCTGCTTTCCCGGCATCCATATCCATCAAATCGTTCTCTTTTGCCAAAGGAGCCAAAGCCCCTAAAAGGGGAGTCAGCACAGAAGCCAACTCCCCGGTCAGATTCGCCGCCTTGAAAGCGGCGAAAGGCGTGATATAAAAATCCATGCCGCCCACCTGTACCATGGTCGGCTCCATCTGTCTTAATGCCATCTAAAATTCCTCCTTTTGGTATCGGCACGCGCCGCTTACGCGTCACCTGCCAGGTCGTCGGAAGGCGTCCAAGAAACGCTCACGCGTTTGCCTTCCTCCTTATAATCTCACTGTTTAAACTCGCCATCCGCCGCCACGATCTCCCACTCCCGGTTGTTCTGGGTCTTGCCTCTGCCCCAGGATGCGGGTTTTGACACCCAGGCCACCGGGCTGACGAACTTCTCCCGGCCCAGAAGATCATTGATGGTCACGGAAAAAGCCCCTCCTCCATCTGTCTGATCCCTTTCATACATCTTTTGAAGGTACGCGTTCGTCCGGGAATTCTGCTGTAGCGAAATCTTTACCGTATAAAGCCGGGACGGGTCAATGCTCCTGACCACCTCCCCGTCAGCTCCCTCCGTGTGGGACGTGCCGTCACCAGCGTACTCAATGGAAATAAAGCTGTCATCCGCGAAGCCTGTCACGATGTGGTTTCCCAGGGCGCATGTCACTTTCCTGGGGTTATAGGTTGTCATTCTCGCCATCCTTACACCTCCTAAAATGTCAGATATCCTTTGATCTCAACAACATGGATTGCCCCCGCGAGCCGGGCGGAATAATTACAGTTTGGCAGCTTCCTGGATTTTCTCTGGGCCTCCGTAAGATCCGATACCCTGGGGACCGATACTTGGTAACCGGGGATGGCGTTATCGTCAGAGTCATACTCCGTCGGCGCGATCCCGCCAATATCCTGCCCCTCTTTCAGCGACCTCTCCATGGCACCCTCGACCAGCCCGATGCCGCTGTCCGTGAATGGGACCTTGCGGTTGGATTTTAAGACTTGAAAAACCCTTGTCTGCATGTCCGCTTTCAGCCAGTCCCGGAACCGGATCACGTCGATCCACTCCCCGGACAGTGTCATGCCGCCAATGGTACAGTTGCAGCCGGCATATCGGAGGAATGTATTGATGTGTCCTTCCCCCAGCTCTTTTTTCTGGTCTGTGCCGAGAGCTGACGGGACAATGGCCGCCAGCTCCTTCAAGTGCCAGGTCTCCGTGCCCGGATCATACCCAAAACACTTGGCCATCCACGCAAGGGCGGCGTACTGGTTCTCCGCTGGCTGCTGATCCAAGGTATATCCATCCGCGCTTCCGGAATACACGCAGAAACTCCGGTAATAAGAGAAATTGCTCACGGGACAGCTGCCCAGGTCGCTGTACTCAAAACCAAAGAGCTTCTCGTTGGCCTCCGCCCAGGCCACCGCGGCCTTCACGTCCGACGGATCCTTAAAAGCCGTGATATGGATCCCGTAAAACTCCGCCTCACGTCCCGCCCTGGATAAAGTTATGGCCAGATCCTCATAACCGCTGGCTCCTGTCTCCTCCTCGTTTCCAGGCTCCTGTGTCTCCTCCTTAGAGCCTTCCGCCCCGCTGCCCCCAGGAATTTCGGTTCCATCTTCCCCCGCGCTCTGGTCCGCCTCCTCCAGAAGTCCCCCGGCTCCGTCTTCCTCCCCAGCTGTCTTCCGGACACAGACATACAGCGTGTCCGGGGATGGGATTTGGGAAAACGCCACCATGGCGGCCAGATAAGCTGGATCCTCTGTCTTGAACCCGTAATCCAGCAGCTCATCCGCCGCTGAGACCGCCGTGGTCCGTTCCATTGTCTTTTCCCCTGACTCACCCGGCCCAGGGACCACCAGGAGAATGGCGTCAAACGACGCGCCACTGGAACCCGGGCTGGAAACATCAATATCACATTTGACGATATCATTCAGTGGATTGTTCTTCATCGCCACAGTCAACTACCTCCTTTTGAAAATAATGGCATGTACCGCTTCGCGTCACCTGCCAAATCGTCGGAAGGCATCCTAAAAACGCTCACGCGTTTGCCTTCCTCCTCATTAATCTCTGCTTCTTCTATAAATTCATCAACAGCCTCAGCCATCTCAATGGTTCCGCCGCCGCTTGGATTGGGAACCTCTTTATTTCCAGATATCCCATACCTGCCGTCAGACGCGCCCATAAAGGACACCGTAAACTCAGCCATGGCCCGGTATTGGAATCTTGTGTCCCCGATCAGCTCTGACAAGTCCCGTATGGGAGGCTCCACAAGGATCGTTACCCCATGCCTGGCCAGCTCGTCGGTCATCTCCTCGGAATCAAGGAATCTCACAAACTCCTCCAAGTCCTCCACGGCTGTGTTCTCATAGGCCCCTATGCCCTCCCCGTCTTCTGTCAGCTCCCTCCCATCTGTATAGAGATTCACCTCAAATGTGAGGGAATAGTTGTAATATCTGTGGATCCCGTCATCGTCTGACAAAGTAAACAGGGCGCGGTTCAGGTTATGGTATCCCAGGGTAATATACGGAGGTCTGGGAGTCACGCCTTTGGTCTTCTCCCAGACGACCGTGGACTTTGGGTGGTATCTCAAAACCGCCTCATACAAGAGCTGCTTTGCTTCTCCCAGATTCATCCAATTCCCTCCAATCCGGAGGGCAGCGGATCCGTGCTGGCGGGGATTAACTGAAAGGTTGACGTCCAGTGGCGCAAAATGGTATTTCCGCTGAAACGGGAGGACACGCACTCATACCACCGCCCCTCATACAGAAGCTGGTCCGGTTTGACGCCCTCCTCCTGGCTGGAACAGCGCGCCGGGAAATCGCCAAATGTTTTTAGCGTCATCTGATCCCTGCTGCCGCCCGCCTCAATCACCTCCTTTTCAGACATGGTCTGTACGTCAAGAAAAACCGTGATGTCCTTGTATCCCGAGGCGGAATACCCGTTTATGATCCTATCTTCCCCATGCCTCCGCAAGGTGTAGCGCTTTCCCCAAAAAGGCATCAGTCAGAACCCCCTTTCTTCCGTATCACAAAATTAACGGACTGTCTCATGCGCCCGGTGTCAATAAGCGGTGTGGCGGATTTTTTCTTACGTATAGTTGCCTCCGCGTTTGGGGTAAAGCTGCCTTCCACGATCCGCTCCTGGATCAGTCCCTTCTGAAACGCGCCGATCTCTTTCAATGTCTCTTTGGCCGACTCCCCATTCAGAATTCCCTTTTTCCGGGTCTGTAAAAACGCGTTGATCTTATCTGAGTTAGAATCCACGCTGTTCCGCAGAAAAGGCCTTGATGGGATACGCACGGTTCCCAACTCGTTAAACATGGCTATATCCACTAGGTCAACGCCGTCTTTATTCACTTTCCTTTGTTGGAATCCAATCCGGACCTCAAGTGCCGCCAGCTCTCTCAAGGTCTTCTCCAGTCTCTTCCCATCTTCCGTTACCCTGTCATTGATCCTAACTCCCATGCTCCACCCCCGCTGAAATAATCGTGATGATACGGCGCTTCCGCAGCTGAAGGTACTGCATACCGTACACCGTCAGCCCAAACTCCGCGTCCGTATCCGCGTTTCCTGACTGATTATTGGAAAAGGACACCGATGTCTCCCCCTCTGAGACAGAGGATAAGCCAATGGTGTCCCCAATGGTCCCAATGCCTATGCTTTTTCCCAACCCCGACATCTTCATTTTGTGCGCCGCCAGACAGGCAAGGGCCTGCGGGTACAGCTTTCCATACTTTTTTCTGCTGATGAGGGGCTCCGCGAGAGACAGAAACGCCTTCACGGTGCTGTCCTCCACATCAGCGAACTCTGTCATGGTTATACGGATGATCTCAAACGCCTCCACGGTGTCCACCTCCTACTGGCCAAGGGCGGCAATGATCCTCTCTTTCAGGTCATCTACTGTGTCATCATCGGACACCTCCAGACCCATGCCCGCGGCTTTTATCAGGAGCTCCGATTTCCTCATGGCCCTCACAGCCTTCCTCTCAGCCTCGCCCTCGGCCCGCTTAGCTGTCTCCTCCTTCTCCTGGGCTCTTTTATATTCCGCTACCGCCTCCCTGGCGATCTGGGCTCTCTCAAGGTCGCTGACTCCCTCCGTTCCGACTGACGGTAAATCCCCTTTCGCCTCATCTGCCACAATCCCCCTCTTAAGATAATCCGCGATAACCGGATGATTCTCATACCCCTCTGGCAGTTTCATAGTGTCCCCGGGGAGCAGTGGCTCCCCTTTGATTCCAATAATCTTCTTCGAACGGTTCACAATCCTCATCTCGCGCCTCCTTGTATTTGATCAAATTCCATACGCCAGGGCCATGGACAGCGGGTAATAGATAATCAGTCCAGCGGTCCTGGACTCACAGGGGATCTTGGTCTCCAGGTTCTCCACCTGAAGCGGATACTGGTAAAACGGGAGTGGGATCTCCAGGCTGAACTTTTCCGGGTCCTTGGTGTACATAAACATCACATTCTTCCCGCTGGTGTTCACATCGGAAGCGGTGTCCTGAAGCTCCGCCATGGACTCAAAATTCTTTAAGTATGGGGCGTGGGCCTTGATAAAGCTCAGGATCGTAATGTCCGTGTCCGGGATCCGGCGGGTCGCCAAATCCATATAGATGTAGGAAGGCAGCGCCAGAGTGTCCGGTTTCTCCACGGACATGGTGATCTTGTCCGTAAATTTCTGAATACCGTTGACATCTTCCAGGATCTGGTCCGCGTTTTTGTATTTCCACTCCGTATGGGCCACAGCCGTGGTATCCCCCTCTCCCTTCACTGTCACGGTGGACAGGGTGTAAAGGGGTATGTTGTTATCCTCGGAGAAAATGCCTATCAGGTTGTGCTTCTTATCCCCGGCAAAAGCGATCTTATTGATCAGATAGTCCGAGGCCCTTCTGGCGGCCGCGCCTTTTCTGGCGTCTAAGGATTTTCCCGCCAGACGGGAGGCCCGCATCTCCTGGACATTGTACCCGTAGCTGTCGCCGATGGACTTGATGGACGCGGTGTGGGAATCTCCCCGCACGTCCACCCTGGGTAAATCCGTGGCGTAATTATTGATAATCGATGCCATGCCGGTAATATCATAGCTGTAATAGGTGGTGGTCTCCGCCCCCTCGTTTACCTCAGAGGTGATGGGGAAGCAAGACAGGGCGGACAGCTCCGGATACTGACGGTCATAGGTCTTGGCCTTTACCTGGTCCAGCTCACGGGCAAAGAAAACCGTGGCCGCTTCCGCGCTGTCAAAGCGAAGCTGCTCCCTGGCCAGGCCCTTGATAAGCGTGGATCCTTTTAACGCGCTGTAGTCGTCCATGTTGAAATCTCTCATTAGTCGGTACCTCCTTCCGTAACGGCCTCCGTAGCCGCGATAACTGGTAAAAATTCCGCGTTCGCGATACCATCATCGGTTTCCCCAAGAAAACGGCCATTAACCTCCACTTTGGCCGCCTCGTCAGCGGACGTGGTGAACAACCCCGCCTCGTCCCCTGAAATGATCATATAAACTTTATCCTTGTACTTGGGAGACGCTTCCGCCCCAGTCTTTACCCATACTTTTCCGTGAGTCAGACAGCCAACGGTTTTCTTGTCCCCTATCCTCACGCGATTATCCATATCCATCTCAACCATAACGGAATTGTGGACAACAACCCCCTCAAAATCAGCCGTCGTCGCGGCTGACGTGGGGATCGTGACATCAATTCCCTTGTTACTCCCTGTTACGACCCCAACGCCAAAAGAGATCCCTTCCCCTTCCGCCTGCCTGGTGGCTATCTCGTGGGCGGACAAATCAAAGAGTCCGCCTGGCGTCCCCTTGGGAAATCCAAAACCATAAGTTGTCTGTACGGCCATACCCATCACTTCTTACCTCCCGTCATTCTCTTGATCATGTTTTCGCGGGCGGAGTTTGAGTTGCTCTCCTCCCTGGCGTCTTTTCTCATCTTCTCGCCAATCATCTTCTGTCTCTGGTCATCAACGCTGACTCTCTCGCCGTATGTCTGCTTCGCGATGTCATAAGCGGCGTTGATATAACTGTCACTCTTTCCGTCAAGATTAATTTTGGGGTTCACGGCCTTGATGACCCGCTTTCTCCCCTCACGAACAGACAGCCTCTCCAAACCATCTAAACGCAGCCTGTCCGCCATCCGGCAGATATCAAGCCGGTCCTGAATGATCTGATCCACAGAATCCATGTTCACCCCTCTTTCCTCAGCCTTTTCGGTACTCTCCCCGCTGGTCCCTTCCGGATCGCTCCCCTCTCCGGAAGCGGGGGCGGACGCGCCGGCTTTCGGATCCTCCTCATCGTCATTCATGTCACTGGCCGCCTGGAGCCTGTCGATCTCCGCCAGGAGAAGGTCCAAGTCCGCTTTCTGCTCGGCGATGATATCCTCTGGCGCTTTGTCCCTCCCCTCGGTATCCCTGCGGCTGATGTTCTCTCTGACCTGATCCGCGGGGGGCTTTTCTCCCGCTGCCTCCTCTGCCCCCGGGTCTGTGCCCTCGGCCCCGTCAGTCCCTTCCCCGCCTGCCTGGTTGGCGGCCTGCTGCGCCTTAAACAGTGCGATAGCGGCTTCCAGCTCCTCCGGTGAGAGCTCCGCTCCTCTGTCAGTCCCGCTGCCTTTTGAATCTGGTTTGTACATGCTCACTTTGCCTCCTTTTAAAATTTCTATCTCATCATCCCTGCTGTCAATGTTGAGGCGGGCAGCCTCCCCGGCCCTCGCCTCCCCCACAAGCGCGAGATGATTGATCTCAATATGCCTTTGTATACAGTCGTATTTCTCACCCTGATAGATGCCAGGAACGTCCTCCGTGTCCAGGCTGTAGCCTAAAGACAATTCTTTCAACCCGCAGCTTTTCAGGGCATTAGTGTCGTGGATAATAATCTCGCAGCGCACGTTTTCCCCATCACGGTACCCCTCACTCATGATCGTCCCGATCTGCTCCCTGCGGACATTCTCCTTGTCCACCTCTCCGGCGCTGTGGGTGATGATGATAGGCTTGCCCTTATAGCTGGCCAGGGACTTCTCGTCAAAGACGTCCTCTGGGAGCCGCAGCTCCCGCCGTATACTCCCGTCATGATTCCTGTACTCAAATACGCCGCAGGTTGTCACGATGGGGTGATCCACCAGGTAGCCTTCGTCGGTGTAATAGGTTTGATCCAGGGAAATGCTGTCCACTCTTTTTAATCTCAACCAACGCGCCTCCTTTCTGTGTATAAAAAGAACACCCATCATGGGAAGGGTGCTCTGATTATCTTGATTATGCTGTTTGAAATACATTTCGATATATCATGTCAAATATACCATTCATGAAATCGCTTGTAATATCTGCCTTTCCAATTTTCCGCAATACCTCTTTCCGGTAATCCTCAAATTCCTCACTATTCATCTGGGCGCATTCGTTCTGCAATTCTAAGATAGAAGGAGCAAGCATGCCGCAAAATTCTTTGTATGCCATTATGCCACCTCCCCTATCTCGCCACAACGTCAAGCGTCATCTGCTCATACTCCGGGACTTTCACAAAATCCGCTGGGAGCATAATTCCGAACTG
>Ga0137310_100975_pt1 | contig 18831 bp, 12 predicted proteins | sample NAcewiD2O_June_2_FD_97183 | JGI IMG/M metagenome (GOLD analysis project Ga0137310, IMG submission 97183) | Mouse cecal microbial communities from Vienna, Austria - N-Acetylglucosamine amended D2O_June | ecosystem: Host-associated > Mammals > Digestive system > Large intestine > Cecum | place...
GGCTATGTAAAAGACGGCATCAGCTTCACGCCAACGCCGTCCTTTCTTCGGTTCAGTCCGTCACAAAATCCCTGCTTTTTTCAGATACCCCACGCTGTCATAGCAGCCACGGAAGTACACCGCCTGCATCTCCATGTCCGTGAGCTGGTTCTTCAGCTCCATCACTTCGATGAGAGCCGCACATTCTTCCTCGGTCAGCTCGCTTTCCGTCTCGCTGTCAAACACGCCTAAGACCTTGGGATATTTCTCATAGATTCCCTCAATCTTGGCTTGCAGGGCTTGGTATTCCTTATCCTCCCGTGACAGCTTGGCGGTGACAGAGCTTAGATATTCGTTGAAGATGCTGCCGTGGACGTCTACAAAAGTCTCAAATCTGAACGTATCAGACATTTTCCTCACCTCCGATTTTTCTTATCGCCACCTATTATACTGCCCAGAATCCTGCAATACAAATGTGCAAACGGCAAATTTACCGCTCACGGTTCGGCGTTTTCTTTTCGGGCGGTTCGGTTTCCTGCTCTGGCTCGGTATCCATGACGGGGGTATCTTTCTCGTCCAGATTCAGCTCGATGTTAAGGAGATTGAGTCTGTCGGTTTTTTCTTTCAGTTCTTCCTCGTAGGCAAAGGGCTTCTGCACCTCGGTCTTTGCGTTGGCAAGCTGCTCCAAGGTTTCCGTTTTTCTGGTCTTGGCGGATTCCAGTCTGGCGGGGAGCTTCCCAAGCTCGTTCTCAATTCTGGTGATATTTCCTAAAGCATCGGAGCCTAACTCCACCTTGTATTTTCCCGTGCCGCACAAGTTTAGGCAGTAGTGGGTGTAGAAGCTGTCGTACCAGACCTCCATCTGGAAGCCCCGATAGCTACCGATTGGTACGGGCTGCGGGGAAGTGTTCTCCTTGCAGGCGGCAAGGAGCATCTCGCCTGCATCCAATTTTTCTGCGTAGGTCTTGCCGCATAGGGTCATGGGGCAGAACTTGTCCTCGCCCTGCGGCTTGTGCTGTTCGGCAAGGGCGGCATCGCTGCCGTAGCTTGCAATGCGTTCCTCAAGCTCCTTTATCTCCCTTGGAAAGTGTTTCAGTATCCTGTCCTCAAGGTCGTAATGCTCGGAGAGGTAGCTCTGCTTTAGGGTGCGGAGCTTGGAGACCTGTATATCCAAGTCCATCTTTTCCTTGAAACGTTCATCGCCCGTGGCAAGCATTTTTACCTCCGCAAAGGAGAGAGCCACCTCGTCCACGTCCTCGGCGGAGCGCACGGGGCTTTTGCTCGTCATTATCTGGGAGATGAATTTCTGCTTGGATTCCACGAGCTGGTAGAGGTACGCATCAAAGGTCTGCTCCGTCACATAGCGGTAGACTTCCACCTCTGGGAACATGTTGCCCTGCCTTTCAACCCTCCCCTGGCGCTGTTCCAAGTCCGAGGGTCTCCACGGGCAGTCGAGATTATGAATCGCCACAAGCCTGTCCTGCACGTTTGTCCCTGCGCCCATCTTCTGGGTAGAGCCGAGCAGCACCCTCACTTCGCCGCTTCTGACCTTGCCGAACAGCTCCTTTTTCTGTGCATCGGTAGACGCTTCATGGATGAAACGCACCTGCTCGGCGGGGATGCCACGGGCAATCAGCTTCTCTCGGATGTCATCGTACACGTTGAAAGTGCCGTCATTTTTCGGTGTGGAGAGGTCGCAGAACAATAGTTGGGTGGCTCTTGTGTCGGCGTGTCCCTCCCAGATGCGGTACACATTATCCACGCAGGCGTTGACCTTGCTGTCGGGGTCGTCTGGCAGCATGGGGTCTATCATCCTCTGGTCGAGTGCCAGCTTGCGCCCGTCATTGGTGATTTTGAGCATGTTGTCGATGTTCGGCTCGACTTGTCTTGCCCTTACTTTCTCGGCTCGTTTGGCAAGCCCCGCCACCATTTCCGTCTGTATCTCGCTGGGCTTGGTCTTGATGTTGTGGTAGTTTACTTTCGGTACGGGGAGCTTTAACATGTCGGCGGTCTGGATGTCCGCCACCTCTCGGAACATCTGCATCAGCTCTGGCAGGTTGTAGAATTTCGCAAACCTCGTCTTGGCTCGGTAGTTCGTACCCTCTGGGGCAAGCTCCAGAGCCGTGACGGTCTCGCCAAAGGTGGAAGCCCATGCGTCAAAATGCTGCAAGTCGTTCCGTGCGAGGGTGTCATACTGCAAGTATCTCTGGACGGAGTACATCTCCACCATTGAGTTCGAGATGGGCGTCCCCGTGGCGAAAACCGTGCCACGGTTTCCCGTGATTTCGTCCAGGTAGCGGCACTTCATAAAGAGGTCGCTTGACTTCTGGGCTTCGGTCTGGGCGATGCCGCCCACGTTCCGCATCTTGGTGTAGAGGTACAGGTTCTTGTAAAAATGGCTCTCATCTATAAAGAGCCTGTCTACGCCCAACTGCTCAAAGTCTATCACCGTATCCTTTCTTTTCGTGTCGTTGAGCTTCTTTAGCTTGGCTTCAATGCCTTTCCTCGTTTTCATGAGCTGCTTTACCGTGAACTGCTCGCCGTGGGACTTCTGTATCTCGTCAATGCCCATCTCTATATCGTTGAGCTGCTGTTGGAGCTGCTCCCGCTGGCGTTCCTCGCTCATCTGGATTTTCTCGAACTGCGAATGCCCGATAATCACCGCATCGTAATCCCCCGTGGCAATCCTGCCGCAGAACTTCTTGCGGTTTGCGGTCTCAAAATCCTGCTTGGTGGTGACGAGGATGTTGGCACTGGGATAGAGCCGCAGGTACTCGGAAGCCCACTGCCCGACAAGGTGGTTGGGGACGACAAACATGGATTTCTGGCATAGTCCCAGACGCTTGCTTTCCTGTGCGGCGGCTACCATCTCAAAGGTCTTGCCTGCCCCTACCTTGTGGGCAAGGAGCGTGTTGCCGCCGTAGAGGATATGGGCGATGGCGTTTACTTGGTGGGGGCGCAGCCTGATTTCTGGGCTGATGCCGCCAAAGGTGATGTGCCGCCCGTCATATTCACGGGGGCGCACGGAGTTAAAGGTATCGTTGTAGTAACGGACAAGGCGGTTCCTGCGCTCTGGGTCTTTCCATATCCAGTCTTGGAACGCCTGCTTGATGACTTCCTGCTTTGCCTGCGCCGCCGTGGTTTCCTTGGCGTTGAACACCGCCTTTTTGTTGCCATTCTCGTCATAAACATAATCGAAAATGCGGGTGTCCTTTAGGTTTAGGGTATCCTCGATGATGCGGTAGGCACTCGCCCGTTTCGTGCCGTAGGTGCTGTCCGCCTTGACGTTCCCGAAGTCGGAAGTCTTGTTCTCGATGAACCAGTCGCCGTTATAGGGGGTGTAGCGCACCTTTAGCCTGCCTGCGGCGTGGCTTGACGGGGTTAAAAGCTCCATCACGAACTGCTGTATATCCGATTCTGGTATCCATGTGGTGCCTAAACGGACGGCGATTTCGGCGGCACTTAAATCCTTGGGGATGACCTGCCTTAACGCATCCACGTTGACGGAAAGCCCTGCATCCTGCTTCACCGCAATCTCCGCAACTTTCAGCTTTTCCCTTACGTTTCCAGAGAGGTATTCGTCTGCGGTGACATACCGTGCAGGCTCCGTATTCGGCACACGGAAGATTACGCCCTGCAATTCCGTGACGATTTCCTCCTGCGTTTTGCCCGTGAGCTTTGCCATATAGGAGAGGTCAACACGGGCTTTCTCCCCGATGGAGAGTGCCAGGGCTTCGCTTGCGGTCTCCACGGACGTGACCTCACGGTGGGGCTTTATCGTCCGCTTGGTGAACATATCCGCCTTGCGCTTGAATTTCCCCTCATCGTCAAGCACCTCAAGGGAGCATAAGAGGAAGTAGCTCTCATCGGCGGCAAAGGCAAGGTAGTTCCCCCGATTGTTGATGAGTCCGTATTTCTCGGTAAAGGCATCGTAGAGGCGGTTAAGGTTCTTCTGCCCGGTCTTTATCATTTCTTCGGGGTAGTCATTGGTCTGGTACTCGATAAGGCTGCGTACACTGTCCCGTATGCCAAGCAAGCCCTTGATGCGGTTCTCCGCCGTCATGGATGCGCTGGCGGGTGTCATACGGTCATTCTCCCGAAAATAAATCTTCCCGTCCACAAGGGCATAGGAGAAGTTCCGCACGTTGGGGTCGGCGGGGATGGACTTGTCCTGCTCATCGGAAATCTGGTCGATTTCGTTTTCGTACTCTGGGATTTCGCCGCTTATCCGTCCCACGGCTTCCTGCAGCAGCTCGGAGAGGGGTCTTTCCTTATCCGCTTTGCAGGCAGTATCCATGCCGAAGCGTGTGCTTTCCATCTGCATCGTGCCAAGCACCATCTCTGGATGCTGCACAAAGTAGCTGTTCATTGTGATGCCGTTTTCATTGGTATCAAGGTAAATCCAGTCTGGCTCGGTGTCGATGATGCGGTCACGCTTTTGTAAAATAAGGATGTCGCTTGTGACCTCCGTGCCTGCGTTGGCTCTGAAAGTGTTGTCTGGCAGACGGACTGCGCCTAACATCTCGGCTCTCTGGGCGATATACTTCCGCACTTCTGGGCTTGCCTTATCCATCGTCCCCTTGGAAGTGATGAACATCACCACGCCGCCCGTGCGTACCTTATCCAGAGCCTTTGCGAAAAAATAGTCGTGGATTAGGAACTTCTGGGCGTTGTAGCGGCTGTCGTCCACCTTGAACTCCCCGAACGGCACGTTGCCAAGCATCACGTCAAAGTGGCTGTCTGGGAGCTTGGTGTCCTCAAAGCCCTCGATGGCGATGCTCGCCCTCTGGTAGAGCTGCCTTGCTATCTTCCCAGAGAGAGGGTCAATCTCCACGCCGTAGAGCCGGCTGTCCGCCATGCTGTCGGGAAGCAAGCCTAAAAAATTGCCCACGCCGCAGGACGGCTCCAGGATGCTGCCCTTGGAGAAGCCAAGGCGGTCAAGGGCTTCGTACATTGCCTTGATGACAACGGGCGGGGTATAGAACGCCGTCAAGGTGGATTCCATCGCCGCACGGTATTCCTCATCGGAGAGGACGGATTTCAGCTCCTTATACTCATTCGCCCATGCCGCATTGTTGCTGTCAAACGCCATAGACAAGCCGCCCCATCCCACATACTTGGCAAGGGTTTCCTGTTCTTGGGGCGTGGCAAGGCGGCTCTCAATCTCCAGTTCGTGCAGGAGACTGACCGCCGCCATGTTGTTTCGGAACTTCTCTTTTGCACCGCCTACGCCAAGGGCATCGTCCGTGATGCGGTAGTTGTGGCGGTCTGCGGAAAGGGCAGGAGCTTTCGCCGTGGTCGGTGCGGGGGCTTCGGTATTTCCTTTTTCGGGTGGTAATTCTTTCTGCTCCTGCTCCAAGAGCCTGCGGACATAGCCGATTTTCTCCACTCGGCTGACGGGGAAGCCCACGCCGTTCTGGAACGTGATGTCACGCAGGGAGACGTCGCCGCTGATTTCACCGATTCTCTCAATGAGGTAGCGACGGTTGTCGATGGTGAGTTCCGTGCCGATAAGGTCTGAATTGTCCTGCTTTGCAGGCTCGGACGGGGCAGGTGTTACACCTTGCTTGACACGCTCCGCATAGAGCCATTCCTCGGCTTCCTTGTCGGATACGGCTTTCCGCACTTTCAGAAGCCCTGCTTCGGCTGCTTCCTCGGTGGGATAGGTCAGCACCCTGCCGTCCGTGTCCGCATAGTATTCCTCTCGGATATTGTCCCAGATGGCAAAAGCATCTTCGGGGTCTGGGAACGCATCGGAAGTCATGATGACCTCAAAGCGTTCCTCTGGCGGCTCGGTCTCGTACTGTGCCGCAATCCTCTCCGCAAAGGCAAGCATTTCATCAACAGCGGATTCTGCCTCGGCGGGAGTTTGTTCAGCAGGAGTTTGTTCAACGGGGTTTTCTTCAGCGGCTTTTGTTTCTTCGGGCTGTGCCTTATCCTCCGCTTTCCTGTTCCAGTCGGCTTCGGTAGCCATTATCTCCGTTAGGAGCTTTTCGTCCTCTGGGGACAGCTCCGTATTCTGCATGAGGAACGGGAGCAGCGTTTCATGCCCGAAGCGCAGGTTTTCTATCTTCTCACGGTAGTAGTCCTCGCCCTGCTGTTTCCACTCTGGGATAAAGGGGCATTCGGGGGAGAGATAGTAGTCGTAAAAGTTTTTGATGTGGGCAATCAAGTCGCCCTCGCCGTCCCCGATGTCGAAGCGTCCCTCATAGTGGAATTCCTCGCCGCCTACAACGGCGGTAATCTCAAAGTCGGTCTTTTTATACCATCCCACACCCTTGCTCTTATCCAGCCTTTCACGGTGCTGCTTTTCGTCCAGAACGCCAAGGAGCTTGTTCCCAAGGGCAAAGCTCAAATCGGTATAGCGGTCATTGAGCTGTTTATCATAAAAGGCGGGATGCTCGGAGAAGCCGATGGAAAATGTGATGCTGTCGGGTTTTTCCTCGGCGGGAGCTTCCGTTTCCTTTTCCTCGGCGTTTTCCTTTCCCTCGGCGGGAGACCGTGTTTCCTGCTTCTCGGTGATGACCGTTTTCAGATGGTCGTTCATGGGGTTCTCACGGAGCTTTTCCTCAAAGTCGGCACGGCTCATTTCCGTGCCAAACAAAGGAAACTCTGGATTCCGCAGGGATACGGCATCTTCGCCTAAGTCGGAAATCTCATATTTGTCCGCACCGATATACACCACATCGCCCTCATGGTAGAGGTAGCAAAGAGGGTAAAGCTCCGTAAGCTCCTGCGTGAAACGCCACGCATTGCTGCGGCTGTAGACGCTTGAGGTCTTTCCCTGCACCAGAGCCAGAAAGTCTATGAGCTGCTGCACGGTGGCAGGGTCGGAGAGAGCCTGCTCCATCTGCCCGGTTGTCATGTCTCCAAAGTCGGTACGCCCTACATTTTCAAGCAGATTTTTTTCGTAGCCGTCCAAGTCACGGATGAAGTCGGAGAGCCGCAGGGAGAGCGTGTCCCGCTTGTCGGCAGGGGGCAGGTCACGGTGGGCGTCTATGAAACGCTGCCTTGCCGCTTTCCTCTGGCTGTCGATTTCGTACTGCGGGGCAGAGATGCCCTCCAGATAATCGGCGTAGCGGTCTTTCTCTTTCGGGCTGAAATAGCGGTTGTTCTTTATCAGCTCCCGCAGGCGTTTTTCTGCCTTAGACCAAGTTAAAACCGTCTCACGGTCTATGGAGAAGCCCTTGCTGCCAAACTCAAAGTGACCGCTTCTCCCGTCTGAAAAATGATAATTGCCGCTTCCCGTGCCGTACTCCCGTTTGAGAAAGTCGATGTTGCTCTTGCTGTCTGCCTGCTTCTGGAGCTGGCGGTAGATGCGGTATTTGCTGTCTTGGAAGCCACTGCCTTTGGTGAGGATGCTGTCAATGTCCTCCTGCGAATAGTCGCCCCCTAAAGACGGAGAAGCAGAGGACTTGCCTGCGGATTCATTCCGCATATCCTCTGCTTCAACCATCATCTCAATCTGTTCGTCCACGGTGGGGAGATTCGCCCTCACTTCATTCTCGGTGGCGGTGCTACGCTGCCCTCCATCGGCAGGTTCGGATTCTACTGGTAAATCAGCTCGTCCAGAATCATTTCCTCCGCCTGGCTGCGGATAGCGTTCATCGCCTGCACCCACTGCATCGGCGCTTTCTCTTTCAGTTCCTCCGTCACGCCCTGCTCCTTGGAGAGCTGCTTTGTCAGCAGCTCCAGTCTGGAGAGTGCCGCCTGCTCGGTCTGGTGCAGGTGTGCGTTCAGCCTGCCCGATGTCAGCAGGTTGAGGAACGTCACCCTCTTGTGCTTCTCCAGATAGTCCCTGTGCATCAAAGCGTACCTGCCAAGCGGAAGCTCTGGCTCTGTCGGTAATGTGAGGTCGGGTATAAGGTAATCGTCCTGCTTCGTGTAAGTGATTTCGCTCATTGTTCTCGCTCCTTTCGGGTTGTTTCCTGCCACTATCATAGCGAATCTGGTACTGCCGTGCAAAGGTGCGTTTCTGGTCTCTCTCCGCCATTTGCACATTTCTTATCGTCTGGGAGATTTCACGCAGAGCCATCTCCGCAATGTCGCTTGTGGCGATGCCGATGGCGTTAAGGGTCTGGGGCGTGTTGAAGTTGACGATTGTCCCGAAGTCCTCACGGTCAAAATATTCCGCCGCATCTATGCCGCAGCGGGTCATCAGCATATAGGCTACGCTGTTAGCGGCAAGCTCACGGTACATCACTTCTATATTATAATCGTCAAGCCCCTCCAGAAAGCTGCCCTCGGTATAGTCCTTTAGCTGTGCCGTGTAGTCCTGCAAATTGTCCTCCACGGCGTTCCTTGCCGTCTCCATCAGCACCCCGGCAAGGCTGTCGCTCTCCATCTCGCCAAACCTGTCGGAGAGCCGCTCCGTGACTGCCTGCTCGTACCGCCCATCCATCTGCCATATGGGGACGGCTCTGCTCCCGTAGTAGCCCTCGTGGGTGTCCGACACGTCGAAGTAGTATTTGAGGGTGTTCCTGCGCCCCTTGGTGTCGAATACGGCGATGCCCTTGCTGTCCTTGTTCACCCAACGCTTAAAGAGCTTGTTCCAGACCTCTATGGTAGTGACGGCGGTGGCATCGGGTCTCTGGGCGTAGATTAAGAGCTGCTCGTCAAAGCGGCACTTGTAGTTGCGGCAGGCAGAGGACAGAAAGCCCTGCCACGCCTGCGGGTTCCTCGTGACGGTAACGCCCGTCCGCTGATACAGCTCCGTGATGAGCTGGTACTTTGCAGCCATTCTCACACCTCCTTATGGTGAAATTTTCTGTTTCCTTTTGTTCCTCATTCCGTGCCACCGCCTAAAAAGGAGATGACTTTGTTCGCCTTGATGCTCTTTTGCAGGTCGTTGATGAGCGTAATATCTGCCACCGTGATGCCCTGCATGGAGAGGATGTCGTCCATCGTCATGGCGGCGATGGCTTTTTCCTCGGTAAAGCCTGCGTCCAGAATCTTATTCAAGACCTTGACTGCTTTCTGGTTTACTGCCAATCTTAATTCCTCCTTATCGTTCATGGTCTCTGTGCTTCGGTGCTTTCTTGGGAGACGGCGATTCTTCGGGCTTCGGCTCATAGCTGTGTCCGTTCATCTTCATCTTCTCCGCAAATTCGCAGATGTGGTAAAGGCTGCTCCCTACCTCGGTGTGGTACTCGTCAATGAAGCGGCAGGTCTTTTCCGTCTTTTCTCCCCACGCATAGCTGATGATGATTCTGCCGCCGTCTGGGATGCGGAACCTTTCATTATAATGGGGGTCAATGAAGCGGATGCCCTGCCCGGCTTTCTGGATGTGACCGTCAAGCCAGTCCCTGACGTAGCAGTAGCAGTAAAAGTTGTAGTCTCCCTTTGTGGGGTTGCAGCGGAGCAGGAAAGCGTGTTTGTCCATATCCACACGGAAGCCGTACTCGGTGCAGTAGTTCCCCATAAAGGCGGCATCGGGATTCGCCCTTGCAAACGCCGCCATGTCATGGCGGTTGTGCAAAAGACCTTTTCCCTCACGCAGAGCGTTGATAACCTCGTCAAGCTCCGCCTTGAACTCGTCCGTTTTCCACCTGTCCCAGTGGTCGTCCCATGTGGTAAAAAAGCCGTTCCCAGAGCTGTCGAAATCCCCTCGCAGATGCCCGATGCAGCCCGTCTGCCCTGCAATCTGCGTACTCTGGGAATAGGTGTATTTCTGTTCGGGCTGTGTCAAAGCTCGTACCTCCATCAGCGTCCCTCCCTGCTCCTTGATTTTTTCTCTTTCTCCTGCGCCTTGATTCTGGCAAGGGCTTCCTTTGCCCATTGGGGCGTACATTCGGGCTTGATTTCCCCAAGGACATCGTACCTTTCCCATCTGCGATGCTCGCCCGTGGCAAGGCATGTGCCGAACACCGCCTGCCCCCTGCCGCCAGTCGCACCGTTTCCGCCGTCCGCAAGCACAAGCTGATAGGCGGAGAGGCGGTACTCGTAGCGGTTGACCTCGGCATTGATGACGACAACTTTTCCCACGATGCTGCCGCTTTTGTTGTCGGGGATGCAGTCATCTATGGTGAACAGCTTCAAATCAAACTTGAACTGCTCCTGCTCGGCTCTCACAAGCCCTATCTGTTCCTGCACACGCTCCGTGAAAATCTGCATGGCTTCCAGATAGTCATCCGAGCCGACAGCATCCGTCACCCATTCTGCGGATAGCGGATTGTCGTAGGTGCAGTGGCAGACTAAAAAGGGATATTTCGCTTTTTCATCCACGCCGAACACCACTTCCTTTCTGCCGATGTGGATGCTCTGCGTGACCTCGTAAGAGCTTATCATCCTTTTTTCCTCATTCTCCATCGGGATTCTCCTTTCTCTGTTTCTTTTCTCGCTGCTCGTCTAAAATCTTTCGGATACAGACATCGCAGAAGATGGTGTGCCTGTCCTTATATCGGGGGTAGGGGCAGGTCATACAGTCGTATTTTTTCTGGCTGTCCTTGGCAGCCGTATTCTTATCGCCCACGGTCATCGCCGTTTTTCTGCTTGGGGGCAGGGGGATTGTTGTAGGGCATACGGCTTTCGGACTGGTATCGCTCATTGAGCTTCTCCCGTGCCGCCGACAGCTCGTTACAGTAATGCCCCCAGAAATAGTTGTCCTCGCCCTTGCAGTACCAGCACACATAGGGGTTGGGGGCTTTGGGGTTATGCCCGATGACAAGCTCTGTACTCCCGATGGTACAGCTCTCGATGATTTCATATCCTTGGTTGGAGCGTTTTGCTTCCTCCATAATCAGACCTCCGTTCAGTCGCTTTTTGCATATCTGCGGTATGCCTTTTCCCCTCTGGCTCGGAGCTTCTGCATCCGCAGGCTCCCAAGCAGTTCGGGGTGCTTCTCCTGCAATCTGCGTCTTGTCCTGCTGATGCTCTCAAAGCTCGGCAAGCCCAGATATTTATGCTGTGCCATGACCTCGGCAAAGGGCATCGCCCCTGCGCCTTTCAGACAGGAATTGCAGACCGCAAGGTAAAGGGTCATGTCATCGTTTCTGGCTTCCTCGTCTTTTTCCAGAATCCGTCTGACTTTGCCCTCGATGGTTTTCAGATTGTGCATAGCGTACCTCCATATAAGGGTAAGGGGCGGTATTTTCAGCCGCCCCCGTCCCTGCAAACTTGGGTTACTTATTCTTCTTGTGGCGGATGTTGAGCCACAAGGCACCGCCGCCGATAAATGCCACAAGCACGATGGCGATGATGGTCTTTGCGTCCATTCTCATAAGACCTCCTTTCCGATTTCTGACCGCAGGGGATTCACTTGCCCCGTGGTTCGGTCATCAGTCCTCTTTTTTCTTCTTCCCCTTAATCCCAAGAAAGCCCAGAACGCCCGCACCGATGGTGAATGCCGCCGCAAGGCTCACCCAGAGGGCGGGGTTGAAGTCATCGCCTGTTTTCGGGGTGTCCCGCAGCTCGTTGTGCATCTGGACGATGGTGGTCGCCCCCGTCTGCACGGATGCCTGCTTGTCGGCGGGCAGGATATAGCCTGCGGATGCCTTGTCGCTCACCTCTGAAACGGTGTACTCGCCAATCCGCAAGCCCTCGATGGAGATTTCGCCGTTCCTGTCGGTCTTAAAGGTCTGGTCGTAGTTCACACCCGTGATGCGGAACGAGAAGCCCTCCACTTTGCCGTCTGAGGATGTCTTGACGATTTTGAGGTTTCCTTTCTGGGCTTCGTTCAAGAAGCCTTTTCCTGCTTCATTCTCCACGGTGTAGGTCTTGCCGTTTTCCTCGATGGATACGGGGTAGACATTCCCATCAAGGATATAGCCTGTCGGGGCGGTCTTTTCACGGACAAGGTACTTGCCGTAGCGGAGTTCTTTCATCTGGTAGATGCCGCCCTCCATCTCCGTCATCGTGCCGAGCAGCGTATCGTCCTTATCCAGTTTCCCGTCACCGTTGGTATCGGAGTAGACCTCGAACACCGCCCCCGTGAGCTTGTTGTCGGGGTAGTCCTTATCCACTTTTGTGAGGGAGATGCTGCCACAGATGAAGTAGTTCACAAGGGAGATTTCCACAATCTCGTCCACCTCACCGATTGTCACGGCGATTTCTTCCTCGGAGAGTACATACCCTTTCGGGCTTTCGATTTCACGGATTACCCATGTGCCGTAGGGTACTTTTGCAAAAGAAAAACTACCGTCCTCTGCGGATACGGTAGTCGCAATCGCTGTCTCCTTGGTAAATTCAGTTGTTCCAGTCTTGAAGATGCCGATAGCCGCACCGCCCAGAGTCTTTCCGTCCTCGTCCGATTTCTTCCCGCTGACAGAGCCATAAATGAGCTTGTTCTCAATGGCGTTGCCCTCGTTTGCGGAGATATGGACGAGTGCCGTGTCCTGCCCTGCATACGCAAAGACAACGGGGTACTTGGTATCGCTTGTAAGATAGGCGGCGTTGGTGCTGATTTCCTGCACATAGTAGCTGCCAAGGGGCAGGTCGATAACCGACTTCCCGTGACCGTTCCCGTCAAGGGAAAGCACTTCAAGCAGGCTGTCGGCGGGGATTTCCGTGCCATCTGCGGCGGTCAGCCCTTCCGCCGTGTAGAGACCGAAGCTCACGTCTCGGATTTCACCGTTCATCCCCACGCTGTAGGATTCATCTGTCTCAAGGCTCTTTACAAGGTCAATCTCCACACGCTGACGCTCATTGTAGAAGTCCGTGGCAGTTTCGGTGACGGCGATTTCCTGCCCTGCGTAGACAAGCTCAACGGAGTGTACCTCGCTATTCAATACCATACCAAACGGGGCGGTGATTTCCTTAACCTCATATTTCCCAAGGTAAAGCTCCCTGGACTTCGCCGTACCGTCCGCACCTGTGGTAACGGTGTCAACCACTTCTCCCTTGGACGCTCGGAGAGTGCCGTCCAGAGTAATGATGTCCTCGGCGGCGGTAATCTCATAGACCGCACCATCAAGACCTGCCACGGAGAAAATTGGCTGGTACAGCCCCTTTGTGCCAGAGACGGTACTGAATACCTCGCCAGACTTCCCTATGGTGATTGTGCCTTTCTGTGCGGTGTTGGAGCGTACCACCTCGATGACGGTGATGCCGCTTTCTTCTTCGGAGTTCTCCTGCACCACGTCAAAATAGACTGGCTCGGAGTTTAGGACGTAACCGTAAGGAGCCTGCACTTCCACAAGGGAATATCCCGTGCCATATTCCAAAGTCTGGGGCGTGATGAGGTCTCCGTCCGCCGTGGTGTAAAAGGTGTCGATGGTGGTCACTTCGGGGTAGGTGAATGTCATGGTGACAAGCTCACCGTTGGGGTCGTAAATCTGGAAACCCACGCCTGCATAGGGGATGGTGTTGCCCGTCTCCGCATCTTTCTTCACCACCTTGATATAGCTCTCAAAGTTGGCGTTGTTGATAAGGTAGCGGTAGGTGTTTCCGTCCTTACTGATGAACACGTCAAAAGGCTTCATCAGCTCTCGTCCCTCCCATCCAGAGGTCTGCTCCACGGTGTAGATGCCGTAGGGCATGTCCTTGGTCTGGGCGAAGCCGTTCTCATCGCAGGTTAAGATGTCACGCTCGGTCTCCTTTGCAGCTTCATAGCTGCCTGCGGATTTGAGGTAGACTTCAAAAACTGCTCCCGTTTCGGGTGTTTCAATCTGGGTCTCGCCGTTGTCGGTGTGCTTGATGATGGCGATGTTCCCCTTGATGACCTGCTCGTTCACATCATTCTTGGCAGAATTGTATTCCACGGTATAAAGCTCGGCTTCTGCGCCTACATGGTGGATGATTCCGTCCAGAAGATAGCCCTCGGACGGGGCAATCTCACGGATGCTCCAGTCATTGCCGCAGACATAATACTTGGTGGTGAACTGCCCGTTTTCATCGGTGGTGTAAGTGTCAATCAGTTCCTCGCCCTTATAGATGCCGTAGACCGCACCTGCAAGGGAAGCGTCCCCCTGCGGCGTTCCCGTCTCCACGTCCGTCTTTGCCACGGTGACGTTGAACTTCTTCAGCACGTTCACGAAGCTGCGGCTCGTGACCTTTTTCCATTCAATCGGGGCGGTCTGGGTCGCAGGCACGACGTAGCGGATGGCGGTATCCACTTCCTCCAGTACATAGGGGGTATCGCCGCTGATAAGCACGTTCTCAAACCTTGCCACGCCGTCCGCATTGGTGGCGGCATACTCGTCCACGGGGAGACCGCTTAGGGACGTGCCGAAAAGGTGGAACTTCATGCCCTCCACGATGCCGTCCTCGGAAGTCTTTACCACCTCCAGACTGCCACGCTTCAAGACGTTGTTGAAGTTCACGGTGGTCGTCCTGCCGCCGATGAGGGTCACGGTCTGGGTCTGCTGCGGCTCGTATCGGTCAATGGACTGCTCGGTGATGGTGTAGGTGGCGGGGAACAAGCCCTCCACGGTGAGGTTTCCATTTGCGTCCGTCTTTACGGTCTTGTCGAAGCCGTCACCCTTGATGTGGAAAGAGATGCCTGCCACAACGCCGTCCTCGGAAGTCTTTTTGAGGGCAATCGTGCCGGTGGGCGTTTCAATGTTGAGATACGCCCTCACGCCGCCCACGTTCTCCACGCCTGTCACCAAGTCCTGCAAGTTCGGGTCGCCGTAGGCAATCATCTTTGCCCCGCTGTCTACCGTGGGTACGCCGTCCTTGGTGGCGGTGATGCGTACCGTGCCGCCGATGGCTCTGGCGGAGCTGATGGTCAGCGTGTTCCCAGACCTTGTGACGCTCACGTTGGCATCGGAGCTTGAAAAGCTGAAATCGGAGAGTACGCCGTTGCTGTCGTTGAGGGTGAGGGAATATTTCCCATCCTTGTAGGCAAGCTCCCTCGTGATGTCATTCTCACCGCCCGACATAAAACTGGGGATGGTGTTGTGGTTCGCCATGAGGGACACAATCTGGTCGTAGGCAGCCCTCGCCCCGTCATTGGCATAGTTGGAGCCGAAGTGCAGGCTGTAGATGGTGTTGCTCGTCTGGTGATAGGAGCCATTGGATTCACGGCATCCTGTGACGAACTCCCACACAAGGGTCTGGGTGGCGAGCCATTTCTCGTCATCGCTCCCCGTGAGGTTATGGCGGTTTCCCCGGTATCCGTAGAGCAGGGCAAGCCCCACCGCTTTCCTCTGGCTGTCCGAGAGGGCGTTCCATGCGTCCGAGGAAGCCCGTCTTAGGGTGTTTCCCGTTTTCAGCGGTACGCCGGGCTGGATGCAGAACGCCGTCTCGCCGTCCACGGACATGCGGTACTTGTACTTGCCCGTGCCGCCTGCGGTATAGCCGCCGATGTTGGCACTGGAATTGTAGCGCATGGCGTTCCCGCCGCTGTCATAGGTCATGGAAAAGGAAATCGTGCCGATGTCGCCTGCCGCAAACGCCGTGGTTGCGGGCATGACGGACAACGCCGTGACCGCAGCCATGACAAAAGCCGCAGCCTTTCTGAAAAATTTAGGGATTCTCATAGTTACCTCCTGTAATCTGGATTGTTGTTTGCCCGACTGACCGAAAAAAGCTGCCCGACTGGACAGCTTAAATAAATCTCTTTTTCTCGGATAGTCTTGGCAGTATCAAGGGGGAGAGGTGTGGAGAGGGGGAAAGCGGAAATGTGGCTATCCACCCATGCCGCAAAAGGGCAGACTTCGCCCTCGGTGTGCGGCTATCCTACCTTTCCCTGTCTTTGCTCCGCTGCAAGTGGCGGTTGTAGAACTCCAACGCCTTGACAACGAAGTCCGTTTCCTGCCCTCTGGGGATGGACTTGGGGATGAGCTTGGTTATCCTCTCGTCCTTGAAGGCGGGCTTTTCTTTCTGGTTGGGCTTTTCCTCCTGCATGATGCTCTGGATAACCTCGTCCGTGAGCTTGCCGTCCTGCATGAACTTTTTCATCTTGATAGCCTGTGCAAGAGAGGGCGTGGCATCGTTATACTCCATCGCTTCAAGTAGGGTGTACTGCTGTCCCTCGGTGAGATAGGATAATTCCACCGCAGGACGGAAAGCAATCTGGCGTTCGTCCACCATTTGCAGGATTTCGGGAACAAGCTCAGTTAGGCGAATAAAGCGGCGTACTTGGTCTTGGCTTTCTCCAACAAGCTCTCCTAATTTCTCACGGGAAGTCTTGTTTTCCGACTTCTGTGCCACTGGCACAGAAGTTAAATCACTCCGTTGCCCCTGCCTGTTCATGGCTTCAAGCCGCATCTTGTACGCAAAGGCTTTCTCGCTCGGCAGGATGGTGGTTCTCTGGAGATTGCTCTCCACCATGACGATAATCGCCTCGTCACGGGTAAGCTCCTTGACCTCACATTTCAGCGTTTCAAGCCCTGCAAGCTCGCAAGCCTTTTTCCGTCTGTGACCGCTGATAAGCTCATAACGCCCGTCCTCTTTCATGCGGACGGTGGCAGGCGTCATCACGCCGCTCCGCTTGATGCTGTCAACAAGCTGCTCCATGTCCTCGTCCATTAAGACCTTGAACGGGTGGTCTGGGAACTCGTCAATCTCCGCAAGGGGAATGTCCCTTATCTTGCTTAATGCTGCTTCTGCACGGCTTTCATCTGTTTCAAAGATGTCATCGTATGCGGTCAGCTCGATTCCTGTTCTTTTGCCTTTCGCCAAGCTCTGCCACCTCCTTTCCGAACTGCTCATAAGCTGCGGCTACCTTGCCGCCTTTGTCGTAGGCAAAAATGCTTTTCCCCTCTGCGGTGGCTTCCACGGCACGGATGGAATGGGGTATCTGGGTATCGAATACCTTGATTTTCTGCCCGTAGGCATTCCTCACCGTGGCGGTGATTTCCTTGGAGATGTTCGTGCGGGGCATTACCATCGTCATAAGGATGCCGTCAATCCGCAGAGGGGGATTGATTTGCCGTCTGACTTTCGACACGGAGCGAAGCAACAGCTCTAATCCTTTGGCAGAGAGGAAATGGGGCTGTGTGGGGATAACCACGCTGTCAGCCGCCGCCAGTGCATTGATGGTGAGCATACCAAGGCTCGGCATACAGTCCACGAGTACATAGTCGTAGTTCTTCCTGACCTCGCTTATGCAGGTTTTCAGCACACTTTCACGGCTGATGGCGTTAATCAGCCTTACTTCCAAGCCCGACAGCTCGATGTTGGACGGGAGCAGGTCAACGCCCTCGCCGTGGTGCAGGATGCCTTGGGCGACATCAACGGATTTATCGTCTATGATGTCCTGCATGATGGTGGAGAGAGTGACCTGTAAATCGTCTGGTCTGTGGTAGCCGAGGGACATGGTTAGGTTCGCCTGTGCATCGGCATCAATGAGCAGGACTTTCTTTCCCTGCTGTGCCAGAGTTACGCCCAGATTCACCGCCGTTGTGGTCTTGCCGACACCGCCTTTCTGGTTGGTTAAAGCGATTACTTTGCAATTTGACATAGGGTGAGTCCTCCTTTCGCATAGATTTAGCCGCTTTGTCAAGGCGGCTATGTAACTGTACCAGAGGACGCAGGACGCAAAAAAGCCGCTTACTCTTAAAATCCATAAGAATAAGCGGCTTCATGGTGATGTGCCTTAGACATATTCGATTTTCACTTTCTTTATCGGGGCATTGGCTACCTTGAAGATAAGCTCGTCAACGCAGTCCCCGTATCTGCCCTGCTGTATGAGCTGGTTTTTCAGCTCCACAAGGCTATGTAAAAGTAATGATTTCTCCCTGCTGTCTACATATAGATGAGTTGTCTTTTCCCTCATGCCGTCCACCGTCCTTTCTTGGCTTCATTATACCGTTAAAGGGAAGTTCGGTCAAAACTGTAACTTTGCATTTCTTGGTATTTTACCGTATCAAGGCTCATTCCCCAGTAGTAAATAAGTAGTAAATAGGGGTTGCAATCCTCAAGAAATGCGGGGAAATGCTTTGTTTTGCGGGGATAGTTACTCATTTACTTGATTTTTTAGGAAAATATCAACTTGGAATTAGTGATGTATGGATTTCTAATCGCATTGATAAAATGCTTGAAGATGGTGTGTTGGAAATTATACAGGACGCACCAAAGGGAGAAACAAATTATCGCCGGATATTAAGAAAACGAATGAAATAATAACCACAGCAAGAACCGCTGCTACATGGAAGGCACCCCAACCATGCAACAGCGGTTTTTTTTACCGTTTTTTCCTCTGGCTGATAGGCGTTCCCATTTTCTTTGATTTTTTGAGAATCCGAATCAGCCAGCGAAATTCTTCGTCTGACAGATTTTTATAGTTGATACCGAGCTGCTTGCAGTAAAGGACAACCAGCTTTTCATCCCGGCTGCCCTTGAAATTTTCGACTGCTTCGAGATTTTCTTTCAATTCATCGGCAACGGTGGTCTGGGGCGCACTCTCACTGTCCTTTTTGTGGGCTTCCCGAATATCCCGGATAATCAGGTTGAGGTCATCCAGAACCATGTGACTGAAATACTCATCATCACTGATATGGGCGGCTTGCAGCACTTTCAAATGCGGGTCATCTTCGCCTGGGCGATACCGTTCAATGATTTCATGCCGGACGGTATCGACAAGTGCATTGAGGTTTTGAATCTGCATGGTAGCAATCCCGTCCACATAAATCTCAATGTCTGCAAGAAACTTGATAAAATCTTTATGTGTAGCAAGCTCACAGAGCAGACGGTTGTTAATCCGACCGCTTTTCAGCAGTGCCACCATCTCATCATTCAAATGCAGCTCCGTCAATGGTGTGTTGATCTGCTCCCTGTTCTCTGTCCGGCACAGTAGATAATCAACAGAGACCCCATAGAAGTCTGCCAGCGTGATAAGGTTGCCATGATTGATTTCCTTAAAATCCTCTTTTTCATAACTTCCAAGAGCTGATTTGGAAATGCCTGTCAGCTTTGATAGTTCTTCCAGATTTAAGCCTTTGTCCTTGCGGAGTTCCCAAAGGCGTTCCT
>Ga0137310_100978_pt1 | contig 18797 bp, 19 predicted proteins | sample NAcewiD2O_June_2_FD_97183 | JGI IMG/M metagenome (GOLD analysis project Ga0137310, IMG submission 97183) | Mouse cecal microbial communities from Vienna, Austria - N-Acetylglucosamine amended D2O_June | ecosystem: Host-associated > Mammals > Digestive system > Large intestine > Cecum | place...
CACCATGCGCTTTTTGGCGGCGGCACTGCCCCTTATTATGGCGCTTGCCTATGCCATTGCCCTGCTGATGCAAAAACAGGCCAACAAGCACAAGCTGCTTAAATCCGTATTTTTGTTTCCCTACATTATGCCTGTGGTGGGCGCGGTGATTTTAGTAGAGCTGCTCTTTGCCGAGTCTGGGGCCCTGCCCGCCTTTGCCAGCGCCCTGGGCCTGCCCCTGGTGGACTGGCTGGGAGGCCCGGCGGCCTTTGGGGTGGTGCTGCTCCTATACTTATGGAAAAATACCGGGTACAGCGTGATTCTGCTGCTGGCGGGGCTGGTGACCATTCCGGAGGACCAGTACTCCGCCGCGGACCTGGACGGGGCCTCGGGCTGGCAGAAGTTTTACTACATTACCACGCCGCAAATGTGGTACTCGGTGTTCTTTGCCCTTATTTTCTCGCTGATCAACGCGTTCAAGTGCTTCCGGGAGATTTTTCTCATTGGCGGCACCCACCCAAACGAGAATATTTACATGCTGCAGCATTTTCTCAACAACAGCTTTGAGAATCTAAACTATGCCAAACTCTCCGTGGCCTCGGTGCTGCTCTTGATCGTGGTGCTGGCGGTGTTCGCGGTGTTTTATGGGTTTGTGAGAAAAAAGGAGGCGTTCCGCGGATGAAAACCAAATCCTCTGTTTTGGCCAGCGTGTTAGCCTGGCTGGCCGCCTTTCTCTCCATTGCGCCCTTTGTGTATGTGCTGGCGCTCAGTTTTCTGCCCGCCTCCGGCGGCGTGACCTTTCACTATTACTACCAGGTCTTTTTGGGCACGTCCCAATACCTTACCCGGTTCTGGAAATCCCTGCTCATTTGCCTGTGCGTGGTGGCCGGGCAGCTGGTGGTCTCCATTTTGGCGGGCTATGGCTTTGCGAAATGCCAGTTTAAAGGAAAGAACGCCCTGCTCTTTCTGCTGATGATTTTAATGGTTCTGCCCCTGCAAGTCACTTTGGCGCCCAACTATATTATGCTGGACAGCTTAGGGCTGCTGGACACCTACGCGGCGCTGATTCTGCCCTCCATCTTCGCGCCTTTGGGCACCTTTATTCTAACCCAGAGCTTCAAATCGGTGAGCGAGGACATTGTGGACGCGGCCAAGCTGGATGGCTGCGGGCTTTTCCGCCTGCTGGTAAAGGTGGTTCTGCCCATGAACACCAGCGGACTGGTGTGCGTCACCCTGCTCTCCTTTTTGGACGGTTGGAATATGGTGGAGCAGCCCATCGCCTATTTAAAAGACTTTATGCGCTATCCCATTTCCGTGGCTCTGGCCTACGTGCCCCCCGCGGACCCCACATTACAGCTGGTGTGCTGCGTTTTAGTGGTGCTGCCGCCGCTGTTCCTGTTCACGTACTTTAACCGGGAACTGGTGGAGGGCATTGTCCTGGCCGAGATGAAATGAGGGAGGTTTCGCTGTGAAAAAGAAAGTATTGTGCATTTTTGTGCTGATTTTCTGGCTGGTAGGCGCTTGCACCTTTTTGTCCCAAAAGGTGGAAAAGCAGATGGTGGCCCAGGTAATTACCCTGGAGCCAAACGGCGGTATGGGCTCCGGCTCGGATACCCTGCCTTTGGAGTGCCTGATGATGGGGGAAAACGGCATGACCCTTTACTCCCTGTATGAGGGTACCGGCTGGGAGGCCGGCACCCGGGTGCAGGAGGAGAGCGGCGGCTGGCAGATCGACGAGGACCGGATTAAGCTGGAGAGCGCCTGGGGCACGTATGTGCAATACGCCTCCAAGCCTCTGAAGTCCGGGGAGATTGTGGAGCAGGTGCTCAGCGGCCGCCCCCAGCCGGACCACTGGCTGGCCGTGCTGCCCAGCGAGGTGGAGCTAAACGAACTGCCGGAAGGGGTGGAGATTGTAGAGCAGAGCGGGAGCGCGGTGCTGTTTTCTGTGGAAAAGGCCATGGGGGTCTTTATGGAGGCCCAGGCGAAAACCCTGATCCCCCAGTTGTACGAGGCCAAAGTGTACAGCTTTGGGGCCATGAGTCAGTTTTTAGATAATTTTACCGGATTGGGCCAGCTGCTTTTCCTCCTCGGGGCGGCGCTGGCTCTGTGGGTGGGGTCCTGCCTTTTTGCCAGAAAGGCCCGGCAAAACCGGGCGGTGCTGGTCCTGAATCTGGCGGTGGGCCTGGTGCTGCTGGCCTGTGTGCCGCTGGTGCTTCAGTCCATCGACCTGCCCTCTTCCCTGCTGCCCCGGCTGCACATTACGGACTTCGGCTACTACGCCCAGGAGATGGAAGAATTTTTCGGCTCTCTGCTCACCTTTGCCCCGGAGGCTTCCGCCCAGGGCTACCTAGCGCCCAACCTGCCTCAGTCCCAGGTGGGGCAGGCGATTATTCAGCAGAGGAACATAACCATTGCCCGGCCCTTCCTGTATGGAGCGGGGGGCCTGGCCCTGGGGGCTTTGACAGCGCTGGGGGAGTACTGCGTTTTGAAGGTCCGGCGCAGGCCGCGAATCAAGTGAAAACTGGGAGAGCGGCAGGAAACGCTCTTGCGCCCACGCAATTGGGAAGGACCTTGACGGACGCCGCCTTACCGTTTGATATTTTTGATAGATGGGAGAGATTGATTTGGATATTACGCCTCGCCGCTTGGTGGTCAAGGCTGGCACCTCCACCCTTACCCACCCTTCCGGCTCCCTGGACCTGCGCAGCATGGAGCGCTTGGCCCGGGTACTGGCCGATTTGCACGGCATGGGTTATCAGGTTATTTTGGTGTCTTCCGGGGCCATTGCCGTGGGCACGGCCCACCTGGGCCTGCCGGAGCGCCCCACCGCCCTGCGGCTTAAGCAGGCTGCGGCGGCTATAGGACAGTGCCGCATGATGCATATTTACGACAAACTGTTCTCAGAATACAACTGTTCGGTGGCTCAAATTCTTCTCACCTCCGGCGATGTGGCCGACCCGGAACGCTTGGAGCATCTGCAAGGCACTTTCTGCGCCCTGCTGGAGCTGGGAGTCATCCCAGTGGTCAATGAAAACGACTCTGTGTCCTCAGCGGAGATTGAAACCGGGCGGCAGAAAATTTTGGGCGACAACGACTCCCTCTCCGCCATTGTGGCCTCCCTGTGCGGGGCGGAGCTGCTGGTGCTGCTCAGCGATATTGACGGCCTGTACGACGCGGACCCCCACACCTGCCCCGGGGCCCAGCTTCTGCCCCAAGTGGCGGAGCTGACCCCGGAAATTGAGGCCATGGCCGGAGGCGCGGGAACGTGGCGGGGTACCGGCGGAATGGCCACCAAGCTCAGTGCCGCCCGCATTGCCATGGAGGCTGGCTGCGACATGGTGATTACCAACGGGGCCCGGCCCCAAGACCTGTACGCCATTGTGGAGGGGAAGCCGGTGGGCACCCGCTTCCTCAGCCGCAAGGCCAAACCGTAAGGAGGACCGTGAAGATGAAATGGATGATTGCTTCTGACCTGCACGGCTCGGCCCTTTACACCGGGGAGCTGCTGGAACGCTTCCGCCAGGAGGGGGCGGACCGCTTGCTGCTGCTGGGGGACCTGCTCTACCACGGCCCCCGAAACGACCTGCCGCAGGGCTATGCCCCCAAGGCGGTGATTGAGATGCTGAACGGAATTGCGCCCCGCGTTTTCTGCGTGCGGGGCAACTGCGAGGCCGAAGTGGACCAGATGGTGCTGGAATTCCCGGTGCTGGCGGAGTACTGCCTGCTGGAATGGGGGGAGCGGCGGGTATTCGCCACCCACGGGCACCGCTACCACACGGCATGCCCTCCTGCCCTTGCTCCGGGGGATATTCTCCTCCATGGGCACACCCATGTGCCGGCCAAAGCTCCGCAGCCTGGAGGCTGGTGGTATTTGAACCCAGGATCAGTCTCTCTGCCCAAGGAGGGCAGCGCCCGGGGCTACATGGTGAGGGAAGGGAAAGAGCTGGTCTGGAAGACCCTGGCCGGAGAGCCCTATGACAGCCTGGATCTTTCCCGCCTGGAGGGATGAGGGGGAAGCCCCTTAACATTATGGAAACAAAAGAGGACCTGGGAGCCTGTGAAAAACAGACGCTCAGGTCCTGTTGTTTTGTGAAAGTCCCTTGCGGAGCTGTCTTACTTCTGCCAGTAGGTCCACTGGACGCCTGGGCCAAAGCCGATTTTTTGGTAAAAGGGATTTCCGCCGCCGGTCAACTGCTCCGCCCCCAGAGGCCGAAGCCGCCGGTAGAGCTCGGAAAGGGTTGCGGCGGCCAGGCCCTTGCGCCGGTAGGCGGGCACAGTGCACAGAGGCTCCAGATAGGCCAGCTTGTTTTCCGGCACCCACCACATGCCAGCGTAGCAGACGTATTCCCCCGCCTGGTTCATCACCGCGATGTGGTGCTCCGGCGTGGCATGGGGGGCGTTGACCAGCTCATAGGCGTCCTCTAACTGTCCGTCCCAGGGGCCCTCCTGAGCCTCATGATCAAAGCCTTTCCAGCAGCATTCTGTAGCTTTGGCCACATCCACGCCTCCAGGCTCTGTAAAGCGGAAGCCCTCTGGGAGAGGGTACTCCAGAGGCTTGGCGCAGTCATAGATCTGGTCGTGATAGCCGCCAACTTGGGAATAACCCAAGTTCTTCGCCGCCTCTATCAGCTCCGCCTGCTTTCCCATAAGCACCAGTTGATGCCGGCCCTCCAGCCGGGGCATATGCTCCGCGGCGTAGGCCGCCATTTCCGGGGCCAGCGCCTCATACCCTGGACGCAGGGTGAAATATACATCGGTCACCGGATTTTCGTGGAAGCAGAAGCCTACAATGGTCTCCCTGTCCTTCCACATCCGGCACCGGTGCAGGTAAGATTTATCCATCCAGGAGGAGACCAGGGCATACTCCCAAAAGGGCGCGGGCAGTCCGTTGCGGTAGTCCGGGCTGTAGGCGTCCAGCATAAATTGGTACACAGCCATATGGTCGCTTAACAGGCTGAAAGATTTGGTTGTAAGTGAATTCATAAAAACTCCTTTGAAAACGGACGCAAAAGCCTTATGGGTAAAACACGCGGTTTAAGTAGAGCCCCCAGGCCGGAGCGGTGGGGCCGGCGGCGCGGCGGTTTTGGGCGGCCAGCACAGAGGGCAGGTCCTCGGGGGCCAGCTTGCCCTGCTGCACATGGAGAAGCGTCCCCACCATAATGCGGACCATGTTGTAAAGGAACCCATCGGCGGCTACAGTGAAAACCACCAGATCCCCCCGCCGCTCCACCCCGGCGGCGGAAACCGTGCGGCACAGGTCGCCCTTTTCCCGCTTGTCCAGGGTGCAGAAAGAGGTGAAGTCGTGGCGCCCCAGGTAGGCTTTGGCAGCCCGGTCCAGCAGGGCCTCGTCGATGGGGTACCAGTAATGGAGGGCCCGGCCTTGCCGAAAAGGATCCCGGAGCGGGTGATTCCAGATTTCATAGCAATACTCCTTGCCCTTGCAGCTGTAGCGGGCGTGGAAGTCCTCTGGTACCGGGCGGCAGGATTTTACGGCAATGTCTGGGGGAAGGTAGTGGTTTAAAGCGGCGGCCAGCCGCTGGGGAGGAATCCGGCTCTCCGTCTTAAGGCTGACGCAGAATTCCCGGGCATGCACGCCGGTGTCGGTGCGGGAGCAGGCCTTCAAATCCTCCCGCAGGCCAGTGGCCCGGTACAGAGCGGCTTGAAAGGCCTCTTGAACCGTGGGGGCATTTTCTTGAATCTGCCAGCCGTGGTAGCCGGAACCGTCATAGGAGAGGGTAAGGAGCAGGTTTCGCATGGAAGCGCCGCCTTTCGCAGAAATGGTTTGGAGAAAGCGGAAGTGTCCCAACCTCAGAGATAATCATCTGTGTTCCTCCGCCCGTAGGGCGGGGGAACACGAAAGCTCTCAGAAACGGACACTACCGGAGAAAGCATGGGGCTTGCGATTTTTTCCAGGAGGGGTATAATAGAAGCGGTGCATTGTTCTTCCCGCTTTCTGAGAGGCCGCCCCAAACAGCACCCCAGAAAGCATAGAAAGGGCATGGGGCCAAAGGCGCGCCAGGCAGGCTTGGGCTTTCCTGAGCGCGGGTTTTGGCCGTGCCAGAAAATGTAATGATTTTAAGGAGGTTCCATCATGAACAAAACCATCACCGCTGAAAACGCCCCCGCCGCTGTGGGGCCCTACTGCCACGCCAAGCTGGCGGGCAACACTCTGTATACCTCCGGCCAGCTGGGCCTGGTCCCCGCCACCGGGGAGCTGCCTCAAGGGGTAGAGGCCCAGGCGGCCCAGGCGCTGGAGAACCTACAGGCCGTTTTGGCCGCGGGAGGCATGTCCTGCGCCGATGTGGTGAAAACCACCGTGTTTTTGGCGGATATGAACGACTTCGCCGCCATCAACGCTATTTACGCCAAGTACTTCCCCGGCGAGGCCCCGGCCCGGTCCTGCGTACAGGTTGCCGCCCTGCCCAAGGGGGCGCTGTTTGAGATTGAGGCAGTGGCGGTCAAATAAAGAGCACCGGGCACAAAATTTTGTAAAAGCAAAGTGTTGCTGGGCTGTTCTCGGCTGATGCGCGTCTTGTGAAAGCATCTTAGGGGATCTTATAGGGAACGTGGTGCAAAAGCGGTATGTGCCGGCTTTTCCATGCGTTTGCCATAAAACCCCGGGATGCTTTTTGTTTTTGGGGGATAACCGGGCGGAGCTCCTGCTCCGGGCCCCTTACTTTTCGCCCAGCTCCCGGTGGATGACCTGGAGCAGCTGGTGGGTTCGGTCGCAGCTGTGTTCCCAGTACATAATGCCCAGCAGCCCCGCCTCCCGGACATACTGGCATTTGCGCGCCAAAGCCTCGGGGGACTCATAGCTGATGAACTCGCTGCCGTTCCACAGATAGGAGGCTTGGGCGTCCTCGTCCCAATATTTGGTAAAGCCGCCTTGCTGGAGGAACTCCCCGGTTAAATCGCTGTAGCAGGGGCCGCCCTCGCCCACGCTCTCCGCTGGCTGCAGCAGGCCGTGGTTTTCGTCCCGAACGCCGGTCCAGCGGCGGGAGTAGAAGGCCGCGCCCACCACCAGCTTGTCCCAGGGAACCCCCGCCCGGTGGAACATCTCCACAATGTCCACGGTGTTGGTGGGGCTGGCGTCGCCCTGGCTGGCCCGCAGGGCCGCATGGTGGCCCGCCTGCCGGGTAAAGCCGTTGCGCATGTCATAGGTCATCAGCTGCACATAGTCCACAATACGGGCCGCCTCCGGCATTTGGGTTCCCTCAATGAAGTACTCCCCGGCTCCGGCGGCAAAGGAGAGGATCCGGTCCCCCAGCCGCTCCCGCAGGGCCTGCAAAAGCAGGGTGAAGTTCTCCCGGTCCCGAGGGTCGGAGGCAATGCCCGCCTGGCTGCTGCAGGGGTACTCCCAGTCAATGTCGATTCCGTCCAGGCCCAGCCGCTCCACGGCTTCTAGGCAGGAGCCGCTGAAGGCCTGCCGCCCGGCGGCGGTCATGGCCATCTCAGAAAAGCCCCCCGCGCCCCAGCCGCCAATGGAGAGGACGATTTTAATCTGGGGGTTCCACTGGCGGAAGACCGGCAGCAGGTCCAGGTGGGTCAGCTGGCTTAGGTCCAGCAGACCGTCTTTTACCAGGCCAAAGGCCAGATTGATGTGGGTTAAAGCGGACAGGTCCTCCTGGGTGAAGAGGGGGAGGGCGTCGTTCACGGCATAAGCGAGAATGAGATGATTCATACAAAATTTCCTTTCTGAGGGGGTTGTGATGAGACGGGCGGAGTTTTTGCCGTAAAGGAGCGGCGTTACAGTTCGACGCAGGTTCCGTCATCCGCAAAGGCCACCCGGCTGCCCAAAACCTCCTGGGCCAAGGCCAGCTCGCTGGAAAAGCCGCCTAAAATTTCCACGCCGTGGTGGTAGAACACCACTTGGCCAAAGGCGGCGCCGGACTGAACCAGCTCCTGGCACAGCTGGCAGGCCCGGTGGTGTCCGGTCTCCAAAAAGACCAGGTCCGCCCCGTCCAGCCAGGGCAGCAGCTCGGAGAGGTCCCGGAAATCGCCGGAATAGAGAATTTTCTTTCCCTGGGCCTCCAGCTGGAAGGAGTAGCTGCGCCAGGGCTCCCCGGGCTTCGGATCGCCCAGGTGGCGGTTGTGGAAAGCTTCCACCCGCATGGGACCGTCCAGCAACAGGCCATCGGCTACCAGCCGGGGCTCCAGGGAAAAGACGGTTTCATAGTTTCCCTCGCTGCCCAGCAGCATTTTGCGCACCCCTTCAAACACGTCTAAATCCGGCAGGTAGACAGGAACGCTTCGTCCCTGCATGCGCGCCTGATTCTCCGGCGAGAGGGTGCAGAGCTTGCGCAGGTTCCACAGCAGGTGGGGCAGGCCGCCCACATGGTCCATGTGGGTGTGGGAGATGAACACCCCCTGAATGGCCAGCTGGTCCAGCCCCAGCAGGTAAGAGGAGTAGGCGCAGTTTTCTCCCGCGTCCAAATAGTACAGGCGGTCTTCCAGCTCCAAGGCCAGACTGGTGTGGTGCCGGCCGGGCATAGGCTCTGTGCCGGAGCAGCTGCCCAAAATGTGAAATTTCATGAGAACCATCCTTTCGCGGCAAGGGGCCGGTGGATTCCGGCCGGGATTTGGCTATTATTATACCAAGTTTCCCGCTAATTAGCAAGAGCCCCGGAAGGATGGATTGTCCCAACCACAGAGATAATCATCTGTGCTCCCCTGCCCTTACGGGCGGGGGAGCACGAAAAGCTCTCCGGAAGGGAGAGAGGGAAAAACGTCAAATCACCAAGAGGCTGCGTGGGCGCGGCGGGAAAGGCCCCGTCCTGTGCCGGCCCTTACCGGATTACGCCCCGGGCCAAAGCCGGCTCTGTCTTCCCCTCCCGGCACAGCTCGGCGGTTATGCCCAGCACGTCCCGGATGGCAAAGCGGCTGGTGAGGCCCACGCACCAGCCATAGCCCCGGTTGGCAAACAGAACCGGCAGGCAGTCCGCCGGAGCGGGCTGGTCCGGGCCGGGAACCAGGCGCAGGAGGAAGCGGCCTTCCTCGGGCAGGCCCCAAAATTCGGCGGCGGTTAAAACCCCGGCGGTGGTTTGGTAGAGCTTAAGGGAGCCCAGCAGGCGGGCGTTTTCTTCTCCGGACCGGACCGCGGCCCAGGCGTTGGGGCGGCGGAGCAGGCGCTGGGCAAAGGCGGAAGTGAAGCTGTGAATCAAACGGGTCACCGGCTTTCCATAAAGATTTGTCTGGAAGCATTCTATACGTAAACGCGCTTACAAACCGGTTCAAACGAGGCGCGGCCCCCTTTTGAACTACCTTAACTATATGCGCGGCCGGATGGAAAAAGAAGGACCGGGAATAAGCGCCCCCAGCGCCGGAAAAACTAGGGGAGTAGTCACATTCTCAAAGGAGGCGGTTCTATGGCGGCCCACAAGCCAAAGATCGACTACCATGAGCACGACACGCCCCGGCGGGACCAGTTTCCCGCCATCTCCAACGTGGCCTCGGCCAACGAGTGCACCGGGCTGATGTACCGGGCCCCGGCGGACCGGGAGGAGCTGGAAAACTACCGGCAGCTTTCGTCTATGGCGATCCCGAAGAAGGAGCCGGAAAAGCCCTAGCAGCAGGAAAGGCCCCCCTTTCGGGAGGCCTTCTGGTTTATTCCGCCAAAGCTCTGGTCAGCCAGGCCTCGGCAATATCCAGGGCCAGGTACAGCCCTTCTTTTTCGCTGGTCTTTACGATCTGCTTGCGGGAGCGGATCTCGGGGTCGGTGTACATCAGCTGCACGGTCACCTTGTCGGCCACGTCCAGCTCGCCCACCTTCTTCTTGGACTTCACGTCCATTTTAATTACATATTTGTCCGCCATGCTGCCATAGTAGATGGTGTCGCCGCAGCGCACCAGAGGCTTGCCCTTGTAAGAGGGGAAGGGGGACTTTTTCTGCGCCGGTTTTTTCTGTTCGCTCATACTGTCACCACGCTTGTCAAAAATTTTGGCCGGGAAAATCACTCTCCCAGGTAAGACCGGACCATGGCCTTGAGCAGCTCGTCCCGGTCGATGCGCCGGATGAGGCTGCGGGCGTTGTTATGGGTGGTAATGTAGGTGGGGTCTTCAGACAGCAGGTACCCCACAATCTGGCTGATGGGATTGTACCCCTTCTCCTTTAGGGCGTCGTAGACCACCAAAAGAATCCGCTTCATGTCGGCCTCGCGGACTTCTTCCAGGGAGAAGGTGATGGTGTTGTTGTTGTCAGGCATGAGATCCACCTCCAGGCTCAAAAACTCAGGGTTTTGCTCTATCGTTCTATCATACCTCATATTGAGGAGAAATGCAAGTTTTTTCTTTGGGGATGCCTTTTGCGCCGCTTTGCGGGGCCGCTGCTTCTTTGCTATGCCCGCAGGGCCGCCCCCGCTGCCGCCAGCTTCTCCACAATTCCGTCCACCACCGGCTGGACCTCCTCCTTGGAGAGAGTCTTGGCCTGAGAGGAAAAGGCGAACCGCAGGGTCAGGCTCTTGCGTCCGTTCTGGGTAAAGGAGTCAATCAGGCTGACCCCCGCCAGCTCCGGCCCGGCCCCGGCCCAGGCAGGCTCCATGTCCGCATAGCGCATACCGTCCGGCACCAGCAGCGACAGGTCGATATCAATGCCCGGGAACCGGGAGGGCTCCCGGTAGCTCAGGTCCTGGGGGGGCAAGGCGGCGAAAGCGTCCATGTCCAGCTGGGCGCAGACCACCGCGGCTTTCTTGCCGATTTTGCGGGCCACCGAGGGCTTCACCGCGCACAGCCAGCCCAGCTCCTCCCCGCCGCAGGAGATGAACGCCGTGTTCCGGGGGTGCTGCCAGTCGTAAAGGGCCTCGCCGTTGGCAAAGGCCAGCCCGGCCCGCTTAATGCGCTGGCCCAGGTCCTTGAGAATGCCCAGCAGCTGGAAGTACAGCTCCTTCTCGGCCTTCACCCGGCTGAACAGGGCCAGGCCCAGCTTTTTGCGCTCCCGGCACAGGCCGTCCTGGTCCAGGCCCTCGCACACCCGGCCAATCTCAAACACGCCGAACCCGGCGTCAAAGGCCCGGTTGGCCAGGACGCAGCCCAGCAGGGTGGGGCCCATGCTCTGGCGCAGGGTTTCATGGTCCGGGGTTTGGGCGTTAAGCAGCTTCACGTTTTCCACAGGGGCCAGCCCCAGCTCCCGGCAGGTTTTGGCGTCCTCCCAGATATAAGAGTGCACCTCGTGAAGCCCATAGCTCTGTACTAAAATATCCTTCACGAAATTGTCCGCCTTATTCTGGGGGGATTTCTTCTGGGGGTACAGCGGGCTGACCGTAGTGGAGATCTGGAAATTGTCGTACCCATAAATGCGGGTAATTTCCTCAATAATGTCCGCCTTGATGGTTACATCCTTGGTGGCCCGCCAGGAGGGCGCCTCCACGGTGAAGGTATCCCCCTGGCACTGGGCCCCAAAGCCCAGGGAGCGCAGGGTGTCCAAAATCCGCTCATGGCTGATCGCAATGCCGGTGTACCGGTCTACATAGGCCTTGTCAAAAGTCAGCTCCACCTTGGGGTAGCGCTTTACATACACGTCCGTCAGCCGGGAGATCACCTGGGCCTGGGGGTCAATGTCCAGCAAAAGCTTTAAAAACCGGCCAATGGCGGGCACGGTCATTTCCGGGTCCAGGGTCTTCTCATAGCGCATGGAGGCGTCGGTGCGCAGGCCCAGCCGTGTGGAGGACCGGCGCACGCTGGGGGCGTCAAAGTTGGCGGACTCTAAAAGCAGGCTGTCGGTGCCGTCCTCAATCTCCGAGTCCAGGCCGCCCATAATGCCCGCCACAGCCACAGGCTTGCCGCCCGAGCAGATCATCAAGGTGTTTTCGTCAATGCTCCGCTCCACGCTGTCCAGGGTGGTAAAGGCGAAGGGCTCACAGAAGCGCTTCACCTCGATTTTGTCCACTTTGGCGCAGTCAAAGGCATGCATGGGCTGGCCCATTTCCAGCATCAGGTAGTTGGTCAGGTCGGCCAGCAGGTTAATGGCCCGGCTGCCGCAGTAAAACAGGCGGATGCGCATGTTTACGGGGCTTACCTTTTTGGTGATGTTGCGCACCTTCAGGCCGGTGTAGCGCAGGCAGAGCTCCGGGTCCTCAATTTGAATCGCGATAGGGTCCAGCCCGTCAAAGGCCTCCAGGGCCACGGTCTCCAGAGGCCGCAGCTCCCGGCCGGTGAGGGCGGCGAACTCCCGGGCAATGCCATAGTGGCCCCACAGGTCCGGGCGGTTGGTAAGAGACTTGTTATCTACCTCGAAAACCGTGTCCTTAATGGCATAGATTTCGGTGATATCTTTCCCAATGGGGGTGCCCTCCGGCAGCTCCATCAGGCCGGAGTGGTCGGCGGAAATGCCCAGCTCGTGCTCCGAGCAGCACATGCCGTGGCTCTCATACCCGGCAATTTTGGCGCAGGCAATCTCCTGGCCGGCCACCATGCCCCCCTCTTTTACAAAGGGGACGATGAGCCCTTCCCGCACATTGGGCGCGCCGCAGACCACGTCGTATATTTGACCGCCCCCATCCACCTTTAAGAGGTGCAGCTTTTTGGAGTCGGGATGATTCTCTACTGAAAGGATTTTACCGGCCACCACGTCCCGCAGGTTTTGGCCCATCTCCATAACTTCCTCCACCTCGGCGGTGGAAAGGGTGAAGCGCTGGATGAGGGCCGGCAGGTCCAGGCCGGAGAGATCGACGAAATCGCCGATCCAGTTCATAGATATCAGCATTTTCTTCTCCTCCTATTATTCATGGGCAAACTGGCCCAGGGCCTTTAGGTTTCCGCTGTTCAGGTCCCGGATGTCCTTGACGCCGTATTTCATCATCACCAGGCGGGTGAGGCCCAGGCCAAAGGCAAAGCCGGTGTACTCCTCTGGGTCCACGCCGCCCATTTGCAGCACATTGGGGTGAATCATCCCGCAGGGGCACAGCTCCACCCAGCCGGAGTGGTGGCAGGTGGAGCAGCCCTCGCCGCCGCAGATCAGGCAGTTGATGTCCAGCTCAAAGCCCGGCTCCACAAAGGGGAAGAACCCAGGCCGCAGCCGGACCTTTACGTCCCGCTCAAAAACCTCGGAGAGCATGGTTTTCATAAAGTAGATCAGGTTGGAGATGGAGATGTTTTTGTCCACCATGATGCCCTCCATTTGAAAGAAGGTGTTTTCATGGCTGGCGTCCGTGGCCTCGTTGCGAAAGCAGCGCCCCGGGAAAATGGCCCGCACCGGCGCCCCATATTTGCGCAAAATGGCGTTTTGGGCGGCGGAGGTGTGGGTCTTCAGCAGCTGGCCGTTTTCCAGGTAGTAGGTGTCCTGCATGTCCCGGGCCGGGTGGTCCTTGGGGATGTTCACCGCCTCAAAGCACTGGTAGTCCGTGACAATCTCGTTATAATCCTCCACCACAAAGCCCATGGAGGCAAAAATTTCCTCCAGCTGCCGCTGCACAATGGTGATGGGATGGTAAGAGCCCTTGGCCCCAACGGTGGGCAGGGTAACGTCATATTGCTCGGCAGAGTCGATCTCCCGCTGCTCTTCGGCGGCCTGGATGGCCTCCACCCGCTGGGCCAGCTTTTCCTCCACCTGCTTTTTCAGGTGGTTCACATGCTGCCCCAGCTCCTTTTTTTCTTGGGCGCTTACGGTTTTTAGGCCCTTCAAAAGCTCGGTGACCGAGCCTTTCTTTCCCAAATAGGCCACGCGCAGCTTTTCCACCGCGTCGCTGCTGGCGGCCTTTTGCAGCTCCTGCTCAAAGCTTTGGCGCAGGGCTTCCATTTTCTCTTTCATCTGGCAACGTCCTTTCCGTCTTTGTTCAAGTGATGTTATTATAACACGTTAAGCCAAGGCTTTCAAGGCTTTTCCGGCGGGGCGGACCCCGCCTGGGATGGACGCCTGGGGCTTCCGGCTTCATGCTTCCGCCTCCTTTCTCAAAAACAAAAAGCAGCGCGAGCTTTCCAAAAGCTCGCGCTGCATACCACGCCTGGCGGCAATTCCAGCCGTCAGGAAATCAGCCCAGCAACACAAGCCCGCCCTTTCGCCCGTTGGCAAAAAAGGTAGGCTGGGTAAAGAAGCGATTCATCTGAAGAAGCGTGTTTTTCATCATGGCTGCCTCAAATTGGGTTTTTTCGCTATTATACGCCGGATTTCCCCGGTTGTCAAGAGGGCCGCGGCGGGGGAGCACTGAAAAAACCGGCCCCGGCCAGCCTGCCCGGAAAAATACCAGTTGCAAACCCCCGCGGCTTGTGGTATAATAGGCCTGTCTCAAAAGGTTGCGATGAATATTCCCAGTGCGGCTTGCGCTGGTGGGATATGTGGGCGGACAGGTCTGCGCGGCGGAAGGCCGTGAACCATGTCAGGCGGGGAACCGAGCAGCATTAAGCGGTTGTTTCCGGGCGATGCAGGCTGCCTGTCCGCTCACATATCCCACTTTTTTGCCTGTTTTAAAGGGGGTCGCCGCCATGTATCAGGTCCTTTACCGCAAATACCGCCCCCGCTTCTTTGCCGATGTGGTGGGCCAGCCCCAAGTAACCGAGACCCTAAAAAACGAACTGACCCGGGGCCGTGTAGCCCATGCTTACCTGTTCACCGGTTCCCGGGGAACAGGTAAAACCACTTGCGCCAAAATATTGGCCAAGGCCGTCAACTGCCTGACCCCGGTGGAGGGCGACCCCTGCGGCCAGTGCGCTGTGTGCCGGGGCTTGGACGAGGGCTCCATTCTGGACGTGGTGGAGATTGACGCCGCCAGCAACAACGGCGTGGAGAGCATCCGCACCCTGATTGAGGAATCCAACTTCACCCCGGCCTCCGCCAAGTACCGGGTCTATATTATCGACGAGGTGCACATGCTTTCCGTGCAGGCTTTTAACGCCCTGCTGAAAACCTTGGAGGAGCCTCCGGCCCATGTGGTGTTTATTTTGGCCACCACCGAGGTGCACAAGCTGCTGCCCACCATTCTCTCCCGGTGCCAGCGCTTTGACTTCCGGCGCATTGCCCCCGGGCAGATGGCGGACCGGCTGGACTATGTGGCCGGTCAGGAGGAGGCGGAGCTGGACCGGGATGCGGCCCTGCTCATCGCCCGTCTGGCCGATGGGGCCCTGCGGGACGCCCTGTCCCTTTTGGACCAGTGCCTGGGCCGCAGCCGCCATGTGGACCGGGAAACCGTGTGTCAGGTGGCGGGCGTGGCCGCCAGGGATTATTTGGACGAGCTGGCCCGTGCCGTGGCCCGGCGGGAAGCCGCCCCGGCTTTGGCGTGCATCCACCGGCTCCACCAGGAGTCCAAGGACCTGGGCCGCTTGTGCCAGGAGCTGGCCGGGTATTTTCGGGGGCTGATGCTCTGCAAAACCATGCGGGATCCCGGCGAGCTGCTGCAGGCCTCCCCGGAGGAGCGGGAGCAAATGGAGGGGCTGGCTCTCTCCATGACCCTGCCGGACATCCTCCACGGCCTGGACGCCTTTGAGGAGACGCTGAACAAGATGCGCTTTGGCAGCCAGCGGACCCAGCTGGAAATGGCTTTTGTCCGCCTGTGTTCGCCAGAGCTGGACAGCGCCCCTGAGGCCCTGCTGCGCCGCCTGGAGGCATTGGAACGGGGGGGAGGCCTGCTGGCCCGGCCCGCGCCGCCCTTGGAGGAAGCGCCGGCCTTAGCTTCCCCTTCGGAGCCGGAGATGGAGATTCCCGGCCTGGAGGCCCTGGACGATGAACCCCAGCCGCCCCAGCCTCCGCCGGCCCCCAAGCCGAAGCCCGCGCCGCCCCCTGAGCCTCCCGCGCCCCGGTCCGCCCCGGCTCCGCCGCCTGTTCCGGCCAAGAACGCCCCCGATATTGAGGCTCTCTCCGCCGGGGCCCAGCGGTTCTTAAATTGGCCGGAGATTTTGCAGGTGATCAAAGGGGGAGCCAAAAGCGTGGCCATGGCCTTTGAGGGCAGCGCCGCCTATGTGAACGGGGATTACCTGCTCATCGACGCGCCGGATATTGCCTTTGAGCTGCTGAAAAAGCACGAGCAGCGCAACCGCCTGCGTCAGGCGGTGCTGCAGGTTACGGGCCGGGTGTACAAGCTGGGCCCCTACCGCAAACCGGCGGAGCAGGAAGAAGCCGACCCCATGGAGGAACTGGCCCGCCGCGCCCGGGAGCTGGGCGTGCCTGTGGAGGAACGGCAGGACCAGGAAGAGCTTTCCCAGTAACCGAACATTGCTTGCCTTTGAAGGGGCGAAACGGCGAAAGCCCTTCCACTATATGGGAAATCACGATAGAATACATAAGTCATACTAACAAAAAACAATACACTTGGAGGAGACAACGATGAAAGCAAGATTGCCTCAAGGCTATAACACTCCCGGCGCGGCCAATTTGCAGCAGCTGGCCCGTCAGGCTCAAAAAATGCAGGAGCAGATGGAGGCGGTTACCGCCGAGCTGGAAGAGAAGGAGTACACGGCGGCTTCCGGCGGCGACGCGGTGAAGGCCACGGTTACCGGCAAGCTGGAAGTGAAGTCCGTGGAAATTAAACCTGAGGTCATTGACCCCGAGGACGCGGAAATGCTGGGAGACCTGGTCACTGCCGCTGTCAACGAGGCGCTGCGCGCCGCCGCCAAGGAGAAGGAAGAGAAGCTCTCGGCGGTGTCCGGCGGCATGGCTGTGCCTGGTCTGCTCTGATGGTCCGCTATCATGTGCCGCCCCTGGAGGTGCTGGTAGAAAAGTTCGAGAGCCTGCCAGGCATCGGCCACAAAACCGCCCAGCGGCTGGCCTACCACATTTTGGGCCTTGCCAAAGACGAGGCCCAAGCCTTTGCGGAGGCCATTACCCAGGCCCATGAGAAGATTCATTACTGCCCGGTCTGCTGCAACCTGACGGACGGAGACCTGTGCCCAGTGTGCCGCAGCGAGGCCCGGGATGGCTCCGTGATCTGCGTGGTGGAGGACCCCAAGGACGTGTTCGCCTTGGAGCGGGCCGGGGACTTTAACGGCCGCTACCATGTGTTGCACGGGGCAATTTCGCCCCTGTCCGGCATTGGCCCAGACCAGCTGCGCATTAAGGAGCTGCTGGCCCGAACCGGGCCGGAGGTCCAGGAAGTGATTATGGCCACCAACCCCACGGTGGAGGGGGAGGCCACGGCGATGTATCTGTCCCGGCTGCTTAAGCCCCTGGGGGTGCGGGTGACCCGGCTGGCCTACGGTATCCCAGTGGGCGGGGACTTGGAATACGCCGATGAAGTAACCCTGCAGCGGGCTCTGGAAGGCCGCCAGGAGCTGTAGACCAGCAGAGGCCTTCTTGTGGGCGACGAGCATAATGGCTTCCGCCTCAATGCCAGACAGAACAAAAAGTTTTTGCGAATTCTTAAGCAGCCAGAAGCGGCCTTGCCCTAAAAAAGGCCCATGCCGCTTTCCCCATATTCCCCAGACCCAACCGCCCAGAAAGGAGGCCCCCTATGGCCGAGAAAAAATCCAACACCAAAACCATTGCCCAAAACAAAAAGGCGTATCACGATTATTTTGTGGAGGAATCTCTGGAAGCCGGCATCGAGCTGGTGGGCACAGAGGTTAAATCCCTGCGCCAGGGCCGGGCCAATTTGAAGGATTCCTGGTGCTCTGTGGTAGGGGGCGAAATGCTCCTGAACGGCTGCCACATCAGCCAGTACGACTTTGGGAACATCTTCAACAAAGACCCTATGCGGGTGCGCCGCCTGCTGCTGCATAAGCGGGAAATCAACCGGCTTTACGGCCTGGTGAAGCAGCAGGGCTATGCCCTCATACCCCTGTCTCTGTACTTTAAGGGAAGCCGGGTGAAGGTCCAGGTGGGCCTGTGCAAGGGCAAAAAGCTCTATGACAAGCGGGCCGACATGGCGGAACGGGCGGCGAAGCGGGACATTGAGCGGGCCGTGAAGAGCCAGAACCGGGGGTAGGGGGGCGTGCTGCCTGGCCCCATGGGGCTGTAGCGGGATTATGGTGGAAGCGGTTTATACCGGCTGCTTTTACGGAGGCTTGATTCTGCGGGAAATCGAGCCTTGCCATGTGGGGGAAAAATAAATCGAAAAAAACCAAAATAGGGCTTGACTTTTGGGCTGGGATGGGGTATAATGAGCAAGCGCTCAAGAGAGAAATCTGCTGGTGTAGCTCAGTTGGTAGAGCAGCTGATTTGTAATCAGCAGGTCAGGGGTTCGAGTCCGTTCACCAGCTCCAGCGGGACGGGCCCGGTTCCCCAAAACCGGGCGCACCGCTTGTATAAAATTGCATATATTTATGGGGGAGTTCCCGAGTGGCCAAAGGGGGCAGACTGTAAATCTGTTGTCGACGACTTCAGTGGTTCGAATCCACTCTCCCCCACCATTTTGTAAAATCTCACAAGAAATTGTGGGATTTTTGTGTTGTGTATACTAAATTTGTTTGGACATACGAGCGTTTTGGAAAGGTGGATTGGTGGGGCACAAGAATTCTTAACGTGCGATTTGCCTGTGCCATTTCTAGAAATTTCCGTCAGTTGGTGGTGCCACTGGTCATTTTCACTTTGCTGGATTTCGGCTGTGCCGACGTTCTGACCCACACCGTGACCCACACGGGAATACGAACGGAAACGGCTGGATACCTCCGGGTAGGAAGTTCCAGCCGTTTTGTGCTTTATGGCCCACTCTTACATGACTTGATTCATAAAATCGCCCATCTTTTCTGCTGCCTGCTCTTGCTTTTGGCGCGTGGCGTGGGTGTAGGTTCGTAGGGTGAATCCGGCATCGTAGTGTCCCAGCATGGACGATACCGTTTTTACGTCTATGCCATTTTGGAGTGCAGCAGTTGCGAATGTGTGACGGAGGCTATGAAAATTTATATAACTCAATCCTGCTGATTTTAGGATTCGTTTGTGCAGGGTTACGATTGAGTCCGGG
>Ga0137310_100984_pt1 | contig 18697 bp, 15 predicted proteins | sample NAcewiD2O_June_2_FD_97183 | JGI IMG/M metagenome (GOLD analysis project Ga0137310, IMG submission 97183) | Mouse cecal microbial communities from Vienna, Austria - N-Acetylglucosamine amended D2O_June | ecosystem: Host-associated > Mammals > Digestive system > Large intestine > Cecum | place...
CTGAGATTTCACAGAAGGCTGTACACCCGGACCAGCCGGACCGGAATCTGGATGGTGACCGGAGAATCGACGGACTGAACACGGAAGCGAATTCCATTAAGGAGCAGACGGTGTATTATGATATCCGTTTTCGTGCGTACATACCAGATGTGGAGGAACCGGTACAGCTGATTATCAATCTGGAAATCCAGCTGGACGACACACCGGGATATCCCCTGGTCACACGTGGTCTGTATTACTGTGCCAGGATGATTTCGGAACAGTATGGAACGATATTTGCAGATGAGCATTACGAGGATATCCAGAAGGTTTATTCTGTCTGGATCTGTCCGGATCCGGCTAAGAAACGTAAAAACGGGATTTTTAAGTACCATATGGTGGAAGAACCGGTCTGTGGAACTTCCTGTACACAGCAGAAGAGCTATGACCTGATGGATGTGGTGATCCTGAATCTCGGTGATGCTGACCAAAAGAGTGATCAGGAAATCCTGAATCTTTTGAATGTTTTGTTTTCCGCAGACATACCACCAGAAGAAAAAAAGGAAAGGTTAAGTAATAATTTTCATATTGCAATGACCGAAGAATTGGAAAGCGAGGTGCGGTTTATGTGTAATTTAAGTCAGGCACTTGTAGAACAAGGAGTGCAGCAGGGGATCCAGCAGGGAATCCAGCAGGGAGAAGATATGCTGGCGCGGCTGATCCAGAAGCTGTTTTCCCTTGGGAGGGCAGAGGATGTGAGACGTGTTGCCGAAGACCAGGAATACCGTAATACTCTGATGAAGGAACTGTTGTGATATATTGTATCATATAAGGGCAGAAATCATGCTGTAATCAGGATCAAGAGGGAATACAAAGCTCTGTCAGCTTTCCGGGAGCTTTGAGTCTCATATACTACTAAGGTTAGGAAGATGAACATGACCACAAAATTAATTCATATAGCAAATCCCGCTTCTGTTCAGGATCAGGAGCTTTTTGGGGCGGCGCAGATCATCCGGGAGGGAGGCCTGGTGGCATTTCCTACGGAGACAGTCTATGGGCTGGGGGCCAATGCCCTGGATGAAGAGGCGGCCAGAAAGATCTACGCGGCCAAGGGCCGCCCCTCGGATAATCCCCTGATCGCCCATATTTCCAGCTATAAGGAGCTGGAGCCTTTAGTGGAGCGGATCCCGGAGACGGGAAGGAAGCTGGCAGAGTGCTATTGGCCAGGGCCTCTGACCATGGTGTTCCCTAAAAGCGGGATCGTCCCTTATGGGACTACCGGCGGGCTGGATACGGTGGCGGTGCGGATGCCCAGTGACCCTGTGGCCAGCCGCCTGATCGCCCTGGCCGGAGTGCCGGTGGCTGCTCCCAGCGCCAATCTCTCCGGGAGACCCAGTCCAACTACGGCCCGACACGTGTGGCAGGACATGAACGGGCGGATCGACATGATCCTGGACGGCGGGGCGGTAGGCATCGGAGTGGAGTCCACCATCGTGGATGTGTCCGGAGAGGTGCCGACGCTGCTGCGTCCTGGTGCTATCACTGTGGAAATGCTTCATGAGACCGTGGGCCGGATAGAGATCGATCCGGCGATTCAGGGGCCTCCCGCAGAAGGGCTGCGTCCTAAGGCACCGGGGATGAAGTACCGCCATTATGCCCCCCGGGCAGAGATGACCCTGGTGGAGGGGGAGGGCAGCGCCGTGGTGGCAGCTATCAACCGTCTGGTAAGGAAGGATGAGGCCCAGGGGCGGAAGGTGGGTATCATCTGTACTGACGAGACCAGAGACCAGTATCCCCAGGGGCTATTGCGGAGCGTGGGCATCCGCGCCCAGGAAGAGACCATCGCCCACAATCTGTTCGCGGTGCTGCGTGAATTCGACGATCTTGCAGTGGATGTCATCTATTCCGAGAGCTTTTCCCAGGATCATCTGGGCAGAGCAGTTATGAACCGGCTGATGAAAGCGGCGGGGTATAAATGTTTGAAGGTATTGTAGTGATCCGGGACGCAGATTATATGGCATACAAAAAAGCCGTTGTTCAACGGCTTTTTTGTCAACTGCTTATCTCTTCTTCTCGAACCTTCCGGTTTCATCCACATAGTAGTTATCCACCCAGGTGTCGGCAGCCATGACGCCGTCTCCATCCAGATAGTACCAGGCGCCGCCATCTTTCAGCCAGTAGTCAGACTTGCGGTTGCCCATCTCATCCAGATAGTAGCGTTTACCGTCCAGCTCCAGCCAGCCGATGGCGGGAGTTCCGTCATCCTGAATGTATTGCCACTGTTCATCTTCCGTTTGCTGCCATTCGCCTGCCATGACAGGCAATGCACTAAGGAAAAGACAAGTTATGGTTAAAACCAAGGTTAAACCTGCTTTATGTTTCATCACAGTTCACCCCTTTACCTGGTATCCGCGTGAAAACAGTGGCCGGATCAGAGTGATCTTGGCAACTGCCCACGAGATGTTGTATTTATGCTTATTATAGCAACTGGATTTTGAGATATCAATACCCCGAAACCGATTGTAAGGAATTCGCGGGAATCGTAAGAAAATCGTTATGAAAATTTGTTGAGCAATCTGTTAAAATGTGGATAACTCAAAAGCACAGGATATAGTATGTGGATGAGCGGCTTGTACAGACATATAGAGGATGACAGAATGCTGGAGCAAAAATGTCAAATCAATGTCGAAACTTGCGATTTGTTTTTCTTTTCAAATCCAGAAAATGGATATATAGTAGAAGCAAAGCAACACATGTAAACAATCAGTTGAGGAGGATTCGGCAAATGGGTAATACAATGGACGAGATGAAAAGGCTCGAAGCGGAAAACCAGAAGCTGAAGGAGGACAATGAGATGCTGCTGAACATTGTGGTCCAGATGAAAGTAACGCTGAATCGCCTGGTAAACCGCTATGTGACGGAACAGCCCTGAGGAGGGGAAGGAGGGTGGCCTTTGGCAGCACCTCCCTTCCCAGGGCAATATGTACCAGAGATTCCTCTGGGGTTGTGACTTTACCAGGATTTTGCGTAGGGCAGACTGTCTAATCCTGGTGAAGTTCCAGCCCTTCAAGCCGGTGTTCCAGGGATTTGGTTCTGCGCAGCAGATTCCAGATGGTCTGGTGCATCCATCCTATGGTTTCGTTGAGCTTTGCGTTTTCCAGTTCCAGCTCCTGGACGTATTCTTTCATCTCTGTCATCACGGCCTGCGCGCGGTTCCGTGTATTGTTTAAACGGGCAGAGGCAAGGATGCGGTTGGTGATCAGGGGATCCTTTTCAAGAATATCTCTGGTGATGAGATCTTCCCGGTCTTCCGGGTCCAGTTTGATGAACTCCAGATAGGGCAGATCCAGGTGGGCAAGCTTCCGGTTGCAGCTTGGACAGATTGCATTTCTGACAAGGCTGTAATATCCATAGCGCCCACATTTGCCACAATAATAAACTGCTATTTCTCTCATAATGTACCTCCATTTCCTTTGCTGGTTCACTGACAGAGCAGCGGGTGCGAAAGCAACCCTTCAAAAGATAACAACGTATTAAAATAGAAAATGTTACAGAATTTTAAAAAAAATACAAAAATTTCCTGCATTCCTGATCCGCAAAAAAAGTCCGGGGCCACCACAGCCCCGGACGAACGGATGATTTATCTTTTGAAAATGTGTGTTACTGGATTGTTACTGCTGGATCACACCATTGGTGTTGACGGTCCAGATCTTATCATTGGAATCCTTGAAATCTTTGAAACCAGTTCCAAGCTCCGGCTTTTCAGCGGACTTGGAGGAGGAGCTGGCCTTCTGGACAGCACCGGAAGTATTCACCAGATACTGTACTCCGTCAAGCTCCACCGGTGCGTAGCGCAGGTCGCGGTCAGCATCCAGGCGCAGGCCGTGGCTGTAGACACTGTTGTCACGGACACCGTGGAAACCATGACCCTTGTTGCCGCCGTCGGTTAAGAAGAACCAGGTCTGGTTTTCATCCAGATCCTCATTGAAGATGGTCTGCTTGCCGGTTCTCATGACACCGTCTTCACCAAAATAGCTGTTGACCGTGTTGCCGTTGTCCAGGGTGATTACCTGAAGGCCAGTCTGCATTTCTCCATTGGTGTTGAAGGCATAGCGTCTGGAATCCACGTTGAAGGTCTGCACACCAGTCTCCGCATGGTAGGGAGCGCCGTTCTTAAAGTAGAAGCGGAAGATCTCGCCTTCCTCGCTGATTCCTTCTACACCCTCAATCTCGTACCAGCCATTGGCACGCTTTCCGTCAGCCTCATAATACTGATAGGAAGCGATAGCCGGACGGGCCTTGGTGTCGGTGTCGGCAGCATTGGCGCTGTCAGTGGAGGCAGTGTCAGCGTTCGTATTCCCGGCAGAAGCGGTGTCAGTATTTTCAGCAGAAGCGGCATCCGCATTTTCGGCAGGTGCAGCGTCCGCATTTTCCAGGTTGGCAGCGTCAGTACTGTCAGAGGAAGCAGCATCAGCATTTTCCGCGGCAGTGTTAGAAACCTCCGGCAGCTTGTACCAGCCGGTCTGCATAACGCCGTTCTCAAAAGTGTAGTAATTCTGTCCGATCTTGCGGTCAATCTGGTTCATGACCATTCTTCCGCGGTTGTCAAAGTAATGCCATACGAATTCTTCGTCTGCATTCTCATCCTCGTTCTCCAGCATCACCCAGCCCGTCTTCATGACGCCGTCGCCTTCCTCACCAAGATAGTAAGTGTAGCCATCCAGCTCCAGTTTGCCGGTCTGCATGTGGCCTTCCTCATTGAAGTAATAATTCTTGCCGTCGATGTTCTGCCATTTGGAAACAATGGCTTTGCCGTTGCTTCCATAATAATACCAGAAGGTTTCCGGCATCTCGTCGTCCCAGTCATCCTCATTGGGGATGCCGACCCACTGGTTGCTGACACGTTTTCCATTCTCATCCACGTAATACTCGTCCACCATGGCGGAACGGGTTACATAGCCGTCTTCATCTAAGTAGTACCACTCGTTGTCGAGCTTCTTCCAGGTGTCGGTCAGGTAGTAACCGTCACTGTCCATATAGCGCATCTCCTCGCCCTGCCCGGTCCAGCCTGCTTTGGTAGCAGCCAGGGCCTGTGGTACAAGTGTCGGAAATGAGACAACCAGGTTAGGGGTTACCGCTGCCATAACAGCCGCGGTGGATAATACAGCCAGTGTTTTGATGTTCTTTTTCATAATTTGTTTACTCTCCTTCTTTGTGTGCCGGGGCATCGGTGCCTCCGCATGAATGGTGGCCGAAAATCCATATTTGCATTACGGTGCTCATTATAGCGTATCTTCCTGTGAATGAAAAGTGCAGGTTACTGGCAGTGGTGGCAGGATGTGGGGAGGTTGGAAATGCCCCTGCTTTGGGGCTTTTCCACGCCAGAAGAAGGGATGGGTGAGGCAGGAAATGGGGGAGGGGAAGGGGGTAGCGGTTTTAGGGAAGTTATGTTATACTTATCCACGAAAGCAAGAAGCAGTGTGAAAAAAGGCGGACACCCTGCGGATTCGGGAGACAATGCAGGAATATTTGAGGAACCGCCAGTACCACAGAGAGGTGGCGGTAATGCTGTAAGAGCGGTTGCCACTATACAGAAGGGGGTTACACCATTATGAGAATAAAAGTATCCAATTACATTGCCGCAAAGCTGGTAGAGGAAGGCATAACCCAGGTATTCACCGTCACAGGCGGCGGCGCCATGCATTTAAATGACGCCCTGGGCCATGAGCCGGGCCTGAAGTGCCTGTACCAGCACCACGAGCAGGCCTGCGCCATGGCAGCGGAAGCCTATGGGCGGATTCACAATAAGATCGGCTTGTTGTGTGTGACCACAGGCCCCGGCGGAACCAACGCCATCACCGGTGTGGTGGGGGGCTGGCTGGATTCTATTCCGATGCTGGTGATCTCAGGCCAGGTGCGCTATGACACTACAGCCCGGTGGTCCGGCGTAGGGATCCGGGCCATGGGTGACCAGGAATTTGACATCACAAAGGCCGTGGACTGCATGACCAAATACAGTGAGATGGTGCTGGATCCTATGCGGATCCGCTACTGCCTGGAGAAGGCGCTGTATCTGGCCCGTTCCGGCAGACCCGGCCCTGCATGGCTGGACATCCCTCTGGATGTTCAGGGCGCTTATATAGAAGCAGACGAGCTGGTGGGCTTTGATCCGGGGGATTACGAAAAGGGCGGAACCGGCTGGGCCTTTTACGGTTCCCATGAGATCCCCGAGGACAGGGCCGGTGCCGGAGAGAAGCGCCAGGTTCTGCCGCCCCGCGTATCCGAGGAAACAGCCCGCATGATCATTGATAAAATCCGCAGCGCCAGACGTCCTGTATTCAACGCAGGCAACGGCATCCGGATCGCCGGGGCCCATGAGGAATTCATCAAAGTGGCTGAGATGCTGGGGATCCCGGTGGTGCTTGGCTGGAACAGCCAGGACTGCATCTGGGACGAGCACCCCTTGTACGTGGGCCGCGCCGGGAATATGGGGGACCGTCCGGGCAACTTTGCCATCCAGAACAGTGACCTGGTTTTCTCTGTGGGAAGCCGTCTCAGCATCCGTCAGGTAGGCTACAATCACCAGACCTGGGCCAGGGAAGCTTATGTGATCTACAATGATATAGATATAGAGGAACTGAAAAAGCCCAGTGTCCACACAGACATGGCTGTCCACGCCGATGCCAAAGAGCTTCTTGCCGTCATGGCCCGTGTTCTGGAGGAAATGCAGCTGTTGCCGGTATTTTCCGGCGGTGAGGGCCTGCCGGGTATGAACTGGAATGAGACCTGCCGTATGTGGAAGGAGAAGTATCCGGTGATCAGGCCGGAGCACCTGGTGCCGGATGCCTCCCGCGAAGCCAATGTCTACGCCCTGGTGGAGGAACTAAGCAGCCGGCTGAAGGAGAACCAGATCACCGTGGTGGGCAATGGCTCCGCCTGCGTGGCCGGAGGTCATGCATATCATATTAAGAAGGGCCAGCGGTTCATCAGCAATTCGGCCATTGCTTCCATGGGCTATGACCTGCCTGCGGCCATCGGTGTATGTATGGCCAAGTCCGTACCGGAGGATGTGATCCTGCTGACCGGGGACGGCAGCATCCAGATGAACCTGCAGGAGCTGCAGACCATCATCCATCACCGGATGCCGATAAAGATATTCCTGATCAACAACGGAGGCTACCACTCCATCCGCCAGACCCAGCGCAATCTGTTTAAGGAGCCCCTGGTGGGCGTGGGCGTGGACAGCCATGATTTAAGCTTTCCGGATATGGAGAAGCTGGCAGCCGCCTACGGCTATCCTTATGTGGCGGCGCGTCATAATGAGGAGCTGGCGGGAGCTGTTGAGGAGACTCTGGCTATGGAAGGTCCGGCTATATGTGAGGTCTTTGTGACCACAGACCAGAACTTCGAACCCAAGTCCTCAGCCAGACGTCTGCCAGACGGTTCCCTGGTGTCTCCGCCGCTGGAGGATCTGGCGCCGTTTTTGCCGGATGAGGAGATGGATGCGATGATGATTATTCCGCGGATCCGTGGCTGAAAGGCGGCTCCTTGCTCTTGCGGCCGGGATGCGTTACGGGTATCCCGGCCCTCGGAAAAGGGGTAACAGAAAATAGTGGTAACCGTCCGGAGAGTATCCTGGCGGTTATCGTTTGTGTAAGAAGGATAATGACAATTATGAAAGTAGTGGTGACAGGGGCGACAAGCTTTATTGGGGCGGTTACTGTGAGACAGCTTCTTGAACAAGGCCATGAGGTGTATGCCGTAGTGAGGCCGGATTCCGGGAATCTGGAACATCTGCTGGGGATGGTCCTGGGGGTCAGGAAGAAGATGACGGCGGGGGAGAGGGATACGTCAGGTCAGGGAGAAGCAGCAGTGGAGAGTGCTGCGTCAGGTCAGGGAGGAGCTGCGGGAGGCAGCAGTGTCTATAGTGGTTTTCAGCTTATCCGGCTGGATCTGCGCGCTATCGGGAACATTTCCCGACAGGTGTCCGGCGCGGATGCATGGATTCACATTGGCTGGGACGGAGCGGGCAGTGAGAACCGGAAGAAACGTAATGTCCAGCAGCAGAATGTGGTCTATGCCCTGGCATCGGTCCGGGCGGCGGGGATCCTGGGGTGCAGACGGTTTCTCTTCACCGGATCCCAGGCAGAGTATGGGGTACACCATGACTGGGTTACGGAGGAGACGCCCTGCCGGCCTGTGTCGGAGTATGGCATTGCCAAATGCGATTTTGCCAGTCAGGCGGAGGGGATCTGTAAGCTTTTGGGGATGGAGTATGTGCATGCCAGGATATTCAGTGTATATGGACCCGGCGATCATCCCTGGTCCCTGGTTCAGTCCTGCCTGCGTACCTGGCAGGCAGGGGGAGAGATGGTTCTTGGAGCCTGCACCCAGCAGTGGAATTTCCTTTATATCGAGGATGTGGTTTCGGCCCTGGTGCATCTGCTCACCGAAGGAGCTCCCGGCGTGTACAACGTGGCAGGCAGTGATACCCGGATGCTGCGGGACTATATTGAGGAAATGTACCGGCTCTGCGGCAGCCAGGGCAGCTTCGTCTATGGGGAACGCCCGGAGAATGCGGAAGGCCCTGCGGATCTGATGCCGGATATCACCAAGATTCTGACAGCCACCACCTGGCGGCCCAGGACAACATTTGCGGAGGGAATCCATGAATTATTACAATGAATATACTGTTGCCGGAGAGGATATGAAGGCCGGGATGCCACATGGGCCAGCCGGTCATGGGGGGCGTACAGAAGGAGGTACCCCTGGGCCTGGAAAGGTCTGCATTGCCTGCGGGGCAAAGCTTCCTGCCAGCCCCCTGTTTGTCCTGAAAGATGCCCCGGCATCAGCCCAGGACATTCCGGATGCGGAAGAAGTGAAGCAGGATCGGGGAGTTGACCTGGGATTATACCAGTGCGGAACATGCGGGCTGGTGCAGTTTGACTGTACGCCGGTTTCCTATTACAGGGATGTGATCCGTGCAGGCGGGTTTTCCACTACCATGACAGAATTGCGCCGCAGGCAGTACCGGCATCTTATTGAGACCTACCATCTGGAAGGGAAAAAGTTCCTGGAGGTGGGCTGCGGCCGGGGCGAGTTTATCAAGGTGCTGACGGAATTTCCCGTTCAGGTCTATGGGATGGAACACAAGGCGGATCTGGTGGAGACCGCCCAGGCAGACGGGCTCTGTGTGTGGCAGGAGTTTCCGGAGGAACCCGGGCAGGTTTTTGCGGGAGAGAAAGCCGGGATGATGGGAGAAATGGGGGGAGAAATCCACGGCCCCTTTGATGTCTTTCTTTCCTTTAATTTTCTGGAGCACCAGCCAGAGCCGGATGTGATGCTTCAGGCTATCCGCCGCAATCTGGCGGAGGATGGTATGGGCCTGGTGACGGTTCCCGCCCTGGAGTATATTCTGGAGCAGGGCAGCTACTATGAGCTGATCCGGGATCATATTGCCTACTATTCCTTTGATACCCTTGGAAATCTGCTGACCCGCAATGGATTCATGGTTCTGGAGGAGGAAATGCTCAACCGGGATACTATCTCCATGATCGTGAAGAAGAATCCTGACTGGGCAGCAGGAGACGGCAGTGTAAAAACAGCAGGGACGCCGGGAAGTGAAACGTCGGATGCCGCCCGGATTCTCACCGCAGGTTATGACCGGGTGAACCAGGAGATACGCCACCTTTTGGAGGAGCTTACCGCGAAGGGAGAGACTCTGGCTGTCTGGGGAGCCAGCCATCAGGGGTTTACTCTGGCGGCTACAACGGATATAGGCATCCGGGCCGGCTACATCATTGATTCGGCGCCGTTCAAGCAGGGGCGGTATGCTCCGGCATCCCATCTGCCCATCGTGGCGCCGGAGCATTTCCGGCAGGAGCCGGTGGATGTGGTTCTGATCGTGGCACCAGGTTATACCGGTGAAATCGCGGGAATCATCCGCCAGCGTTTCACGCCCTGCCCGCGGATCCTGACTTTGCGGACCGATCATATCGAACAATTGTTATTGAATGGTTGTAACAGTTCAAGGGGTATCTGAACTGTTACGAATGATTAGGATTTTACACAAATTTCATAAAACCTGTCTTGACTTGGAGCAGACTCCAGCTGTTACAATGAAAAAACAATAATCAGGAATGGTTAAATGCAGTTCCTTATCAAAACAGCAAGGAGGAAGGAATTATGAGAAAATGTGGATATCTGGGGATTTCCATGCTGGCGGCTGCGACCTTGTTAAGCGGCTGTGCACTTTCCAACACCAGAGCGGAGACGGAAGCTCAGACCGGCTCTCCGGTGATCCTGTCAACCCAGGGCGTGGAAGAGAACACGGTTGGTCCGGGAGCAGTGAACCAGAGCGCCGGTGCCAGAGGAGCGGAAAACCAGGACACCGGTGCCGGGACAGAGGAAGGCCAGGATGCCGGTGCCGGAGGAGCAGAAGGCCAGGATGCCGGGACAGCAGAGGGCCAGAATACTGGCAGCGGGGAAGATGCCCCATCCCCGGAACAGTCCGGGACCGTGACTGCCGGGAACCAGGAGACACCCAGGGTTTACATGACTACAGACATCAGCCCCGCAGGTCTTAAAAAGGTGTATGAGGCACTGGGAAGAGTGCCCCAGGGCCGGGTGGCGGTGAAGCTGAGTACCGGTGAGGCGGGCAATACCCATTATCTGTCCCCGGATCTGATCAGGGACCTGGTGCAGTCTGTCAACGGCACCATTGTGGAATGCAACACTGCTTACGGCGGCTCCCGTGCCAGTACGGCCATGCACCGGCAGGTGGCGGAGGACCACGGCTTTACGGCTATTGCCCAGGTAGATATCATGGATGAGGATGGTTCCATGAGCATTCCGGTCACCAGAGGCACCAATCTGAAAGAAGATTTTGTAGGCGCCAATCTGAAAAATTATGATTCCATGATGGTGCTGTCTCATTTTAAGGGTCACGCTATGGGCGGCTTCGGCGGCGCTATCAAGAATATTTCCATCGGCGTGGGTTCTTCTGAGGGGAAATGCTGGATCCATACGGCAGGAGCCAGTAAGACCAGCTTCATGGGAGGGGATCAGGACCGGTTCCTGGAGTCCATGGCAGAGGCGGCAGGCGCGGTCATGGACTACATGGGCCCGGAGAATATGGTGTACATCAGTGTGATGAACCACCTTTCCGTGGACTGTGACTGTGACGGCAATCCGGCGGCCCCTGATATGCACGATATCGGAATCCTGGCGTCTTTAGATCCTGTGGCTCTGGACCAGGCCTGCGTGGATCTGGTGTACGCGGCTCCTGACGGGGCTTCCCTGATCCAGCGGATGGAATCCAGGAATGGCATTCACACTCTGGATCACGCGGAGGATATCGGCATCGGCAGCCAGACCTATGAACTGGTATCCGTGGATCAATAGTTTACGCAGGTCTGCGTGCACATCACGCTGACTATGTGAGGAACGTAGAGCGTGTTTGAAAATTCATTCCCGGCATCTCCACAAGGGACGCCTTCGGTGTGCACGCCCCACTTCGCGGTATATTTGGCCCAAATTCACTTAACGTAGCCCACTACGCTGTGTTCATTTGGTCCAAATCTCCCACAAAGCGGAACGCACAGCTGCCAGAAAGCAATTTTCAAACACGCTCTAGGTCAGGAGGCATTGGGATATAGGATGACGATTTCAGAGGTTAGTGAAAAGTACGAATTATCTGCGGACACCCTTCGCTATTATGAGCGGATCGGGCTGATCCCGCGGGTACAGAGAAAGGCAAACGGAGTCAGGAATTACAGCCAGGAGGACTGTCAGCTGATTGAATTTATTAAATGCATGCGCAGTGCGGGGATGCCTGTGGACTCTCTGGTGCACTATTTTGCGCTGCTTCGCCAGGGCGAGGAGACTATAGAGCAGCGCCGTCAGATGCTGGTGAACCAGCAGGAGGTTCTGCTGAAGAAACGCCAGGAGCTGGACGAGACCCTGAAACGGCTGGAGTATAAGATTTCCTGGTATGATAAGGAAAACCGGGACAGTAACTGATTCCTGGGAAATAGTCTGGTGGAAAGGACCGCACAGCACATGTTTACAATACTTCGCCGTGAATTCATTTATTTATGGTATTATTTTGACATCCAGTTCCGTCAGATCGCCCCTTACTGGGTGATGGGGATGGTGCTGGGATCGGCTGTTTCCGTGTTTGCCAAGGACGCTATTCACGGAGTATTTGGAAATCTGAAGGACAAACCACTGGGGCTGGCCGGGATCATCCCGGCCAGCCTTTTGGGGATTGCTTCTCCCTTATGTATGTATGGGACGATTCCGCTGGCGGCGTCATTTTCCCGCCATGGGATGCGGGATGACTGGCTGGCGGCCTTTATGATGGGCTCCGTTCTGCTGAATCCCCAGCTGCTTCTCTACAGCACGGCTCTGGGAACCACAGCCCTGGTGATCCGTTTCCTTTCCAGCTTTCTGTGCGGAGTGCTGGCGGGATTTCTGGTCTGGCTGTGGGGGCGCAGACGCAAGTCCTTTTTCAATTTTGAAGGATTCGGAGGACCAGTGAGCCGGGACGTGGCTCCCAACCCGGTACGGCGGTTTCTCAATAATTTGGGGCGCAATATACGGGCCACCGGGATTTATTTTCTGGCTGGCGTGGCGCTGTCAGCCATGTTCCAGCGGTATGTGCCCAGCCAGGTGGTTGCCGGACTCTTTGGCGGCAATGAAGGCTTCGGTGTACTGATGGCCGCTACCATCGGTGTTCCCTTGTATGTATGCGGCGGCGGGACAATCCCCCTGCTGATCCAGTGGCTGGCGGACGGTATGAGTATGGGTTCCGCCGCCGCCTTCATGGTAACCGGCCCCTCCACCAAGATCACCAATCTGGGCGCCTTGAAGATCGTGCTGGGGATGAAGCATTTCATTCTCTATCTGGCCTATATCATGGCCTTCTCCATGGTGACCGGGTGGGTGGTGAACACGGTTGTGTAACAAAAATATTACAGCCATATGGCCCCATGACAAAGGGCTTTAAAATGGCCGTCTGAACGGTTGGGATTTGTCACTATCCACGGTCAGGTTGCTCCCTCCGGCCGGCAGATACCGGCTCTGGAAAAAGTTTCCCCCAGCTTGCATTTGCAGGAGACTTAGAGACTCTTAGCTGGCAGGAATCTGCGTTAGGAACAAAAATACAGCTGTCTGAGCGCAGCGAGTTCTGTATTTTTGTTCCTAATTTTTAGCAGATTTCTGCCAGCTTAGAGTTTCTGGCTCCGAGACTTAAGCAAGCTGGGGGAAACTTTTTCCAGAGCGTACCCTTCGGAACAACTACCCCATGAATAGCCCCCCAATTTCACTGATTAAACAATCTTAAGAATTATGGCTGTTCATTCCGGCACAAACTATGATATAATCCATGGGAATACATGTTGGAGAAGGAATCTTTTATGACAAATTTCACTGGAAAACGTATTATCATTACCGGTGCTACTGGTTTTATCGGAAGGAATACGGCTGCGCATTTGCTGGCCCAGGGGGCGGAGGTTTACGCTCTGGTTCGTCCGGAATCACGGCAGAAGAACCTGCTTTGCCGTCATCCCCGGCTTCACATTATCCCCGCCTCTATGGCCCAGGCAGGGGACATGCTTCCGGCAGTGGGACATGCAGACGCATTTCTGCATTTTGCCTGGGGAGGGGTGAACCGGGAGGAGATTGATTCCCCCCTGGTGCAGCAGGGGAATATCGACGCATCCCTGGTCTGCCTTCACGCGGCCCGCAATCTGGGCTGTCAGGTATTCATGGACGCAGGCTCCAGGGTGGAGTATGGCATCACAGAGGATGGTTCTATGTCCGAGGATATGGAATGTCATCCGGTCAATGCCTATGGGAAAGCAAAGCTGGAATTTTATCATCAGGCCAGACCCCTTTGTGAAGAATGGGGGATGACCTATTATCATCTGCGCTTTTTCAGTGTCTATGGAAATGGCGACCATCCCTGGTCTATCATCTCTACTCTGGTTCAAAAGCTGCCCCGGGAGGAGACAGTGTCTTTAAGTGCCTGCCGGCACGGATGGAATTTTATGGATATTCAGGATGCTGTCCGGGCAGTGGCAGAGCTGTACCGCTACAGTGACGGACATAAGGGGGAGAGCCATATCGTCAATGTGGCCAGTACTGACACACGGGTTCTGAAAGAATTTGTAGAGGAGATCCACAGACTGTGCGGTGGCCGGGGGTGTCTGGAATACGGCACCTTCGTCCAGGCCAGGGAAGGCGCGCTCTCCATCTGCCCCAGGGTGGATGTGCTGAAAGAGCTGACGGGCGGAACCTGGCAGGAGCAGGTGACCTTTGCAGACGGGATCCGGCGGATGCTGGAAGAAACCTAGTACTGCATTGCGGAAATAACGGTGAATTCAGTGCTCGATATCTGCGTCAGCTGTGCGCCTGCAAAGCGACGGCGTAGTGGATCCTACGTCTAGCTTTGCAGGCGTGCAGATGGCGTGGATAGCGGGTGCTTAATTCACTGGAATTTCCGCAAGGCAGTACTAGAGTGTGTCTGAAAATTGCTTTCCGGTAGCTGTGCGCTTCACTTTGTGGGACACCGAAGGCGCCCCTTGTACAGATGCCGGGAATGAATTTTCAGACACGCTCTAAAGATTGCACCGCAATAGAATGGAGACAACTATGAAGAAAATCAGTGTGCTGATCCCCTGCTACAATGAGGAGGAGAATGTAGAGGCTATCAGTCAGGCAGTACTGGAGACCCTGGAGCGGGACCTGCCCAGGTATGATTATGAGCTGGTGTTTATTGACAATGACTCCAGGGACAATACCCGGCCCATCCTGCGGCGGCTCTGCCAGGAGAACCCAAAGATCAAGGCCATCTTCAATGCGCGGAATTTCGGTCAGTTTAATTCCCCTTACTATGGGATGCTGCAGGTCACCGGGGATTGTGTGATTGAGATGGTGGCGGACTTCCAGGATCCGGTGGATATGATTCCCAAGTATGTAAAGGCCTGGGAGGAGGGCTATAAGATCGTTATAGGCATCAAGACCAGCAGCCGGGAAAATCCGGTCATGTACTGGCTGCGAAGCTGCTATTATAAGCTTATCAAGAAGCTGTCAGATGTGGAACAGATCGAGCATTTCACCGGCTCCGGCCTCTATGACCGGGACTTTATTGAGGTGCTGCGCCGGCTGGATGACCCCACCCCCTTTCTGAGGGGGATCGTGGCAGAGCTGGGCTACAAGCGGAAGGAGATTCCCTACGAGCAGCCCAAACGCCGGGCGGGAAAGACCCACAACAATTTTTACCGGCTCTACGATGCAGCCATGCTCAGCGTCACCTCCTACACCAAGGTGGGACTGCGGCTGGCCACCTTTGTGGGTGGTGTCAGCTGCTTCGTGAGTATGGTGGTGGCCGTAGTTTATCTGACTATGAAGCTGATCTGGTGGGACCGGTTCCCGGCAGGTATGGCCCCTATGCTGATCGGTATGCTGTTTCTGGGGTCTGTGCAGATCTTTTTTATCGGAATGGTAGGCGAGTATATTCTGTCCATCAACCAGAGGATTATGAGACGGCCCCTGGTGATCGAGGAAGAACGGCTGAATTTTGAACCGGCGGCAGATCCGGCAGAATAGCCGTGTTCTCAGAATAATAGTGAAGAGGAACCCAGGACTATGAAATATAAAATCGATGTTGTACGTATCCGTGAAAATTCCATTACCCTCAACGGCTGGGTGGTGGGCAGGACCCCCCAGTCCAGACCGGCCTTCAGGGTGATTGATGCCAGCCGCCAGCCGGTGAAGTTCAGGTATGTATCTACCCGCCGGGACGATGTGAGCCAGATATATTATAAGAAGGTTTTTGACCGGGATTTTGGTTTTGATATCCAGTTCCCTTATGAGCGGGGGAAGGACTACTGGCTGCTGATCCGCTGCGACGGCAAGGTCACCCGGATCAAATTCAATGAACAGCTTATTGAGAAGCGGGCCAGCGTAGCCCACAAGCGTCTTGAAAAGATCCGGGATCTGATGAATATGGAGACGGTCCGGGTAGCTGTGGAGTTCGGCAGAAAGCACGGCCTCAAGGCCCTGATCCTCAAATCCCGCCACAAGCTCCAGGGCCTGGACAATGACTATGATTACGGCGAGTGGTACAGCCTGACCAGCCCCACTCCGGAGGAGCTGGAAAAACAGAGAAAGAAGACATTTGCCAATCCTCCATTGCTGTCCATTGTGATCCCGGCCTACAAGACCCCGGAGAAATACCTCCGGGAAATGCTGGACTCCATTCTGGCCCAGACCTACTCCCGCTGGGAGGTCTGTGTGGCCAACGGAAGCCCCAGAGGCGAGGGCAGGATCGTGGAAAAGGTCATGAAGCAGTACGCTGCCAGGGATTCCCGGTTTCGCTGGAAGGATCTGGGGGATAACTTAGGCATTTCCGGCAATACCAATGAAGCGATCCAGATGGCTTCGGGGGACTATATCATCCTGGCTGACCACGATGACACTCTGCCGGAGCATGCTCTCTATGAGGTGGCATCGGCTATCCAGGCACATCCGGAGTGTGACGTCATCTATTCAGATGAGGACAAGCTGGACATGGACGGGGGAGCTCTCTTTGATCCCCATTTTAAACCGGATTTTAATCAGGATCTTTTGACCAGTGTCAACTACATCTGCCATCTTTTTGTGGTAAAGCGGCAGCTTCTGGACAAGGTGGGAGGCTTTCGCCATGAGTTTGACGGCGCCCAGGACTATGATTTTATTTTCCGGTGTACAGAAGCGGCCGGAGGCATTTACCATATACCCAAGGTGTTGTATCACTGGCGGTGTCATCAGGACTCTACAGCCAGTAACCCGGAGAGCAAGCTGTATGCCTTTGAGGCTGGCGCGCGGGCGATCATGGCCCACTATGAGCGGTGCGGAATTCCGGCCAGGAAGGTGGAAAAGGGTGTGGACTATGGTATCTACCATACCACCTTCCGGCTGGAACCGGCAAATCCCCTGGTGTCTGTGATCATCCCCAGCAAGGACCACACAAAGGATCTGGATCTGTGTATCCGTTCCATCCTGGAGCGGGCCACCTACAGGAATCTGGAATTTATCATCATTGAAAACAACAGCACCGAGGCGGAGACATTTGCCTATTACAAGAAGATCCAGAAGGAATTCGCCCAGGTGAAGGTGGTGACCTGGGAACGGGAGTTCAACTACTCGGCCATCAATAACTTCGGCGCCCGGTACGCCTGCGGTGAATATCTGCTGTTCCTCAACAACGATACGGAGATCATTGCCAAGGGGATTTTCGAGGAAATGCTGGGCTTCTGTCAGCGCCCGGAGGTGGGGGCGGTAGGCGCCAGACTGCTGTATCAGGACGATACCATCCAGCATGCCGGGGTGGTGGTGGGCTTTGGCGGCATTGCGGGCCATACCTTTATCGGTCTTCACGAGGCAGAGAACAGCTACTTCCACCGGGCCATGTGCGCCCAGGATTACAGCGCCGTCACAGCAGCCTGCATGATGACCAAAGCCTCTGTCTTTAAGGAATGCGGCGGCTTCACCGAAGAACTGGCGGTGGCGTTTAATGACATTGATTACTGTATGAAGGTCCGCGCTCTGGGAAAACTGGTAGTATATGCTCCCTATGCGGTCATGTACCACTACGAGTCCAAATCCCGGGGCCTGGAGGACACGCCGGAAAAGGTAGCCCGGTTCAACCGGGAGATCGCCATCTTTGCCCGCCGGTGGCCCGACATCCTGAAAAACGGCGATCCCTACTACAATCCCAATCTGACCCTGCGCAAATCCAACTTTGCTTTGCGGGATCTGCTGAAGGAGAAGATCGGGGAGCCTTATAAATTGGAAGTATAGTTCAGATGTGCGGCGGCTGCCGCCATAGGAGGAACACCGGAGTCTTCTTGTTTTCGATGGTTTTCGGAAACTGGAAGATGCACATCGCGTCAGGAGAAAAAGAAGGAAAATAATCATGGCAAAAATAACAATCATTATTCCCAATTACAATGGCGTCCACTTCATGGAACCATGTCTGGCAGCCCTTTCACGACAGACCTGCCAGGATTTCCGGCTTCTGGTGGTGGACAACGGCTCTGGTGACGGCAGTGTAAAATGGCTGAAGCAGCATCAGATCCCGGCCATCTTTCTGCCGGAGAACAGAGGCTTTTCCGGCGCGGTCAACGCAGGGATCCGCAGGGCAGATACCCCCTATGTGATCCTTCTGAACAATGATACCGAGCCTGAGCCGGACTATGTGAAGGAGCTTTTGCGTGCCATTGAGGCCTCCCCGCGGATCTTTTCCGTGAGCCCCAAGATGATCCAGCTCTACCACAAGGAGCTTATGGACGATGCCGGGGACATGTACAGCATCATGGGATGGGCCTACCAGCGGGGGGTGGGCCAGGAGGAGACGCGCTATAACCGTCCCTGCCACATCTTTTCCGCCTGCGCCGGAGCGGCCATCTACCGCCGCGCCGTCTTTGATGAGATCGGCCTCTTCGATGAGATGCACTTTGCCTATCTGGAAGATATTGACGTGGGCTATCGTGCCAAGATCGCAGGCTACTACAGCCTCTACTGCCCCCGGTCCGTGGTATACCACGTGGGCAGCGGCACCAGCGGCTCCCGTTACAACTCCTTTAAGGTACGTCTGGCGGCCCGCAACAGCATTTACTTAAACTACAAAAATATGCCCTTTCCCCAGCTTGCAGTCAACAGCGTCCCCATC